>Ga0315274_10001904_pt1 | contig 32069 bp, 25 predicted proteins | sample YL17G02_20_MG_FD_203700 | JGI IMG/M metagenome (GOLD analysis project Ga0315274, IMG submission 203700) | Sediment microbial communities from Yellowstone Lake, YNP, Wyoming, USA - YL17G02_20 | ecosystem: Environmental > Aquatic > Freshwater > Lake > Sediment | place: USA: Wyoming | collected...
TAGTAGCGCCGCAAGGCGCGTTTTCGCGTGACCGGCATTCTTGCTTCAGGCCCCGTGTTTCAACGCGCCTTGCGGCGCTACTACGAACTTATTCTCAGGGTAGTTCCCTGAAAGCGGAACGACGGGCCGATTTTCCCTGGTGCAGGTCAGCGACGTGCGCCTTCTTTTTCTGTCCGATCCCCGCGTGGTATTTCTTGAAAATCCACCCCGGACCCGATTGGCTGGAAGTCATAAGTTCGGAGTTCGCGCGTCTGCGTGGCTTTTCTTTTGCGCCCAAAGGCAAGACCACCCGCAATCCGTCAAGGAGGCTATCGTGAGCAGAGCAGACCTGGACCGTCGCCGCTTTGTCCGGCAATCGCTTGGCCTGGCCGTGGCCGCCATGGCCCCGTCGCTGAAACCCGCGCCTGCGGGCGCCGCCGAACCCGCCCCGCCGCTTCATTCCATTCGTCTGGGCGGGCCGGTGTCGGTGAAAAGCGATGATCCCGAAGAGATCGCGCTGGCCCATCGCAAGCTCAATTATCGAGCCGCCTTTTGCCCGAAGGTGACGCTCGGCGATACGGCCCGCATTCGCGCCATCACCGACGCCTTCGCCAAACACGATGTCGCGATCGCCGAGGTTGGCCGCTGGTACAACATCCTCGATCCCGACGCCGAGAAGCGCCGCGCCAACCTCGAAAAAGTCACCGAAGGGCTGGCTCTGGCCGACGCCCTCGGCGCCCGCTGCTGCGTGGACATCGCCGGTTCCTACAATCCCAAAGTCTGGTATGGCCCCCACCCCGAAAACCTGTCGCAAAAGTTCTTCGACGAGGCGGTCGAGAACGCCCGCAAGATCATTGACGCCGTCAAGCCCAAGCGGGCCAAACTGGGCTACGAAATGATGGGCTGGTCGCTGCCCGACAGTCCCGACTCCTATCTCAAGATGATCCAGGCCGTGGATCGCGAAGCGTTCGGGGTCCATCTCGATCCCTGCAACATGGTCAACTCGCCCGATCGTTTCTATCACAACACCGCCCTGCTCAACGAAGCGTTCGACAAGTTGGGCAAGTGGATCGCGAGCTGTCACGCCAAGGACCTGACGTGGGACGTCGAGATGAACGTCCACTTCCGCGAGGTCTGCCCCGGGACCGGCTCGCTCGACTATACGACGTATCTGAAGCGGCTGGCGAGTCTGCCGCACGACGCGCCGCTGATGCTCGAACATCTGCCGAACGCCGAGGAATATGACAAGGCCCGGCGATACATTCTCGATCTCGGCGGCAAGATCGGCGTGAGTTTTGGATGAACGCTGCACGCAGGCCCGACCACCCAAAAAGGTCGCCATGAATTCCAAACGCAATTCACGCACGGAATTCATCGGATCCCAACGTCGCAGCGGCAGGTTCTCGATGCAGCAAGGACACGGCTCGTGGGAGGCCCAATCGTATGGCTCGAGAGAATATCCTGGTTGTTGAGGACGAGGAAGACATCCTCGAGCTCGTGCGTTACAATCTGGCCAAGGAGGGCTTTCAGATTGGCGGGGTGTCCTGCGGCGAAGAAGCCGTCCAGGTGGTCAAAGCCAAACTGCCCGACTTGGTCATCCTCGACCTCATGTTGCCCGGCGTCAACGGCCTGGAAGTCTGCAAGACCCTCAAGAACGAACCCAAGACCCAGCACATTCCGATCGTGATGCTCACGGCCAAGGGCGAGGAGGCCGACATCGTGACCGGCCTGGAGCTCGGGGCCGACGACTACATCACCAAGCCCTTCAGCCCGCGCGTGTTGGTGGCGCGCGTGCGGGCCGTGCTGCGCCGCAAGAGCCGACAAATTGTCGAAGACAGCTCGACCATTCAGATTCACGATCTGGTCATCAATCCGGGCCGCCACGAGGTGCTGGTGGAAGGCCGACCGATCGAATTGACGTTCACGGAATTCCGCATCCTTCAGACTCTGGCGCGCCGGCCCGGATGGGTCTTTACGCGCTATCAGATCGTCGAAGCCATCCGCGGCGAGGGCTACCCGGTCACCGACCGCTCGGTGGACGTCCACGTCGTCGGGCTGCGCAAAAAGCTCGGCGAGGCGGGCCACTACATCCAGACCGTTCGCGGCGTCGGCTATCGGTTCCGCGAGTAAGTCATGCATCGCAGGCGATTGCTCTGGCAAATCTATCCTTCCTATTTGCTGATCACGCTGATTTCGCTGATCGCCGTCGTCTGGTATGCCTCCGAGTACATGCGCGAGTTCCACTACGAGTCTGTGGCCGGCGGCTTATTCGAGCAGACGCGGCTGGTCGAGGAAGACGTCGCTCAGCTGTTCCATGCGCCTGACGTGGGACGCCTCGACGCCTTCTGCAAGAATTTGGCGAAAAAAGTGACCACACGGATCACGGTGATCGCGGCTTCGGGCAGGGTGATCGGCGATTCGCTGGAGAATCCCGCCCGGATGGATAATCACGCCGACCGGCCCGAGGTCATCGAGGCCTTGGCCGGCAGGATGGGCAAATCCACCCGTTACAGCTACACCCTCCGCGAGAACATGATGTACGTGGCCATGCCGATGCACGAGGGCGAGGCGGTGATCGGCGTCCTGCGGGCGGCGGTTCCCGTCACCTCCATTGATCGGGCGCTGCGCAGAATCTATGTCCACATCGGCTTGGGCGGACTGGTCGTCGCCGCGGTCTTCGCCACGCTGAGCCTGGCGATCTCGCGCCGGATCAGCCGCCCCATCGAAGACCTCACGCGCGGCGCCGAGCGGTTCGCCCGGGGCGAGTTGGCTCATAAGCTCCTCGTGCCCGGCTCGCAGGAAATCGGCGGCCTGGCCGAGGCGATGAATCAGATGGCCGCCCAGCTGGACGACCGGATTCTCACCGTCGCCCGTCAGCGCAACGAGATGGAGGCCGTGCTCTCGAGCATGGTCGAGGGCGTCATCGCCGTGGACAGCGACGAGCGCGTCATCAACATCAATCGCGCCGCCGCCCAGCTGATCGGCGTGGACCCCGCCGCCGTTCACGGACGCAGCATCCAGGAAATTGTCCGCAATCCCGACCTCCAGCAGTTCGTGGCCCGAACCCTGGCGCGCCATGAGGCGGTCGAAGGCGAAATCGTTCTCGGCGACGGCGAACGATTCCTCCAGGCCCACGGCACGGTGTTGCGCGACCCGCAGGGCGCGGGCATCGGCGCTCTCGTTGTGCTCAACGACATCACGCGCCTTCGTCAGCTGGAGAACTTGCGGCGCGACTTCGTCGCCAATGTCTCCCACGAACTCAAGACCCCGATCACCTCGATCAAAGGGTTCGTCGAAACCCTCCTCGACGGCGCTCTGGACAGCCCCGAGGACGCCCGGCGCTTTCTCGCCATCGTCTCCAAGCACGCCGATCGTCTCAATGCGATTATCGAGGACCTTCTCAGTCTGTCGCGACTCGAAGAAGAAGGCGAGAAAGAAAAGGCCATCCTCGAAGAAGGCGCCATCCGCGACGTTGTTTTTGCCGCCGCGCAGTCGTGCAAGGTCAACGCCGCTGCGAAGAACATCCGGGTCGAGACCGCCTGTCCCGAGGACCTGCGCGCCCGGATCAAGGCGCCGCTGCTCGAACAGGCGCTGGTCAATCTCCTCGATAATGCCATCAAGTATAGCGAGTCGGGCGGGCTGGTCGAGGTCGAGGCCGCGCGGCAAAACGGCGAGATCGCGATCCGTGTTCGCGACTACGGCTGTGGCATCGAGAAGGAACACCTGCCGCGGCTGTTCGAGCGATTCTACCGGGTGGACAAGGCGCGCAGCCGCAAACTGGGCGGCACGGGCCTTGGTCTGGCCATCGTCAAGCATATCGTCCATGTGCACGGCGGGCGGGTGAGCGTCGAGAGCACGCCGGGAAAGGGCAGCGTTTTTACGATCTGCATCCCGGCGGCCTGATCTCCGGACCCCGACGTCTAACGCGATTCTAACGGTCGTTTCACAATGGTCTCATAGTCATTGGGGAGGCGTTCAGTCGCCTGCATGTTGTTTCGGAGATTGAGGAATGTCTCGCCAGCGATATTGCACAGATTTCACAGTCCTCTCACGACAGCCTAACAGTCCGTTCCGATGTTCGGCATGGCGGTGGGAATCCACGACATCTGGAACGCCAAATCGAACAAGGAGGAATGGAATGGACGGACACAGAACCACCCGCAGAACTGTAGCCGCGCGTATGACCGCTTTGGCGGCGTGTCTGTTCGTCGCGGCAGTTTTCTCGTGCCAAAAAAAAGGCCAACCCACCGGAGCGACCTCACCCGCCAAACCGGCGAACGGAACTCTGACGATCAAAGGCTCCGACACGATGGTCCAACTGACCAGCGCGTGGGCCGAAGCCTTCATGAAGGCCCGGCCCGAGGTCGAGATCGCGGTCACCGGCGGCGGCTCGGGCACCGGGTTTGCCGCGCTCCTCAACGGCACAACCGACCTGTGCGCCGCCTCGCGCGAGATCAGCGAGAAAGAGAAGAAACAAGCCGAACAGAAGGGCATCAAGCCGATCGAAGTGACCGTGGCCCGCGATGGCATTGCCGTGGTCGTCCATCCGCAGAATCCGGTCGGTGTCCTAACCATGGAACAGCTCAAAAAGATTTACACCGGCGCCTACACCAAATGGAGCCAGGTCGGCGGCCCTGACGAGGCGATCATCCTGCTGTCGCGCGAATCGAACTCGGGAACCTATATGTTTTTCCAGGAGCACGTGCTCGAGAAAGCCGACTACGCGCAAGCGACCCGCCTGATGCCGGCCACGTCGGCCATCGTTCAGGCGGTCTCTACGGACAAGACCGCTATCGGCTATATCGGCCTCGGCTACGCGGTCGAGGCGAAGGGCAAAGTGAAGATGCTCGCGGTCAAAGCCCACGAGGATGCTCCGGCCATTACTCCGTCCGAGGAAGCGGTGAAAGCCGGCACGTATGCGATTGCGCGAAAGCTGTACTTTTATGCGAACGGGACACCCGGCGGCGCTGCCAAGGACTTCGTGGAGTTCTGCCTCAGCGAGGCCGGACAGAAGATCGTCCGGGAGACGGGATATGTCACTGTGAAGTGAGCCGGGTTGGCGGTGCGGGGGATCGGATGATTGCAGCGCACTGGAAAGACAACGTCGTTCGCTGGATTCTGCTCGCGGCCGCGTCCACGAGCATCGTCGTCGTCATTTTGATCTTCTTGTTCCTGATCAAGGAGGCCGCGCCGTTCGCTCACCATCCGGGCTTGCGCGAGCTGTTCGCCCGACGCTGGAACCCCGTCTCTTTTCAGAAGGAATCCTTCGGCCTGCTTCCGCTGGTCACGGGGTCGTTGCTCGTCACCGCGCTGGCCACCGCCGTGGCCGTCCCGTTCGGCGTGATCGGTGCGATCTATCTGTCCGAAGTGGCGGCGACCGCCGAACGCGAGCTCCTGAAACCGTTCATCGAGCTGCTCGCCGGCATTCCCTCGGTTGTCATCGGCTTCTTCGGTCTGGTCGTCCTGGCCCCGTGGGTCAAAGCGGTCTTCCACCTGGCCACGGGCCTCACCGCTCTGACCGGCGCGCTGCTGCTGGCCCTGATGGCCATTCCGACGATCATCTCCATTTCCGAAGACGCCATTCGCGCCGTGCCGATGTCCTACAAGGAAGCGTCGCTGGCTCTGGGGGCAAGCCCGCTCCAGACGATCTGGCGCATCACCGTTCCCGCGGCGCTTCCCGGCATTATCGCCGCCGTCATGCTCGGAATGGGGCGGGTCATCGGCGAGACGATGGCCGTGATGATGGTCACGGGCAACGCGGCGATTGTGACGTTCTCGCCGTTCGAGTCGGTTCGAACCATGACCGCGACGATTGCGGCCGAAATGGGCGAAGTGCCCTTTGGAAGCGATCACTATCGCGCGCTGTTTTGGGTGGGAATCGTTTTGCTGCTGGCGACCTTCGCCATCAACCTGGTCGCGCAGAAAGTCCTCAAGCGGTATCGGTTGGCTCATGAGTAAGGCGCGGACAGAGCGGGCGTTCTTCTGGCTGATGCGCGGCGCGACCTACTTCATCGTGCTGGCCATCGCCTACATCATTCTGGACATCGTTCGACATGGGCTGCCCGCGATCAGCTGGCGGTTTCTGACGGGATTCCCGCAAAAAAGCGGCGCCGAAGGAGGCATTCTCCCCGCGATTGTCGGCACCAGCTGCCTGGTCATCGGCGCGATCGTCGCGGCGCTGCCCGTGGGAATGGCCAGCGCCATCTATCTCTCCGAATACGCGCGGCAGGGCGCGTTCGTGCGAACGCTGCGGCTGGCCATTGTCACTTTGGCGGGTGTGCCCTCGATTGTGTTCGGCTTGTTCGGCCTGGGCCTGTTCGTGCTATTCCTGGGCTTCGGAGCGTCCATTCTCTCCGGGAGCCTGACGTTGGCCTGCATGATCCTGCCGACCATCATCGTGTCGAGCGAGGAAGCGCTGCGGGCGGTTCCGCAGTCGCTGCGCGAAGGAAGTCTGGCACTGGGAGCGACGAAGTGGCAGACGATTTATGAAAACGTGCTGCCCTACTCGCTTCCCGGCATGCTCACCGGCTCGATCCTGGGCGTCGGTCGCGCCGCCGGCGAGACGGCGCCGATTCTGCTGACGGTGGCCGCTTTCTTTCTGCCGAAACTGCCGCGCTCCGTCTTCGATCAGGTGATGGCGCTGCCGTATCATTTGTACATTCTGGCCACGCAACATCCCGATGTCGAGAAGGTTCGCCCCATGCAATACGGAACGGCGCTGGTGCTGCTGGTCCTGGTGCTTGGCGTCAGTCTGGGAGCAATCGTTCTGCGCAGCCATTTCCGAAGGAAATACCGGTGGTGACGATCGCGCGTCGGCGTCGCGGCGGTTGACGCGGCTCACAGGGAACGAGAATGACGGCCAATTCGCCATCCGAAGTGAAGATCGAGGTCGAGGGCCTCAACTTTTTCTACGGACCCGTCCAGGCGCTCTTCGACGTTGCCATGCGGATTCCGGCGCGACAGGTGACCGCCCTGATCGGTCCTTCGGGCTGCGGCAAGTCCACTTTCCTGCGCACGGTCAATCGCATGAACGATATCATTCCGGGGGCACGCATCGAGGGCAAAGTCCTGATTGACGGTCGCGACATTTATGCGAACGGAACCGACGTGGTGACCCTCCGCAAAAAGGTCGGGATGGTCTTCCAGAAATCGAACCCGTTTCCGAAATCCGTCTTCGAGAACGTCGCTTACGGGCCGCGCATCCACGGCGCTGCGGCCCGTCCGGCCTTGGCCGAGATCGTCGAACGCAGCCTCCGGCGCGCCGGCCTTTGGGACGAGGTCAAGGATCGCCTCGACGCCAGCGCCCTCGATCTTTCGGGCGGGCAACAGCAGCGTCTGTGCATCGCCCGCGCGCTGGCCATCGGCCCCGAAATCCTCTTGATGGACGAACCGGCCTCGGCGCTCGACCCACGATCCACCGCGCGGATCGAAGACCTGATCGGCGAACTGCGCCGCGACTATACCATCGTCATCGTCACCCACAACATGCAGCAGGCCGCCCGCGTCTCCGATTTCACGGCCTTCTTTTACGAGGGCCAGCTCATCGAGTTTGGGCGCACGAAGCAGATCTTCACCATGCCCCGCGAGAAGCAGACCGAGGACTACATCACCGGGCGGTTTGGATGAGAAAGCAGTGTTGAGTTTTGAATGTTGAGTGTTGAGTGAAACGGGCGCCGTAGCTTAGCCCCTCGTGGGTGTCATTCCCTCAGACAGAAAGGGTCTCCACGGGGCGCGGCGCCGGGACAAAAACCAAGGGAAAGAGGCGTGCCATGTCGGCGCATTTGCAGCGCGAGATTGAAAAACTGAAAAAAAAGATTCTGGCCCTCAGCGCCGTCGTCGAAGAAAGCGTCCGGCGCTCCATCCGGTCGGTCGAAGAGCGCGACAGCGCGCTTGCCGAGCGCGTGATCAAGACCGACGTGGAGATAGACCAGAGTGAGATTGACGTGGAAGAGGAATGCCTGAAAATCCTCGCCCTCCATCAGCCCGTCGCGATTGACCTGCGCTTCATCGTCGCCGTGCTCAAGATCAACAACGACCTCGAGCGGATCGGCGACATGGCCACCAACATCGCCGAGCGCGCCCTTTTCTTCAACACACAGAATCAGTTCGAGATTCCGTTCGGGCTTCGCGGCATGGCCGAAAAAGCCCAAGCGATGCTGCGCCACGCCCTCGACGCTCTGGTCAACCTGAACTCTATGCTCGCCCTGGCCGTCTGCGCCGCCGACGACGAGGTGGACGATCTGTTTCGCGCCATGTTCGACCAGGTCGTCGCCGAAATCCAAAAGAACCCCGGCGACGCCGAGGCGCTGATCAATCTTCTCTCCGTCTCCCGCTACCTCGAACGCATCGCCGATCATGCCACCAATATCGCTGAGGACGTGATCTACATGATCGAGGGCGCGATCGTTCGACATGGCGCGAAGGACTTCAAGCCGCAGTCGGCCCAGCAGTAGATTCCGGGTAGAGTGGAGCGCTGTCGCTACCGCGCCAGCGCTCTACTCTACCCAGCGGCGCCGCCGCGAAAAAGCGAAATGACTTGACCCGTCCCGTCTCGCTCTGCCAATGGAGTGAGTGCGGCTGCGGTCGCGATTCGTACAGACGCTATTCCCAATCGAAGACCCGGCGCCGATGCGCACCGCCGAGATGAGAGTTCAAGCCTGATGGCCGTTCCGAGATACGTTCGTCGAATCACGTTGGCGCTGATTGATGCAGCGGCCGTTTTCTGCGCCTTCGGATTCGCCTACGCTCTGGGCGTGGCGTTTGAAAGTCACCCTCCGGAGTTCCGCGCCGCCTACCTCCAGCAGTTCTTGCGCCTCGTCATGTTCCTTGTCGCCCTGCGGGTCGGCTTTTTTACTCTGTTCGGACTGTATCGCCGAATCGTTCGCTACACCGGCGTTCACGAGATGCTGACCATTGTGGGCGCCATCGTTCCTGTCACGCTCCTGTTGGCGGCATTCAGCTTCGTGATCGGGTATTTCGAGCTCTCCGTGCCGGGGCTGCCGATTTATCCGCAGCCCACTCTTCGTGACTATACGATTTATGTTCCCCCACGGGTTATCATTCTCGAAGCGATGCTGACCTTTATTTTTGTGGGTGGTCTGCGGCTCTCCTGGCGCCTGTTGGTCACGACGGGCCTTCGGAGTTCTCGCGCCGGACGCAACCTGCTGATCATCGGCGTAGGAACGACCACGGATCGCGTCTGTCGCGAATTGGTCTATGATCCCGAAAGCGACTATCGCCCGGTCGCCATCATTGATCCCGATCGAACGTACGTCGGCGGCCGGCTCCACGGCGTCCCGATCGTCGGCGGGATCGAGTCGCTCGAAGACGCCATCACTCGGTACGGCGTCGAGGAGATTCTGATCGCGGTTCACGAAGCCTCGCCCGACCTGCTGCGGCGCATCGTCGCCGAATGCGAAAAGACGCGCGTGACCTTCAAGCAGCTGCCCAGTCTGGCCGACCTGATGGCCGGCAAAGTGACGGTGTCGCAGTTGCGTCCCGTCGAGATCGAAGACCTGCTGGGCCGGCCCGAAGTCGAACTCTCGCTGAACGTCGGGCAGAACTACCTGCGCGGCGAGTGCGTCCTGGTGACAGGCGCCGGCGGCTCGATCGGCTCCGAGCTTTGCCGCCAGATTCGCCAGTATGGCCCGTCGCGTCTGATCCTGCTGGGCCGCGGGGAGAACAGCATTTACGAAATCGCCAATGAGTTAGGCTTTCGTTTCGACTCGCATGAGATCGAACTGGTCATCGCCGACATCCGCGACGAGCGGCGGGTGGAGCGCATCTTCGGGCAATTCCGCCCCACCGTGGTCTATCACGCCGCCGCGCACAAACACGTTCCGCTCATGGAGCTGCATCCTGAAGAAGCCGTCACCAACAACATCTTCGGCACCGAGATTGTGGCGCGCATGAGCGACCGATTCGGCGCCAAACTCTTCATCCTGATCTCGACCGACAAGGCCGTCCGGCCCACCAACGTCATGGGCGCGAGCAAGCGGGTCGCCGAGATGGCCGTTCGCGAAATCGCGCGCGCGTCGCGCACTTGCTTTCTCACCGTCCGATTCGGAAACGTGCTCGGCAGCCGCGGCTCGGTTGTGCCGCTGTTCCGAAAACAGATCGCCGCGGGCGGCCCGGTCACGGTCACCCATCCCGAGGCCACGCGCTATTGCATGACGATTCCCGAGGCCGTGAGTCTGGTTATTCAGACCGGCGCGTTGCGCGATCGCGGGTCGCTTTTCCTGCTCGACATGGGCCAGCCGGTCAAGGTGCTCGATCTCGCGCGGAACCTCATCACGCTGTCGGGCCTCGAGCCGGACGTGGACATCCCGATCCGCTTCACGGGCCTGCGTCCGGGCGAGAAGCTGCACGAGGAATTGCTCACCAGCGGCGAAGGCGTTCAGCGAACCGAGGTGGGCAAGGTATTTGTCACGCAGCCGGAACAAGTCCCCCCGGAATTGCTCCGCCGCAGCCTCGAGGCGCTTCGTCGCGCTGCCGCCGCGTCGGATACGCCGACGATTCTTTCGACGTTCAAGGAACTCGTTCCCGATTTCCATCCCGCCAATGAAGAGGCAGGCCGGCGAGCCGGGGCTCCGCCCGCCCCCCAATCGTCCGTCGGTCAATTCGGAGAACAAAGATGAAAGTCCTCAAAGCGATCATCGCGATCGCTGCCATCGCCGCGGCAGGTTGGCTGGTCTATCGTACCTACCAGGCGCGCCTGACCGCCGGCCTGAACAACCATGCTCTGGCTCTGATCGAACAGAGCAAGTTCGCCGAAGCGCGCGATTTGCTCGAGTAGGCCCGGCGTCGCGACCCCAACAATGCCGTCATCTGGAAGAACCTCGGCGCGGCCTACGAAGGGCTGAAGGAGATTCCCAAAGCGATCGCGGCGTTCGAGCGGAGTCTGGCACTCAACCCTGCTCAGAACTATGTGCGCGAAAACGTCGAGGTCCTCAAAAAGGCTATCGGAGTCGAAAACCAGAGAGTCGCCAAATTGCAGGCCGAACTGGTCGAAAAACCCAACGATGCCCAGCTGCTCGCTCGGATCGGCGCGACCTACGAGAACCTCGACGACTTCGCGCGCGCCATCGAAATGTACGAACGCAGCCTGAAAATTGATCCGAGCCAACCCGATGTTCAGCAGCGTCTCGATGCGCTGAAGAAGAAAACGAAGTGAGGGGAGCGGGGCAGGTTGGCAACCTGTCAAACAAAGGCAACTTCAGGAGGGATGCGACAATGCCAAATCTCTTCGGCAAGACCTACACGCGCGGCGAGCTGCTCCGTCGCGTCGGCAACCTCGACCAGCTCGGCGGCGTCCGGCGCGTCGTGCTGGACGACGGTAACTCGAAAGGCGTGACGGCGCTCGAATTCTCGACCGGCTCAGGATTCGAGTTCACGGTCCTCGCCGACCGCGGAATGGACATCAGCGCCGCGTCTTACGGCGGGCGGTCGCTTTGCTGGCGGTCGCCGAGCGGCGACGTCGCCCCAGCCTTCTACAACCCCTCCGGTCTGGAGTGGCTGCGCATGTTCTTCGGCGGCCTGATCGCCACGTGCGGCCTGACGTACGCCGGCGCGCCGACGACCGACCAAGGCGAACCGCTCGGCCTGCATGGCCGCTATGCCTCTCTGGCGGCGCGCGACGTGGCTTGCGGCGGCTTCTGGGAAGGCAATCAGTATGTTCTCTACGCGCGGGGGACAATGCGCGAAGCGCACCTGTTCGGCCCCAACATCGTCCTGAGGCGAACCATCACGGCCCTCCTCGGCGAGTCGCGCCTGATCGTCGAGGACGAGGTCGAAAACGAGGGCTTCACCCGACAGCCCTTCATGCTCGTCTATCACTGCAATTTCGGCTTTCCGCTTCTGGATGCCTCGACGCGTCTTTACGCGCCCGCCCGAAAGACCGTCGCCCGATTCACGCTCAAGCCCGCGCCCGAAAAGGTCTGGTCGCGATTCGACAACCCGGCGCCGGGCATCGGCGAAGCGGTATTCTACCACGACCTCAAGGCCGACCGGCGCAGCAACGTGACGGTCGTTCTCGCCAATGACGATTTCGACGGCGGGCGTGGATTCGGCGCCTATCTGCGCTATCGCCAGCGCGAATTGCCGAAGTTCATTCAATGGAAGATGCCGGGCGAAGGCGCCTATGTGTTGGGCCTCGAACCGGCGAACTGCTGGGTGGACGGGCGCGACGCCGAACGAAAGAACAAGACGCTTCAGTTCCTGCGGCCCGGCGAGAAGCGAACCATGTGTCTGGAGATCGGCGTCCTCGAAGATCGCCGAGCCATCGCTGCCCGACGCCGCCTCATGACACGCTGAGTCGCTTCACGCGCCCTTCAATGCAGACGTCGCTTCCGAAATGGCGGATCGCAACTTCGTCGAGCATCGCGGCGTCTTTCATCTCGCGCACACCCCAACCGCCGAGAGCGGACTTGGGCCCACCGCCCACGATCTTGGGTGCGACGAAAGCCACGACTCGATCCACGAGGCCGGCCGCGAAAAGCGAATTCAGGATTCTGGGTCCGCCCTCGACGAGAACCGACTGAATCCCAAGCCCGAGCAACTGCTTGGCCAGCGAAACCAAATCCACGTTTCCGTGTGAGCCGTCCACAACCAGGACCGTCAGGTCGCGACGCAGCAGTTGGTTCACCCATTCGCGCGACGCGGCCGTGGTCGTGGCCACGAGGGTCGGACCCGCATCGGCGGGATTCAGACAGTTGGCCTTAAGAGGTGTTTTGCCGAGACCGTCCACAATGATCCGCGTGGGCTGAATGACCCTGCGCCGACCGGGGAGGCGAACGTTCAGGCGGGGGTCGTCGGCCAGAACGGTCCCGATGCCCACCAGGACGGCGTCGTAGCGCGCGCGAAGTTCGTGGACGTAGCGCCGCGACTGCTCGTTGCTGATCCAGCGCGAATCGCCGCCGCGCGTGCTCATCCGGCCGTCGAGCGTCATCGCCCACTTGGCCACAAACAGAGGGCGGCCCAGACGGTGAAACGTCAGAAACGGCTCGTTGAGGATTTCGGCTTCGCGCGCCAGAAGCCCCATGTCCACCTCGATTCCGGCGGCGCGCAGCTGCTCGATTCCCTTGCCGCCAACCAGCGGGTTCGGATCGAGCATCGAAGCGACGACCCGGCGCACGCCGGCGCGAATGACGGCGTCGGCGCACGGCGGCGTTCGACCGAAGTGGCAGCACGGTTCGAGATTGAGATAGAGCGTCGCCCCACGCGCCGCCTTGCCCGCCCGCCGCAACGCCACCACTTCGGCGTGCGGCCGACCGGCGGCGTGATGATAGCCTTGGGCAACGAGTCTGCCATTCTTAACGAGAACAGCACCCACGGCAGGATTGGGGCGGGTGAGTCCCAACGCCTTGGCCGCCAGATCGAGCGCGAGGCCCATCCACTTCTTGTCTTCGGCGGAGAGCTTCATTGCCGCTATCGTCGGCCGGCGGAGAACGGCGCGTTGTTCTGGAGGAATTCGAGCACCGTCGCCGCCACCGTTTCGATCTCGCGTTTCTTGAGGCCCGGATAGACCGGCAGCGAGAGAACCTTCTGGCAGATCTCTTCGGCGACGGGAAACTGGCGCTCGTGGTAGCCAAGCGCGCTGAAGCACGGCTGCAAATGGAGCGGGCGCGGATAATAGACCGCCGAACCGATCTTCTTCTCGCGCAGAAAGTTGCGCAGGCGGTCGCGGTCGCGCATCTGGATCGTATAGAGATTATAGGTGTGGCTGCCGTCGTCGCGAAACTCAGGCATCACGATCTCGGTGTTTTGCAGCAGTTGGTCGTACAGGCGGGCGTTCTCGATCCGGTCGCTGAGCATTTCGTCGACGTCGGGGAGTTTGAGGCCCAGATAGGCGGCCTGGAGCGGCGAGAGGCGGCTGTTGTAGCCGATCATCTCGAAGACCATGTCGGGAACCGTGACGCTGCGGCCGTGGTCGCGCATCAGCATGCACTTCTCGATGACGTGGTCGTGCGGGGAAACAATTGCGCCGGCGTCGCCCGCCGCGCCGAGGTTCTTGGTCGGATAGAAGCTGAAGCAGCCGGCATCGGCCAGCGTTCCGACCTTCTTGCCGCGCCACTGGGTTCCGAAACTCTGCGCGGCGTCCTCGATCACGACGATGTTGCGTTCCTGGGCCATCGCGCGAATGGCGTCAATGTCGGCGGCCTGGCCGTACAGATGAACGACGATGATGGCCTTGGTGTTGTCGGTAATGGCCGCGCGAACCTTGTCGGAGTCCATGTTGTAAGTGCGCCGGTCAATGTCCACGAAGACCGGTTTGGCCCCGACCCGCGCGACGGCATCGGCGGTGGCCACGAACGTGAAGACCGGCACGATGACCTCGTGGCCGGGCCCGACGTCGAACGCCCGCAGGGCCATGACCAGCGCGTCGGTGCCCGAGTTGACGCCGACGGCCATTTCGACGCCCAGCCATTCGGCCAGCGCGTTCTCGAATTTCTCGACTTCTTCGCCGAGGATGAACTGGCAGGAATCGAAGATGCGCTCGTACTCGCGCCACAGATCGGGCAAGAGGTGCTGGTGCTGGACCTTCAAATCCACGAACGGAATCGCCATTTGCGCGTGGGTTCCTTTCTGCAAAATCGGCGAGCAATGTGGCGGCGGGTCGGGGGGAAGTCAACTGCTAATTGTGGGAGTTGCGAAACGGAAGTCGCGCAGGCGGTTGGTCTGTCCACAGCCACGTTTCTCCCCATCATAAGGAAGCAGCCGCCGACGCAGGGGAAGTAGCCGCCGACGTAAGGAGGCGGACGAGTTGAGCCGCGAAGATGTCCGCCTCCTTACGTCGGCGGCTACATCCTCCTCGAAATTCCATCGGTTGGCAAGACATGCCAGCCCGTCGGTTAGTCGAAGCTGAGGCGGTATTCCAGAGCCACACCCAATCGTTCGACCAGCCGCGAGACCACGTTGGTGCGGTTTTCGAGCAAATCCCAAAACGTCACCCGTCGCTTCTCCTGCAAAAGGTACGGCTTGCCGCGCAGGCCAGCCAATTGGGCGGCGCGGTCCGCGGCATCGTGCAAGTCGCCGAGACGATCCACCAGCCCCAGTTCCCACGCCTGCCGGCCGCTGAGAACCCGCCCGTCCGCAATCGAGCGAAGGTAGTTCTTGACGACCTCGCGGGGCAGTTGGCCGGCTTTCGCCTCCTCTTCGGGCGAGAGAGCCGTGGGACTTGTCGCCGAGTCCGTTGTGCGCGTTGCGGTTGTCCCCTGGACGGTGCGGCGAAGGTACGCGCGGGCCAGCTCCGTGCGACGCCCTTCAAGCACCGCTTCAAGAAACTGGTCGTAAGTATCGTCAATGGTGGCCTGGAGAACCTCTCGTTCTTCAGGCGTCATTTCGCGGAAGGAGCTCCCCGTGTCCTTAAGCTTGCCGCTCTTGATGGTGTTCACTCCGAAACCGATCTTCTTGCTGATTCCCTGAAGATCGTAGGTTTGGAAAAGGACGCCGATGCTGCCGGTGACGGTTCCGGGATTGGCGTAGATTTCATTGGCCGCGCAAGCGATATAGTAACCTCCCGAGGCCGCGACATTGCCCATGGAAGCAACGATGGGTTTACTGCTTCTCTTTCGCAATTTGGCGATTTCGCGATTGAGCTCTTGCGAGCAGCCCACGGCGCCGCCCGGGGTCTCGACGCGCAGGACAATGGCCCGCGCGATCGGGCTCTCAGCGTACTTATGCAGCAGCGCGATTTCACGGCTCGTATCGGTCAGTACGCCCTCGACTTTGACGATGGCCACGGCTCCCTTGCCGACCACAGGCAATCTTTCGCGAAACGCATACAGTCCGGCAATTACCGTAATCAATATAAAGAATATAAACATAAGAATGAATAGGCCAAATATGAAAGACGTGGTTCTTTTCTTCATTTCACGATACCTCCATCTCCGTCATCTCCACTGCCACTGCCAAGACTGCTTTGGTGTCTGGTGTGGACTTGGCTACGCCCCGTTGCCCACAGAGCACCCAGCCGGCGGCTCAGACCGCGCCGGAACGAAGAGTGCGTCGTATGCAATCTCTCAGTTGCGCGGCAAATCTCTGCTTGCGCCTCTTCGTTTGCACCCTGTCGAGGGTTCCTAGCAGCGATTCAGGGGCGATGCAATCGAAATCCGCATTTTGCCCGGGCGAGCCGAAGTCCGGCATCCGCCGCACACGTCTTCGAGGACCGTTTTTCGCCACAGACGGATTGTCTTGCTTGACACGGGTGACGAACTGGCCGTAGGCATTCAGTCCATTGAGAAGCAGCTGGCGCTCGGTGTGTTGGAGTTCCATCCGTGTATGCCGATCCGATACATAATATCTCTTGATCTGTCTCTGCCCGGCATGCAAGGAGAATGCAGTCGCGGCCGCCCCGTTTCGGGGCAGCAGCCAGATGTGCGAGCAGCACGACTTTCGGTCCTCGGGGCCAACCCAAGCACAGGAGGCAAGGAACATGGCAGCGCTCAAAGAGAGACTGGCGCAGGTGATTCCTCCCCTGCGGGAGCAGTTCACCGCTCTGCTGAAGGAGCACGGTGAAAAGGTGATTGCGCAGGTCACCCTGGCGCAAGCGTGCGGCGGCATGCGCGGCGTCAACGGTATGCTTTGCGACACGTCGTTGGTGGACCCCGAGAAGGGGTTGATTATCCGCAACCACCCGATCGCCGAGATCGCCAATCGTCTGCCCGAAGAAATCTGGTATCTTCTCCTGACCGGCGAGCTGCCCGACGCCCGAGCCCTGGCCGATCTGCAGTCAGAAATCGCCGCACACGTCCAGGTACCTTCGTACGTCTGGGACGTGCTGCGCGCCATGCCGGCTGATTCTCACCCCATGGTGATGCTCGCGGCGGGTGTGTTGTCCATGGAAGGCGACTCGCTCTTCCGCAAACACTATGAGGAAGGGATGAAGAAAACCGCGCACTGGGAATGGATGTACGAGGATTCCGTTCGACTTCTGGGGCGGGTGACGGGGGTGGCCGCCGGGGTCTATCGCATTCGGTTCGGCAAGGGAGCGCCGATTGCGCCGAAGCCCGGTCTGGACTGGGCGGCCAACTATACCCACATGATGGGAATCCCCGACCCGGCGGGGGAGTTTGCCAACCTCATTCGGCTCTATACGACGCTTCACAGCGACCATGAAGGCGGCAACGTCAGCGCCTACACCTGCCACACGGTCGGTTCGGCGTTGTCGGATGCCTACTACGCGGTGACGGCGGGCTGGAACGGTCTGGCGGGTCCCCTGCACGGTCTTGCCAACCAGGAGTGCCTGCATTTCGTATTGGACATCAAGAAGAAGTACGGCGGGGTGCCGTCGGACGAGGACTTGAAGAAGTTCACGTGGGATCGGCTCAACAGCGGCCAGGTGGTTCCCGGTTACGGCCATGCCGTGCTGCGCGCGATTGACCCGCGCTTCATCTGTTTTCACGATTTCGGCCTGCGGGTCTGTCCCCAGGACGACGTCTTCCGAATCGTGGATCGGCTCTACAACGTGGTGCCGGGAGTGCTCAAGGAACACGGAAAGGCCAAGAACCCGTGGCCCAACGTGGACGCCGGGTCGGGCGCTTTGCTCTACCATTTCGGGATGACTGAGTTCCCCTACTACACGGTGCTGTTTGCCGTGTCGCGGACGTTGGGCATGACGGCCCAGCTGATCCTCGCTCGCGCGCTGGGAATCGCGATCACGCGGCCCAATTCGGTTTCCCTCGGCGAGCTCAAGCAGCTAGTCGGGATCAAGTGAGGACTCGGCTCGACCGGTCCTGATTGTACAACCCGGAAGACACACTCGCGACAGTTGCATTGCGCGAGGGGACGTGGAACAATCAAGAGGCGCTGGACGTCCGGCGCCTCTTTGATTTTGGACGGGATGGACGGAATGGACGGGATGGACGGGAGCGCCGGGACGGACAAGGTCGGCGAGCAGCGGTGTGGCTTGTGGCCGGCGGCTGTCCTGGCCGCTCTGTCGGTTCTGTGGATGCGGCCGATTCTCGCTCTTTCGGGCGGCTGGTGGGATTCGCATACGTTGTGGGCCGATCCACTGCGGGCGCTGGGGGTGGTCGAGGCGTGGCGGTGCGGGTTGTGGGACGCGCGGTGGTTTCCGGGTTTCGACTACGGATACGGCTATCCGTTTCTCTCCTATTACGCACCGTTGTTTCATTGGATGTCGGGGCTGTGGGTGTTGCTCCTGTCGTCGCCGACGGTTGCCGTGCGCGCCAATGTGTTCGTGTGGCTCGTTTTTGGAACGGCGGGAATGTACCTGGCGGGCGAGCGCGTGTGGGGGTATCTGAGCAGCGGCCGCGCCGCGCCGTTTCGCTGCGGGCTGATCTGCGCGATTGGCTGGCTGATGTCGCCCTATCTTATGTGCGAGGTTTTCGTTCGAGGATCGCTGCCGGAATTCGCTTCGAGCCAGACGATCCCGTGGATCGTTTGGGCGGCCTTCGGAGTTCTTGGAAGACCGGGAGGTTGGCGCCGGCGCGACAGTGTCGAGGTGCTTTTGCTGACGCTGTTTATCGCGGCGGGCGTTCTCGCGCACAACTTCTTTGGCCTGTGCGTCGTCGGCGTTGCGGTCCTGATGGCGCCGCTGGTTCTGTTGGTGAGAGCGTGCGGCGATTGCCGGCAGGATGTCTGCTCCACCAGCGGCTCGGTCATCGTCCGTTTGGTCGGTTGGGCGATTGGGATCGGATGGGCTTTGGCGGCGACGGTCTTCTACTGGCTTCCGGCGATGCGCGAATCCGGCTTCGTGCGGGTCAACGTGCTGCGCGAGATGTCGTACACGTATTTCAACCACTATCTTTATCCCTCGAATCTTCTCCGCGTCGGCTATTGGAATTTCGGCGTGAGCCTCCGAGGGCCGCAGGATGAAATGCCGCTCCATTTGGGATTCGTGAGTGTGATGGCCGTGGCCAGTGTGCTCGTGGCGATCGCCGTTCTGGCCGTGTCCCGACAACGCCGCGACGCCCGACTCGCCGCCGGGATCGGCGCGCTTGTCCTGGCAACCGCCGTCGGGATTCTTCTGACGACGTCGCTGAGCGGGTTCCTGTGGGATCGTTCTTCGCTTCTCCAGTTCGCTCAGTTTCCGTGGCGGCTGCTCACGATTCCGACGGTGGGCGTTTGCCTGCTGCTTCCGGCGGCGGTCGTGGCGATCCGTCCCGCGCGCCATCGTTTGGCTTGGATCGTGACGGCGGCAATCCTGGCCATTGGCTTTGTCGCGAGCCACTATCAATACGCGCGGATCAAGGCGAAACTGCCGCCGACCGAAGACCTCGATCCGCGAAACTGGGAGCGGCGGCAAATCCTGACCGCCGACCTCGACGAATACGGTCCGATCTGGCGGGAGAAGGACCGTCCGCCCAAATGGCCGCGAGGCGTCCCTCTGGGCAACGACCAGATCGAGATCATGAGTTGCGACAGCCGGGGCGTTGCGCTCGAAGCGTCGGTTCGGAACAAATCGAACCGGCCGCAGCCGTTGGTCGTCACGTGGAACTATTTTCCTGGATGGCAGGGACGAATCGAGCCCGGCGACAGGCCGCTGACGCTTCTGCCGGGACCGACGACGGGCCTGATCCTGATCGAGAACCTCCCACCCGGCGACTCGCGAATCCGCGTCTGGTTTGGCGACACGCCGCTTCGCCGCCGGTGCAAGGTGGTGTCGGGCGTGGCGTGGCTTGTGTGGCTGGGAAGTTGGATTGTGGCGGCGGCAACCAAGAGACTCCAATCCTCCAGGAACCGCCGATGGACGCCGATGAACGCCGATAAGTGCGGGGAATAACAGGACTTGGACTTCGGGCGTTTGTGCCTCGCAGGCGACCGTCTGTTGCGTGTCTGACCGCGCGGAAGCCGTCTTTTCTTCGAACGAATCGGCGTTTATCGGCGTTCATCGGCGGTTCTTTGCTTTTCGTTCTGAAGAAGCAGGGCAAGAGAAGAGTGAACGCGGAATCGCTTGAGGGCGTAACGGGATAATCGGCAAGAGGCAAATCCAAAACCGCACCAAAGAGGCTTTTGCAAAAGTCGCCAAACCAGGTTGACTGGATTCCTTATGCCGTTTCCTCGTCCACACGCTTGGGGCCTATCCCAGAACTTCGTCGGGTGGGTATCTCAGTCATTAACCCCGCGATTCATCGCGGGGATTGGAGCCGGCCGCGCGCTGCCCGCAACCGTTTCAACGGTTTCTCGACCTGGGAGTGCGCGGATAAACCGTTGAAACGGTCTGGAACCAAACCCAATCGCGCCCCTTTCCCCGCGATGAATCGCGGGGTTAATGACTGGGCAGTGGGGTCTTGGGATAGGTTCTTAACGGAGATCCGCGGCCCGGCTTTCAGTACAGAATCCAGTCAGAGCCGTCCACTGCGGTCGGTGGCGGCTCGAACTGGGCGAAGTAGGCGCGCGGTTGCCCGCCGATGGTCGTGAACTCTCCGCCGACGTAAACGGTTGAGCCGGAGACCGCGAGGGCGCGGATAGAGCTGTTCGCGTTCGGGTTCCAGGCGGTGGCTTGGCCGGTCGAGGCGTTGACGGCAGCAATGCGGTTGCGCGTCTGCCCGCCGATGCTTGTGAACCCGCCCCCCGCGTAAACGGTCGAGCCGGAGACCGCAAGGGCGGAGACAATGTAATCCGCGTTCGGGTTCCAGGCGGTGGCCTGGCCGGTCGAAGAGTCAAGGGCGGCAATGTAGTTGCGTGGTTGACCGCCGATGTTCCCGAACTCGCCCGCGACATAGATGGTCGAGCCGGAGACTGCGAGGGCGGTGACGGCACTGTTCGGGTTCGGGTTCCAAGGCGTCACGTTACCGGTCGAGACGTCGAACGCGGCGGCGAGGTGGCGCGTCTGCCCACCGATGCTGGTGAACTGGCCCCCGGCGTAAATGGCCGAGCCGGAGATTGCGATGGTGTAGACATAGTTGTTCAGGTTCGGGTTCCAATCGGTGGCTTGCCCGGTCGAGGCGTTGAGCGCGGCGAGGAAATAGCGCGGCTGCCCGCCGATGTTCCCGAAATCGCCCCCGGCGTAAACGGCGGAGCTGGAGACCGTCAGGGCGTTGACCGCGCCGTCCGGGTTCGGATTCCAGGCGGTGGCCTGGCCGGTCGAGGCGTTGAGCGCGGCGATGCGGTTACGCGTCTGCCCGCCGATGCTCGTGAACTCGCCCCCGGCGTAGATGGTCGAGCTGGAGACCGCGAGGGCGGAAACCGTGTCGTTGGCGTTCGGGTTCCAGGCGGTGGCTTGGCCGGTTGAGGCGTTGAGGGCGGCGATGTGGTTACGCGGCTCCCCGCCGATGCTCGTGAAATTACCGCCGGCATAAACGGTTGACCCGGAGACCGCCAGAGCATAGACCGGGCCGCTCGCGGTCGGATTCCAGGCTGTGACCTGGCCGGTCGAGGCGTCAAGCGCGGCGATGAATTTGCGCGGTTGCGTGAAAGAACCCCCCGCATAAACGGTCGAGCCAGAAACCGCAAGGGCGTCGACATACCAATTCGCGTGCGCGTTCCAGGCAGTGGCCTGGCCAGTCGAGGCATCGAGGGCGGCAATGCAGGTGCGTGGCTGCCCACCGATGATCGTGAAGAAGCCCCCGGCGTAAACAGTTGAGCCGGAGACTGCGAGGGCGCAAACCCAGCTACTGCCAGAACCCGGGCCACTGGCATTCGGGTTCCAGGGCGTGGGCTGGCCGGACGAGGCATCGAGGGCGGCAATGTAGTTGCGCGACCAGTCCCCCGCAAACATGGTGAAATCACCACCGGCGTAAATGGTGGAACCGGAAACCGCGAGGGCGCGGACATCGCCGTTCGCGTCCGGGTTCCAGGCGCTGGCTTGGCCGGTCGCGGCGCTGAGGGCGGCGATGCGGTTGCGCGGCTGGCCCCCGATGCTCGTGAAATTGCCACCCGCATAGACCGTCGGGCCGGAAACCGCGAGAGCCTCGACTGCGCCGTTCGAGTTCGCTTTCCAAGTGGGATCCAGGGAGCCGTCCGCGCGAATGTGGGCGATGCGGTTGCGGGCGATGCCTCCCACCTGCGTGAAGTCCCCACCGATGAACCAGCCTCCAGAGCCATCAGGAACACAGGCATAGACAGGTCCGTTCACCTTGGGAAACGACGCCACGGATTGACCGGTTGAGGCGCTGATGGGAACGCCGTTTCCAGTACAAGGGCCCACGTAGGTGAAGATCCCACCGATATAGACCGTGTCCGTGGTCCGGGCAATCGCGTAAACCGGCCCGTTGGTTACCCAAGTCTCCTCGCGGGGTATGGAACTTTGAGCGTGGAGCGCCGGGGCGAGAATCAAAAACGCCAAACCGGAGATGATTGCAGCGCGGCGTCGGTGCATGGCTCTTTCTCCTCTCGTCTATGAATCGCTGGACTCGTGAATGCAGAGAGAATTCGCCGGCAACTGGTGATTCGGCTTCATATCTTCCCAACTTTTCCCGCATTGTAATCCATTACAGGCGCCAGGGCAAGCTTTTTTCTAGCGTTTAATCGTTTTTGGCGTGGCGAGAGCCCTTTTGACGGGATGACACGATGAACCGGATGAAACGAGACGAAGAATCCCGTGAATTGAATCGGTGTTCGGCGGCGCCCATCTGCGGAAATCCTCGGCCGCGATGGTTTCTTTTCGTTGCAATCGCCCGGGCGGCTTCCTATAAGGCGCGTGTCCACAGACGGACAGGGCGGCCATTTGGAGCGCCCATTGGCCCCCGGAGGGTGCGATGAAAATCCAGGACCTGGTGCGGCGGACCGTTGATCAGAACGCTTCGGACCTCCATCTGCGTTCGGGCCAGAAGCCGCGCTTGCGCATTGACGGCGAGCTGTTTGTCCTCGAGGACGGAGCGCCGACCGACGAGCAAATCCGCACGATTCTCTACGACATGCTCAACAAGGAACAGATCGAACGATTCGAGCGGACGCACGAGCTCGACTTCTCCTATGCCATTCCCGACCTGTGCCGGATGCGGGTCAATCTCTACATCCAGCGGGGGCAGTTTTGCGCTTCGCTGCGTGTGATCCCCAATCACATCCCGACGATGGAAGAGGTCTATCTGCCGCCGGCGTGCTATGAGTTTGTGAAGATGAACAAGGGATTGGTGCTGGTGACCGGCCCGACCGGTTGCGGCAAGTCCACGACGCTGGCGGCGATGCTCGACTACATCAATGCCACGCGACGCTGCCACATTCTGACGATCGAAGACCCGGTGGAGTTCGTGTATCAGGACAAGATGGCGACGATCAGTCAGCGCGAGGTGACGATGGATACGGGGTCGTTTGCGGCGGCGCTGCGCCATTCGTTCCGCCAGGACCCCGACGTGGTGATGATCGGCGAGATGCGCGACCTCGAAACGATGCAGGCGGCGATTACGCTGGCCGAGACCGGCCACCTGACGTTTTCGACGCTGCACACGGGCGAGGCGTCGCAGACGATTCACCGGATCATTGACTCGTTCCCGCCCCATCAGCAGACGCAGGTGCGGATGCAGCTGGCGATGTCGCTGGAGGGGATCATTTCGCAGGTTCTGGTGCCGTTGAAGAATCAGAAGGGGCGGGTGGCGGCGCGCGAAGTGCTGGTGTGCACGCGGGCGGTCAAGAACCTGATTCGCGAAGGCAAAATCCCCCAGATCGCGTCGGCGATGCAGACGGGCGCCGACGAGGGCATGATCATGATGGATTCCTCGTTGGTGGACTACTTTGAGAAGGGATTGGTCAGCTACGAGACGGCGCTGGGCGCGGCGTTCGACCGTCGCGCGTTCGCCGAGCGGACGGGGCGGCGGTTGGGCGGCGGCCGCTCGCCAAGCGGATAGAGCCGGCCACAAGGTCCTCTACCTCAAATCCCAGACTCACCGAGCGAGGAGGAACCGCAGATGAGCAAGCGATGGCTGTTGCTCACGACGATGGCTGCGGCGGCTCTGGGAGGCGCGAAGGCTGCGGCGGCGGCCGACGATTCGCCGAGTGCGTGGAAGCACCTGTCGAGCAAGAACGGCGATCTTCCCGCGCCCGGGCCGCTCGAGCAGACGGCCTGCGTGGTGCTCGACGTGGACAAGGACGGCGTGAGCGATTTCGTCATCGCCTGTCGCAAGTTGGCGCCCGCGCTGACCTGGTTTCGGCGCGGCGACAAGGGCTGGACGAAATATGTCATTGAAGACACGCTGCTGCCCATTGAGGCAGGCGGGACGTTCGCCGACATTGACGGCGACGGCGATCTCGACATCGTCATGGGCGAAGACTGGCAGGGCAATCACGTCTGGTGGTGGGAGAATCCTTATCCCCAATACGATCCGGCAAAACCGTGGGTTCGCCGCGCCGTGAAGATGTCGGGCGCGAACAAGCACCACCACCAGCTGTTTGGCGACTTCGATGGCGACGGAAAACAGGAACTGGCGTTTTGGAATCAGACCGCCCGCTCGCTTTTCCTGGCCGAGATTCCCGCCGATCCCAAGGCGACCCAGCCGTGGCCTTACAAGGCGATTTACGTTTACACCGGCGGCGAGAGCGAGGGACTGGCGCGGGCCGACGTGGACGGCGACGGCAAGGAGGACATCGTAGGCGGCGGTCGCTGGTTCAAGCACGCCGGAGGCACGAGCTTCACGGCCCACGTCATTGACGACAGCCAGCGATTCGGAAAAGCCGCGGCCGGACAGCTCAAGAAGGGCGGCTGGGCCGAAGCCGTTTTCTGTCCCGGCGACGCCATTGGACGGCTCAAGTGGTACGAATGGAACGGCAAGGTGTGGGTCGGGCGCGACTTGCTGGGCGAGCAAATCGTTCACGGTCACAGTCTCGAGCTGGCCGACTTCGACGGCGACGGCAACCTCGACATCTTCTGCGCCGAGATGGCCAAGCCGGGCCACGGCGACCAAGCCACGATGTGGATTTTCTACGGCGACGGCAACGGTAATTTCAAGAAGACCGTGATCTCGGTGGGTGTCGCCAATCACGAGTCGAAGGTCGGCGATTTGGATGGCGACGGCGACATTGATATTTGCGACAAGCCGTACAACTGGGACACGCCGCGCGTGGACGTCTGGTTAAACAACGGGACGGGGCCGGTGAAGAGCACGGCGAAGTAGGGGGAGCGAATGGTCGGTCTGTGCAAATGGAGTACCTGATCGTGTGAAGGAGCCCCAACCCAATCGAGCGCCACACCAAAGTGTGAACTTCCAACCTTCCGAATCCTGTCAAAGCGTGAACCGAGGCATGTTGTTTTTTTTCGGGGGGCCTCGTTTTTTTGCTTGACGCAGAATGTTCAGATAAAAACAATCCGTACATGAACAGCATGGATTGCCCAGGCGGCGATCACAGCAAGACCAGTCACGCGGATCGGATTCTTCTCTTTTGCGCCTATGGTTTACATGTAAACGGTTGCTATCTTAACAACTAGAAGGGGGAGGTGAGCGCCTCGAGAAAATCAGCAGCGCCGGACCTTGCGCAACATGAAGCGTGAAATGGAAACGCCAAATTCGGAAAGGAAACGGACCATGAGAAAAGCACAATTCGTCGCCCTATGCGCAGTGATGACGTTTGGACTGGTATCGCTGGTTTCGTCGCGAGGCGAACAAGGCCAGAGTGCGCCGGCGGCCTCTGCGATCCGCGTCGGGACATTCGACTCGCGCGCCGTCGCCGTGGCTTCTGCGAGTTCGAGAACTTTCAACGACGCCATTCGCAAAGTGATGGATGAACACAAGCAAGCCAAAGCCGCCGGCGATCAGAAACGCGTCGCCGAGATCGAGGCCGCCCAAAGCACCAAGCAAGCGCTGTTGCATCGGCAGGGCTTCGGAACCGCGTCCGTCGCGGACATCCTGGAGCACGTCAAAGACAAACTGCCCGCCGTGGCCGAACGCGCCGGCGTCGAAGTGATCGTCAGCAAGTGGGACGTCGTGTATCGGAAAGCCGGCATCCAGCCGGTGGATGTGACGGACGCCATGGTCGCGCTGTTCGATCCCAACGAGCGAGTTCTGGCGATCGTGAAAGACATGAAAGACAAGCCGCCCCTTACACTGAAAGAGATCGAGCAAGGGGAGGAATCGGAAAAACGCGAGCACCGGTAGAGCAATCAGAACCGCGCGCCGGCAAGCGGTCAGGTCAACCGGCCGCTTGCTGACGCGCGCGGCTGGTGCCAGTCCCCGTTTTACGCCGGCTTTTCGCCACTGCTTCGTCCTCCGGCAAAAGAAGCGAATCGCGCTTGACGTTGGCGTCGGCTCTCCTCCAGCATGTCAGCCGTCGCGAGTCCCCTGGATCGCAGTCGTCGTATCTCAAGATCAACAGAACAGACACCGGTGGCCATTGGGGCCGGGCCGGAAATCGAGAGGAGGAGATCATGAAACGATTGGATCTCACGCGAAGGGAGTTTTTGCACAAGTCGGCAGTGGGCGCCTCGGCGCTGGCGATGGGCGCCGCTGGCCGGGCGCGCGCCGCCGAGAAGAAGGACGAAGTGGCGATCGGCTTCATCGGAGTCGGCGGGCGCGGTTCAATCCTGTTGAGGAAGATCATGCGCACCGAAGGGGTTCGGGTTGTCGCGATCTGCGACCTTAAGACCGACCGCTTGGCCAAGGCGCAGGAAGCGGCCGCCAAGTTCAAGCCCAAAGGCTACACCGATCTCAATGAGATGATGGACAAGGAGAAACTCGACGGCGTCATCGTGGCCACCGAGGTCGGCAATCACGCCAAGGCCGCGATCCCGGTGATCGAGCGGGGCCTCAATTGCTTCTGCGAGAAGCCGCTGGAGACCACGGTCGAGCGGATGGACGCGCTGGTCAAAGCCGCGCGAAAGGCCAAAGGCCTCGTTCAAGTCGGCTTCCAGCGCCACTACAACGACGGCTACGTGAAGGCCGTCGAGAAGATTCACTCCGGCGATCTGGGCAAGGTCGCCTTCATGCAGGGCCAGTGGAGTTGGACGTGGCAGGTCGGCGGTCACTGGGCTTGCGACATGGACCTGGGCGGTGGCGAACTGGTCGAGCAGGCCGGCCACCACATGGACGTCATGGCGTGGGTGATGAAGTATCAGCATCCGATCGAGTGCGTGGCGATGGCGAACGTGTGCCGCGATCTTCCCGAGGACGCGAAGCCGACCAGCGAGGATCACGCGGCCGTGACGTTCCGTTTCCCCGGCAACGCGATCTTCTCCTACAGCCACCTGTTCTTCTGCCCGCAGCCGTTCGAGGCCGAGAAGATGTTGGTTTATGGCCGCGGGTGGGGCATTGACCTGGTCAAGAGCGAGCTCTATACGCCGCCGCCCGACAACAAGGTCGTCAACCTCGGCGAGGACAGCGGCAAGGACTGGGACAAGGGAACGAACGAGGAGATGGACGCCTTCGTCGAGAACATCCGTGGCGGCGCCAAAGAGAAACCCAGGTCGAATATCGAGACGGCGCGAATCGCGACGCTCATGTGCTTCATGGGCCGCAAGGCGTTTCGCGACGTCAAGTCGAACAAGTTCGAGTCGCAGATCGTCAAGTGGGAAGACCTCGGGACGACGAGCGATCAGTGAGGTGGAATGGACGGGATGGACGGAATGGACAGAATGGACGGGGGGACGGGGGACTTGTTTCCCGTGCACTGATCGGAGCGATCCTTGGTTGTGGCCAAGGGTTGCCGCCGGGCGGAGGAGAGCATGTCAAGACACAACCAATTTTCGAGCGTGCTCTTGCTGAGCGTGGCGACCGCCTTGTGGGCCGGCATTGCTCGCGCGGCAGAACCGGGCCAGTCGCCGTTTCGCTTCGAAGAAAGCGAAGGCAAGTTCCTGAAGTTGTTCGAGGGCGACTGGCCGGTGCTCGTCTATAACTTTGGCATGATGCTGAAGGAAGGCGCGCCGGAGAAGTTCCGGCGGTCCAGCTACGTCCATCCGATCTACGGCCTGGACGGCGAAGTCCTCACCGACGATTTTCCGAAGGATCACTATCACCACCGGGGACTGTTTTGGGCGTGGGTAAGGGTCGTGGTGGACGGCAAGGCCTATGACCCGTGGGCGGTCAGCGGGATGTTGACGAAGTTTGAGAAGTGGTTGGGCCGCGAGACGGGGGCTGATTTCGCCGCCTTCGGCGTCGAGAACGGCTGGTATGTGGGCGAGCGAAAAGTCGTGGACGAGAAAGTGCGGTTGCGGGTCGGGCGCGCGGACGGCATTGGCCGCGCGATTGACGTGGAACTCGTGCTCGATGCCGTCGGCAAACCGGTTCCCGTCGGCGGCACACTCGACCAGAGCAAGGGCTACGGCGGATTCGGCCTGCGGTTTGCGCCGCGGCAAAAACCGGTCGTCATGACCATGAGCGACGGGGCGCAGCCGGGCGACGTGATCCGGAAAATCAGTCCGTGGGCCGACTACTCGGCGCAATTCGAGGGGGCAAAGGCCGTGTCGGGCGCGGCGATCTTCGTGGACAAGGGCAATCCGGGTTTTCCGAACGGCTGGCTCCTGCGCGAATATGGCTACATCGGGCTGACGTGGCCGGGGTTGGAGACCTATGTGCTCGAACCCGGCAAGCCGCTGACGCTGCGCTATCGGGTGTGGGTTCATCGCGGCGACGTGAAAGCGGGCCGCGTCGCGGAAGCTTACGAGGCCTTTGCGAAGTAAAGACCGATCCGCAGATTCCGCAGATTCCGCAGATTCTGTGAAAGACAAACACAACTCCCCTTGGCCAAGCGCCAAAGGCGAGGCTTGCCTTTGGCTTTTCCAATCTGCGCAATCGGCGAAATCTGCGGATGGCTTTTCTCAGCACTCCTCGACCACTTGAATCGGCATGAAGCGGCTGAGGCGCTTGATGTCGCGAACATGGTCGCCGTAGAAAATCACGCGATGGAGGCCGTAGCCGTATCCTTCGAGAATTTTGCGGGCATCGGCCACCTCGGTGGTGATCTTGGTTCGGCAACCGCGTTCGACCGCCGGGGTGTCGGTGATCTTGCCGGTCGAGATCAGCATCATCTCGCCGCCAACCAGCTTGGCCATCGTGATCGTCTGGCCGATGCGCATTCTCACTTGCAGCACCGCGCCCTTGTCGTCTTCGAGATGGCTGCGGATGATGTAAGGCGCCGCCTTGCCGTCGGGGCCGTCCATCATGGTCGGCGAAACGCAATGGGCGTGGATAACGATGTTCTTCGAGGTGTCAATGACCGGGTCGCTGATGAAGCCGGGCTTGTTGGCCAGATAGCGGAAGAGGAGCATTGTGATCGCCGAGTCGAGATCGCCTTCGCACGCGCCGATGAAGAGACGGTTGTTCAGTTCGCAAAAGCCCAGACACGGATAAGCGGGCAATTGCTTGGCGCCGAAGAGGCCCAGGCAGTTGATCGTGATGCCCTGGGCTTTCTCGTCGGCGAGGATGCGGTTCATGGTCAGATAGAAGCGCGCCGACTTGAGGATGTCCTCGTCGGTCGGCTCGACGATTTTGCGCGCGCCCGATTTCCAGCGATTGGCGACGGCGCGCACAGCCTTGTCGTCTATCGTAGCATAGATGGCATTGAAGCGCTTCGGATCGGTCGAGACGACGTCGGCGCCCCAGGCGGCCTTGAGCTTCTCGGAGGCGCTCTTGCTCGCCGGCGTCGTGTTCAGATAAACGAGTCTCGATTCCTTCATGCGATGAATGGCGCGGATGGGACGCATGGCGTCCACGATCTCGTGATAGTCGCTCGTGGCGAGGCATTCGATCTTCATCCCGGCTTTCTGAAGGCCGGCGACCGATGACCAGTCGTGGCCGCTGTAAGGCTGCGAAAAGAGGATCGTCGGCGCGCCGATTTTGGCGATGGGGCCGAGCAGATTGCCGACGCCCGACGTGAGATTGAAGACGAGGACCGCGTCGGCGTCGCCGATCCGGGCCTTGAGATCGCCGAGGTCTTCGGGACGGCGGAAGAGGTCGCCGCCGACGAATTCGACGTCGGGCATTTCCTTCTGGAGTCTGGCGAGCTCGCCTTCGAGGCGCTTGATTTCGTCCTGAACATTCAGCTTGGGCGTCGGCCAGCTGGGAACCGGCTTGGCCAAATAGAACTTGCGAACGCGGAGCTTGGTTGAGGGCGAGGCGGGGCCGGGTTGTTCGCTTCCGGCGGCCAGAGATTGCTGCGCGGCAGCCACAGCCAATGCTCCGGCTGCGGTAGTTCCGAGGAATTGCCTTCGATCCATGATCTTCCTCCTCATCTTTTGCCGCCAGCGTCGGCGCGAAGATCGGCAGCCGCCTTCGCCACGGTCTGAGTTTCCGCAACAAGGTTGCCACGCTGGTCGGTGAAGGTCAAAGACAAATGTTCAGATTGCGATGAGTGTGTTGCTTGACTTCGCAGCACACGATCCTACTGTGAAATGCGGCGGCAGGAGGTCGAGAAGCGGGATTGTTCGTAGTTCCCACTTCAGTGGGTCATTGGTTGCTCAAGACGCCCACTGAAGTGGGAACTACGAACGTTCAACATACGTTCTGAGAGAAAGGACGCGATCATGAGTCAGCGAATCAGTCGTCGCGAGTTTGGGCGTCGAAGTGGAGGGCTTGCGGTGGCCGCCATCGCCAGCGCCGCGCTTTCGGGCGAGACGTCGTGTCAGAGTCTCCCGGTCACCTCGTCGAAGACGGCCATGCCTCGAAGCAGCCGGGTGGGAGCCAAATCGGCGCTCGCAGGATCGCCGACGCCGCGCCAATTGCGCGTGGCCTTGCTCGACGCCGAGGGCAAGCCGATGGACGAAGGACGGCGCAAGACGCTCTACGTGGCCGACCTGCATTTCGAGCCGGAGCGCCAGAAGAGCACGCTGGCCGGCGACGGGACGGTCGAGATTGCAGCGACGATTCGCCGGGCTTCGCTCCACGCCAAGATCGCCGTGCCCGATTTTGGCGACACGTGGACAGTGGCGGACAACGAGGGCGAGGGGTATGAGAAGCCGACCGCGACGTTGGATTTCGTGGCCGAGGCGGCGCGTAGCCGTCTGGCCGATGTCGAGCGGCTTGTGCGATCGAGCCGGGCGGCCTTCTCGCCCGAATGCGTCGGCCATCGCGACGCGGCCATCGAAAACCTCGCGCTGGCAAAGAAAGCAACCGGCGCCACGGCGGCGCGCCACAATCTCGCCGCGCTCTCGCACGGTCTGTGGGCCGGCGAGATGGCGGTTGTCGAGGACGCTCGCCACGTCATCGCCACCAGCCGCCCGCGGCGCGATTTCCTGTTCGGGTGCAATGCGTTTCGGTATAGGGCCGGCACTCCCTACGCGGCATATTTTCCCCAGGTTCTCAACTACGCGACGCTGCCGTTTTATCTCGCGCGGCTCGAAGCCCAGGAAGGCAAGCCCGACTATGCGCGAGTCGAGGAGATTCTGGCGTGGTGCGAAAAGACCGGCATCCGCCCCAAGGGCCATCCGCTGTGGTGGGGAAACCCGTCGGGCATTCCGAGGTGGCTCGACGGGGCAAGCTGGGCCGACGCGCGCAAGCATTGCGAGCGGGTTGTCGCGCGAAGCGTCGAGCGCTATCGTGGCCGGATTGACCTGTGGGACGTCATCAACGAGGCGCACGATTGGGCGAACGGCCTGAAGCTGACGCAGGAGCAGGAGATCGAGATCACGCGGGTGTGTTGCGAGACGGCGCGATCGAAGAATTCGCGGGCGACGATTGTCGTGAACAATTGCTGTCCGTTCGGCGAGTACGCGGCGCAGGGGCGCGTCTCCCACGGCCCGGTTTTTGACCACGTGCTGACGCCGCTGGCCTATCTCGACCGGCTGATGGAGGCCGGGGTGCAATTCGACGTCGTGGGCGTGCAGATCTACTTTCCGGCGCGCGACATGATGGCCATCGGCAAATTGCTCGGCGAATATGCGCGGTTCGGAAAGGTCGTCCACGTGACCGAACTCGGAGTTCGCACCGAGCCGGGCCGCCCCGGCGCCGCGCCGACCGAATGGCACCAGCCGTGGTGCGAGAAAATCCAGGCCGATTGGGTGGAGTGGTTTTACACGATGGCCTATGCGCGGCGGGAGATTGGGGCGATCACGTGGTGGGATTTCGCCGAGCCGGCGTTTATCCGGTCGGGCGCGTTCCTGCGCGAAGACCAGACGCCGCGCGAGATGTTCTTCCGCCTCAAGGCGCTGAAGAAGTCGTGGCGTCTAAGGTCATGAGGCTGTTGCGATACAGACGTGGGGGCGGGGGGTTGGCAGTGTAGAACCCGGTGGGGGGGCCAGAAGCACACGCGAAAAAACAGCGCCACAACGTGAA
>Ga0315274_10001905_pt1 | contig 32046 bp, 42 predicted proteins | sample YL17G02_20_MG_FD_203700 | JGI IMG/M metagenome (GOLD analysis project Ga0315274, IMG submission 203700) | Sediment microbial communities from Yellowstone Lake, YNP, Wyoming, USA - YL17G02_20 | ecosystem: Environmental > Aquatic > Freshwater > Lake > Sediment | place: USA: Wyoming | collected...
GACGGCGATGGGGGTCGCCCAGCATCCCCAGGAGGGTGTGCATGTTGGTCAGGTCGAAGCGCTTTGGCTCGTACTTGTCGGGCTGGAGCTTCTCCTGGTCCACGAAGGAGTAGATGTAGTCAAGCGACTGTTGGTATCTGCGAGCTTGGCTAGGCATCGAGGCCGGGGCTGGCGGCGCCGCTGGTGATGGTGACGCGCAGGCCGATCTGGCGGAGGAGGGCCTTGGTGGCCTGAAGATCGGTTCTGGCAGACCACCTCCGGCGGAAGGTGTCGATGGAGGGGGCGACCAGCTCAGCGAAAGTCTGGCCCATGGTCTCCCGATCCAGGCGAGTGATGACGGTTCGCTTCTGCTCAAGCTCGGCCTGGATGGTCTCCAGTTCCTCCTCGAGCCGCTCCCGATGGCTGTAATATTCGGAGCGATCGATGAGCAAGGCCTCATAGTCCCGGGTCCATTGCTCCAGGCCCCGCAGGATCCTGTTCTCAGCGGCTTGTAGACTCGCCACCTCATCGGCGGCATCGGCGTGTCCCCGATCGGCCAGGAGCAGCAGTTCCTCCTCGAGGAGGCTAGGTTCGGTGGCGCGCTCGATGAGCCAATTCAGCACCTGCTCCTCGACCTGATCCAGACGGAGACCATTGCGCGGGGTCGGCCTGGCGCACTCCGATCGGGGCCGCGGGCAGATCAGGTAATGGTAGAGGCCTCTGGTGCTGCCTCCCCCGGTGATGGTCATGCGGCCCCCACAGTACCCGCAGTAGACGAAACCCGAAAGTTGGTAGTTGGTATAGGGATGCCTCTTGCCCTGCTCGCGCCTGGCCGCCATCTCGCGTTGCGCCGCCTGCCAGGTCTCCTCCGGGATGATGGCTTGATGCTTGCCCTCGGCGGAGACCAAATCGACAGAGTCGCGCCAGTCCCGCTTACGATGGTCCCAGCGGCGCCAGCTCACCCGGCCGGCATAGTAGGGCAAGCTCAGCATGTGTTTGACGGCTGTGGCGTTGTGGGGATAGCGCTCGGTGGCATGGGCGCGGGCCAGGCGGAGGATGGCCTCGTAGGTCTGGCCTTCCAAGAACCAGGTGAAGATGCGCCGGACCAGATCGGCCTCGGGTCCATAAGGCACACCGTAACCCTCCTCACCGAGATGATAGCCGAAGGGGAGGTGATTGTTGGGGTGATAGCCGTCCTTGACGCGCCGGCGGGTGCCCATGCGGAAGCGCGCCTGGAGCTCCGCCACCTCATCCTGGGCCCGGGCTCGCTCGACGGAGCGCATCCAGATCGAGGCGCGATCGCGCTGTTCGGCGAACTGCACCGGCTGCTGGACGGTGGTGGGCATGGAGAGGGAGAGCACCTGCACATTGTAGGAGGCCAGGTACTCCTCCACCTGGGCGATCAGCGCATCGGTGCGGCCGAGCCTGTCACGTCCACGGCAGATGAGCAGGTCAATACTACCCGAACGGGCTATTGACATCAGTTCTGTGTACACAGGCATATCGACGGCGGCATCGGCGAGGAAGATGTAACTCCTACTGTGGCCGGGAATGACGAGGGGTTCCTGGGCTTCATGCCAGCCGTCGGTGCGTTCGATGAGGCTGCGGCCGGCCTCGATCTGGGAGGGGATGGAATCCTTTTCGTCTGAGGCCTGGGAGGGACTGCTGACGGCGGCCCAGATCACACACCTCATGGATCAGTTACCGAGCGCTCGGTAGTCAAATGCTATCCGCATAGAGTCTCGCACGGCCTTCCATCATGATCATTGTCAAGCTGTGAGGGGTCGCCCGGGCAGGCATGCCAATAGGACATCACTTCCTCGCAAGAAGAGAAGTCGCCACAGTTGTATAGGTTCCCGTTGCAGTCCCACTCCGCCGTAGGAGGAACCGTCTCTTGGGGAACGGACTCGACCCAAAGTCCTCTTCCCGCTTCTCTGGCTTCCCGTTCTAGTTGCACAAAGAGATCCGCATGAGCGACATCTGGCGGATAGGTCGCGGCTTGAGCGTAGCCCCGGCGGACCAATTCAGCATTGACGAAAAGGTCCCCAGCATAGACATATCGCAGCAGGCGGTCATAGCGGTCTGTTTCAGAGACATCCTTGTCCAACTGGACGACCTGTCCCTCCACTAACTGCCTGTTTACCTCGGTGGCCTCACTACCGCCTGCCTGGTCGGTTTCGGGCGTGTTGATGCCGATATAGCGCACGGTGTAGATCCGTCCGGCGATGTCAACCTCTATGGTATCGCCATCAATGATGCGTGTAACCATGGCCTCAGTCCTGGCGGGCTGTGTCGGCGGCCCGGCAGGGAGCGTAGTCCCTGTTGGTGTGGCGGCATCCGTTGGTGTGGCAGTATGAGTGTTAGTGGGCGTAGGCATCAAAGTACTCGTCGCCACGTACGTTGGTGTGTATGTGGGTGTGGCCGTCCAGGCAATCGGCTCGGCCAGAGGGGGGCCTTCAGGCAAGAGGCTGCAAGAAATCGCTAGAATCGCTGCCAGGCAGACGATGATCATGGCTTTCATGGATTCTTCTCCTCCCCATATTCCGGTGGGGACTCTGCTGGCTGCCGGGCCAGGTCCGCGTCTCTCGCGGTCTTGGCTATCCAGGTGAATTGCTCCAGCAGAAGCTGCCTTACGCTGGGAGTCGGGATGCTGCGTATGGCTGCGATCAGGCCCTGCTCCCCGAGATCCAACTTCCCGGGATCATATTGCGCTGATAACCACCCCGCCTCCATGTAGAGGTAGTCAATGCTGACATCGAGCGCCCGAGCTATCCCCGCGACAAGCTCTGAACTCAGGTTCGGGATCTTTCCGCGTTCGATCTTGCCTATGTAGGACGGGTCTTTGGCTCCAACGAGCTTCGCCAAGTCATTGATGTTCAGGTCCCTCTCCCTCCGGAGCCTGCGGATAGTTGCGCCTAATGCCATTGTTCAAATGCCCCCGAAGTTTGACTCCATTATAGGCCATTCCCTGCTCTTTGTGGGGATTGGAAACCTCATCCAACCTTAAACTTTACGGATGTGACTTGACAACGGTAACGAAACGAGGTATACTACTACCGTAAAGAGGCAGCGCGTAACCGGACAGGTGTTCTACCATGGACGTAGTGGGGTTGCTCAGGGAAAAGCAGAGTGAGCTCGGCATAGAACTGGACCAGGACCTTGCCCGGTTGCTGGGGATCACGCATTCGTATCTGAGCCTGCTGTACTCAGGCAAGCGGCAGCCCGGCGGCAAGCTCTTGATGGCCATGCTGACGCTCTGGCCGGACATCTTCAGTGGGGACGGAGGCAGCGGTGAGCGACATTCAGAGGGCGACTCAGGTGATGGCGGCGCTGATCATGGCGGCACTGGTGATGTGCACGCTGCTGGAGCTGGTGGGGATCCATGTACCACCCGGACTGTAGGGTGACGGGCACTGAGTTGGATCCCACAGTGTATGGGGCGGGGTTGGAGTCGGCGGGTGTTCCCGGCCCCGCCCCGGCATAGGCAAATGACTGATTCAACCAGCCGGCTAACGATCAGGGCTCGGGCCAGCGATGCAGAGGTTGGCCGGGCCATGATCCGCTTTCTACTTTCTCTGGGAGGAGAAGATGAGACCAATCCGCTTGAGCATGACCAACTTCATGCCCTACGCCCAACCGACGGAGCTGGACCTGTCGAGTCTGCACCTGGCCTGTCTGGCCGGCGAGAACGGCCACGGCAAGTCGGCGATCATCGATGCGATCACCTGGGCATTGTGGGGGCAAGCACGAGCGCGGCGCGATGACGAGCTGATCCACCTCGGTGAGGAGCAGATGGAGGTCCGGCTGGACTTCCAGCTTGGCGATGAGCAGTACCGGGTCATCCGCCAGAGGGACAGCGCCGGCAGAGGGAACTCCACCCTGGAGTTCCAGGTCGGCAGTAACGGCCACTGGAGCCCGCTCACCGGCGATACCATGCGGGAGACCCAGGAGATCATCGACTCCACGATCCACATGGACTACGACACCTTCATCAACTCCGCCCTCCTGCTGCAGGGCCGCGCGGATGAGTTCAGCAACCAGCCCCCGGGAAAGCGCAAGGAGATCCTGGCGCAGATCCTGAACCTGGGGGTGTGGGAGGTCCTGGAAGAGCGCGCGAAGCAACACGTGCGGGAGGCAGAGGGGCAACTCACCGCGATCGCGTCCAAGGCCGAGGTTATGCGGGGCGATCTAGAGAGGCTGCCGGACTACGAGGCGGCGCTGGAGATGGCGGCCGGCGAGGCGCAGCGACTTGGTGCCGAACTGGAGGAAGCGCAGCAGGTGCTCAGCCAGGTGAAGGAGAAGGCGGCTGAACTTGGTTTCCAGAGACAGGGGCTGGCGGACCTGGAGAGGGAGATCGAGGTCAGGAAGCAGGAGGTGGCGGCCATACAGAGGCGGATCTCCGAGACCGATAGCTCGAAACTGGCGGCCTGTGCGGTGGAACTCGACGACATTCGGGCAAGACTGGCCGGCGTCGAGGAACTTCCGGCGGAAGGCGAGTCGATGGAGGAGAAAGAGATTGCTCGTCTGACGGCCCTTTCCGCAACCCTGAAAGCAAGGAATGACGGATTGAAGGCGGACATGGACGCGCTGCGGGAGGAGATGAATCTCCTGGAACAGGCAGGCGCCGCGTGTCCGGTTTGTGATTCTGAACTGACCGAGGAGCATCGGGGGGAGATCCTGGCGCAGAAGCAGACTGAGGGCGAATCGAAGGCGACTCAGTTCCGCGAGAACGCAGCCACAATCAAGGACGCCGAGCATAACCTGCAAAGATGGCAACAGCAATGGGCCGAGCGAAAGCAAAGCGTGACGCAGGGGAATCGCCTGCGGGTCCAGGAGAGCGAGTTGCTAGGCAAGATCGCCCAGCTCCAGGCGCAGGAGCAGAGAGTCGCCGAGTGGCAGGAGCAAGAGACGGCGCTGCGAGAGGGAATTGTCGAGAACGAGTTCAGGCAAAAGGAGATGCAGGCAGAGGTCCGAAATCTCCAATTACTGGCGGCGGGCGCGGATGAGGCCCGGCGGCAGGTGGACCGCCTAGGCGATGAGGTATCCCGGGCGAACCTGCGGGTGGGGGCGGCGACACAGCAGATCGACCACTGCCAATACCTGCGGGGTGAGGCTGAGAAACTGGAGGCGCAACAGGCGGAGGAGACAGCGAAGAAGGCCACCTACGACGAGCTGCGGAAGGCCTTCGGCAAGCGCGGGATCCAGGCGATGATCATCGAAACGGTGCTGCCAGAGATCGAGGAGAATGCCAACGAGCTGCTGGCGCGGATGAGCGACGGGCGGATGAGCGTGTCCTTCGAGAGCCAGCGGGAGACGAAGAAGGGCGACATCGCGGAGACGCTGGACATCCAGGTGAGCGACGAGCTGGGGGTGAGGAGCTACGACCTGTTCAGCGGTGGGGAGAGGTTCCGGCTGGATTTCGCCATCAGGATCGCCATCTCCAAGCTCCTCGCGCGGAGGGCCGGGGCCAGATTGCAGACGCTGATCATGGACGAGGGCTTTGGGAGCCAGGATGCCAGTGGGAGGGACCGGCTCGTGGAGGCGATTCAATCCGTGGCTGGTGACTTCGAGCTGATCCTGGTAGTGACGCACATCGACGAACTGAGAGAGGCTTTCCCGAACCGGATCGAGGTGGTGAAGGGTCCGGCGGGGAGCCTGATCAGTGTGAACTAGGAGAACATCATGGACCTGCAGGAATTCATCGCCAAGTGGTATGAAAGCAAGGGTTATAAAGCTGGGCCCACAACGCTGGCCTTGGGTGCCGTAGAAGAGATCGGCGAACTTAGCGAACCGATCTTACTGACGCAGTGCGCCGATTTCCAGTGCAGCAATCATAAGCGGAAATTGATCGAAACGGACCTGGTCCGAATCAATGTCGCGGCAGAGGTAGGCGATGTATTGATCTACCTATTGGCTCTCTGCAATAGCTTGGGCATCCGACCATATCTGAAATGCCTTAGCGCTGAAGTGAAGATTCTTGTAGAGGCAACGGGGGTGAGAGCATGAAGATCCTGCACTTCGCCGACGCGCATCTGGGCGCGGATGACAGCGGGCCCATCGTGCCGGAGACGGGACTGAGCACGAGGCTGACGGATTTCCTGGGCTCGCTGGATGCCATCGTGGAGTACGTGGAGACCCACGAGATCGACTTGGTGATCTTCGCCGGCGATGGCTACAAGACGCGGACCCCGACACCGACGCTGGTGAGGGAACTCTGCCGGCGCCTCGCCAGGATTGCCGACACCTGCCCGCTGGTGTGGGTCATCGGCAACCACGACCTGCCTGGGGACGCGGCGCGCGCTAATACGGCGGAGATCTTGGGGACCCTGGCCGTGCGGGGGATCACCATCATGGACCTGCCCAAGATCACCCACCTCGCCACCACCTCGGGATCAGTGCAGATCATAGGCATCCCCTGGCCGACGCGCCACAACGTGATGGCATCGGAGAAGGTGGCAGGATTGCCCGCGGATGAGGTCAACAGGCTAATCGCAGCGGCGGTGGGAGACACGATCAGAAAGCTCGCGCAGCAGGCCGATCCGAACTGGCCGACCATCTTGGCCGCTCATCTCACGGTGGAGGGCGGGGCCTTCGGTGGGGAGCGATCGGTGATGCTGGGCAGCGACATCGTGATCCCGCTGGAGGCGGTGGCGCTGCCGCAGTTCGATTATGTGGCGCTCGGGCACCTGCACCGCCACCAGCAGCTCTACAACAACCCGCCGATCGTGTACTCGGGGAGCATCGAGAGGCTGGATTTCGGCGAGGAGAAGGAGGAGAAGGGGTTCGTGGTGGTGACCCTGGGCCAGCACCAGGGCGACGAACTGTTTGGCGAGGGCGCATACACCGAGGTCGAGTTCGTTCCCCTGCCAGTGCGGCGGTTCCAGACGATCGCCGTCCACCTGGATGGGACGGATCCCACCAATGCCGTGATGCAGTCGATCCAGGAGAGCCAGATCGACGGGGCGGTCGTCAGGGTGATCATCGAGGGGACGGCGCAGGCAGCGGCCATGCTGGATGAGGGCGCCATACACAAGGCGCTGGAGGGGGCGCTGAGAGCCACGGTGAGCAAACAGATCGAGCGTGTGACAAGAACTCGGCTGGATGGTCTCAGGTATGAGGAAATGAAACCGCTGGAGCTGCTCGAGGCCTGGTTCGGCAGCAACGGCAAGCCGCCAGAGGAGCGAGAGGCGCTGATGAAGGCGGCGCAGGAATTGATGATGGAGGTGACGACGTGACGATCAAAGGCATGAAAGACACCTACCGGCCGAAGAAGCTGGGCCGGATAGGGCTGGGAATCAAGGTCCCGGTGGAGGACGAGCACGGCGAGATCAAGATGCGGGATGGCAAGGAAGTGACCCGGCCCCAGGCGGTGGATCACTTCGTAGTGCCCCAAGAGGTTGCAGAGATCTATGGCCCCGAACCGAAGCGGCTCCCGATCTACTTCCTGATGGACCGTGAGGAGGACGTGTTCCCCCACAGTCTGATGCTGTACGCGGGCCGAGGTCTGGTCTGCATGGGAGATGGAGAGAAGGTGCTCTTCCGCAGGCACATCATGGGCAAGGAGAGCGACGTCCTGGTCTATGGAGGCGTGGCGAAATGGGATGCCCTCAAGCGCAACGGTGTCCTCGATCAATGGGCCAGTGCGGAGGGGTACGGCACGATAGAGAAATGCGGGAACAGCGTGCGCTGTCTGTACAGGCAATGCCCCCGGCACAAGCCAACGAAGTGTCGCCCCACCGGAATGCTGCGCTTCAGCGTCAAGGGGATCGTGCGGCAAGGGTACTACCAGATGACCATCCACCTGAACCCGATGGAGGAGCTACTCTCTCAGCTCAGACACGGACGGGAGTTCATCGAGCAATACTGTGGCCGGCCGACGATCATGCACGCCAATTGGATCCTGGAGCTGACGGGGCCCGAGAAGCAGTGGGTGGACGGCCACCCATTGACCCTCTACACACCGCGGTTGGAGCTGGAGCCCGGGCCGGATGGCTGGATGGCCCGGGCCATGGAAGGCCGGGTGAGATTGCCCCACATGGAACGGATCACCGAGGAGGACGTCTGGGGGCCGAAGGAGACCGAGCCGCCGATGGATGCCGAGGTGCTGGAGGACTTACCTTACGATCCTACGCCTGAGGGCGAAGATGATGATCTGGCGTTCTGATGGAATAGCGCTGCCCCGTTCGTGACGGCGTTAGTGCCGAGCCTCAGAGAGGATCGACGGCGGGGCGGCGCTGAGAGAGATGAGGGGGCGGGAACCTTCCCGTTCATTCCGGTGTGAGCCGCACCAGAGCCGCCCCCTCAACCAAGGTGTAACGGTGTGTCCCCTCTGAGGAGGGATGATGGCTGCATGGGATGAGAAGACGCGAAGGATCATCGAACTGCTCGAAGACGTGATAGCTGTAGGTCATTGGTGCGAGGCCTACCTGGATGTCAGAGCGGACGCTGGGGACAAGGCGGCAGTCAAGGGCGGCTCTATGATCACAAGGCTGTACAGCGATGCCAGGGTGCTCAGGGAAGTATTCTATGAGCAGGGGAGACTGTTCGAGAAGCCGAAGAAGAAGGGGAAGCATGGCAAGGGAGAAGATTGAGCTGAGGATCCCCTACAGTGATGACATGCCCCTGGCCTTCCTCAAGGTGATGGAGAGCCTGGCTATCCCCTGCCGGTTCATGGCAGAGAACGGCAGCGGGGCCCTGCTGATCACGATGGGGGATGAGCAGGACGAAGCGGTGCTGAGGCTGTGGGATTGCCTGAGCGATCTGCGGGTGAGGTACATCGAGGCGAAGCAGCAAGCCGTCGCGGAGCAATTGACGTACCTGGAGGGGAGGGAATGATCCCGACCAGGTACACCCTCTATCCCACGGCGGCATTGAGACGGTCGGACGTCCCGATACATCTCAGATGGACCTACCTGGTGCTCTACGCACTGGCATGGACGCACCAGTACGAGTGGCTCAATGAGACCTATCAGCAGTTGGCCGGCACCTTCACAGCCCTCGAGGGCAGAGAGATTGGCCCGCAGGGGATCAGGCGGCGCTTGGATCGATTGGCGGAGTTCGGTTTGATCGAGAGGCGACGCACACACAGCCAGGAGTGGAGAACCTATCTCCTGGTCCGGCACGACGCTGTGGGTGCTACTGGCAGTAGCACCCAGGAGGCCCTGGGTGCCACTGTAGAGGGGCACCCTATTAGTAATAAGACTGTGGTGTTGAATACTGACATTGTAGAAGAGACAGAGAACACACAACACCTATTACTTAATAGGGGTGCCACTGACGAAAACCGCCGGCTCCTAGAGGCCATGGGTGTGTTCCCCAAGAAGGCGAGAGCGCTGGCGCAGCTCCCCCATGTCACGCCGGAGTACCTGGAGGGCGTGATGGAGTATCGAGCCGGGGAGGCGGCCAGGGGAAAGGTGCTCGGCCCCGGCTGGGTGGTGACCACTGTGGCCGAGGCAGAGCAGATGCCGGATCAGGAGCCGGAGCCGGAAGGGCGCTACCGCTACATCCAAGGCAAGTACAAGGAGTTCGTGAGGCATTGAGATGGCTGGCGGGCTGCAGGGGGACGGAGATTGGAGTTGGCTGGGATGTCTGATTGTGCTCGGGCTCCTGGTATGCGAGATCATGGGGGCGCTATGGGTGCTGGTGAAATTGCTGGCATGATCCCGAGGCTCAGGCCGGCTGAGTGCCTGCTGATCACCCATGAACCGGGCCTGCAGCGGCAGATCATCCTGGGCAAGTTCATCTGGATCCATGTCCGGGATGGCGGCGGCTATTATGCCTACGTCAACGACGTCACGCTGGAGTGGGACCTGATGAGGGACCTGGATGCCTGGGGGATCGCGCCCTGCGTGTTGGAACGGATGAGCCGGATGGGCATCGATGAGGTCCATTTCTGCTGCAAGGATGAGAATGTGACCTACATCACCAGCGTAGGGGACGTTCATAGGTTCGGGGAGCTGAAGCAGTTCGGGACGAGGGGGGCGCACTGGCACCTGCCCCGGAGGCATTGGGGCAAGGTGGCCGGGATCCAGAAGTACCGCCGCACGAATCGCAGGTTGGAGTTGGAATGGTTGGACCCGGAGGTGGTTCATGGCTGACCTCGTGGCAATCCAGCGTTGTGAGGATGAAAAGACGTGGATCGGTTTCCCTGCTGAGGTCGTTCGGCAGGCGTGCATCAGCGTGTGCGGCGAAGAGATGATGACTTGGTGTTGGGGCAGTGAGGGCCCACAAGGTGGTGACTTATACGAGTGCAACTCGGCGTATTGTCAGATTGTCTGGACGATGCCTGAGCAGGAGATCCAGTGGCTGGAGCCGGAGGTGGCGTGATGGCGGTACGAATCTACCTCGTTAGCGATGAAGGAGCTGCATCGACGAACAGTGAGGCGGCAGCGGATATATTGGAACTTGATGGGTACAAACGTTGCACCAAAGAAGAGTACCGGAAACGAATGCGGCAGATAAATCGAAAAGAGCGCAAAGAGTGGCTGGAGTCGGAGGTGATCTGAGTGGCTCCGCAACCGGTTCGGGAGCGCATCTGGCAAGTTCTGGAGAGGGCGACGTATCCATTGACCAGCCAGGAGATCGCCCAACGCGCCGCGTGTGGGAGGGGGACTGTGCAGCGGTTGCTCCGGTGTCTCAAACTGTCGGATGAGGTGGAGGTCAGTATATTGTGGCTGGGGTGCAATTCGTACTCGAGGACCTACATTCTGAAGAGCCGAAAATTGGGTCTCAAAATAGTGGCCGAGCTGGGACTCGGCGATCCCGGGGAGGGAGAGATGACTGAGAGGACTGAAGTTCAGGTAGCGGAGATCGTAGACAGCCGCTGGCAGACGCGCCAGGATGGGTACAGCGGGCCCAAGTTCGACGAGCTGGTGGAGTCGGTGAGGCACCAGGGGATCGTGAACCCACCCGGAGTATTTAGGAATCAGGCCGGAGAATGGGAACTCGTGTACGGGCATCGGCGCGTCGCAGCGGCACGTCAGGCCGGGTGCAGTTTGATACCGATAACGCGCCTCGATGGCGGATGTCAGGTGACTGACACGGCTGCACCTATCCTGGATCGATTCCAACAGATGGTGATCGCCGACAATCTCTACCACGAGGACCTGAGCCCGCTGGAGCTGGCTGAGGCGCTGCATGGCTTGATCGAGCAGCAGGGATTGAGGCAGGCCACGGTCGCGGAGATCTACGGCAAGAGCCAGCAGTGGGTGAGTGACAAGCTGCGGCTGCTGGACCTGGCGCCCGAGGTGCAGGAGAAACTTACCGCGCGCTCGGTGGAGGAGAGTGTGGCCCGGAGGTTGGCGCAGTTGCCCGAGGCATACCAGGCGGCTGTAGCCAAGCACATCGAGGGCCGGCCGTCGCGGGAGGCCATTGGGATCATGCAGGAGATCGAGAAGGCGGCGGACCCGGCGTTCTGGGACCTGCCGGAGGACAGACCGTGGACACCGGAGCTGATCAAGGTGCAGGCGATGATGTATGACTGCCTGGAGAAGGTGCCGCAGGACAAGAAGGGGGAGGTCCTGGTCGCCCTGAGCAAGGCCTACATGTTGCAGCGCCCGGGCGGGGCAGGATGTTGGGGCATGGATCGGTTCGCCAAGGCCTGCGGCCTGAAGAGGCAGAACCTCGCGGAGTGGCAGGCCGAGCATGGACGGGGTTGTGAGCAGTGCTTGTTCGCCGGAGAGGGCCTTTGGCGATATTGCGGTGAACCGGACACGAAAACCTGCACTCATTGCCTGATCGCCATCGATCCCGTGCGGCTGCCATATCCCGATGGCGAGGGGAAGTGCACCGAGTGCGTGAAGGAAGGGCACTGGTGCACGGATGTTACCTGCTACATCGAGACGTTGAAGGTTGTCCGCGGAACGACCGAGCAGGCGGCCCAGGAGGAAGATCTCGAGGAGACAGTGGCCATGCTGGAGGAGTTGCGGGCCTTCTACGATCGGCAAGGGACAAATGAGGTGGAATGCGCGCACTGGCTGGCTCAGGCGTGCGAGTTTTGCGTGGAGTTTCGGGGGTCGGAGCACAAAGAACAGTGCGGGGTTGAGGGGGCGAAGTACGTGGCCACGGCGTTCTGGCAGAGCGAGGAGATCGTCGTTCCGCGTTGCTCCGCCTTCGGGCTGAAGGACGCGAGTCGTATCCCGGAGATCGATCAGGGGTGCTTTGACGAGATCCTGCTGGGCTGGCTGGGTAAGATCGTGGCCCATGGAGGACTGGGTGACTGGCTACCGGGCGAGAGGGGAAAGGCCAGGATGGAATATCTGCGCTCGGGGGTCCTGAATCGGAAGCAGCTCGTGGCACTGCTGACCTATGTGGGGAATCCGGTTCTGACAAACTGGCACCCGTCGGACGAGTTGATGAATCCGATCACGGGGGAGAAGAGCACATGGACGGTGATGAAGGAAGCGGAGGAGGAACCGGCTCTGGACAGCGAGCTGCAGGAGACTGGGACGCCCGAGAGTGGATGACCACTCTCGAGGCCACAAGACTGCTGGGATTCCACACGGCCTCAGGTGGGGTGATTGACGCTCTACGCAAGGCTGGCGTGGAAGAGACCAGGAATAACGGAGCGGGATCTGGCAGGAACGGCCGCTGCCTGTGGCGGCGTGACCAGGTGGAGTCGCTGGCCAAGGAACGGGAGCACGTGGCCTGGCTGAAGGCGCAGGGATTCCGGTTCTGCAATGGGTGCGGCGAATGGAAGGATCGGGCGAGCCACTTCGCTCCCTCTGGATACCGATGCAGGGAATGCATGAGGAAGGTGAACAAGGCGAAGGCGGCATGGGCGACGAGCAAACGGCAGAGGAGCCGGAGCACCTTCTGCAATACCAATCCAGAGCGGCTCTCGGGGTCGGTGGAGAGCTATGTTGGACACCTCAGGCCGGCAGAACCGACGGATGCGCTGAAGTATGCCTGCATGGATGTGGGATTTCATCATCGACCGATACCGAGGGGAACGACGAAAAGGAAGGCCTTCTGCGCGAAGTGCGGGGCCGAGAGGTGCATGTGGTATTCAAGGGTGGCACCCAAGGCGGTGGTGAAGATGGGGAGATTCCCCCATCAGGTGAGGGATTACCCTGATGCTGGGTAGTGCCGCTGGAATGTCCTAGGCGTCCGGCGGTAGGGCCGGAGGGGTTGTGCGGGCTACTTCTCCGGCCCGAGGAATCGTTATGAATGCCGACGACATCTATCAAGCGTTGCAAAGGCGCCACCAGATGCCGGAGTGGGTTTTGATTCGGGAACTTCGGCTCGGCACTGGTTTCGGCAGTATTGATTGGGCTAAGTGGCAAGCATCAGGTAGGAAATCGCGGGGCAGATATAGCATTCAGCAGCGGGTCGATGCTTGGGCCTTGAACTGCTACGCGGGCAACGGCTTCCGGCGGATTGCCTACGAGATCAAGGTCAGCCGTTCAGACTTCATCAAAGAGAAGCGGGATCCCGAGAAGCGCCAGCCGGCGATGGAGGTTTCGGACTACTTCTACTTCGCGGCGCCGAGGGGGCTGATAGCACCGATGGAACTGCCGCAGGGCTGCGGGTTGCTCGTGGTCTATGACAGTGGCCGCAGCGAGATCCTGGAGAGAGCGCCAAAGCTGAATCCCACGAGGCTTGACTGGTGCTTCGTGGCATCTCTGGTGCGGGGCATCACTGAGATGAGCAAGAAGGATCTGGCACGTGATCGATTCCTGGACCCGATTGAGCCTGCTGTCGTGCCGGTGGACCCTAATCGGCCTGATGGATGGCTGGACGTGGGGCTGAGATGACCTATGCCTTATGTAACGATGATCGCCAAGATGATCCTGTTGATCGCGGGCATCGGAGTGGGCAGCTACGCGCAGGGCGTGGGGGCCTACTATCACGAGGTGTCGCTGCGGGACGTCTGTCAGCGAAGGGTGGAGAATGGGTGGTTCCCACAGGGAAACGAGCTGGTCTGTACCCATCCCTGCCTGGCGGCGGCTATGACGCCGGACCCCAGCCGGCTCGGGGAGTACTGGCTGGTGGACCTCCCCGGCGGCTCTTTGCACGTCTGCCATGTCGTCGATGTCGCGCAGGAGGCCCACCTGGAGGCCTTGCTGGAGCGCGGTGAGGTGATCGAGATCGATGGGGACACGGCGGCGGAATGCGGGTGGACGGGATTCACGCCGGGGGTGAAGGTGTGGAGGTTGGATGCGCAACTGGCTGAGTGAACGGCTGCGGGGATGGTGCACCAGGGAAGAGGTGCCAGAGGATGCGCCGGCACCGAGTGAGGCGGAGAGCATCGAGGCGGAGGACCTGGCGGGGTGGCTGATACGCATGGCCAGGCAGCCTGGTCGATCTGCGATGAGCGTGCTCTTCGTCGGTAGGCTTCCCACACCGGATGATCTGAGACCAAGGGCAGGGACCTTCCGAGTGATATGGTGGAATTGAGATGAAGATCGAGGAGATTGGGGGCGATCGCTATGAATCGTTTGAGGGAGCACGCCGAGCGAACATCGGCGCCCTTGTCGAACTGCTCCATCGCCAGATTGAGGCCGGTATAGCAGAAGGGCGGTATGTTGTGAGAGATGGCAAGGTCATGCTTTCGGAAGAAGCCAAGGGAGATACTAGCGATGACAAATGAGACGATGAGGCAGTTCAGGAGTTTCTTGAGGGAGGAATTGCCAAGTCCGCCTTGGTCTTCGAATACACACAGGACGTATTCCGCGCAGGCGCACCAATTCCTGTGGTGGTGTGAAAATCTGGGCCTGGATTTCCGTAACCTGGGACATCAAGACATTGTGCAATACCGAGCATATTTGATGGATATGCCCTATTCGGTTAGCACGATCGGTGGTCGTCTAAACGCGATCCGGAAACTTTATCGGATGCTACAGGTGCGCGAACATCGCATCGACAACCCCGCGGAAGGTCTCCGAGCACCTATTGATGTGCGGGATCCCGAGACGAGAACCAAGATCTTTACAGAGCAGCAGCTCGCCGCGCTATTCTCTGCGCCCGATATATACACGCAAATAGGCATTCGCGATCGCGCGATCCTGGCACTGTTCGCGGGCCAAGCCTTGCGGCGTATGGAGGTGGCTGGGCTTCTATGCGAGCAGGTAGATTTGGAGGGGCCAACTATTTTGGTGATCGGGAAAGCGAGAAAGCAGCGCACGCTCTTCCTTGGGGATGTGCCAGCAACCTGCTTGGGAGATTGGCTGCGGATCAGGGACGAAATAGCGGCCAAGGGCGAACATGCGGTCTTCGTCCGCACACACAGCGGTGGAAATGGTGGTGTGGGCAAGCGTCTTTCATTGACATCAATAAACAGATTGGTGGACAAGTATCTCAACGAGTTGGGACTCAAGGAACGAGGGATTGGGCCTCATACCTTTCGACGTACAGTCGCATCGATCATCTACGATGAGGGGGCTAGGATGCAGCATGTCCAGCGCTTGCTGGGACATGACGACCCGCGTCAGACCAGCAGGTATATACACATCCTGGATCCTGTCGCCAGCAATCCTGCGCGGTTGATGGACAGGCTGCTGAGATGAAGATCACGGTTGAGATGCCCTGGGGCAAGGACCTGAGCAAGAACCACAACCGCCTGGGCGAGCAGGCTCACCGCAACTATAAGCCCCAGGTGCGGGCCTGGATGGATCGCCTGGGCTGGGAGGTCAAGACCACGATGATGGCCATGGGCCAGAGGAACCTGAGGCCGCCGGTAAAGGTGACGGTGGATTTCCGCTATCCCGACAACCGCGCGCGGGACGATCACAACTATTACGAGACGATCTGCGACGCGCTGAAGGGCGTGGTGGGCGTGGACGACGACCAGATCAGGATCTCGACAGGGAGCATAGTCATCGATAGAGAGGATCCTGGGTTCATGATCGAGATCGAGGACATGGCAGGGTGACCGATAGAGCCACCGACCTGCTGACCGAGGATGGCCTCCGCCTGCCCCTGGGCAAGCGCACAGGCGCAGTGATGATGGAGGTCTACGCGCGCCAGGAGGCCATCGAGAAGCCACAGCGAGGGCGGGTGGAGATAGCTATTGACTTCGCCAATGGCTCGCTGACAGTATCGGTGAGGGAAGTGGGGGAGAGCAGGAGGATCGAATAGTCGGGGCTTGACAAACTACCAGGACTTGTGGTATACTATCGGGTGACAACTACATAGGGCTGCTTCGGCAGCCGGAGCGGTTACCGCAGGAAGGGCCGCCAATTTCCCGCAAGGGAGTTGGCGGCTTTTTGTGTTTGGGGCGGGGTCGAGTCGAGTTCAGTCAAGTTGGTAATAGGAGGTGTTTCGTCATGGAAGAGCCAATCGACAAGGCTATGGGAGTGGTCACGACCTACTTTAAATTGATCGAGGGTAGGGTCAAGACCATCGTGGAGGCAACAGTACCGGGAGATCGCCAGGCAGAGGCCGCCAAGAGCATCGTCGGCCAATCCATTTGGTCCTGTTGGGATGGCGTGAAGAGCGAATTGCAGGTGCAACTCGAGGACACGAAAGAGGCATAGGCGATTCGACCCCGCCTAGTTGTTTATACCATGACACGAGGGAAGAAGCGCTCACCAGAGGACATCGAGATAGGGCTCCAGGCGCTCGCTGAGACGGGGGGGAATGCCGAGGAGGCGTCCCGCAAGACGGGCATCCCGGCCAATACCCTGCGCGAGTGGAAGCTCCAGTTCGGAGATGAGTTCGGAGAGCTTCGGAGAGAAAAACGCTCCGACCTGATCGAGGACGTCTGGGCAGCGGCGGCCGAGGCGTTGGGATTCCTGCGAAAGAAGCTGCGGCGAATGAAAGGCAAAGACCTGGCCGTGACCTATGGTATTTTGACCGACAAAGCGCTACTGCTGGGCGGGGAGCCAACCGGGATCAACGAGAACCGCGAGAAGCCGATGATCTATTTGCCCAAGGTGGAGGATGATCCCTTGGAGGGCGAGCCCGGGACCTCAGTGGAGGTTCCATCAAAGCCCGGCGTTTGAGGTTCTGTATGGTGGACAGGCGGGCGGGGGCAAGACGGAATCGCTGCTCATCGAGGCGCTCCGTCACGTGCACGTCCCGGGTTACAACGGCATCCTATTTCGTCGCACCTTTCCAGAGCTAGAGCAACCCCAAGGCCTGATTGAGCGCAGCCGCGAGTTCTGTCCGAGGTTGGGGGGGCGGTTCAACGAGACCAAGACGGCATGGCGGTTTCCCGCCAAGTCCATGGTGCTGTTCAGACACATGGAGGGCGAGCCGGACCGGCTGAAACATCAGAGCGCGGAGTATGCCTACATCGGTTTCGATGAGCTGACTACCTTCACTGAGCAGCAGTATCTCTACCTCTTCAGCCGAGCGAGGACGACTTGCGGAGTAGTGCCCAAGATCAGGGCGGGGACCAATCCGGGTGGAATCGGTCATGAGTGGGTGAAACGCCGGTGGGGACCGTGGCTCGATAGGAGCCATCCGAGACCAGCGAAAGATGGCGAGGTCCGTTGGTTCAAGAGGGAGGGCGGCGAGGAAGTAGAATGCGCGCCAAACGACCCAGATGGGCTGTCGCGGACGTTCATCCGCTCGAGCGTATGGGACAACCCGTACCTGCTGAAGCGGGATCCGGGCTATGTGGCGCGGTTAAAGGCGCTGCCGCTGGTGGATCGACAGCGGCTCCTGGAAGGCAACTGGGATGTGATGGCCGGGGCCGGGAACGTGATCAGGCGGGAATGGTTCGAGATTGTCCAGGCGGTGCCGGCGGAGGCGGTGAGGGCGAGATACTGGGACCTGGCGGCCACGGAGAAGCAGGTCTCGGGCAACGATCCAGACTATACCGCCAGGGCGAAGCTGGCCCGGCACAATGGGGTCTACTACATCGAGGAAGTAGCGGCGGTGCAGCGGCGGTGGGCATCGGTCAAGGCCCTGCTGGTGCAGGTAGCGGAACTCGATGGCGCCGAGGTAATCATCGGGGTGGAGCAGGAGCCGGGGGCCTCGGGCAAGGCGCTGATCTACGAGATCGTGAGCCACCCGGGCTTGCAGGGGCGGTTCACGGTGCGGGGATACGCGCCCAGGAAGGACAAAGTGCAGAGGGCCAATATCTGGGCCAGCCAGGCACAGGTAGGGAACGTCAAACTGGTGAAGGGCGATTGGGACATGGAGGCCTTCCTGGCGGAGTGCGAGATGTTCCCGGAGGGCGTACACGATGACAGGGTTGACGCCGTGAGCGGGGCGGTGCACATGCTGGAGCGCGCCGGCTCGCTGATCGATTTCGGGTGAGGTTGGCATGCCGCAGTGGCTCGATCAGTTGCTGAAGGGGTTCGGTTATCTGAGGGCGGATAGCGCGTTGCCCATGGTGGTCAGGGAGATCGCGGCCAACGCCGAGCAGAGGGAGGAGTTGTGGAGACCCGATCAATCGCGGGGCTACATGGACGCCTACGAGAAGGTCTCCTGGATCTACGGAGCGGTGAGCAGGATCGCGGAGGCGGCGGCCTTCGTGCCGTTTCACGTGACCGAGGTGGAGCAAGAGGAAGAGGAGCAGATCACCGATCACCCCTTCGAGAAGCTGCTGCGCCGGCCGAACCCGCAGATGGCACAGTTCCAGCTCATGGAGCAGACGGTAGGCTTCCTGAAGACGACGGGGAACGCCTTCTGGTATCTGAACATCGTGGGCAACGAGCCGAAGGAGATCTGGAACCTGAGGCCCGATCGGATGCGCCCCATCCCCGATCGGAAGGAGTACATCAAGGGCTGGATCTACGACATCGAGGGGCATGAGGAGACGCTGGAAGCCAGAGAGGTGGTGTGGTTCTCGCACTGGCACCCGCAGAAGGAGTTCATGGGGCTGTCTCCAGTGGCAGCCGCAGCCATGGCGGTAGAGACCGATAGCGCCGCTGCCGATTACAACCGCAAGTTCTTCGGGCAGGATGCAGCCAAGCCAGCCGGCATGGTGGTCATCGAGGAGATGGTCCCTGACGGCGAGTTCAAGCGGGTGAAGAAGGAATGGCTGGAAAGCTTCGGGGGCACGGAGCGCAGGACGGCCTTCACTCGCGGCCAGGCGGTGAAGTGGCAACAAGTGGGCCTGTCGCAGGAGGACATGCAGTGGCTGGAGGGGCGCAAGTTCTCCCAGGAAGAGATCATGACTGGTATCTACAACATCCCGCCGGGGATGTACAGGGAGAGCGCGACCCAGGCCAATGCCAAGATCGCCCGCGAGGTGTTCCTGGGCGACGTGATCTGGCCGATGCTGGTGAGGCTGGCGCAGACGATCACGGCCCGGGTGTTGATCCCCTTCTACGGCGAGGAGCTGGAGGGGCAGTTCGAGGACATCCGGCCGGTGGACCGGGCGCTCCTGGTGCAGGAGATGACGGCGGCCATGAATCCCATGCTGCCTTTGCTGACGGTGGATGAGGCGAGACGGCGGTACTTCCAGTTGGGGCCGATGGAGGTCGAGGAGGAAGAGCCAAAGCCCGAGGAGCCTGAGGTTGAACCCGAGGCCCCAGAGTCCGAAGAGGAAGTCCTGGAGCTGGACGAACATGAGGAGATCAGGGGCGAGCTGGAGAAGTGGCAGAGGAAGGCCAGGCGCTGGCTCAAGGATCGTGGGACTGCGGACGCCCCATTTAATACTGCCCAGGTTCCTGCTGGGGTGGCCGGGGCTATCCGCTACCGATTGGCAGAGGCAAAGACGGCGGAGGAGGTGAAAGCGGCCTTCGCGGTCCCCTTTTGATCGAGTGGGGCTATATGCCTGGGCGAAGGCGATGGATGCAGGGGCCCGGGCGTGGGAGGTCCGCTTCAAGGAGGCGGCGAGAGGGCAGTTCCAGCGGGAGTTGAAGGAGCTGCTGGCGGCGCTGAAGAAGATTGGTGAAGGGAAGGCGATCGATGAGGGGGAGATCTCTGGCGGGCCGCCGGTCAACTATCAGAGCTTCCTCATCGACATCGGGCACCTGGTAGAGGTATGGGGCGGAGAATGGAGAAGCCTGTATCACCCGTTGCTGAGGGCCTACACCATAGCGCAGGGGCGCACGATCGCGGCCAGCTTCGGGATCAGTTTCGACGTGGACAACGCGGCCACCATCGCCTGGCTGGAGCAGTACACGATGACCTTCGCCCAGGCGCTGATGGACGTCACCGAGCGCTCGGTGAGGGATGTGGTGATCCTGGGGCAAAGCGAGGGGTGGTCCATCCCGCAGATAGCGGAGCACCTGACCGAGCTGTACAGGGGCTGGAGCGAGGATCGGGCGGAGACCATCGCCCGCACCGAGACGATCCGCAGCTCCAACGCGGGCAGCCAGCAGGTATACCAGCAGGCCGGCATAGAGCGGAAGCAGTGGCTGGCGGCCATGGATCCGTGCGAGTTCTGCGGGGAGATGGAGGACAGGTACGGGCCCAACACGGAAGGGATCGGGGTGGAGGAGATCTTCTACCCCGTGGGTAGCGACATGACAGTGGGCGAAGGTGAGGAACAGAGGCGAATCGTGTTCGACTACGAGGACGTGTATCACCCACCGCTACACCCGAATTGCAGATGCACGATCTTGCCGGTGATTGAGAGGAGTTGACCATGCCATATCCGAGCGAACATGCGGCCAGGGTGAGAGACCCGGACGAGTTCCAGCCAAACAGCTTCAGGAACAATACGCTGTCCGGGGGAGTGCGCATGATCCTGGGGCGATTGCGGGACGAGAGCACAATGACGGTGCAGGCCTACAGGTTCCCGGCGGACTCATACAGCGTGGAAGAGGCCAAGGCGTGGCTGAAGGAGAACGACGTGAAGGACATCCTGTTCGAGGAAGCCACGGGAGAGGAGAAGGCTATGCGGGACATGCGGAACAGGAAAGCTCAGGACGAATTGAGCCTGTCGGACATCCAGAACATGATCTGGGAAGCATTGACCCCGAGCGAAGATCGTAAACCGTATGCCATGGATGTGGACGTTTATGAGGACTACATTACCTACAGGTTTGAGGGTAAGCGCTACATCCGCAATTTCGCCATCATCGACGGGAAGCTCCAGTTGGGCGAGGCCGTGGAGGCCAAAGTGATAGTGCAGCCCATAGGCAGCGTGAAGGCGGTGGAGGATGGGGAGCAGTGGATCATCGAGGGGTTCGGCGCTCCCTATTACGGGCCCGAGGCTGGAAAGGACCTGGTGGGAGAATACTTCAGCGCCAAGACGGACTTTGGGCTCGACTACTACCCGAGCCGGCCGGTGGTCTTCCACCATGGGCTGACCGAGAAGGACCCCGAGGTGATTGGCCAGGAGCTCTCGGTGGAGGAACGCAAAGGTGGCAAATGGGTGCGGGTCCTCCTGGACAAGAGCAAGGCCCTGGCCAAGACGGCCTGGGAACTGGCGAAGAAGGGCAAGCTGTTCTACTCCAGTGGGGCCATCGCCCACCTGGTGAGGAAGGCCAAAGATGGACACCTGGATAAGTGGCCGGTGGCAGAGTGGAGCCTGACGCCACAACCGATCAACAACTACGCCGTCGCAACGGCGGCGGCGAAGGCGCGTTTCGAGGCTATAGGTATCGAGTTCGACGATGGAGCTTCCTCAGACGGTGGCCGAGAACCACCGGAGGAGCGGGGCGAGCGGATACCGCCAGTCAAAGGGACGCCCAAGAAGAAAACTGGAGGTATCAAGATGGGTGAGGAGATCACTCAAGAGCAACTGAGCACACTGGTCGCTGCAGCGGTGAAGTCTGCCCAAGATCAGGCGGCCGCTGCGGCCAAGGCGGAGGCTGAGGCCAAGGAACTGGAGCAGCTCCGCAAGGACATCCCCGCCCTGCAGAAGCAGGTCGAGGAGATGAAGGGCCAGATGAACCGGAAGGGCATCTTCCCGGAGCACGAGGGCGATCAGAACGTGACCGTGATCGGGACCTTCTGGGATAAACAGGCGCCGGCGGACCGCGAATTCGCAGCCATGATGCTACAGGGCGCGGGCAAACCCCTGTCCGACGAGCTGCGCATGTCCTTGAAGGGCGGCCTGGAAGAGGGCCTACCTGCGGCTGCGCCGTGGCTACGCATGGAGGGGCTATTGGACTCCCAGATGAAGGCCATCGCGCTCATGGACAAGACCGACACCGCCAACTGGGTGCCGTCGAACTATGAGCAGCGAGTATGGGACAGGTTGCGGCTGGAGAACAGGGCTGCGGCCCAGTTCACCAACATGGACCTGCCCACGGACAGCTACAACCTGCCGACCGCGACTGCCGGGCCGACCGTGTACAAGGTCCCGGAGCAGACGGCGGGCACGCCGACCCTGGCCACCGGGATCATCACCAGCCAGATCACCGATGCGAAGGTCACGTTCGCTACCGGGAAGATGGGCTGCGCGGTGTGGTTCTCGGGCGAGTTGGACGAGGACGGGATCATCCCGCAGTTGCCTATCGTCAGGGACCAGATGGCCAAGGCCATGGACGAGGGTGTGGAGGGCGTCCTGCTCAACGGTGACAAGACGACCGGGACCACGAGCATCACTGTGGCCACCGCCGCCACGACCGATGCCTGCGTGATCGCCGATGGTCTGCGCCACTTCGGGCTGGTGACCCCGGGCACATTCAAGCGGGACTGCGGCGCGCTGGACATCGACGATGCCATTGCCATCCGCCAGTTGATGGGCAAGTATGGGATCAGGCCTTCCGATCTGGTCTGGTTCTGCGACTACAACACCATCTACAAGATCGTCGGCTTCGACGAGTTCATGACCGTCGACAAGCTGGGATCGAAGGCGGTGGTGGTGGCCGGCGAAGTGGGAGAGTTGCTGGGATCCCCGCTGGTCGTCTCGGGAGAGATGAACAAGTACGGGGTCGATGGCAAGTTCCATGCCACGCCGACCACGGGCATTCTGATGTGCGCGCACAAGCCGTCGTGGATCGTGGGTTGGCGCCGGAGGATCAAGTTCGGTGTGAACTACTACGATCATCTCGATGCGACCCGCGTGACGGCGCTGCTCCGCATGGACTTCCAGACGTTCGGAACGACCTACGGACATGCCTGCGTGGGCTATAACATCACCTTGTAAGAGGGGTGATGGCGGTTGTGATGCTGGGGGGCGGGAGATTGCCGCCCCGCCCCCGGTCTCCATAGGGAGGTGAGCAATGGCATACGAAAGAATCGGTCTGAAGACGACGAAGAGGATCGTCCAGAACCTCAATCTCGATCCGGTGACCGGCGAACAGCATGGCACGGACCTGGACGTGGCAGGCAAGTTGAGTTCCGGCGACTCATTGGTGGGGCTGAACGTGACGGTCACGCCGACCGGGACGGCGGGGACGTGGGTCAGTGGGATCTACGCGAAGGTGACGCAGGGAAACACGAAGGCGGTCAACGGCTACATCAGCGGGGCCGAGCTGGAGGTCATCAACACCGCGAACAACGTGTCGGACAACTTCGTGCTGGTGCTGAACTCGAACAGCAGCGGGAACCAGAGGGGTCAGCACGAGTCCTACATTGCGCTGCGGAGCTACGGTACAAAGGCGGCCAACAGCTTCATCTGGATCGAGGACCAGACCATCGGGGCCGACAACGACGTGACTTCGCTGATTGCCGCAAACAACCCGACGGCAGCCACGCATACCATTCGCATCATCGTTGATGACACGGCGTACTACTTGATGGTTTGCGCCGCGGCCAGCCTGGGTGCCTAGCAAATGAGGGGGCGGGGGGACCTGCCCCCCTCCATACAGGGAGGAAGAGATGGAGCTGACGACGAAGCAACGGGTGATCCTGCTCAGTCTGGTCTCGGGGCTGCGAGGCCATGAGGTAGAGTTGCTGGCGCTGCGGGAACTCCGCGACAAGTTGGGTTTCCCGGAGGAAGAGCACACGCGGCTGGAGATGAAGCACGACGATGAAGGCAACATTACATGGAATCCGGAGATGGATGCGCCGAAGGAGATAGAGTTTGGCGAGGTGGGCCAGCACCTGATCTTGAGACAATTGCACAGGCTCGAGAGAGAAGGCGAGTTGGAGGATATGCACCTGGAGATCCTCCATCTCTTCCCATGGACGGAGCGGTAAGCGGAGGGTGGTGATGGCACACAAGATATTCGTCTTTCCGTACAAGGGGGAAATCCGTGCGGGCATGACCGTCCTGATCCATGAGGATCATCTGGCGGAATGGGCGCCGGAAGTGGAGCGAGGGAGGGCCATAGAAGAGAGCAATATCCGCGCGGCGAATGCCCTGGCAGCCAAGATCAGGGGTGGGAAGTTCGTGTTCGGTGACAAGTAGGAGGGAATGGTGGCGAAGAAAAAGAGCAAGCCTATCGTAGAACCGGCGCCTGTGGACGAGGAGCTGTTCGAGGAAGCAGAGCCGGAGGAGCTGAAGCCGGACGTGCCCAGCAAGCCGAGGATGATCTTCGTGGCGATCTACCCGACGGAACATGAGGGCAGGAAGGTTCAGCCTGGGGAGATCGTCCACGTGGGCGAGGAGGAGTTCGCCGGCTGGAGCAGGGACCTGGAGAGGTCCCAGGCGAGGATGGTGATGACCCTGGAGGATGCCGAGGCCTTGAGCGCATCGATCCTGGATGGCTCGTTTGTGCTCAGCCCGGAGGTCTCACAGACGCCGCATTCGATGGCTCATGGCGGGTTCGGCACGCCCAAGGAGAAGTAGGCGAGCAATGAACGTGCTCCTGCTGACCATCGATGCGCTGCGCAGGGACCGCTGCCTGAAGGTGATGAGGCGGTTCCAGAAGTGGGCGCAGAAGGAGGCAGTGTTCTTCGCCAATCACTACAGCGTGGCCCACTGCTCCGATCCCAACTACCTGAGCATGCTGAGCGGGATCCACCCGGACGACCATGGGGTGCTGGCGCAGATCTTGCAAGCCAAGGAGGACGAGGCCTGGCCCGGCTATCCGGCCTTCCCGAGCGTGGCGGTATGGCTGAAGAAGTATTTCGGGCACAAGTGCGGGGGCTGGACGGCCACCTACCCGCGATTCTACTACTATGGTTTCGACGAGGTCAGCCCGATGGGGCGCAACGTGAAGACCTTGCCGGGCTGGGTGGGGCTGAAGGAGTTCACCGAGCGCGCGGTAACGGAGGGGCGGCCCTGGTACTTCTTCGTGAGGACCATGGATTGCCACGGGCCCTACATGCACTGGAACGCCAGGAAGGGCGAGCACCGGGCGGGGTCGTACAATAAGGCGGTGAAGTGGACGGACGAGCTCGTCGGCGATCTACTGGAGTACGTGATGGAGGAGCATCCCAACACGCTGATCGTGTTCTGCTCGGACCACGGGGAGCTGCTGGGCGAGCACGGGATGACGCAGCACTTCAGCACGCTCTACCAGGAGCTGATCCACCCGCCGATGTACCTCTACTGGCCGGGGTGCCCGGGCGGGAAGGTGGTGGAGGAGTTCACGCAGCACATCGATGTCTTCCCGACGATCTTGGACCTCTTCGGCGTAGAGGGGGAGGCGCTGGTGGAGATGCTGGCGGGGATGGATGGGCTGCCCATGACCTGGGCGATGGAGGGCCAGAGGCTCAGGGAGCGCATGACCTTCGTGGGTGAGGGGGTGTATTCGCAATCATACCAGCAGCACCGGGCGCTGATCGAGTGGCCCTGGAAGTACATCGCCACGGCGCACATTGAGGAGGGGCCGAAGTTCGAGCTGTTCAACCTGGAGGAGGACCCACAAGAGCGGAGGAACCTGGCCCGGGAGGACCCGGAGCGGACGCTGAAGATGGCGCACACGCTGGCGGGCACGCACTGGAGGGAGACGAACTTCGTCAGGCCGGACACGGCGGAGGCCTGGGAGCACCAGTATCGAGAGGTACTGGGCGTCACGAAAGAGGAAGCGGCGGTAGTGGTGGACCGCCTGCGGGCGTTGGGATACGCGGATTGATGCCGAGCTGGTGCTCGGCGATCCCAGGAGGGGAACATGGCGATCATGAACACAGAGAAGAAGAGCGGCACTGCACATGCAATCTTTGGGACGGGGGCGGGGCATCTGATCAGTGCCGGGATCTGCGGGGGCGCCGATGCCGCCACATTGATCGTCTATGACAACACGTCGGCGGCTGGCACGGTGATCTGCAAATTGGGAGTGGGCATCGGGTTGTCGGCGACGTTCACGCCGGCGGTGCCGATTGCCTTCGGCACGGGGCTGTATTTCGAGCTGACCGGCACCACGCCCGTGATCTTTGGGGCCTGGATAGGACCCAAGGCGGCATAGTGAATCCTTCGATGAGGGACTCAGGATGAACGAGTACGCGCAGATCAGCCACTTCAAGGCCTACCCGGACGCGGTGATCACGGGGACGGGCGACGATACCCTGATCAAGGAGTTCCTTACGGATGCCTCGCGGCTCATCGACGAGGAGACCAGGCGCTTTTACTACGAGAGGCTCCAGACCAGGAAGTTCGACTGCCCGGCCAGCCCATATCGCGATCTGATGTTCGACTGGACATTGCTCTCTTTGAGCACGCTGACCAACGGGAACGCAGTACCCATCGCTGCCGGGGACTACTTCCTGTACCCGGATCCCAACACGCCGCCCTTCATGTGGCTGGAGCTGGACAAATCCTCGGGCATAGCCTGGGAGTACAGCGATACGCCGCAGCAGGCGATCCAGGTGGTGGGGCTGTGGGGCTGGCACGAGGAGTACAGCCAGGCCTGGGGGAGCAGCGGCGATACCACGGAGGACAACCCACTAACGGCTGTGGCGACCACGATCAATGTGAACGTGGGGACCAACTTCGAGGCGCAGCAGATGCTGAAGATCGAAAGTGAACAGGTGTACGTGGTTTCGGTGGCCCTGAATGCGCTGACCGTGATCAGGGCCTGCAACGGGACCACGGCCGCGGCGCATCTCCAGAACACAGTGATCACCATCTGGCGGGCTCAGTCGAACGTGAAGCGGCTGACGATGAGGATCGCGCATTGGTTCTGGGGGCAGAGGGCCGGGCACTTCGGGAAGACGGGGCATACGGAACTGGGCATCGTGGAGATCCCGGAGGAGTTGCCCCTGGATGTGCAGCGGCAACTCAGGCGGCTGAGGCGGATCTGATGGCCACCAAGGATGCGATGTCCATGGACTTGAGCGAGCTCGAGGACCTGCAGCGGGACATGGAGGATGCGGTCAAGAAGCTGCCGGAGATCACCGAGAAGCACATGGGCCGGGCCACCCTGATCGTGGAGCGGCAGGCGAAGATCCGGGCAACCACGTACCCCAGAGTGAGGACGGGGCGGCTGCGGGCGGACATCCAGCCAGAGGTGAAGAGCCTGGGTGGTGAGGTCGTGGGGATGGTGGGGAACACCGTCTTCTACGCACCATACCAGGAGCTGGGGACGAGATACATCGAGCCGCGCGCGTACCTGCAGGGGGCACTGGCGGACAAGGAAGACGAGGTGCTGAAGGAGCTCGATGGGGTGCTGGAAGAGGTGGAGACGATGATCGAGACCGGCGGTGAATCATGGCTATAGAGGCGATCATCACTGCGCTGACGGCACTGGAGGCGGCGATCGCGGGCGTGGTGAAGGCCCACGATAACGTGCCCGGGGGCCTGAACGAGCTGCCGGCCTTCGTCAACTATCCCAAGAGCGGGCGTCTGCACTTCTCGGCCTCCGGCGGCGGGCAGAGCGACCACACCATCGTCTGCGAACTCAGGTACTCCAAGGCGATCAGCGGAGAGGCGGACAAGAAACTGCGGCCCTTCATCAAGCTGTTCCGGGATAAACTGGCGGCCAACCTGACCATCAGCGGGACCGTGGACACGGTCAATGACATCCGGTACGACTATGGGATATTGCCTCCGATCGGAGGAGAGGAGCACATGGGGGTGCGCTTCGAGGTGGACGTGAAGGAGACGGAAGCGATCACGGTGAGCGCATGATACCGAGCGCTCGGTAGAGGAGGACATCATGGCTGGAAAGAAGAAACTGCGCAAGATCCAACTGGGGGATGAGGCCATAAAGGGCGCCGCGGAGGTGGCCACCGCGATCTGGCGGGGCACAGGAACCCTGGAGGACCTGACCGAGGTGGTGACGCCCGAGGAGGACGTGGGCTATCTGTGCGACATCGACCGGGTGTACATCGCCAGGGTGGGCGGCCAGCTCGAGATGGACGAGATACCGGCCACCTACGAGCAGCTCCCATACATCCTCGAGGCAGGGATCAACACCGTGGCGGGAGTCCAGGACGGAGGGGGCAATACGGCCTATATGTACAACTTCCTCTTCCCCACGACTGCCGTGAATACGATCCTCACCTACACCATCGAGGCGGGAGACGATCAGCAAGAGGAGGAGATGGCCTATTGCTTCGTGCCCGAGTTCACGCTGAAGGGGGCGGCAGATGAGCCGGTGAAGATGGCGGCCACGTGGCTGGGACGCCAGATCGCGCCGAGCGCCTTCACTGCGCTCGCCACCCTGCCCACGGTGGAGGAGATCCTGTTCAACCCGGGCAAGTTGTATATCGATGATGCCACAGGGAACGTGGGGACGACAGTCAAGAGCAACACTCTGGTGGCCGGCGAGCTGAAGGTGGTCACAGGGAACATAGCCTACCAGACGGCAAGCGGGGCGCTCTATTTCGATGGGGACAAACAGGTGGGGCCGGTGATCGATCTGGACATCACCTTCGAGCACAACGCGACGGCGGTGGCGGAGAAAGCGGCATGTCTGGCGAAGACGTCGCGGCTGATCAGGCTCAAGTTCGAGGGCACGACGCTCACGGGGGCGACGTACCAGAAGAAGACGCTGATCATCGACCTGGCGGGGACGTGGAAGAAGTTCGCCAAGATCGATGAGCGGGATGGGAACGACATCGTGACCGGAAGTTTCCATGCGGCATACAACGCAGCGGAGGCGCTGTATGCCCGGATCCTGGTGGTGAACGCGCTGGTCTCACTGCCGTAGCACCCCCAACTGGGGAGAGATAACCGTGGAGGAGAAGATGGCGGAGGAGAAGATCACCTGGCACGTAGATGTCGAGGCGCTGACACTGAACGACCTGGTATTCCTGGAGGAATTGAGCTCCAGGAAACCGCAGAAATGGGGCGACTTCAGGGAGCGCCTCGCTGCTATTGTGCACGTGGAACCCGAGGAGATCGGGAAAGTGCGGAGTGCGGAGCTATGGCCGCTGGTGAGGCAGTTGATCAAGGAGGTCAACGAGGCACTTGCACTCCCAAAAGCGAGTACGACCGACTCCTAGCCTGGGGGTCGGGCCAGGGCAGCAATGCGCCGGCATGGGTTTTTCAACTGCAACTGGCGGAACGATGGGGCAAGTGGCCCTGGGAGATCGGGGAGATGAAGGCGCAGTGGGCGATCAGGGCAGCGCGGTACTACTGGGCGCGGGGTTTGAGGCGGTAAGATGGCCAGGGTTGTAGAGATCATCATCAGAGGGAAGGACGAGATCAGCCGGTCGCTGGGTGGGATCAGCGGCAATCTGCTGGGGCTGAGCGGGACCGCGGCGAAGTTTGGGCTGGTGGGCGTCGGCGCGATCGGCGCAGTTGGTGGCGTGCTGGCCAAGCTCGCGCTGGACGCCGCAGAGGGAGAGGCGGTAGAGCGGAGCTTCGACAACCTGGCGGAGAGCATCGGAACCACGAGCGACGTGATCTTGGACGAGATGGCGCCGGCAACATTGGAGCTGTTGAACAACGACGAGCTGGCGCTGGTAGGCGTCAAGCTGCTCACATCAGGACTGGCCGACAACAAGGAGGAGATGGCCCTCATAGCTGGGACCGCCGTGCGCCTGGGCAGGGCAGTAGGCAAGGAGGCGCTGCCCTCGGTGGAAGACTTCACGAACATGCTGATGACGGGCAGCACGAGGGCGCTGAAGGAGTTTGGGCTCAGCGCGGAGGAAGTAACCACCAGGGCCAAGGAACTGAAAGATGCAAATGCCGGCATGACGGATCAGCAGGCCTTCCTGCAGGCGGCGCTGGACATCTCGCAAGAGAAGCTGAAGCTGACGGGCGATGAGGCGGGCACCCTGGCGCAGGACAAGATAGAGGCGCTCAGGACGAAGTTCGAGAACGTGACCGATGAGCTCGGGGAGGCGTTGCTGCCGGCATTGGGGACGTTGCTGGATGAGCTGATCATCCCGCTGGCGGACGTCATTGTGACGCAGCTCGCCCCTGCGCTGGCGGAGACATTGCCGGGGGCGATCAAGGCGACAGCGGATGCACTGCAGGGCGTCGCGGGTCTGATCAGTGGGATCCTGGAAGGGATCAAGGCGCTCGATGAGTGGACGGCGGCGCACCTGGCCCCTCCCGAGGCCAGGGGTTACCTGGGGCGGGCTGAGGCAGGCCAGTATGCGGCGACCTATATGGGGCCCAGCGAGGGCGGACGGTACGCGCAGAGGGCCCAGATCAATGTCTACGGCATGAACAGCCTGGAACAGGTCTTGAGTGCGATAGCCAAAGCAGAAGGGCATACCGTCGGGAGCATCGGAGGACCATGACCGAGTATTTCCGCATCGAGGGGAAGAACGACATCAAGTTCGATGAGGGGGCGACCGGCCCATATACGCTGGCCAGGGGGAATCCACCTCGGGACATGAGCAGGACGCTGACCAGGCAGGAGGTGATCAGCGAGCTGGGGAGGCTCCCTCTGGGGATCCGGGGGCACGCGCTCAATCGCGGGATGAGCATGGCCACCTTCCCATTCAACGTGCAGGCGACAGCAGCCGCGTTCACGGATGTGGCCATGGAGCAGGCGCTGCACGATCTCAAAGAGACGTTGAACGAGGGCGAGCTCTACATCGAGAGTGAGAGCGCCAGGGGCACGCAGGCGGTGCTGCGCTACAAGAGCGATGGGGCGGTTCAGAACTCCTACAAGACGATCTATCATGGGATCCTCGAGGACCCGGGGGCGCGCCAGGTGCTGGGGGCGACGGTCAAGAACCACCGGTTGGAGGGCCTGGGGCTGACGCTGTACATGGAGCCCAAGTGGAGGCCGACCAGCGCGATCATGCTGGGGCCGAACGAGATCTACTGCCCGGGCTTCGAGGAGGATGGGAACGCGGATGGGACGGCAGATCAGTGGACCGCGCTCAATGCGCCGGTGCTGACCATGGAGAGTACCATCGTCCTGCAAGGCTTCTACAGCCAGCAGGTGGACACCAATGCCGCCAACGAGGGCCTGTATAGCACGGTTGCAGTCGCACCCGCAGCGGTCACCACGGCAATCGCCTATGCCTGGATCTGCAGACCGGCAGCGGGCACCAATATCACGGTGCAGGTATGGGATTCTACGGCTGGGGCAGAGCGGGGCCATGCCCATTTCGACACAGCAGGCTGGCCCACCGCCACCGCCAAGGATGGGACCAACACATTCAAGCGTGTGGCGGTTCCAGTCGCCGCGGGGATAGTCCCTGGCGCCAACCATGTACTGCGGATCTTCTCCGATGCGGCCACGGTCACCACTTTCTACGTGGACAAGGCCTACCTCAAGTGGGACACCACCACCATCCCCGACGAATGGTGCGATCACTGGCTGATCTACAATCACTACGACACGACCGAAAGCGCCGCGCACGTTGGCCACCAGAACTACTTCGACGTGTCGGACCTGAAGGGGACGGATGAGGCACGTTTATTGATCAGAGTTGAACCCATACAACAAGCCGATTTGACACGAGCGGCGGATTTGATCCTGGCTCGCCGCAGCCAATTCACGTATCCGGGCGATATAACCAGCGCCGCAGGTAACGTTCGCGACGTGCATTGGTTGGAGGCCGAAGATGCTGTATTAAGCCTTTGGGCACCTGCTGCCTTGCCCCGGTGTTCCGGCGGCAATCATGTTACCAATGCGGCGAATATCTCGGGGTTCGCGGAATGGTCATTCCCGCGCCTTACTCCAGGGGCGATGGGCGTCTCGAATTATAGTAGTCAGGTACGGGGGCGTTGGGATGTATTCGGTGTCGTCTATGCCAATGATATAGTCAATACACAATATCGTTTATCATATTCCAATTTCATTGCTTTCGGCGCCACTGCTCTATGGTACTACAACCCTTGGGTCAAGCAGAAGGACGCGAACACATGGCAATTGGTATATTTGGGAGAAATCGACTTTGACCAATATCTCCGCACTGGCTTCACGGCGGGGGTGATGTCCTTATACTCCTGTAAAAATGAAGGCGGCGTGAGTACACTTTGGTGGTCTACGGATCACACAGCCCTCGAGGGGCAGAAAGGATACTCACGCC
>Ga0315274_10001906_pt1 | contig 32024 bp, 21 predicted proteins | sample YL17G02_20_MG_FD_203700 | JGI IMG/M metagenome (GOLD analysis project Ga0315274, IMG submission 203700) | Sediment microbial communities from Yellowstone Lake, YNP, Wyoming, USA - YL17G02_20 | ecosystem: Environmental > Aquatic > Freshwater > Lake > Sediment | place: USA: Wyoming | collected...
GGAAGCAATTTTTTTTCCGAAGAATCAGTGCGTTTCTATTTCAGAGGACTTGCTGGTGACATGAAGCGTTTTCTTTTTCTCTCTCTCTCTCTCTCTCACACCTTCTCCCAGCAAGCAAACCCGTTGGTTCTCGACACCACGGGTACTTTCTTCTTCTGATGCTGCGTCCCTCTTCCGGGTCCCTCGGGGAAGAACCTCTCCCCGATCGCCGAAGGGTCCAGGATCTCTTTCACCTTCCACCCGGTGCCTTCGGCGATCTTCCGCTGCGAGGCCAGGTCCGACGGGAACGCGTCCAGAAAGGGCTCTCCCAGGCCGGCGACGAGGTGGCTGAGCGTCGCGAAGACGCCCCTCCCTGGCGGCGAGGGGATCTTCCTGCTCTCGATGTCCTCGTGGGCAGACACGCCCGAGGCGCCGGCGTCGATGAAGTCAAAGGCGAAGAGGGATCCCTTCGCCGCGACCCTTCCCATCTCGCGGAGGAGCGCCACGGTCTCTTCCCGCGGGAGGTACATCAGCAGGCCCTCGGCCGTGAACACCGTTCTGGATTCCCTGTCGAAGCCGGGGGCGGCCAGCAGCGCGTCTCGGGCGCGCGCGGCGTCCGAGAGGTCGGCGGCGACGAGCGCCGGGCGCGGCCACGCCCGCTCGTCGGGGAGCAGCTCGTCGAGGAGGACGCGCTTCCCGCGGACGACCCGCGGGAGGTCGACCTCGAAGGCGCGGAGGCGGGGGGCGCTGGCCGCCCCGAGAGGGGAGGGCCTCTCGGGGGCGGAGGGCGAGGGAGGGGGCTCGGCGCCGTCGGGGGCGGCGAGGAAGCGCGTCGCGCGGCTGTCGTACCCGGCGGCGAGCGCGACGAACTGCTGCGCTCGGCCTCGGCCGCTCGAGCCCGCCGGCGCCCCCCTCAGCGTCGCGTCGGCAAGGAGCTCGTCGTAGAAGCGCACGCGGGCGTCCAGGTACCTGTAGTTCCCGGGGAGCAGCCTGTCGACGATCGCGGCGTATCTCTTCCAGTAGGACTTCTTGAGCCCCACCGCCGACAGCACCTGCAGCGAGGCGTTGCGGCCCGGCGTTGAGCAGCGTGCCTCCCGGAACCGCCGCGCGAGGTAGTCGACGTTGCAGGGCGCTCCGGGGACGCTCACCTCCTGGGTGAGCGTGCGCATGATGAGGACCTTGTCGTTGGTGCCCGCGGCTCTGGTCTTGACGAGCGCCTTGAAGGCGAGCCTCTGCCAGAGAGGCAAAGAGGGCAGCAGGAGCGGCGACGGAAAAGGGGCTGCTGCCTCCGAGGTCGAGGGGGCGCTGCCGTTCGTCGCCGTCGTCGAGGGAGGAGCCAATGGGGGCTTTCCTGCGCCTGCCTTGGACGAGGGTTCCGCCGGGACCTCCGTAGCCCAGGAGGCGACGCGAGCGAAAGGGCGTCGGGCGCGAGGAGGAGGAGGAAGGGCGGCCGCGTCGGCAGTCGCGGCAGTCGTCTTTGCCGCTGCTGCCGCCTCTTCGACCGAGCGGCGCTCGCCGACTTCCGATTTCTCCACCGGATCGGAGAAGGACAGCGTCCTGTTCCTCAGGAACAGCATCTCCCGCTTGTACTGATCTTGCTCTTGCGCCCTCTGGAGGGAGTCGTTGGGAAACAGAAACAGGACCAAGCGGGGAGGCGCGAGGAGAGAGATTTCATTGACGGTGCGAACTCGTCGGCGCCGGCGGAAAAAAGTGAGTTTTTTTTTAAATTCTTGACCTCTCGACTCGAGTGAGTTTTTTCCTTTCTTTTCTTTTTTTCGTTTGCTCATACGTTTTTTTTTTTTTTTAATGACACAAACTCTCTCTTTGGCAGGTAATGGGGATCGCGGAAAAAAAAGGAATCGGGGATGGGGCGTTGCTTGTTGTCTTTGCAACTCTCTTTCTCTCTCTCCATATGCAGAACAACAGCAGAAGGAAGATAAGTAGTTTGCGTGCTTTATTTGTTGCTCTATGTTCTCTCTCTCTCTCTCCACAACTCTCTCTTCTCCCACCACTCTCTCTCACTTCTCCCCGTTCTCTATCAGGCAAAGGTTGCATGCGCGCGCTCTCTCTCTAGTCGCGCGATCGCAGACGTATTGTGCAGGAATTCGGGCCGGAAGGGGGGGGTAAAGAAAGAAAAATATGTTCCTCTCGTGCTTTTCTTCTCTCAACTCGTTTCAAGCTCTTTCCCTTTCTCCTCTCAACGAGCAAGCAACCTCATCATCATCACAGCTTCTCCCACAGCGCCATCGCCATGTAATCGCTCACGGGGCCCGTGCACTTCTTTCCGCTGAAGAACGTCTCGACGATCTTGGGCGCGTCGAGCAGCTCCTGCACCTTGAAGCCCAGGGACGCAGCCAGCGCGGCGTGCCTCTCGGGCGCGTGCTCAAACCCGGAACGAAACGGCTCGCCGTGGTGCGCGACGGAAGACGCGACGAGGCCGTAGGTCGGGAACGCGATCTCGGCCTCCTTGGGGACGTCGACGATCTCGTACGTCGAAGAATCGGTGGCGGGGCAGGTTTTCGCGGTGGCGGAGGGAGCAGGGGGAGGGGAAGAGGTGGTCGCTCCGTCCGCGCCCCGGCTCGCCCCTTCGTAGCCGACGCCGCCGGTCGCAAAGCACTCCTCGACCACAAAGTCGAAGGCGAGCAGGCTTCCAGGCGTCAGCAGCGTCGACACGGTGCGCAGGATCTCCCTCGCGGACCTGGGCGGCAGGTACATCAGGATCCCCTCGAGCGTGGCGAGGCAGGGGCGCGACGCCGACGCGTCGAAGCCGGCGGCCTCGAGGGCCCTCAGCGCCCCGGCGGCGTCGAGGAGGTCGGCGCCGACGAAGGCGGGCCGCGGCCAGCGTTCGGCGTCGGGCAGGACCGAGTCGACGAGCTCCCTCTTGGCGGCGGAGACGTGCGGGAGGTCGACCTCGAAGAAGCGAGGGGCGAACGGAGATGTGGAAGAGGAAGGAGAAGAAGTGACTGCTGCTGCTGCTGCTGTTGCTGCTGCCGAGCCTTTGACAAAGGCCCTGCCAAGGAACTTGGCGCTGTCGCCGCCGCCCGACGCCACCGACGCCCTCGCGCCCCTCCCGCTTCCGTTTCCGCTCCCCCCCTTCTGCTGCCGCCTCATCTTCGCCGCGGTCAGCCTAGCCGCCGCCTCGCTCGTCGCCATCCTCACCGCCCTAGTGTCGTACCCCGCGGCCAGGAACAGGTGCTGGTCGACGCCGGCGTTGAGCGCCCTCTCCACGGCGCCGTCGAAGAAGCGGACGCGGGCGTCGAGGTAGCGGAACATCCCGGGCAGCGCCAGCTCCGACGCGCGGGAGTACATTTTCCACGAGAGCGGGGCGAGGCGCCGGAACCAGGCGGCGCGGTTGGGCATGCGGGCGTCGCGGAAGCGCTTGGCGAGGGTGTCGGCGTTGGCGTCCGGGAAGCCCAGCTCCTGGAGGACGGTGCGTTGGATGAGCTTTTTTTTTTTTTGATTGTTCGAGGAGGTGGAGGAGGATGAGGAGGTCGAAAAGGAGAAAGAGGGAGTGAGATCTCGCCGGTTAAGATGGAGGCGTTGAAGAATGGAGGCGTCCTCTGAGTTGTCCTTCCCGTCCCTGCTTTCGAGCTCGGGCGATTACAGTCGTCACGCGTCTCTCGACAGAACGCGCTGCGGGTTGCGGCGCGAGGAGTGCCGAAACTCGAGAGAAGATAGACCCGGCCGCTGGCCCTCTGTGTTAGTTTCGACCGGCAGCGGCGGCGGGCGAGCGCGTCAGTAGCCATTGACCGCCTCGCCGCCGCCTCTTCCACACGGCATCTGCTCTTTCTTTTTGTGCGAGAGCTCTGGAAGCATCATGCAAGCGGCTTCTGGCTGCAGAGATCAGTCGAACAAGTCGCTTTAAGGCTCCAAACGCGGCGCGCCTCTAATGCAAAGGGGGCCCTGCCTCGCGACTGAATCTAAGCACTCGAGGCCGGAGCGGAGCGCGCAGAGAGAGAGCGACGAACCCCATTTCGAGTTTTCTCTCGGGCACTCGTCCAGTGTAAATCGCGGCGATTCGCGTGCAACGGAGCCCTCCAGCGCCGTCTCAACGTCGTCCAGGCCGGCTCTAGAGGGACAGGAGAGTCGAAACGTTGCGGGAACCCACCGCCCGCGAGACGACTCGCATTTGTTTTTTTCCCTCGGGGAGCGCGAACCGAACGAAGAAAAACCGAAAGACCAAAAATAAAAAGACTCACCACGATGTCATTGGTCGGCGGGATAGGCAGCCTCAGCGCCTTCTCCCCGAAGAAAAGCCAGCTGTTGAGCGGGTTGAGCGCGATCGGCGGGGGCTCGTGGCAGCAAGTCTCCAGGGTCGGGTCCGCCGGGTGCGACGAGGAGGAAGTCGAAGCCGGGCAGGGCTCCTCTCCGCCGTCGGCGGCGCCGTCAAGGTCTGCGGCCGCTCGCAGCGACGCGATCTTCGACGCCCCCCTCTTGTTCTCGGGGACCGCTGCCTTTGCTCCGCCGAGCTCCAGCCCCCCTATCGTCGTCGTCGCCTCGGCGGCGGCTACGGCGTGCATAGTAGAAAAAGAAAGGGAAAGAAAGCGCAGGCTCAAAGGTTCTTCTTCTTTTCGGCAACAAGCCAAGAAGAGAGGGAGAGGGAGAGAGAGAGAGAGAGCCCTGGAGGCGGCGGAGGGGGGAGACCGAAAGCGAAAAGCGCGAAAAGTGAGAGCCAAGAGCGAGTTTTTTTATCTTCTCTCACTCTCTCTTTTTTCAAGAGCATTCAACGTTTCAGTGCGGGGCCGCGTCTTTTCTCTCCCGGCTTCTTCTTTGTTCTCTGTTTCCCTGTGCAGGTGAGAGTGAAAGCGTTCCAACGCGCTGGTGGGATGAGAACGAGAGAGCGAGAGAGCGAGAGAGAGCGTCGAGTCCAGAGCGCGCGCGCGAGAAAGAGAGAGAGAAAGCGTCGGGAGGCGGAATCGGACGACCGTTGATGTCGTCGAGAGCGAGAATGCTCTCCTCGCTCGCTCTTTTCGCCCTTGAACCATCTCTCTTTCTCTCTCTCGACGCCCGGATACGGTTTGCTGTGTCGAGCTGGATCGATCAGTGGAGCAAATGGGCTGAATGCCAATGCGAGATGGCTGCCATTGGCTCTGAAAGTTCGATTTTTTTTCCATCGTCGACTGTCGGCGTCGCGCGATAGAAAAAAACGCCGACTCTGCACCAATCCTCCTCGATTCGGAACGCGTCCCGGCCGCGCTCGCCTTTGATTTCCCCTCGTTTCGTTCGATAGAATTCAGGTGTCGGCTTTAAAATGGTTGCCAAACGCAAAGCTGAGGCGAGAGCATCGCCAAGGGACCTGTCGGAGATGCCAAGACAAAAAAACTGAAAGAAAAAACTCGAGGACGACGACGCTCTCTTCCTCTTCCCACCCTATCAATCTCCCAGTCTCACCCTCTCGACCTCGACCTCTTCTTCTTCTCACCTCCCAAAACCACACTCAGCGGCAATCATGGCCCGCCGCCACGCCGCCCTCGCCGCGGCCGTCGCGCTCTTCGCCGTCGGAGCAGCTTCCTCTGCGACCGCCGCTGCTGCCGCCGCCCCTTCGTGCACGGCAGTGTACTCGACGCAGCTCGTCAAGACCGAGTTTGCTCCCGGCGCAGCCGACGCGCCGACGGCCAGGCCCGTGCCCTCCTCGTTCGTCGCGCGCGGCCACGTGGTGATCCAGTCGGCCGACGGCGCGCCGCTCGACGGCGACGCGCGCGTCACGATCGACTTTGGCCACGGCGTCGAGCTGGCGTCGCAGGAGGACGAGCCCGCCGCGGCCCCTCCGGCGTCGTCCGCGCCGCTCTTCGTGCCCACCGAGTCCTCCTCCCCCTCGCTCAAGTCCTTCGCCGTCGTCCCGCCGCCCTCGGTGGCCCGCGCCGGCAGCCTCGAGGCCTCCAGCGAAGGCCCCCCGGTCGCGGTCGCCCTCTCCTACGAGCTCTCGAGCCCCAACACCGACTTCGCCCCCCGCGGCGTCTCGGTCGACGGGGCGCCCTGCGCCGTCGCCTCCGCGGGCGCCGCCGTACCGCCCTCCCCTCCCTCCGACGCCCGCTCCCTGCGCTCGCCCATCCCCGGCCTCTCCTTCCTCGAGGAGAAGCCCGTCTCCACGCGCGGCGACCTTTTCATCGGCGTCGACGGCCTGCCCTTCACGATCAAAGGGATCAACTGGTTCGGCTTCGAGAACGGGCAGACCAACCCGGACGGCCTATGGGGCAACGTGTCCGACTCGATCGTCGCGGACTTTGTCAACGTGGTCTGGAGGATGCAGCTCCTCGGGTTCAACACCGTCCGGCTTCCGTTCTCGTTCAGGTAAGACTGCTTTTTTTTTTCCCTTGGAGTTTTTGTGTTTCTCTTCTCTTTGTTCGCCCCCCAAAGCAACTCTTCTTCACGACCTCCTCGACCCTCTCGAACAACAACTTCAAAAAAAAAACCATGCCATCTCTCTCTCTCTCTCTGTCTCTCGAATCACAGGGACCTCGAGTCCGCGGTGCCCAAGGACCCCAAGTACGCCACCTGCCACAAGGTGACCCCGGAGCTGATGGCCGCGTCGGTCACGCCGCCGGGCGTCGCTGCCCCGGCCGCTGCGACGATGCCTGTGTCGAAGAACCCGATCCCAGCAACACGCAACTACGAGGTCTGCAACGACTACGGTGAGAGCGATTGTCATTTTTTTTCTTTGGAAGATAGAGAGAGAGAGAGCGGGAGGAGAGAGAGAGAGAGAACGGGGAGACAGAGAAGTCAAAACGAAGGAAAGAAATGGAGCTCACACTCTCCTTTTTCGACCCCTTTGAAAAAAAACCAAACCAAAAATCTTCAGTGCCCATGGACTCCCAGCGCAACCGCTTCTTCTGGGCCATGCGCTACATCGCCTCCAACGGCTTCTACGTCGTCATCGACGACCACCTCGCCTACGACACGCTCGTGCTCGACGACACGGCCAAGTGGGTCGCCTCGTGGCAGCAGCTCGCGGCCGACATCGCCAAGGACCCCGTGCTGCGGCCGCGCGTGATGCTCGACCTGCTGAACGAGCCCGACGCGCGCGGGATCAAGTGGACCAACGGGCCCAAGGGGCCCACCGTGGGGATGGCGACCTACTACGAGCAGGCGATGGACGCGATCTACAAGGTACGAGGAGGAAGGAGGGGGAGAGCTTTGATGGGTTTAGGGGTTTTGAGGAAGAAAGGAGCTTTTTTCGGGGAGCTTACTTTGAAGGGGAAGAAAAAAATCATCTCACTCTCTCTCCGTGCTCCGCCTCTGCCCCCCTTCCAAACTCTCTCAAAGGTCCACCCCACCGCCCTGATGCTCCTCGAGGGCACGGGACAGCTGGGAACCGTCGCGATGAACTGGGGCGACGGATTCGCCACCGACGTCGCCGTCGTCGCCGCAGGCCACGTCGACGACGCGCGTCCCTTCTTCGAGAAGATGATGACGAAGCCCTACGTCAACAACATCGTCATCTCGCCGCACATCTACCCTCCGTCGATCTCGACGCACAACGAGCCCGAGGTCGTGCTCGCGCCGGGGCTGTTCTCGAGGCTCGACGCATCGTTCGGCTACCTGACCAAGAGGGGCTTCTGCCCCGCCGGCGTGGCGCAGCCGACGCCGGCGCAGCTCGCCGCGGCCGTGCCCGGCGTGCCCGCGTCGCCCGGGTGCAAGACGTTCCCGGTGGTCTACGGGGAGACGGGGTCCAAGTTCGACAGGGCGCTGGACGTGCAGATGCTCGACGACTTCGCCAAGTGAGTTTTTTTTTGAAGATTCTTCCTTCCCCTCTTTCAAATGTCGCTCTCTCTTTCTCTCTCTTTCCTCACGCTCTTTGTCTCTCTTTCTCTTTCCTCTCCTCTCCCACCCCCACACTATCCAGGTACATGACCTCGTCGACCCCGGGCCACAACCCGACGCCCAACATGATCTGGTGGTCCTGGAACGCCAACTCGGGCGACACGGGTAAGATATTTTCTTTTCGGGTCTTTTGAGGCCGACGGGGGGGGCTGGGGGGGGGACCAAAAGAACGAAAAAGACTCTCACGCTCGATTCGCCCCTCCCCCTCACCCTTTTTTACGAAATTATCGAAAACCACCAGGCGGCATCGTCGCGGACAACTGGAAGGACGTCCAGTGGCACAAGGTCGCATGGCTGCAGAAGGCCGCAGGCTTGCAGCCCTGGGCGCTGGGCCTGGCCGGGAAGCTCCCGGGCGCCGCGGGCCCGTCGCCGGTGATGGTCAACGGGGTCCCCTCTGCGTACGGCGCCAACTCGATGTTCGACCAGAGCGGCGGCAAGCCCGCCGCGCCCGTCCCCGCCACGCCCGTCCCCGCCGCGCCCGTCCCCGCCGCGCCCGTCCCCGCCGCGCCCGTCCCCGCCGCGCCCTCGTGCGTCGACAAGGCCACCCCGGACGGTTTCAGCTGCGAGCAGCAGCGGTCGTGGGGCAAGTGCTCGGCCGACTGGTTTGCCGCCGCGGGCTTCTGCCAGCGCACGTGCGGCAAGTGCCCTCCCCCTGCGGCCGCGCCCAAGCCCAAGGCCGTCGAGGAGATTGGCGTCCCCGCCGAGGCTGCTGCTGCTGCTGCGGCGGCGGCGGCGGTCCCCGCTGCCGTTCCCGCCGCCGCCCCGCTGCCGCCGCCGGCGCCCGTCGCCGTCCCGGCCTCGGCGGCCGCCGTCGAGGGTGCCCCCGAGCTCCCGCCGCTCGCCGCCGCCGCCGCCCCTGCCCCAGCCTCCTCCGCCGTCGCCGCCGCCGAGGGCAGCCTCGTCGCCCCGATCGCCCCGGCCCCGGCCTCCTCCGCCTTCCCCGCCACTGTCGCCGCCCAGTCCACCGCCGCCAACACCAAGGCGATGCTGAGGGACGCGGGCGCCGCGTCGCTCAAGGCCGGGAAGGCCGACGCGACGCTGGCCGACGCGGCACAGATCGCGGGCATCCTTGAGAGCGCCTCAGGCGCCGCCTCCGACGACGCCACGCTCGCGGCCGCGGCCTCGGTCCTCGAGGGCCGGTCGCAGGCGCACGTCGCCGCCGTCGTGGCGCAGCTGCGGGCCGCGGCTGCGATCGAGGCGGTCATGGAGGCGTCGGTGCAGGCTGCCGGCTCGGTCGACGAGGCCGCGCTGTTCGGCGCCGCCAAGGCCGCCGCGGCAGAGGCTCTTCTCGAGTGATGTTTTTTTTCTTCTGCTTCGAGGATAAACACAAAAAACTTCACGGGGGGAATTCCACTCCAACAAAAAAACAACGATTCTACTACTTACGATCTTGGACGTCATCGTTAACTCTACCTTTCTTCTCTTCGTTTCATTTTTCTCGTGGGAGATAGAGAGAGAAGGAGACTTTTGATTCTTAATTTTGATAAAAAGAAAAAAAAAACCGTCACCACCTCCACTTTTTCCGTCGCCAGGACTTTTTTGGGACGCCTTTTGTTCTTCGAGCTCAGCTTCTACTGCGCTTGAGAAGAAAACGCCGCGAACCAAATCTGCTCCTCCTCCTTCCGGAGTCGTGCGAAATTCCGTAACTTTTCTTAGGTTTCCTTCTCCGTGCAAAAAAAAAGAAACAACAAAAAGAACATAAAAAAGTTAGCTCTGTTCTCTTCTGTTTGGCGCGTGCGAGATCTTTTCATTGCCTTTTTGCACTGCCAGCGTTTACACACACGGCATCACCCTCTCTGTCTCTCTCTTCACTTACTCCAAATAAGGGGGAACAAACCGCAGAGGAAGCACACAAGAGAGAAATAAAAAAACAAGCCTGGAAGAAGATGAGCGAAACGAAATTCTCGAAGGAAAAAAAAAGGCACGGCTCGTGCCGTCTTTGGTTTTCCTTTGTATCCAAAAACCACGCCTCTCCCTCTCTCCCTTCGCTCTCTCAAGTCAACTCTCCCCCCATCCTCATTCTCTCATTCTCTCTCGCTCCCCCCTCCCCCCCTCTTTTCCACTCTAAAACATCGACGCCCCGGCCGCGCGCTCCTTCTCGTACGTCTCGAAGTACTGGTAGATGATCGTCACCGCGAGCAGGATGCCCGTCCCGGACCCGATCGCGCCCATGAAGTCCGCCACGATGGTCAGCGCGCCGATGCACATCCCCCCGAAGGCCGCGGCGGTCGGGATGTAGCGGTTGAGCTCCTTGCGCAGGGACTGGACGGTGTCGCGGTGGCCCTGGAGGAACATGCCCTGCTCGCGCATCGACTTGGCGACGTCGTTGGCCGACGAGCCCGAGACCTCGATCCACGTCTTAGAGAACAGCGCGCAGGCGCCGAGCATGAAGCCCACGTAGAACAGCGTGTGCACGGGGCTGGTCGCGGCCTCGGCGAGCGAGCCGGGCGGGGAGATGTAGTAGACGAAGCCGCCGACGGGGTGCATGTGCGCGCCGCCCGCGCCGCCCTCCGAGTCGGCCCAGCGGCCGAGGAGGCGGACGAGGACGTTTCCTCCGTAGCGCTTGAAGAGGAGCTGGGAGATGAAGTAGAGGTTGGAGACGAGCGCGGACTGTTTGTTTTTTTTGTGTTCGGGGGGGTGGGGAGCAGAGGGTTGGAGCGTTGGTGAGGGAGGAGCGAGGAAGAAGAAGAAGAAGAAGAAGAAGAAGAGGGGAAAAAGGGCGAGTTTTTTGAGGGGGGGGTCGAGAGTGGGGTCCAGGTAAAAAAAACGAAAAAAGACCCCCCCCAGCCAAAAAAAAACTCCAAGATCGAAAAAAAATACTTGCACCCAAAACTCACCTGCAGGATGATCGGCATGTTGCTCGTGTAGAACAGCTTGATCGGGTACACCTGCTTCGCCCCGCGCCGGTTCTTCGACGCCACGGGCAGGTCGACGCGGAACCCCTGGAAGTAGATGACGACCAGGAACACGACGACTGTCGCGAGCAGGTTGGTCACGTTGGGCAGCGGCGAGCGGTAGAAGGCCTCTTTGAGCGCCTTGACCTTGTCACCGCGCGTCAGCAGCAGGTGGAACAGCGCGATCACGGCCCCCTCGAACTCGGACCCGCGCGCGCCGGTGACGGTGTAGGGGCTGAAGGCCTTCCAGATGATGTTCTCGCAGATGTTGGTCGCGATGAACAGCGAGATGCCCGAGCCGAGGCCGTAGCCCTTCTGCAGCAGCTCGTCGAGGCAGATGACGATGATGCCCGCGCAGAAGAGCTGGAACACGATCAGGCACGCGTTGACGGCTCCGAGGTCGCGCACGTCGCCGTACATGCCGCTGACGACGTAGGCGACGGCCTCTCCGATCGTGATGAGCACTCCGAGGAGCTTCTGGGCGCCGTTGAGGAGATCCCGGTCGGCCTTCACGCTGTTGTCGACGTCGATGATCTTGGAGCCGGCCAGGAGCTGCATGACGAGCCCCGAGGTGACGATGGGGGAAATGCCGAGCTCCATGCAGGTGCCGCTGTTGTTGAGTGGTTTTGGGGTTTTTGAATAGAGAGTGAGAGAGGGAGGGAGAGAGAGGGGGGGAGAGAGGGAGAGAGACAGAGGGAGAGAGAGGGAGAGAGAGAGGGAGAGAGGGAGAGAGGGAGAGAGAGGGAGAGAGAGGGAGAGAGGGAGAGAGAGGGAGAGAGAGGGAGAGAGAGGGAGAGAGAGGGAGAGAGAGGGAGAACGTGAGAAAGTGGTCGGGGCTGAAAAAAAAAGGAAGAAGTTTTTTTTTGCCGCCCTCTCTGCGCGATCGTCGTTGTCTTTGGAGCTCTTCAACTCCCTTTTGCTCTCTCTCTCGCTCGCTCTCGCTCTCTCTCACGCTCTGGTCTCCACCTCTCTTTCTCTCTTCGACTCGTGACGACGGCATCTCGCTGTTCCCACCCTGAGATGCCCGAGGAGCGGAAAAGGCGCGAAGAGAGCGGGGAGCAAGAAGACGAAGAGAAAAGAGAAAGCCGTTTTTTTCATTGCCTCTTGTTTTCTTGGCGCGCCTCAAAACTTGATAGTCGAGAGAGCGTCGTTCCACCTTGTTCCTCTCTCTCTTTCCTTTCCGCGGCCCCATGCGATCGAATCTCCCCACCGGCACCGAGAAAGAACCAAAATACATCGACTCGAATTGGCGGGGGGAAGAGAAGAGGCGGAGACGAGGGGAGGAAAGCGAGGCGAGAGAGGGAAAAGAGCATTCCCTCAATCGATCGAGGAAGAAGCAGAATCGAGATCGCCGCATCAACCTCCATCTTTCGCGCGCGAGTGGCTCCTCATCCTCGGCCCGTTTTCGACCTTCTCCCACGCCACGACCGAGGAACGGGTCGAGCACGATTCATCCAAGTAAAAAAAACACGAAGCGAAAACAGCAGCAGCGCCGGGGCGTACCGGTTGGAGGCCATGATGACGCGGGCCCAGTAAAACGGGTCGGCGCCGGCGTTGGACTTGATCCCGTACAGCGGGAGCTGCGAGGCCACCAGGAACACGAACAGGCACACGCCCGTGTAGAGCACCTTCTCGCGGAAGGGCACGCGCCGCTGCGGGGGCTCGACGTCCGGCAGCACGGCCAGGAACGGCCTCACGAGCTCGAGAGGTCGCATCGTTGCTTCTCCCTTTCTTGAGGTTCGATCGATTTTTTTTTCTTTTTGAAAAAGTATTTTTTTTCCCCTGCTCAGAAAAGTCAACGCTGACCGCCGTCAAGCTCAAGAACAAGAGGGAGGAGGGAAAAAAAAAAGCTCTCTCTCTGGAGTAAAGAGATGGCCGCGCTCTCTGAGGGCTAAAGGAAAGGCCTCACCGCACTTTATTCACCGCTCAGCGACACCAGCGAGACAAGCTCCGTCGCTATGTCTTGTGAGTGGGGCCGCCGGTGACGCAGCACGAGCAAATAAGCGAGCGAGAGAGGAAGCGATGTGTTTTGACGCCGCCGCCCTTCTTCTTAAGCTCTTCTCTCCTCTCTTTTCTTCTCTCACCCCATCTTCTCCTGTACCGATCTCTCTCTCTTTCTCTTTCTCTCCCTCTCCGTAGCAGCGGCCTTCGCCACCGCCTTCGCGCGCCTCTGCTCGCTGTGGCCAGAAGCAGACCCGGGGGTCATCTCCGACGTGCTCGGCACGGCCGGCGGTGACGCGGGCACCGCGCGGGCGCAGCTGGCGGAGTTTTTGGGCGCGCCACAAAACGACGCCTATTTCGACGATGGCGTCGTCGGTGGCGACGAAGAGGAACGAGAAGAAGCAGGGGCGGGCTACCGGCCCGGCAGCATCTCCGAGGACGCGTTCGCCCGCGGGATAGCCCGCCAGAGCTGCGGGACGATCTGCGAGCGGGAGGCGCGCTCGCTCATCTCGGCCTTTGGCGGCGTCGACAACTTTGTCGCCGTCACGGCCTCAGGGAGAGGAGGGGCGGCAGCGGCAGCAGCAGGAGTGCCAGCGGAGGAGGCGGTGCGGGCGCTCGCGCGGGCGCTCGGGGGGATGGCAATGGGGGATTCGGACGTTGCCGCCACCGCCGCCGCCAAGCGCGCGAGCCGCCCGAGGAGTCCAGCGGAGACGTGCCCGCCGCTGCCGCCGCCGTCGCCGCCGCGGCAGCAGCCGCGCCAGGCGCGCAAGTGGTCCCCGGCCGAGCTCGAGCTCGCCTCGGAGCCCGCGGCCTTCTTGGCCGCGGCCCTGGGAGTCTCCGAGGGCCGGGCTCTCGCTGCCCTCGAGGCAGCGGGCGGCGACGAGGACGACGCGCTGGAGATGCTGCTGATGGAGATGAAGGTCAAGGAGCGCGAGGCCGAGGAGGCGGCGTACGGGCTGCCCCCTCCCCGGCGCCCCGGGCAGGGGCCCCCCGCCGCGGCGGCGGCGCCGGTCGAACCTCGCCGGCGCCCCTCGGAGGACTCCGAATCCGGCGGCGACGGCGACGACGACGACGTCCGCGGCAACGCCCACAGGCGCCTGCGCCGCGCAGCGAAGGCGAAGGCCAAGGCCAGGGCCGCCGCCGCCGCCAAGGCCGCCGCCGAGCCTGGCCGCGGGGTTTGTCCGAATCTCCTCGCGGGCTCCCCCGGGGCAGCCCACCCCCCTCCGGTGGCGACGACGATAGCGAGCAGCCGCCCGGCTGATGCTGCCCCCGCGTCCCCCGCGTCCTCCGCGCCCGCGCCCGCGCCCCCCCGCTCGGACGCCGAGAGGTTCCTCCTCGACCTCTTCGGCGGGGAACTCCCCGAGGAGGTCATCTTCGGGGAGCTGCGCCGGTTCGAGGGGGACGTCGACCGCGCCGCGACCTCGCTGTTTGACCACGGCCCGTCGCTGAAGCTGGCCCACAGGCTGGAGAAGGAGAAGGAGGCGGAAGAGAGGGCGGCGCAAGAGAGGGCGGCCGCGGCGGAGGCCAAGGGGCAAAAGGCCCAAGCCAAGAAGCAAAAGGCCGCTGCCAAGAAGAAGAAGCCGCCGGCGGTTCGCTCATCCTCCTCTTCCGTCGCCACCGCCTCCTCCTTCTCGACTCACGAGAACGGCTGCCTCCTCGGGGAGGAGGCGGAGGTCCCGCGCGAGTCGGAGGCCGAGGAGTCGGCGTCCGAGGAGTCGGCGGGCGAGGACCCGCGCCAGCAGCGCTTCCGCGCCCCCGCGGAGGGGGCCACGGCCAGAGACCTCGCGCTCAGGCTCGGGGTCACCGAGGCAGCGGCGCAGTTCGCCCTCGAAGTGGTCGAGGACGGCGACCCGGTCGCCGCCGAGGCGCTGCTGCGCTCGACGGTGCTGCATCCGGAGAGGAAGGGGAGGGCGCGGGCGTCTGCCGCAGACGCAGGCGCGCAGTCTCCGCGCCCCGCTTCTTCCTCCTCTTCTGCCGCTTTCGACCGCGAACGCAGCCCGGAGCTCGACCTTGGAGGCGGGTGGCAGACGGTGACGAAGGACGAGGCGGCTCTCAGGGCCGCGGCCGCGGCCAGGGCCGAGGAGAGGGAGCGGAGGGAGGCCGCCGCGGCGCTGAGGGCGCGCCTGGACTCGGCCGCCGCCGCGAGGGCGGCCGCGGCAGAGGAGAAGAAGAGGGCGAAGAAGGGCAAGGCGCCGGTCGCCACCGCCGCTGCCGCGCCAGGCTCTTCTTCGTCTTCTTCCGCTTCCTCTTCTGCTCCTCTCGTCGACCCTGCGATTGCCTGGGTGTCTCGCGCGGCGGCGGCGGGACCGCTGGCACCGGCATCGCCGGCGAGAAAGGCAAGGCCCGGCGCCGCCGCCGCGACTTCCGCGTCAACCGCTCCGGCTCCTCCCGCGCCCGCCGCTGCCGCCGCAGCGGCCCGCGCCCGCGCCCGCGCCCCCCCCTCCCCCGACTCCGACTCCGACGGCGTCGACCTACCGACCTCCGCGGCCCCCTCCGACGCCGGCGGCTTCCACCGCGACGCGGCGCCCGTCCGCTTCCGCGAGCAGCACGCCCGCGGCGACATGCTCTTCAGCGAGTTCCTCGGCGTGCTCGACGCCGCCAGGGCTGCGCGCGCGGCCGGCGACGCCGAGCTCGGCTCGCGTCTGCTGGCGCGGTCCCGCGCCCTCAAGGAGCGGTACGACAGGGAGCGCAAGGAGGCCGCCGCGCGCATCGCGGCCGAGCGGAACAGGCTGCACACGTCGACGCGGTCGTTCGACCTGCACGGGCAGACCGTCCCCGACGCGCTCGACTTCGTGGCCTCGCACCTGCGCCACGAGCTCGAGGTTCCCGAGCTCATCGCGCGGACCTGCGGTCCCGTGTCGCTGCGGTTCATGGTGGGCAAGGGCAACCACTCCAGGGGCGGCGTCTCGAGGCTCAGGGGCCCCGTCGCGGGGCTGATCCTGGAGACGGGGTTCTCCAAGGAGAGAGAGGTCAGGTGGGAGCCGCACTTTGCGACGGTGACGGTGACGGTGGAGTCGCTGGCCCCGGAGAGGAGGAGGGAGCTGCTGGACAACCTCGGGCCGGCGTTCGAGCTCGTCAAGGCCAAGTACTGCGGTCGCGGCGGGTCCGATGGGAACAACGGGAGGTAGCAGGGGCTGGGTTGGGAGGTCGCGCGGGAGTGTATAAAAAAAGAGAGAGAGAAGAGAGAGAGGGAGAGAGAGGGAGAGAGAGGGAGAGAAAATCAACCTTAGAACTTTCTTTTTTCTGTTTTCATCTGCAGTTTTTGTTTCTTCCCCGTACCAACGCCGCCGCAGCCCGCTGCTGCCCTTTTTTCTTTTACTTTTTGCCCCCCCCCCCCCCCACACTCTCTCTCTGATTAATACTTTGTGTCTGTAAACTTCCTGCATCTTTCCTTTCTGAACTTGAAAAAAGCGAGTTTTCCTTCTTCTTCAAAATTACACGTTCTTCTTCTTCATTCTATCACCCCGCGGTCGTCAGCTTGCTCTCGAGCTCGTCCAAAAAGTCCTCGTCCTCGTCGTCGTCGTCATCAAGGAGATCAGACTCGCCTCTCAAAAGAGCCTCCCTCGCCTTTCTGTCAGCGTCGGCCTCCTCCTCGTCGCTCGGGTACGACGTCCCCTCTCCGTCTTCTTCCTCCTCTCCGTCGCCTCCTCCGACGCCGACGGCGCCCCCGTCTATCCTCTGGAAGTACGCGCGGCCTGTCAGCTTGCCCGCCCGGCGCTTCTCCGCAGCCTTGGCGGCGTGCTCAACTGTTTTTTTAAAAGTGGTTTATTCTTTATTGGTGAGCCTGTTTTTCTCCTTCCTCAAGTTCTCTTCTTCTCCGTCTTCTGTCTCTGTATCTCTCTCTCTTTCCTTTCCTCTCTTATTCAACAAAAACACAGAACGCTCACCATCAGCGCACATGGCCGCCTGCGCCCCGTCCCCGTCCCCTCTGTAGACGCTCCCGAGCATCATTCCCTGTGCCTCCCTCTCGGCGTCGAACCTCTTCCTCCACGCCGCGAACGTCTCGGCCGTCACCGCCGTGCCCAGCGCGCGCGCCGCCGCGGCGCGGTTCTCCTCCTCCTCCCTCGCGCGCTCCTCGGCCAGCTGGATTTCCTCCATCGTCAGATCCCTGCTCTCGTGAGCGGAGGAGGAAGCGCCCTCGCCGCCCCCACTGCCCTCCCCCTCGACGAGCGCGCGGAGCCACTCCTGCGCCGACGACACGACCGCAAACATCATCGCCATCCCTCCGTTGGCCTCGATCTGCTCGTCGATCACCCCCGCGACGGCGGAGAGCTCCGCGTCGGAGAGCCCTCGCACGGACCGTGGCTTGATGAGCGGCGGCTCGTCTGGGTAGGTCGGCGTGTGCGCGAAGACGACGTCGAGCTGCTTGGCGTGGCTCGAGGCGGCCTCCCCCGCGTCGGCGCCCGAGTCGGGCGTGACGAGCACTCGGTAGGCCTTCGTGCCCGCCGGCCAGCCTTGGGGAAGAGGGCCCTCGAGGGGCCCAAACTCGTCCATGAGGATGGCAGAGAGGGCCTCGAGCTCCTCGGCCTGCTCTGCGGCGTAGTCGGTCATTATCCTTCTATGAGGTCGGGGTTGGAAAAAAGAGAGGAAGAAAAGGAGAGATCGCGTCCCCGGCGGCCGATTTGTGATCGATCGAGAGCTTCTTTTCTCCGAAGAAAAAGCAAACTAGCTGCTGATTTCTATAGGTTTCTCCTCGGCGCTGCGTCTGCGACGAGTGCGTCACTCTGTGGTGTCGGGGGCTTGCTTTCTAGAGAGCGAGCGGAAGCGCTCAGAGAGAGAGGGAGAGAGAGAGAGAAGCCGCAGGTTGGAGAGAGGAAGGAGAAAACTTTCTCGACTTGTGCCTCGAGTTCATTCTTCGTTTTTCTTTCTCCAGTCGAGGGCCATTGAAGAATCAAGGCGCGCGACTCTGCTTCTGCTCGAGTTTGGAGTCCCTTCGAGCCTCCGGCAGTCCAAGGAGCATACCACAAGGTATCGCCTCTGCTAGCATCAGCGAGAGCAGCATCGCTCTCGTTGGCCTGCTGCGCCCTTGAGAAAAAAGACGGAGGCAAGCTCGCGAACAATTCAACGTCACCACCTCGAGACCTCAAGAACTAAAAAAAAAATGGGCAAACGCGGCCGAGGTAGCCGAGGAGCAGGAGGAGGAGGCTACGCCGAGGACCAGTGGGGAGACACTGGAGGAGGAGGCCAGGACCGTGGAGGAGGAGACCACCACCACGGCAGCGGCCGCGGCGGCGGGACGGCAGGCGGCGGGAGTCGAGGCGGCGGCGGCGGAGGAGGAGGAGGAAAAGGAGGGGGAAACTCCGAGTCTCTGACGTATGTCCGCCAGGTCCCGAAGTTCCTCCAGGGTTACGCTCAGCTCCTGGGGTCCAGCGCTCCCGGGGGATCTCGGCCTGACGACCTCCCCGCCGACGGCGACGAGCTCGACGGCGCGACGGTGGTCCGAGGGGAAGGGGCGAGAGGAGCGAAAAGGAAGAAAACCGGCGACGGCCGCGGCGACGACGACGACGAAGACGAGGCCGCCCTCGACGCCCTGGACCGCGCCGACGCCCTCGCCGCGGCCCTCCGCGAGAACCCCGAGCTCGCCGAGTCGCACCCGGAGCTCCGCGCCGCCGCGGCGAAGACCATCGCGGAGGAGGAGAGGCAGCGCGGGAACGAGGCGATGAAGGCCGGGAACGCCGAGGAGGCGGTCAGGCACTACTCTCGCGCGCTGGCCGCCGTCGTCGCCGTCACCGGTGGCGGCAGCGACCCTGCTCCTTCTTCTTCGTCCTCCTCTTCTTCTTCTGCCACCGCTGCTCTCAAAGAGGCGGCCTCCGTCTACCTCTCCAACCGCTCCGCGGCCTTCTCCTCCCTGAAGCGGTGGGACGAGGCGTTCGCCGACGCGGAGGCTGCGGTGCGGGCCCGTCCCTCGTGGCCCAAGGCGCACATCCGCGTCGGCGAGGCCGCGCGCGGGCGCGGCAGGCCCGGAGAGGCGGCCGAGGCGTTCGCGCGCGCGCTGGCGCTCGGCCCCGGCGACGAGGGCGTGGCCGCGGCGCTGTTCGCGGCGAGGGCGGCAGAGGCGAAGGCGGTCGCGGAGAGGGCGCACACGTTTGTCGGCGGCGGCGTCGGCGGCGGCGGAGGAGGGGGTTCTTTGAAGAGGAAAGCGGCGGCCGGGGACGAAGGGGCTGCCGCGGGTGGAGGCGGGGGAGAGAAGAGAGAGGCGAAGGCTGGTCGGCTCTCGTTTGCTGCGGACGAGGAAGAGGACGAGGAGGAGGAGGAGGACTGAAAGAAGGCTCTGTAAAAAAAGAAAAGAAAGGGGGAAAATGAAAGAAAAAGAAATTTGTTTTTATTGGTTACAAAATCGCTCTCACGCTCAGCGCGAGGTTTTCAAGGGACTCGGGCGAGGGTCACGCCACGCGGGGGTGGGGGAAACGAAATAAGTGAAACAAGTGAGATTTGGGTAACGAGGGAAAAATAGGAAAACAAGTATTTTGAACGACGTTCGTTTTTCGGGCGGGGGAGGGTTCAATTTTATGGAATCGAGTTACGGCGATCGCGCTTAGGCAGCGACGAGGCGCGCCCGAGGACAGCTGCTGCTAGCCACAGAGGGGAAAGAATTGCCAGGTCGAAAAACAGGTGCGGAAAAATCACGTCGACCCGTTCTCCGACCTCGGCCTTGCGCCTCCACCGGCCGCCGCGAGCGGTGGATTTGCCGCGGCGGCCTTGCCTCCCTCCGCCGTGTCCTCTGCCGTATCTGTCAGCGCGGGAGCTCCTCCCGTCGTTGCTCCTGCTGTTGTCGCGGTTGCCTCTATGTGCGCTGCTGCTGTTGCTGCCGCCGCCGCTGCAGTCCCAGCGCCTCCTCTTCCTCCCGCAACTTCTCCCCCTTCGCCGACCCCTCCGGCGCTCGCCGGCCGCGGCCTCTCGTCGCCGACCGCGGCCGGCGGCAGCGGCCACGGCGGCGCGTCCTCCCTGAAGAACGGGTGCGCCAGCGCCTCGCGCGCCGACAGCCTCTGCGCCGGGTCGTACCGCAGCAGTCGCGCGACGAGGTCGACCAGGGCCCCCGCGCCTGCGGCCAGCGACGCGTCGGCGAGCCTGCCGAGCTGCTCAGCGAGCGGCGCGACCTTGGACACTGCTTTCACCGAGCGCTTCGAGCTCGCGCCGGCGGGCCAGTCTAGCTTCCGCGTCCTCGCGTCGAAGAACTTGGTGGCCGCGAGGGCCGTGGCGGCCACCGAGGAGGATGAGGTGGAGGGCGGGGCGGCGACGGGAGCGGCGACGGGGGCGGCGGCGGCCCCGGACGAGGTTGCCGTCGTCGCCGCTGCCGCCGCGGCCGCCGCCTTTGCCACCGCCACGGGGCCCCCCGCCGCCCTCCGCACCGCCTCCAGGGTCCCCTCCGGCATCGGCCCCAGCACGCTCTCCATCATCGCCAGGTGCTCCAGGTTCTCGTGCGTCTGGAACAGCGCGTCCCCCGTCGCCAGCTCCACCAGGATGCACCCGGCGGACCAGAGGTCGGCCGGGTAGCTCCACCCCAGGCCCAGGATGACCTCTGGCGCGCGGTAGTGGCGGGTCGAGACTACGGCGGAGTGGTGCGCGTCGTCGAAGGTCGCGGAGCCGAAGTCGATGACGCGGACGTCAGAGGAGCGCGGGACGCGGGCCGGGGCGCGGGAGGAGGTGGAGGCTGCGGCCGCGGCGGCCGCGGCGGCGGCGCTGCTCCCCGCGGCCGAGGCGACGGGCGCGGCGACGGCCGTCGAAGCCGCGCCGGCATCACTAGCTGTCGTTGCTGCTCCTCCGCCTGCAGCAGCCGCAGCAGCCGCAGCCGCAGCAGCGGCAGCCGCAGCAGCCACCGCGGGCCTGTCGTAGTCCCCCGAGGTCAGCAGGATGTTCTCGGGCTTGAGATCCGTGTGCACCAGCCTGAGGGAGTGGAGGTAGGCCGTGGCCTCCAGGAGCTGCTTCCCGAAAGCCCGGACGAGCGGACCTGGGAAGGGCCTGTAGGCGTTTTTGCGCAGGAAGTCGTAGAGAGAGGGGCCCAGGCGCTCGAAGACCATGCAGACGTGCCCGCGGTAGTCGAACCATTCCCTCAGAGAAACGCAGTGGAACCTCCCACTCGCATCGTTCCTCTCCAACGTCGCGAGGACCTCGAGCTCGATCATCGCCGCGTCGCGGTACTTCTGGACCGAGCGGACGATCTTGATCGCGACGTAGCCGCGGGTCTTGCGATCCCAGCACTCGAGGACGCGGCCGAAGGTGCCCTCGCCCATCTTGGAAAGGATTTTGTCTGTTTTTTTTTGAGGTTGAGAGAGAGAGAGGGAGAGTGAGAAAACAAAGAGGGGAGCGAGAAAGTCGCCTCCCTCAAGCGCTCTCTTCTCAAGCAGTACAAAAAAGGAAGCCTCTCTCTTCCTCTTCGTCGCGCTCTCACTTCCTCCGAGACCGAGAGAGAGAAAGAGGGGGAAGGTAGGCGGAAAAAGAGAGGAGACAGGGAAAACAAGAAAAGAGTAGAAAAGTTTCGACGTCGTGCGAAAAACGCCGCCGCGGCAGCAGCAAAAGCGGGAGGCACGGTCTCGAAGAGAGGAAAGAAGAAAAAAGAAAGCATGCCTGCCTCTCTCCGAAGCAAAAACGCGCCGACCCTCTTTCCCTTCCGAAAACTAAAAATCAAAAAACTCACAGCGCGAAGTGAGATTGTCCCCGAGCTCGTAGATGTAGTGGCCATCCTGTTGATCGAGTGGAGAGGTGTGTGTGTGTGTGGAGAATTCGGATGAGAAGGAGCTGAGGCACGCATTTTGACGTCGCTCCCTTCCCTAGCCGAAGAAAGTCGCCCCCCTTTTCCGCCGCCGTCCTTGCAATAAAGGCCGCGTATGCTCTCCCTTTCCCACCGGCATGTCTCATTATAACATTGTTTTGGCTCTTGCATGCCAATTGAGAGTGCAGAAGGCGCAAGCACGGAGAAAGAGAGCCCTCACATGCGCAGTTCCTCTTCTTGCCGTGGCTCCGAAGAGAGAGAAGAAAAAAAAAACTCGACGTCGAAGCAGGGAGAAAAAAACTAAACCTCTCCGCCTGCTCACCTTGTCGTCGCCTCGGAGCGGAGGGGACGGCCTGTCGGGCACCACAAACGCAGATGTCGATGTCGGGGCCGGGATCTCGGCCCGCCGAGGGTGCGGGGGCAGCGGGAGCGAGACCGGGTGGAGCTTGTCGTCGACCTTTTTTGCGTCGAGTTGAGTTGAGAGAGAGAAAAGGAGAGAGAGGAAGAGAATGAAGACATCTTGCCTGTCGTATTTCGCAGCCTCAATGCGCCCTCATTCCCCAGACATCTTTGGCCGAGGGGCAAGAATGCAAGTTCATCTCGCCCCCGGCGCAGGAGGCTTCCTTGTGCAGGTGTTCTCTTCACGAGCATCTTTCTACTTTTTTTACCTTGAGTCGCTTTGCAACGGGCGAGGACGAGCCGGCGTTTGCCAGCGCGTTCCTCTTCGTCACCGTCGCCGTGGCGTCGCCGCCGCGGCCCGAGGGCCCGGCTTCGCCGTCTCGGGCCTCCATGGACGGGGAGGCCCTAAAAGTCTCCGCCTTGACGCGCGGCGACGAGGAGGAACCGAGGCTGGAGGGCGCGCAGGGGGAAGGGGAGGCGCTGCAAAAGGCGTTGTTGAATGCGAGAGGAAGAAGTGAGACAGCGCCGCTTCGACGTCGTCACGGTTTTTCGCTGCCTGCTCTCGAAAAAAACCTCGACCTCCTCTTTTTTTCTTTTTTCTCCGAGAGACTTCCGCCCCCCCCCTACGTCCCTACTCTCCTCTCTCCTCTCTCCCTCCCGTTATCTCTCTCTATTGAGAAACATGTGATGAAAAAAAGGTTTGTGACAAAGAAATGGAAAAGGGGAAAGGCAAAAAAAAACGCTGAAACAGTACCACCCCCCACTCCACTCTCCCTCTCTCTTCCCTTTCTTTTACTTTGCCGCCGCCGCCGCCTCCTTCTCCTCGTCCTCGGCGCGCTTCTTGCGCATGCCCTGAAGCTTCGCGTTGGTGCGCTCCAGCCGCAGCGTGTAGTAGGCCTTGTTCGCGGCGTCGACGGAGGCCGTCTCGAGCTTGGCCGGCCGCGCGGCCTTGGGCGCGATGGGGAAGAGCGGGCCCGCGTGCTGCCCCACGGCGGCCTTGACCGCGGCGGCGTCCGAGTCGCCGGCCTTGGGCTTTCCGGCCTTGCGCGGGAACACCACCAGCGCGGCCTTGTAGGCCTTGAGGCGCGACGCGTTGGCCGCGAGGCTCTCGGCGCTGCGGTTCCGGCGGCGGTGGTCGACGGCGATGCCGAGCGTCGGCGCGACCTTGGCCGCGATGCCGGCCTCCTTCAGCTCGGCGAGCGAGAAGCCACGCCCGGCGCGCTTGCGCAGGTTGTACCTGACCGTCTGGCCCGTCACGACGGGCCTCAGCGCGCCGGCCGCGGGCCTGGGGAAGACGGCCTTGGCCTTGGCGACGCGCTTGGCGTGGCGCCGCTCCTTGCGCGCGGGCTGGTTGAACCAGGTCTTGACGTAGAACTGCCACTTCTTCTTGAAGTGCTGGTTGGGCACGACGTTGTTGTGCTTGACCATTTTGAGTGAGTTTCGGGTGCGGAAGCGGGGGGGAACTGTTGGGTTGGGGGGGAGGGAGAGTGTGGAGGTGAAGAGAGGAAGAGGGGAGAAAGAGGTGTGAGCAAAAAGAGGAAAAAAAAGAGAGAGACGTCTCGATGTTTTGCGCGCGATCAACGGCGGAGCCTTTCCCAGGGCGCATCCGAGTGGGGCGTGCGGCCTGCTCGCTTGTCCATCTCTGTCCCACGATCGAATCACACGCGCAACTCGGCGATCGGAATCAGAGCCGGGCGCCAGAGCTGACGAAGCCAGCAAACAACGCTGTGATTGGGGGACAGCGTCGATGGAGAAGCGAGCCGCCGCCGCCGCCGCTTCTCCAGCACGAAAAGAGACGGGCATCTCGGATTCCACTCGGCGAGACGACAGGTTGCGACTCCTTCGCGACTCTCTACAAGTGCGACCGAGGAGTGCACATGGAGATCATCTCCCGGTCGCGGAAGATGCCGGCGAAGAGAATGCCTCGCGGCGCACGGGCGGCAAAGAGAGAGGAAGTCCATCAGCGAGATCGTTCATCGATCGGTCGACGACGGCGAGGACGCGTCCTCTCCCTCTCTTCTTCCAACACTCTGCTCTCTCTCTTCTTCACGTCTTCTTCGCCTGTTCCCTCAAAAACAGGCGATTCAGAGCCGTGGCCCACACTGTGGCAATCAAGGATAGAAAGAGAGCACGAGACGTGGAGGAACGCAGAGAGCGATTGGACCGAAAGAGCGGCGGCGGCCCGACCGCCGCCGCCGCCGCCCTTTCGATCAGACGTCTCTCTCTCTCTCTCCACCGTCGGAAGTCGAAGAAGCGCAGAGACCACGGTGGGCCGCGGCGGCCTCAATCAGTCGCAGCTGCTCATGGAGCAGCGACGAGCACGCGCAAAAGCCATGCGGCGGAAAGATCGTACCTGGTGTCCGAGAAAATAAAAAAGAGAAAAAAGTTGTGAAAGGGGAAGATGAGATCTTCATTTTTTTCACCCTTCTCGACCTCCTCCTCCACCACCTTTTTTTTTTTTCCTCTCTCTCTCTCTCCCTCTTGATCTCGTTTTACACGCTGTGTTTTTCTCTGTTTCGGTTTTATACTCTCTCTCTTTCTGTTGTTCTCTCTCTGTTCTCCCTCTCTCTCTCTCCCTCTCAACGTTGGCGCTGGTCGACCCCTTTGAGAAAGTCGTCGCTGCCTTCTTGTCATTTCATCGCGCGCTTGCTAAAAGAAAACTCATTGCCCCTCCGCATCGCCAAGCAGCGACCTCACCGCCACCTCCCTCGAGGGCTGCCTCGATGGTGACGGAGAGGAGGAAGATCTGCTCGGCGAGTGCTGCTCCTGAGTCTGCAGCAGCTGCTGCTGCCGCGCCTTTCCGCCCTTGCTGCCGTGCTTGCGGCGCTTGTCTTTGGACGCCGACGCCGACGCCACGAGCGTCGCCGCTCTGCGCCCGAGGCCGCGCCTCCCTTCGCGGCGGGAAGGAGGAACAGGAGAGCCGATCTCCGAGGCGGCGGCGCAGATCGCCCGCGCCGTCTCGAGGTCGATGACGGTAGGAGCAGCTGCGGCGAGAGCGGCGGCGGCGGAGAGCTCCTCCCCCGCGTCGCCGGCCATCTCCACCGCCGCCGCCGCCTTTGCCGAGGTCGGGGACGGCGGCGCGTCCGCCAGATAGTGCCCTCCGACGCTCTCCCTCCTCGACAGCGCGCACGCGACGATACCCTCGGAGACGGCAATGACGTTGCGCAGCTCGTTGAGCTCCAGGGGCATCGCCGGAAGCGCAGCGGGAGCGTTGGCGGAGGAGGAAGAGGGCGAGGCCTTTCTCTGCTGCGGCCACGACGCCTCGATCAGGGCGTCGACCTCGGCCGAGATCCGCCGCAGCGCGGCCGCGCCCGCCGCGAGCCCTGCCCTGGTGCGCACGATGCCCGCGGAGGCCCCGAGGGCGAGAGCGGCGGCGGACCTGCGGGAGGAGATCCAGAGGGCGAGCTCGGGCGAGGCGCGCGCGGCCCTGCTCGAAGGGGGGTCGAGGTCGGACGCAGCGGCTCCGTCTGCTCCGCCCCCTCCCGAGGGGGATCCCCCCCCTCGAGGTGCGAGCCCGGGCGCGGCCGCCGCGGCCTCCCGCAGGCGGGCCCCGCCGTCGAGCTCCCTCGCCCTCCTCGCCGCGGCCGGGGCCGCGCGCGCGTCGCCCGCGTCCGCGGCCCTCCGCGCGAACACGAGCCCCTCGAGCAGCGAGTTCGAGGCGAGCCTGTTGCCGCCGTGCAGGCCCGAATGCGCGCACTCGCCGACGGCGAACAGGCCCGCGAGCGCCGTCTCGCCCGCGAGCCCGGCGGCGACGCCGCCGCACATGTAGTGCTGCGCGGGGGCCACGGGCACGGGCTCCCGCGAGGGGTCGATCCCCGCGGCGGCGCAGGCGGCGGTGACGGTGGGGAAGTGGCGGCGGAGCGCCGCCTCGCCGAGCGGGCGCAGGTCGAGCAGGACGTGCGGCTCACCGCGCGACGCCATCTGGTGGTGGATCGCGCGGGCGACGACGTCGCGGGGGGCGAGCTCGGCGCGCAGCGCGTCGTAGAGCGGCATGAAGCGCTCTCCGGAGAGGTTGAGCAGCAGCCCGCCCTCGCCGCGGGCCGCCTCGGTGACGAGCGCGGCGCGGGCCGTCGCCGCGGGAGCGAGGGGAGGCGGGTCCTCGCCCCCCGCCTCCTCGCGCGCCTCCTCCCGCTCCTCCCACTGGCCGGGGGCGGCGGCGGCGGCGACGGCCAGCGCCGTCGGGTGGAACTGCACAAACTCTAGGTTGGCCGCCGGGACGCCGGCGCGGAGGGCCATGGCCAGGCCATCGCCGGTCGCGACCGAGGGGTTGGTCGACAGCGGGAACGCGCGGCCAGCGCCGCCCGTCGCGAGCGCCGTGGCGGCGGCCACGAAGCGGCAGCGCTCACGCGAGACCGCGTGGGCCGTGTCGGCGCCCAGGCAGACGCGGGCGGAGGGGGATGACTCGGAGGAGAGGTCGGCGACGACCAGGTCGAGCGCGACGCGGTGTTCGAAGAGAGAGATCCGCGGGTGCGCCCTCACGGCCGCGAGCAGCGCCCTCATGACCTCGGCGCCCGTGGCGTCGGCGGCGTGCGCGACGCGGCGGGCGGAGTGGCCTCCCTCTCGCGTGAGGTGGAGGCCCAGGGCCGCGGCGGCCTCGGCCGTCGAGGGCGCGGCAGGGTCGGAGAAGGACGAGACCGGCGGCAGCGGAGGAGGTTTCTTCTTTTTTCCTTCGCCGTCGTCGTCGTCGTCGTCGTCGTCGTCGTCGACGCGGTCAAACCTCGCACCGAGCGCCACCAGCTCCAGCAGTGCCTCGGCCCCGTCCCCGCAGACGGCCTCCACGGCCGCCACGTTGCACGCGCCGTCTCCGGCGAGCAGCGTGTCCCGCACGTGGGCTGCGACCGAGTCCGACGCCGAGAGCACGGCCGAGACGCCGCCCTGCGCGTAGGCGGTGCAGCCGTCCGAGGCGGCGCCCTTGGTGACGACGGCGACGGTGCCCAGGTCGGCGGCGCGGAGCGCGAATGTGAGCCCCGCGATGCCCGAACCGAGGACGAGGAAGTCGGTCTCGACGGCGCGAGGGGAGGGAGGAGGCGGAGTCGGGTTCCGAGGCCCGTTGCCGCTCGCTGCTGCTGCTGCTACTGCCGCGCGAGGAGCGAGGGCCTTGTTCCTCGCCGCGGGAATCGCTCGACGGGGAGCAGAAGCGGCGGCGATGGCAGTGGCGACGGCCAGGACGCCGCGGGCGGGCGGGCAGCAACGGCGGCGAAGCGGAGAGGCCGGGCGAGGGGCGCGGGCAGCCGCAGCCGCTCGCGAGGGCGGCGGCAGCGACGAGAGGCGGAGCGCCATCGTCGTCGTCTTGATCGGGAAGAAAGAGAGAGTACCTAGCCTCTTTCTCTCGTCCTCTTGCTGCGATTCTCTTTGAGTCGAGAATGCAGCGGTGCCGATTATATCAGAAACCGAAACGCCTTGAAGAAGCGTGTAGAAGTGCGGCAAGAAAAAAACGCCCTTGAAGAGAAGAAGATCAGGGCAAGCAAAAAGCAAAAAAACGGAAAGCGCCCACTCGAGGTCGAAAAGAGATGAAGAAGCAACGCCTTTCTCTTTCTCTCTTTCGAATCTCGGGGGACGGGATCTCTGCTTGTTCACGCGGGGCTGACCGACACGGGGTATTTCTTGTTCCAGACCCAGCGTGCGGGGGCCACCTGTTTTAGTTGGGGAGGAAGAGGGGAGGACGTGGAGAGGTGATGATGAGAGCGTCGTGAGCCAAACGAGAAGAGGACGCGTCGTAGCTCTCTTTTGTCGCGACGTCTGCTTCGCCCATTTGAGCACTTGCTCGCTCCTTTTCCGTCCTATCTTTCTCTCGACGAGAGAAAAATCGAGCTTGTCATCGAGAGTGCGACGGACGGATTGGATTGCGGGGCTTCACAGCACTAAAACAGGCGATTTCCGCCACGCCATTTTTTTCTCGAGAGAGATCGCTGTCGTCCGTCCGTGTCGTCGGTCGTCGCCGCCCAACCAGAAGCCTAATCTTTTGGTGTGCGTTCTCCTCACCTTCATGTTTCTTGGCTTGCTTGTTTCAGCTCCTAGCGCGGTGATAGACGAGGTCTCCTCTTGGCCTGGAGCGTGGCTCTTTTGAGTGCGTGGAGGTTCTCGAAGGAGGTGGACGGCAAAAGGCTGAAAAAAGTGAGACAGAGACAGCGAGCGAGAGAGCGACTTTTTTTTCTTTTTTTCCTGTCACTCTCACTCCCAGCGAAGAGAGCCAAAAAAACTCTCCCCGCTCTTCTCCTCTGTTCTCTCTCTCTCTCTCTCTCGCTCCGTGCGACAATCGTCAAATTAGCTACTTCGGCATCATGGCGACGTCTTCAGCTCTGTCCCCGCTGAAAATCATAGGTGAGAGAGATAGAAAGAGAGAGAGCGAGCGAGAACGAGAACAAGAAAGGAGAGCAAGCCGTCGATCGATGGTTTGATCGGAGCAAAAGCGAAACGTCTTCCCGTCGCGCCTCCTTTGTCGCTGCTGCGCCTTATTTCCATCCCGACTTTGTCCCAGCGATGGAGAACGAAGATATGCTTCTGCTTAATACAAAGCCAAAGTACTCGAAAACTCACCGGGATAAAATACCCGACGAAATAAAAAACCTCAACTCAGCCCGCGTCCCCGACACCGTCGGCGTCCTCTCCGTCGACCCTTCCTCCTCCTCCTCTTCTGCTTTCACGCCCGACCCGGCCCTCGCCTCCGAGCCCGCGACCAGCCCCGCCGCCTTCAGCCCCTGCGGCAAGTGGCTGGCCCTGCCAGCACCGGATGGGGTGAGGATCTACGATCTCGGCAGCTACGACGAGGCCTCGGCCGCCGCCCCCCCGAGGCTGTCCCGCTTCCTCGCCGTCGAGGGCGGCGTCTCGGCCGCGCGCTTCTCCCCGGGGTCGACCTTCCTCTCCACCTACACGAAGCCCCCCTCCAAGTCCGCCGCCGTGAACGCCGCCGCCGGGGCCGGCGGCGGCGGCGCTCCCGCCCTCGGGAGGAACCTCGCGCTCTGGCGGGTGTCCGACGGCGCGCGCGTCCTCTCGTTTGCGTGCAAGGGCGCGCAGCCGCCGAGGACCGCCGCGGCCTGGCCGCTGGCGGTGGTCGGCGAGCGCGACGAGAGGGCGTACCACATGGTCACCAACGCCGTCAACGTCTACGACCTGGGAGGGGCGAGGACGGCGGCGGAGGCGGCTGGGGGAGGAGGAGGAGGAGGAGGAGGAGGAGGAGGAGGAGGAGGGGTTCCTGCTTCGCTGCCCGTGTTACGCAAGCTGCCGCTCAAGGGCGTCGCCGCCTTTGCCGCCGTCGCGCCGCGGTCGCCGTCCCCTTCCGAGTCCTCCGAGTCCGCCCCCGCCTCGTCGTCGTCCCCGTCGTCGCCGTCCTCGCACCTTCTTGCCGCAGCGGTCCCGGAGGCCAAGGGAGCCCCGGGGCTCGTCGGAATATGGCAGGTCGACCTCCTGCCTCTGGGGGGCGGCGCGGCCTCGGCGGCGGCGAACGGCGGCGGCGACGGAGCAGCGGCGGCAGCAGCAGCGGCAGCACCGGCGGCAGAAGGGGGCCAACCTCAGCCGTCGCAGCAGCGAGTCGACCCCCCCGCGCCCGTCGCCAAGCGCTCCCTGATGCGCGCGTCGGCCGTCGACCTCCGCTGGAGCCCGACGGGCGAGGCCCTGCTCGCACTCGCGTCGGCGGAGCCCGACGCCGCCAACAAGAGCTACTACGGCGACTCGAAGCTGCACTACCTCCGCTCCGACGGGTCCAAAGACTGCCTGGTGCCGCTCCCGAAAGAGGGTCCCGTCCACGACGTCGCGTGGTCCCCGCGAGGGGACTGCTTCGTGGCGCTGGCGGGCTTCATGCCCCCGCGAGCCGTCGTCTTCGACGCGCGCTGCGCGCCCTCGCTCGACCTGGGCTCGGGGCCCTTTTGCCACGCGCGCTGGTCGCCGCACCACGGCCGGTTTCTGGTGCTCGCGGGCTTCGGCAACCTCGCGGGCGACCTCGCGTTCTACGCGCGCAAGGCCGACGGCAAGCTCAAGCCCTGCGGGTCCGCGAGGGCCGCCGGCGGCGTGTCTCTCGAGTGGTCTCCCGACTCGAGGCTGCTGCTCGTCTCGACGACGGCGCCGCGCCTCCGAGTCGACAACGGCGTGCGCGTATTCTCGTGGGACGGCGCTCTCGTGGCGTCGAGGCCGTGGGAGGTGTTGCTGGAGGCGGCGTGGAGGCCGGCCGGGAAGGGGGTGTTCCCCGACCGACCGCCGTCGCCGAGGGTGGCCGCGGGCGCGGGTGCGGCCTCGGCCCCCTCCTCCTCCGCCTCCGCCTCTTCCGCCGCTTCCGCGCCCGCCGCCGCGAGACCTGCCGCGGCCGCGGCCCCCGTGAGGCCGACGGCGTTCGTGCCCCCGCACCTCCGGGGCAGGGGCGCCCCGCCGCCGCGGGCTGCCAAGCTCTCTCTCGGGGCGGACGACGACGGCGACGGCGGGGGCGTCGTCGTGGGGGCCGCGCCGAGGAAGATCACCGGGGACTCGTTCGACATGGCGTCGGTGAAGGCGTGCTTCAGCAAGACGAGACTGCCTCCCGGAGCCGAGGCGATTTTGGAGTCGGGGGGCTCGAACAAGGCCGCGGCAAAGAACGCGAAGAGGAGGGCCGCCGCCGCGGCGAAGAAGAAGGCGGCGGAGGAGGGTGGGGGTTAAGAGAGAGAGTTTTTTTTGAGCCCGGAATCAGACTGAAATTCAAAACCTTTGAAGCGACGCGAGCCGTCGGAAGAGAATCGAAGAAACAAAGAGAAAACATGGCGTCCTCCTCTTCCTCGCGCCTCGCGCTGCTGCGCCTGTGTTCCAGCATACGCACTAGCTACGGACATCAGCACTCTCGCGCCTTCGCCGCTGCTGCTGCCTCAGTCTGCGGGGAGACCGCGAAGGCGGCAGGGGCATCGCCGAGAGCGCCGACGGCGACACCAGCAGCGTCCTCGGCCGCCACCGCCGCCAATGCCTCCTCCGCCTCCTCCTCCTCCTCCTCCAACGACGCCAGCGACGGGCGCCCGCTGGCCTACGTCTTCCTGGGCGCCCCAGGCGTCGGGAAAGGGACCTACTCGACGAGAGTCGCCGACGCGCTGGGCGCGGAACACATCAGCGCGGGAGACCTGGTCCGGGCCGAAGTCAAAAAGGGAAGCGAGCTGGGCAAACAGGTGAGATGTTTCGTTCGTTTTGCTGTTTGGCTGCTGCTGCTGCTGCTGCTGCTGCTCCGAGTTTCGCGTAGGGGCTCGAGGCGGAGCAGGCCCGGAGAGCTCTGCTGCGTTCTCGGGAAAATAAACAGCTGCTGCTGGCGAGCTAGGGAGCGGACCGAGGCGCAGAAAGAGGAGGCTAGCCGTCTATCATCGAGCAGCGCCTTTCGTCATAGCGGAAAAAGAAAGGAAGAACTCTCTCAACCTCAACCTCGTTTCTCTCCCTCTTCCCGCTCCCTTCTCTCGTCCTCCTTTTCTTCCCTGAACGTATCAGGTCGCCGCCGCCGTCGACCGAGGCGACCTCGTCCCAGACTCCCTCGTCACCGACCTCGTCAGGGCCAGGCTCCTGGAGAGCAGCAGCAGCAGCCCTCCCTCCTCCGAGCCGAACCGGAAAACCTTTGTCCTCGACGGCTTCCCGCGGACGGCGGCCCAGGCCTCGACCCTCCTCGGCTCCATCGCGCGCGTGCCGCTCGCCCTGAACCTGACCCTGCGGGAGCAGGTCCTTGTCGACAAGTGCCTGGGGCGGAGAGTCTGCGGCAAGTGCGGGAAGGGGTACAACGTCGCGGACATCATGCTCCCGGCCTGCGCGTCCTCCGGCGAGCCCGCCGTCGTCATGCCGCCGATGCCGCCTCCCCGAGGGTGCGAGGCGCTCATGGAGGTGCGGTCCGACGACAACCCTTCCACGGTCAGGCACCGGTTGGGCGTCTACAAGAGGGAGGCCGCCCCTCTCGAGCACGTGTTCAGGGAGGCGGGGGTGCTCGTCGACTTCCCCGTGACGGGCGGCGTCAGGGAGACGCTGCCGAGGCTGATGGCGCTCTTTGCCAACGCCGGCGCGGGCGCGAAAGAAGGAGGCTCGGCGAGCAACAGCAGCAACAACAACAACAACAGCGGCTCTTCCTCTGGCGACGAGGGGCAGCGGGCGGCTTAGGTCGGCTCCCAGTGCCTTGCTTTTATTGAGATCGCAATATTTCCACCTCGAAATTCTTTTCTCTAGTGAGCGGAGAGAGAGAGACAAGGGAAGGGGAGAGATCGAAAAAAGGGGCCTCTCGCCTCTTCTTTTCATTTTTTCCCCCTTCTCTTCTTCTTTCGCCCTCTTTCCCGCTCAAAGGACGCAGCGACCAGTCTTTT
>Ga0315274_10001907_pt1 | contig 32024 bp, 38 predicted proteins | sample YL17G02_20_MG_FD_203700 | JGI IMG/M metagenome (GOLD analysis project Ga0315274, IMG submission 203700) | Sediment microbial communities from Yellowstone Lake, YNP, Wyoming, USA - YL17G02_20 | ecosystem: Environmental > Aquatic > Freshwater > Lake > Sediment | place: USA: Wyoming | collected...
ATCTTACCCCCAAGTTTTTTAATCATGCTCTCCCAGCGTCGAATCCATAGCTTACTGGTCTTGATGGGTTCTTTCTCAGAGCCATCCGTAACATTACTGTAGGCATCCATGAAATTGAGCTCACCATCAATAGCGGACTTGCAAGCTCTTGCCAGGTACCCTTTTTGTATCTTTGAAAGATTCATAACGGCTCATTTGAATGGCAGGCCATTACTGCAACCCGCTCGAGGAAGATGATCTATTTTGACCACTGCATGACACTGACAACACCGTTTAGCCTTTAGACCCTTGTATTTAATATCGTCATGCATGTCCGAAGAATCCTCAGAACTTCCGTCCCATTTGTAGGTGGTCTTAGCTAACCCGGAAACTCGAGCTAAGGTATAAAACCCATAGGTACTCCCACATTTTGGGCATGCATCCATTTCATACTCCTTAAGGGCTACACCACAGGGTTTAAGGACATTTGATGTATAGGCCCAATAAAATGGATCCCGCCTTGGCACCTCTCAGAGTCTTCCCGCTCCCGGTGTTCCACATGATCGGCCGGCCCATTAGCTTTTCTCTGCTTATGGATCCTCACGGCGCCGTAACAATGCATGCACCGTATTTCAACGCCGGTTAACTTGAGGCTTGAGACATCTACCGTGACCCAGCGGTTCTCCCGTTGACCTGTAGCCTTTTTGTTCTCGTCAAGAACCATGTGAGGCTTCTTCTGCTGGCACTGAATCATCATGTCTTTGGCCATGCTAAGCCTGGTTTAGAAAATCTGTCGAAATTGAAAATGGCTCGACATGATTTTCAAGGAGTCCTTTCAACTCCTGAGTGTTTTTACCACTTACGGACTCGACCAGAAATAGAGTCCGATTACCACTAACCCTGAACCATTACTGATTCACGAATCAGCCAGTGCCGTAATTCCCCAACACGGGAGTAAGGCACGGCGGTGTGACCGCTGGCGTTTTAATCTCAATTACCTTGTACAGATATTTGAGATAGGAGTAAGCCTTCACCGTGAGAGCAATCTTGAGGCCTCTTCCTGCAAGGTTCAGCTTCTTGTTCTCTCCCGGTTCCAACCTAACCCTTACTGTTTCTATAATACCCATACCGCGACGGCCTATCACTAACGCCGCTGCGGTATGCCTGTTCAATGAATACTGCTCCTGATACTTCAAGATCCCAACCTTGGAAGTAAAGGCAGGGTTAATCTTCTTAACTTCTACTCTGTACTTAACAGCCCTACGTTCAATAGCCTGAAGCAGACTCGCATAAATAAAATTGTGCTTCATCCTGTTAAACTTCCGAGACTTTGAAGGCTTCTTATTATTGAACTTCAAGTCCTCAAGGACAATACCCTTCTCCTTAGAGATGGCATAGTCCACAATCTTTACGGCCAGGGCTTCGATATCATTCTTTCTCTTTTCAAACCGGGTAAACTGAAGCCTGTCTGCATGGAGATAAAAGTGCTCCAGAAGGTTTCCATCCTGACCTATGTTTACCACGGCCAATCCGTCAGGGTTAGTATCAATTCCTATAGCCCCGGACTCATACTTATAGTATGGTGAGGCATCTGGAATGGCTATGCCTATGAAGGCATAGAATTTATTATCCCTGTACTTGATCCGAACATCATAGCATTCAGAGTTCAGATCAAACTCTTCCTGAAACTTCTCAGGGATATACAGGGTAAACATAAGGAACTGCCGAGCACCTGGAAGTCCTACCCTTAGCTTATAGTCTTCCGGTGTCCTTATAACCCGTATGTTGGGGTTCCCTTGCTTGGTTACATCCCCACGAGAGTAAAGCTCTGAGTCCCTTACTGTATGCCACTCCTGTTTCGTTATAAGGCCGGATAGCATCCTACCCCAGGACTTCTTACCGCCGAAGATTACATGCTCTTTATCAATGCCCTTGGCCTTCAGGACAGCGTCTGCTATGTAACGCTGATTAAGTTTGGCCATGTAGAGAGGTTTGGAAGCCTTAACTACATCATTACCCTTCAGCCCATCCTTATGGATACGTTGGTAGGCGTACCGCATACAGGAAGACCAGTTCCTCATAAGCTGTTTGAGGGTTTCAAAATCCCCTGCATGGATGGTTCCTGTAATTACTTTATTCATAGGTTTTCTTGTTCAGGAAAAAATCAACAGGTTTCTTTAGGTTTCGACAGATTTTTCGCAACTGTTTAAACCTCCTTTTCGATTTGTTTACCTGAAAAATAATGATTGACTTCACATTCTCCTTCAAATTCCCAGGCTCTATTTACGTAACTAAAATCAGCCGGTATCGGTTTTTGATTCCAATAAACAACCAGAGTTCCTTTATGGTCGCCAATTTTCTCAATTTTTAATTGAGTAACTTCGGGAATCAAATGCAAAACTCTTAAAACTCTGGCTATGCGGTCCTGTTCCCTATATCCTGTTACTATCAAATTGAATTCTTCGCATGAATTACAAATTTGTGGTAATGGATAATTAATTTTCACTTGTAACCCCCTTATTTTGTTCTTAACAATTTAAGTAATAATTCTCGCTGGCTGATATCTTTACCGTGTAATCTATCAAGTACGTCAACATCCACGGTATCGGCGGCTAAAATATGATGTATAAAAACCGTGGATATCTGTCCTTGTCGATGTAAACGCGCACAGGCTTGCTGATATAATTCCAATGACCACGGTACTCCGTACCAGATTATAATATTACCACCACTCTGCATATTAAGCCCGTGCCCGGTACTGGCGGCATGCGCGACGCCAAGGTTTATTTTACCCGCCATCCAATCTGATACGGATACGGGAGTACGTATTTCACGCGCAGTCTTAAAACGTCCGAGAATACTTTTAAGATCGAAGGTAAACTGATAATACACCAGAACATTTCTACCATTCGCTGCCTCAATAAGATCTTCCAGCATATCCAATTTAGCCGTGTGAATATATCGAGCAGTACCGGTTTCATCAAATATGGCACCATTACAAATTTGCAGTAATTTGTTTATCCGTACAGCTGCGTTTGCCGCTAAGATATCACCGTCAGCTATATAATCCTTAAGCATACTATCATAATCATCCATCGGTATGTCAACGAAATGATTAGTATCAATGCGAGGTGGTAGTTTAACCAACCCGGATTCTACGGACACGGTTATATCAGCCAACCGATCATATATCTCGTGTGATGCCCCTTCCTTGGGGGTCCATTCCCATATAATTGCGGGATTTCGCGGATCACTCTGCTTGGGCACAAACCATTTATTACGATAAGCCGTTATACCCTTAAGTAATCGAAAGCCACGATCCAAGAGATAAATTTGTGACCACAAATCCAATAAACCGTTCGGGGCGGGAGTACCAGTCAAACCATATAGCCGTGTTATCCGGGGTAAAACCCGCCTTAAAGATTTAAACCGTTTAGACGTGTGTGATTTAAAAGAAGACAGTTCATCTATTACGACACAATCAAAATCCCAAACCCGAACACTAACCAGCCATTCGACATTTTCACGGTTTATTACATATATATCGGCCGGTACCAGCAAGGCATTAAGGCGCTCTGTTTCGCTTCCGAGTATTTTGGAAATACTCATGGAGCCCTTGAGGTGGTCCCACTTATTCAATTCCTGTGACCAGGTGTCCCGGGCTACCCTTAACGGCGCTATTATAAGGCATCGACGCACATCAAAACGGTCAGTAATCAGCTCTTTAAGGGCGGTTAATATGATAACCGTTTTACCGAGCCCCATCGGTAACAACAAGCCAAAATGGCGACGTCGCACAATCTGCGACGTCGCCCATGACTGGAATTCATGTGGGCAATACTGCATTAACAATCAGTGCCGTCGGGAGGCGTATAATCATCAAACGCATCTTTGGCATCCATCCGGCCCTCGAGACTTGGTCCGTCCGAGGTTTTTTGCAAATTATTAAGATAACAACCTATCCCGCTGGAAGTAGGCAGCTTATACGGAGCAAAAGCAAGCTGCCACCGATAATTTGCGCCCGAATAAATCTGTGCGGGGTCAATTACCTCTTGACGCTGGGCGTCGACGATACCGGGCTTAGTCTTGCTACTTGCATTGATTACAAAACACCCTTTCGTCTCCGGCCGCTGTTCACCCGTTTTGCTGTTAGTCAGACCATCACCATCTTTAAGTGGTGATTTGAAACCCTTCGGCAGTTTACCGTTTGGCCAACCGATTGACGTTTCCGCGGCAATGGCGGCTTTCACTGCGCTAACAGTAGCGGTGTCCTTCTTATTAATAAGGACACAACCGGAATACTTGGCCTCTTGTCCTTCCTGGACGGCCCGAGGTGTGAAAACATGCAAAAAAGAACCCCGGCACGGACCTACTACAATAGTTGTAGCCATTTTACTCAGCCTTTCGATAAAGTGTCAATTGCGGCATAAACGGCATTACGTTGTTCTTCGGGTATTAACGCAGCCTTGTCGCGGACGAACTTGAGATACCGGTCCTGCTGATCACGTTTGGTCAACTCAGCAATACCGCTGACTTTCATATCTTCTTCCAACACCTCCTTTATAAGTATAACCTGGTTTACAGCTTTAAACGGAGCAGACACCGTTTTTAATTCTTCATTTGTAAAGTCACGCTTCGAAATGGTGACTGGCCCGGCGGGAGTGGCCCGGTCGGCGGCCCGCCCGAGGGCCTCTAGAGCCACGGCGATGCGTTCGAGGGCTGCAACAATACGATCGTCACTCATGCTTTCTCCTTGTAAAGGGTCTCGTTTACTATGTTTCTTAAAAGATCATTAACGCGGATTTTCTCCTTCTCACAAAACTTTTCAAGGTCGCGTTTCGTTGTTTCATACAGTGAAAACGCAATATAAACCTTAGGTTCTTTGAGTTTTTTCAATGATTTTAGATCCATGATTTCTCCTTTCCCCAATAATATAATATCAAAAACAAAATAAATCAATAGCTTTTTATAAATATTTTATATATATTTATGATACTGGATTAATAATGTTTTATTATGCGGAGGAACATGAAAAAACTGCACCTTGATATTGAGACGGAAAGCCCCGTAGATTTGAAGTTATCCGGGATACATGTATACGCAGAAAAAGCCACCATAGCTCTGTTTGGCTTCGCTTTCGATGATGACCCCGTTTCGGTGGTAGACCTTGCACACGGCGAAACGCTGCCGGATAAAGTAGTGGTGGCTTTAAAAAATGACTCTATTTTAAAAATAGCACACAACGCGGCTTTCGAGCGCACCCTTATAAAAGCCTGCCTTAAAATAGACTGCCCACCTGAGGCCTGGCGATGCACCATGGTGTTATGTCTTTATAATGGTCTGCCTAAAAGCCTCGATGCTGCCTGCCGTGTACTGGGGTTGCCCGGTAAACTTAAAACTCTGGACGTTACATCTGACAAAGCTTATAACGCTAATGACGTGGTAATAGAACGACGGCTATGGGCGCAATTGGACCCCATGCCCGAGGATGAATGGCGACTGTGGGCGATGGATCAGCATATTAATGACGCGGGTGTTTTAATAGATGAGTTATTTGTTTACAAGGCGGTTAGGCTCCTGACCGAAAACCGAGCCAAACTTATGGCTGAGGCCAAAAAATTAACTAACTTGGCTAACCCCAACAGTCCCGCGCAACTTGGCAAATGGCTAGGCCTAGATAATGTGAAGAAAGAAACAATTACTGAGGAACTTAAAACCGCAGAAGGCGATCGCAAAAGGGTGCTTGAAATCCGACAAGTGTTGGCGCTATCATCAGTGAGTAAATACCAGACATTTCTGCATTATAGAGGATCGGATGGCCGGGTACGCGATAGCTTGCAATTTATAGGAGGCCACACGGGCCGGTGGGCCGGCCGCGGCATACAACCGCAAAATTTGCCACGACGAGTATGCTCGGATGAAACCTTCGGAAAAACGCTTGACAATGCGGAAGATATAGAGCTTTTTTTTGGCAGCCTGCCTGCGTTTATGTCAAGCATGCTCCGCTCGGTAATAATAGCTCCCCCGGGCGGCTACCTGCGTATTGATGATTATAGCTCAATTGAAGCCCGTGTATGTGCCTGGCTGGCGAAAGAAGAATGGATATTAAAAGTATTCAGAGATAAGGGACCTTATTATGAAATAACCGCCACCAAACTTTATAACTTAACCCTTGACAAAGTGGATAAACCCATGAGACAGAAGGGTAAAGTTGCCGCGTTGTCGCTCCAGTATCAAGGCGGCGTAGCCGCTTTAAAAAAACAAGGGGCGAGCGATTACATGACGGAAGAAGAGATGGAAGAATTAAAACACCTCTGGCGCAGACAATGCCCACATATCGTCCGGTACTGGTACGCTCTGGATGAGGCCGCACAGGCTGCGGTACGGACCGGAACCACAATAAAAGTAGGCTGCATAGCTTTCAGATATCAGAATAATAATCTTTATATAGATCTTCCGTCGAAACGCTACCTTATCTATCGTAACGCGCGTCTTGGCATCAGCGCCCATACAGGAGGACCAACGGTGGGCTACGACGCCCCTAAGGGTAAAAATATGGTCTATATACAACTTTATGGGGGCTTACTGACGGAAAATATAGTCCAAGCATTATCGCGGGACATAATGTGTGAACAACTAAAACATTGTTATGAACATTGCATTTTGACAATACATGATGAAATTGTGCTCGAAAACCACACACTGGCCACTCTCTACATGCCCGGCTGGGCATCCGGATTACCAATGGAAATAAAAGGCTACAACTCTCCACACTATACAAAGGATTGACATATGAATATAACTGTCGGTAAGAGCCGCTACAGTACCAGCTGGCAGACCCGGGGCTTCTCGTGGGAAGGCCTCGTTAAACATCTCCAAAACAATATAAAACTGACCCCCGAGACGCTCGAACAGTATCAAAGCATGACCAAAGAGGCTCGTGACGCGGTAAAAGACGTCGGGGGCGTATGCGCGGGCATAATAGCGGCAGGCTCCGGGCGTCGTAAGATAGACGGCATCAACACGGCACAAGTACTTATCTATGACGCCGACAAAGCTTCCCCGGATTTTATTAATAAAATAAAAGCCACCCCCTATAGTTATGTAATGTACAGCACGCGCAGCCATACCCCCGAGCATCCCCGGTGGCGCTTACTTTTACCACTCAACCGCGTTGTAACTGCGGAAGAATTCATGCCCATATTACTGCGAATAGCTGAGGATCTTGGCGTAGAAAACTTCTGCCCGTCGACGTACCGGATTAATCAGCTCATGTACTACGGCTCTTACAGCACCGGGGGGCAGCCTCCCGCGTTTGAATCAAGAGCCGCCGCCAGTATCGATGCCGATGCTACTTTAGCGCGACCGTACACTCTCGAGCTGTTCGAGGGTAAAGTAACGATAGGTGGAGCTGGTAAGCGCCTGGGCGATCCAAGACAGTATGCGGGACTCGTAGGGGCCTTTTGCCGCTGTTATACAATAACTCAGGTTATTAATTTGTTTCTCTCCGATATTTATTCGTCTACTGATGATCCGTGCCGTTTTATGAGAATAGGAGCTACGGGTGGGCCTGGATTACTTGTTTTTAATGACCTGTGGGCCTGGTCAGCTCATGCTACCCACGATGTCTGTGCCGATGGACATGACCATAATGCTTTTAATCTGGTAAAAATGCATAATTTCAGTGGTGATTTCGTGGCATGCTGCGACTGGATAAGCACAAAACTACCCCAGGTCACATCCGAATCCGCTTCAGCTGCCTTCGCGGAAATGCAAGCCGTGGTCGCCGCGGCCGTAGAAACGCACGGAGAGTGGGCTTCAGGCTTCGAAAGGGCGGATGATGGCTCCATACTACCTACTACACTTAACTGCATGCTGGCGGCCAAATATGACCCTAATCTGGCTGGTATAGCATACAATACCCTTGTAGAACGTATAATGGTTCTGCATCCCCTACCCTGGCGTGGTATAGAAGATGGGCAATGGGGTGATAATGATGACATACAGCTGGACAACTACATGACCAAGACTTATACTGAGTTCTCGAACCGTAGCTTGTTAAAGGCGCTCATAGAGGCCGTAATGGCGCGAAAGTATAACCCCCTGCATGATAAACTTAACAATTTACCCGCGTGGGATGGCACCAAAAGGGTTGAAACATTGTTTATAGATCATTTAGGTGCTCCTAATACTCTTTTAATACGTACGATGACCTGCAAGTGGCTATCCGGCTGCTGGCAGCGTGCCTTCAAGCCTGGAATAAAATTTGACCAATTACTGGTACTGGTAGGTGATCAAGGTATACGTAAAAGTGCCATACTACAAATATTGGCTATGGGATACTTTACCGACAGCATATCGTTGCGCGACATGGAACGCGCTAAAGATGCTTGCGAAAAGATGCATGGCACCTGGATAGCTGAACTGGGTGAAATGAAAGGCCTGTCGTCAGTCGATAAAGAAGCCATAAAATGCTTCCTCAGTTCACAGGCAGACACGTACAGGCCTTCTTACGGCCACCATGCTCAGCTCTATCGACGGCTAACTTGTTTCGCTGGTAGTACTAATCGTGAAGACCAATTATCGGATGAGACCGGCAACCGGCGATGGTGGATAATACCCTGCTCCGGTTTCGTGCGCGAACTTACAGAAGTAGAACAGGTGTGGGCAGAAGTAAAAGCTTCTTATAGTCAGGAGCTCTTATATCTGAATAAGGAAATGGAAAAAGAGACTATACAATACCAGGAGCAATTTACAGAGCATGATGCGTGGGAAGATGACATACGTAAGTATATTACGGATAAAACTACCATTACTGTCGCTGAAATCTGGAAGGAGTGTTTTTTGAAATCACCGGACCTGTTGGATTGGAATAAACAGAGGCGTATTGGTAAAATACTTCGACATATAACCAGTAAAAAACCGGTAAAGATTCATGGTCAATGTTATTGGAATTTGGGCACCAAGGCACCAATAAAATAGTTATTAGTACCACTTTAGGTGCCCTTTATAAGTTATTGATATATATAATAAAATACGAGACTGGGCACCAAGGCACCCATTTTTATATATAAACTAATATATGATAATATAAGTGGTATAAAGGAGGAGGTAGTATATTCCCAATATGCTAGAAGGAAAAATGGGTGCCCTTGGTGCCCGCGTTAAATTGGTGCCCGCGGTAAATATCGATATAAAAGGTTGATTTTAATGGAGAAAGACATACAAAAATATTTAAGTAAGTCGTTAAGTGGCAATAATTGCCTAGTGATCAAAATTATTTTAGCTAATATAATAGGAATACCAGACCTTCTCGTCATATCCCCGGCAACAATATTCATGATTGAGGTGAAATCGGAAACAGGGCGACTATCTCCCGCACAGTCCCTGATGATCAAAAGATTGCGCGAACATGGTATGAAAGTCTATGTAATAACCGGCATGGAAGAGGCAAAACAATTTATACTTGGAAGGAGTGTTTAATACGAAAAATTTATATTAAGTTTAGGGAGTTTAGGTCATTAATATAAGGCCGATTTAGCGCCGGCTCCGAGGATTAAATAAGGGGTGTGGCAATCTGGGTACTCGAGGATCATAGTATAATTATAACATATTTCAGAGTACAATATATTAATACTCTACTAATATTTTTTGCCCGATATACACTTTAACTTAACCGGAGGATTGGTATGGACGCAACAACAAATGCCCTGGCCTGCGCGATAGCTCAGCTCGCGGAACATCTTGGAGTGGATCGGCTGTATCTGCGTGATGCCCCGCCCGAGGTTGCAAATGGTCAAGCACAGGAAGTATAATTAGATCAGGAGATCGGACACCATGGTGCAATGCTCGGACACTACATCATTTTATGCAGCCAACTTGTCCGATCTCCAACGCTTTGTCAACTACTCAAATGTCAACCACAATGATTCTTCCGATGTGATCCAGGATTTCTTTCTTTACAATTGCGAACGTAATGCCCTGGCAAACTGGGATGCGTCCCGCGCAAGTTACTCCACTTACGTGTTCACGGTTTTACGCTGGCAGATGCAGCCATATACTAAGTACAACAGGATATCACAGCAGACCATGCCTGAGACGATGCCTGATGAGACAACGGATATATCCATGCGCGTCCGGGAATTGGCTGATTATATTCGCAAGCATGGCGGGGATTATGTTGAGAGATTATTAAATCATTTACATAAGAGAGTGCAGGGCTTTCCGCTTACGGAGGATGATAAATACATCGAAATTTTATTTCATAAATTAGTTCGTGCATTTAAAATGGCGGAGAAAGTATGATGGTACGGGGAGTATTTGCATTGTCGAGCGTGGGCGTGGTGCAATCGTCTGCCTGTACCGGGTGGCCCACGCCCTTTTTAGGAGAAATGACGGGCAAGTAATTCTTCGATAGCGTCCATATCAGATTCCTGAATCATCATGAACGGACGCGCCACCATTTTTTCCGTGCCTTCGTTTAGATAGCCCGCATACGACGCGCTATTAGTCACGGATACTATATCTCCATTGATATCAGTACCTAATGATGCGATAAGGTTGCCTGTTTTATTAAGCAAGGGCCAGGAGCCTGTTGGTTCTACCCGGGGGTCCCAGCGGTCTGGCCGGCCTTCTTCATCAAAATTACGCTGTACAGAGGCCAGCAGGAGCTCGGCGATTTCATCCATGGGTAAGTTGCGACCGTCATCCGCGATGCGGTCTATGCCGTTTAGAACGTCAACCACGTCTATGCTTGTATTGATCATTTGTTTTCCTTACGCGCAACGAGGATATCCAATTTCTTATTGATTTCGGCGTCCAGTCTATCGATACGTTGCTCATTGGCAACAGCCTTTTCCTTGAGTGTCACAATGGAGGAGTTCGTGGTGAAGGCCCAGGTCACGGCACCGCCTATGCCCGCGATAATTAATCCGCTGGCAAGCCATAAGCATACCAGGGCTTTATCTAATGTCAAGAAGGTTTTCTTGCAGAGGTCCGGGATTTCTTCTTCGTCGGCGATTTTAGGGTGCTCCATAATCAGGCTCCTTCATTCAGTGGTACATTAGTCCAGACACACTCAGACCTGTTATCCTCTGATCGATCCTTGTTATAACCAGCGCCCCGTTTCCAGTCCAGAACCCTCAGTGGACTGTCTGGCCATTGCTTTAATTCTCCACATAAAATTATTCGCAGGTCTTTGTTCGTGTGATTATCTATCACCCATTGCTTAGCCCTGTCCCAGACCGACCCATCCTTGTCGTCAGCCTCATAACACTCATAATCAGCCATATAAGGCGGATCAAGGAACACGGCCGTGGATCCAAATTTTGTTGTGTAGGATGGCGTTAATAGCCTTTCGAAATCTCCGTGCAAAATGGACACATCAACGAGTCTGTCAAATACAGCGGATACCATAGAGTCAATGATGTCACGTCTATTGCCTTTATTCAGAACGCCCTTGTTCCCGGCCACGGGCTTTTTGGAACTTGTGAGCACGCCCTGGTTATAGGCCACGGGCTTTTTGGACCACGATTGTCCCTTTATCGTATGATTCACCGAGCACCAATTACTACCAATCCACAAGTTAATCCCCCAGATCCACCAGGCTGCCAATTCCGGGTCACAAAACTTAGGATCAGACCTCATCATCTCCAATGTAAACTCGTGCTTATGATTAACCAGATAATCGTGCCTGGCGTGCAGGTCTATTTCAAACCGCGGATTGTACAGGTGCTCTATGACGGCCTCATGATGATACTTCACCGCCCTAAAAGCGTTAACCACATAGCAGTCCGCATCATTGATGGCCTCAAAGGTGTGCTCATAAGGAGAAGCAAGCAGCATAGATGCACAGCCACAAAATGGCTCCACATAGGCCTTGGTCGGGCCAAAGATGTCCCAGCACACTTTAGCTATACGCTGCTTGTTACCAAAATAAGTGAAAAGTTTATCTACTGCCAATTAGTCCTCCAAATCGTTTGACTTTGCAGAACCTCCTGCAGTGTCTTTGGTCTCGTGTGTCAATGTAGCCGTATCACCTGATTTATCATCAGGGCTAACGTCTTCAGGAGATACTGGTTTGATGGCGGGAGCCATTTCTGCTGCGGTTTTTAATTCGAATTCAGTGTCCAGCAGATCAAACCTGTTTTGATAAAATTCTTTGGTATACTTGATACCCGTTTGTTCCAGGTAAACTGCCATTTGTGCATCGTCTTTGGTCGGGTTAGGCGGGGAGATCATCTGGAACTTGGGCTGATTACCAGCGGCAGGCCAGTTAAGCTCGTAGATCCAGCCTATTAGCGTATTGTAAACCATTTCTATGATCTTGGTATCTTCGGATACGATATCATCACGGATGCCTCCATGTACCTTGGCTGCGGCAAAGCTTCCACCAGACTCATCCATTTTGGTGGTTAAGGTCTGGCCAAGGATTCCAATGGATATTTCCTCGTTCATCAGCTGGATATATTTATCATGTATATCCGAAGAAGATCCATCGTTCATTTTGAGAGCTTCAACTTTGAACTCGGACGGGTGTGCGATGATACCATCCTGCACGGTTGTATCCAACATGTTAATCATTTCCTGCACCCGTGCAGCCTGTGCGCCCAGAGGGTATTCAGCACGAAGCCATGGTGTCCCGTACTTCTCGACGAAGGCGCAATAAAATCTTAATCCGCTGTGTCTAAATTTTACTGGCCAATAGACTACTGACCCAAGCGGACGGCCGTATGGGCGTTCATAGGACGGGCGGTACCGGGGCATGATAAATTTATAGTTGGGTACGGGTACGCCTTCAATCTGATTCTCTTGTGTTAAGTAGCGCAGTTCATTCTCTTCATTAAAACGGAACCAGTTCGGGTCTTTGGGTGCGATAGCTTTTGGCAGGAGCATTCCGCCAGTAGATTCCCAGAGTACTTCGACAGGCTGATAGCCGAAGAACACAGCGTAAAGAATTTCGTGCATGATGTCGGACATCGGCCATCCATCCAGGATAGCTTTAATCGTGGTATACTGTCTGGATAAGCTGCCATTGCGATCCAGGGTCCAGTCCAGACTCAGAGTCCCTGCAATGCGCGACTCCATACAGCCATTAACATGTGCATCTTCCAGCAAGTATTTATACTCGCTGATTTCCCGCCCGATCTTCCGCAGCGTCTCGGATGGGTTTGGCAGATACCCCATGGTCTTGAAAAAGTCGAATGCTGTTTCGCGTGTAGCTATTTCCTGGCTGAGCCTGGTCGAGGACGGCGCAGCGAAGGTCATGGCACCACCAGACTGTAACGGAATCTGGATCATACGTTCAGGTCTGTATTTTTTATAGCGTCCCATTTTAGCTCCAATATCCTGTTAAAGTTTTCTCTCGTTTGCCTTTTAAAGTCAGATTGACAAAATCAAATGATTGCGATTGCTGCTGGACAGGATCATGCAGAATAGATTTTGTAATGGTTGGTCGTACGCTGTTATCGAAGTTGCCCATACCTTGCGACATATATAAGAGGGCTTGACTTAGACTGTCGCATAAATCATCGAATTGACCATTGGGAAACAGACTGCATTGACTTGTGAGAAGCTTGTTCCAGGGGCCCTTCATAAGTAATACGGCACCTTGTTCGATGAGCGGGGTAACTGCAATAGCGCGGGAAGTTTTATCCCGATCGATTTTATAAGCTACGACGGGCATGGTAGTACGTTGAAACATCTGGATGAGGGATTGGCCGCTTGCTTTATCTTCGATCAGCACACAGTCAGGTTTCCATTTGGTATAAAGCTCAGTGGTTTTGAGGATCAGGTCCGGGAAATTCAGATGCTCCATGCCAGCGTCCAGGCAAATAAATTTATCATTGGTCTGGAGCCACATAGTCCAAGCTGAGTAGTCCGAAGATTCTTTGTCCTTGAAAGCGGTATCCAGACTCAGGATTCGCCGTTTAATGGTGTAGTCTGGAGGTGTAAGCTCGGTGTATTGCCACCACTGTTCTTTAAATAATTCATCAATCCCCTGATCTATGAACTCGGCATAAATTTCTTGCCTGCGAATTACGGAAGGTACATCATCCTCGAGCTGTTTGATTTCTTTAGGGTCGAGCAGCGGATTTTGATAGCTCGATACCTGGTGGGTTTTCCAGTCTGGATTGGCTACAGGATCCATACCCTTTTTATAGAAGGTATAAAACAGGTGCTCGGAACCGTCTTTGCAGAGCTTGCCCTTGGGCGTGCCGATAAAATATACATTAGCCTTGTGATCCATAATCATTGGATACAAGGTGTTATACCATAAAGTTGAGTTATCTTTGAAGACGATGCCAGCCTCATTGACCACGATAGTATTATAGGCAAAACCTTCGATGTTTTCAGGTCGTTCCGCGGATTTCATACTGAGAGTTCCACCACAGACCTTTAGAATTTTTTTCTGTTCATTCCAGGCCCAGAGGTTGGTCTTGATTTGTCGACATAGAGGAGCAAAATATTTTTCAAAGTATGCGCTTAAATTGGCTTGGATCGTATCTACCCAGAGGATAGATTTGCCTGCGATTAGCTGCTCCATGCAATAGGTTACAGCGCCATAGGTGCCTCCACAGCGTCGCCCTTTGGCGAAGACGATGAAGCGGTGGGGATCATCGAAGACTTCTTGTTGGCAGGGTGTCTGCGTGAGTTTAAAGTCTCCCCCGTCCTTGGTGATCGGATTGGAATCGTCTACCATTTCAAATTTCATTGCGCGGGTCCTGTCAGGATTTCTTTGGTAATATGCACGGTCAGTTGGCCTGCCAGGTCAAGAGAAGAGGCCACGTCGACATTACGCCACCGACGCGCAGCCCTGTTTTCCAGGTAGTATTTGAGGGGTATCCATTCTCCTGCGATTATGCGCTCCCGGACCTTGGATTCGCAGAAATCGATAAAGCCTGCTTCGATAGATTCGCATTCTTCCCGAAAATTTTTATCATCCTTGTACCATTTATAGAATCCTGAACGGCTCATCTTTACCGCCTGGATCGATTTGCCGATATCGCCCAGGGTCTTGGCGTATGCTTCCAGAAAAGCAACTTTTTTATTGTCCGTTCGCATAATCAGTTAACTCCTTAGGTTTGAACAGGTTACAAGGGTTTTACCAGAATTCGTAGAATTTAGGTGCAATTCAGGTACAAAACCCACGGGTTATTCCCTCTTTTGCGTACCAAAGTACCCTTTTTTGGTACAATATCCCGTCAAAATGGGACATTTAAACTTATTTAACGCCTCATATTATAATTGTGTCAAAACAGGACAATTATAATATGGGTAGTAATTTAACCTTTAAGGGGTGCTTATGGGTTGTGATAAGGAAGACAAGAAGATGTCCGACGAAGACGAGGATGATGAAGTTCTTGACGAAAACTGGGTACAGGCGTTCAAATCAGGAACTCACACGGACTCTGCGGGGGCCACTAAAACCTGGACCGATGCGGATGTGGAAAAAATTGCCGCATCCTACAATAAGTCTGTAGCAACCGACAATCCTGCCCGACGCATCGCCCCGGTAGTTCTCGGGCACCCGACCATGGATGCGCCCGCGTACGGGTGGATTGAGAAAGCCAAGGCCATGGGCGGGAAGCTCATGCTCAAGCTCACCGAACTGCAGCCCCAATTCGTCTCCATGCTCAAGCAGGGCATGTACAAGACCCGTTCCATAAGTCTCTATCCAGACAACAACATCCGGCACCTCGGTTTTCTTGGTGCAGCGCAGCCCGCGGTGGCTGGTCTTGCCCCGTTCAAATTCGCTGAAGAAAAGTATGAGACCTATGATTTCCAGGAGGAACCAACGGATCTGGCCCAAGCCAATATGGTTAACGAGCTTAAACAGACTTTGAACTGGTATGAAAAACTTTTCAAGATTTTTAAGATTGATACAGATAAACATTTACAAGGAGTAAATATGGCAGCAGCAACAGTAGAGAAACCCGTTGAAGTAACCCCAGTCGTGACCCCCGAAGCTGTTGTGGCACCCGTCGTAGTTGCCCCAGCCCCCGTCGTACCCGAGCCGATCAAGCCCGAAGCCGTTGTGGCTGAGGCGATTAAGTCTGAGGCGGAAGTTAAATATGCTGAAGCTCAGGCCAAGATCGCTACGCTCCAGACTGAACTGGATGCGCTCAAGGCATCGAGTCTGGTAGACAAGGCTACTCAGGCCGTTAAGAGTTACACGGAATTTTGTGATGGACTTGTTGCGGTGGGAAAACTGAAACCCGCAGACAAGGCCATTGTTGTTGAGAATCTCAGGCTCCGCGCTGAATCAGACAAGACCAATAATTTTTCAGAAGCTGACGAAAAAAGTCAGCTTTCCGAATATAAATCTTACCTTCAATCCATGCCTGTCGTGGTGGAGATGTCCGAGCTTATCGTTGGTAAAGCTCCTGTCGCACCAAAGCCCGAAGATAAAAATCGGGTGTTCTGCGAAACGGCGATATCCGATATGCTCAAGGCAAATCCAAAGATGCTGTATCACGAGGCATTTAGTCAGATAACAAGAACCAACCCGGTTGAAATGCAATCATTTATTGAGTCCGGGTTGACAAACTAACATTAAGGAGATTCACAATGTCTTATCAACTCAAGTATGATGCGAACAGCATCACAGGTTCTGCAGCCCAGGATTTTTCACTGATCACGGGTCCGGTGTTCATCGCAACGGACGCGACCAACCGTGCTATCGTCAGCACAGCCACAACGATTCCTGTTGGGATTCTGGAAAATGCTCCTCCTCTCGGTAGCATTTGCTCAGTCTCGTATGCGGGTATCACGAAGCTCACGGTTGACGGTTTGTATCCCAAAGGCACATTCCTTGTTCCGACTTCGGTTGGTCTGGGCAAGGGTGTGGGCACGGATGCGACTTGCATTTACACGTATCCGTACATCAAGGCTGTCACGCTTGATGATTCAACGGCTGCCAACGACATCGTTACAGTCCGGATTATCAATTAACGCTAACAAGGAGTAAGTATGTCTTTTCCTAGTTCGACATCAGTAGTGGTACGTGGTGCTTTACAGAACGTAAGCATCCTGTATCGCAACCAGAGCTACATCGGGGACAGTATTTTCCCGTTGATTTCTGGTTTGAACTATCAGACCAAGATTGTAAAGTACGGCAAGCAGCCGTGGTTTACGCTTGCGGTTGATGGTTACAGAGCGGAGAACGCGACCGCGAAGCGCGTTGATTTCAAGATCGCAACCAGCAACATGGATCCGTCAGAGATCGCCTTTGCGGGCGTCGTCTCCGATGAGCTTCTGTTCGCCAGCCAGCAGCCCGGGAATCTTCCGATCCAGCCGATCAGCGACACCGTGTTGCTCATCAGCGACTACATCGATCGTTTCCGCGAGAAGCTTGTTGCCGATACCATTTTCGGTACCAGCGACAAGTATGCCGGTATCACATGGGCGGACGGAGCGGTTGGCGGGACCATTCCGAGTGGTGGAGCAGGAGCATGGGCATCGGACAGCACGACTAATAGTATCATAGCCGACGTGGAAAATGCCAAGTCATCGATTCTTTCGAAGACTGGTGTTCTTCCTAACACGCTCGAGATGGACTATGCCACGTTCCAGGCGCTCAAGGTTCATGCGACAGCAACGGGTGGGATCTTTGAACGTATTAAGTACACGCAGTCAGCAGCTCCGGCTCAGCTTACCGAGTCCTTGCTTGCGGGCATGCTGGGACTTGATTCGGTGATCGTGGGTAAAGCGATTTACACCACGGACAAAGAGACAAAGCTAGGCACGATGACAACCAGTAAGTTTATCTGGGATCCGACTGCCAAGGGTAATGCGTTCCTGTATTACAAACCAGCCGCTGCTGGACTCAAGCAGGTTGCTGCAGGGTATCAGTATCGTCTGTCAGTGGACGGAGCCAGCCCGCGTAAGATGATATCATATCGGGAAGAGGCCCCGCACCACACGGTGTACGAAGTTGCCGAACTTGTGGATATTGTCCCAATGTGTACGGACGTCGGGTACTTATTCAAACAGACATATTCAGCATAACCGTCAAAGGACTGGGACTAATACTCCCAGTCCTTTCCCCACATAAAGGAATATTATGTCTTCACAACAACAGTTCTTTGCCGAGAGTTTTCGCACCCCGCGTGTGATGACAGAGTACCCGCAAAGATTCATCCATATCGATAGTAATGGTTTAGTGGATCTGTGTCAAGCGGGCGAATATGCTGAAGGGGTGCTTGAAAATACAACGTCTGTTGCAGGCTGTCCTGTATCAGTATCATTTGTAGGTATTACAAAAATAACGGTTGATGGACCTTATGCTATTGGCACATATCTTATGTCGGGTGCGGATGGCATAGGCACGCAATCCACAGCGGGTAACCTGCAGTATAGCCGGGCCAAAATGCTTGAGGCTTCAGTCGCATCAGGAGATATTGTATCCTGTCGATTGCTTGATGACCAAATCGGTGGCGCTCAAGGAAGCACAGGCATTGTGGGTATAGGGGCCACGGGTATACGCGGCATGACGGGTATTGCTGGTATGACAGGTATTCAGGGTCTTGTTGGTTTGACAGGGCTTCAAGGTATAGATGGTCAAACAGGTATTCAAGGATTGACAGGAGAAACCGGGATACAGGGTCTTGTTGGTTTGACGGGGCTTCAAGGTGTTGTTGGTTTAACCGGGCTGCAAGGCATGACTGGTATTCAAGGTCTTGTCGGTGAAACGGGGATTCAGGGATTAACTGGAGAAACTGGAATCCAGGGTCTTACAGGATTTTATGGACAAACCGGTATTCGAGGTCTTAACACCACGGCCGATCCTTGGGCTGTTGCAGCGACGTTGGGATCTGTGTCGGGCTGGGATTCTACGGCTGGCGTGTACTTTAATTTGTCAAGTGGTCAAACCGGAATATTTTATGTCCTGTATAATACCTGAGGAATGGCATGGCTTATTGCACAACAGTCGATATCAAAAACTTTATACCCGCATCGGTCGTGCAGCAGTTGTCGGATGATAATGATGCCGACCAGATCGACGCAGAAAAAGTCACGTTCTGTACGCAACAAGCTGATGATCTTATTGACAGTTATTTGAGGGGACGGTATACGGTTCCTCTTGTAACTGTTCCTTCGATGATTCGGGACTTATCTGTACGCGCAACGGTTTATTTTTTGTTTAAACGATCATTGTATACGGTATTGCCCGACCCGATAAAGGATGATTTCAACTACATAATAAAAACTTTGGAAGGCATGCAGCAAGGCAAAATAAACGCATTTCCTGTGGGCAATGAGCCTGTATTTTTCGGGACTAACAAGGTTGATTCGGATCGAGTATTTACGAGCAAGGAAGTAACGGCCGGCGCTTTTAATGGAACTGGCCAGAACAGCTGGAGCGCATACCCGATATGATGTCAACTTTTATATATGCACTGTGTGACCCAAGAACTTTTGAAGTTAGGTATGTAGGTAAATCAGATGATCCTTATAAAAGATATTGTCATCACCTAATGGATAAAGCTAAAACTTATAAAGTAAATTGGATACAATCACTATTAAAAGTAGGTTTATTACCCATTAGACAAATCCTGGAAGAGTGTGATAAATCAATATGGGAACAACGAGAACAAGACTGGATAAATTTTTACAAAAAAATAGGGTCTAATCTAACTAATATAGCTGATGGTGGTGTAGGAGGCTCAGGACACAAAGGAAAGCACCACTCTGAAGAAGCAAAAAGGAAAATAAAAGAAGCTAATTTAGGCAAAAAGATTTCTGAAGAAGTTAAAAATAAGATGAGAGGATCACATTTAGGTAGAAAATATAAGAGTATGACTCCCGAGGGTAGAAAGAACATAGGATTATCAATGGTCGGGAGGCCGGGGCACAATGAAGGTAATCATGCCTCTAAAGAATCAAGATTAAAGATGAGTCTCTCTCACATAGGGAAAGATAATCATCAAAAAGGAAGAAGCCCATCAGAAGAGATCCGAAAAAGAATTAGCGAAAGTTTAAAAGGTAGAAAACATGATAGCTCAAATAACAATATGACCCCCGTACTCGTGGGCGATAAGGTGATATAGTATGATGTCGGAGCTTCATGCTGCTTTAATTGATAATTTTAAGGCTAATGGTCTGGATGTGAGGGAGGTCGGATTCAAGGACTTGATAGATAAGACAATCAATCTGGACAGGCCGGCTGTAAATATTACGATTAATGAGGGAAGAGGAGCAAAAGTAACACTTAATACGTATAAATGGATCATAACAGTCACAATAAATATTGTTTTTGCGCATTTGAAAGGCGGGTCAACAGGGGAAGCACGACGTAAAGAGGGGGTTTATAAACTGATAGAGGCGATTACTCAGTATGTAATGTGCCAGAAATTTGGTTTAGAACTTGAGAATCCCCTTTTTCCAATGCGTTTTCGTAATATTACTTCCAGTGATCTTGCCAGAGCAGGGTTTCAGGTTTACGCTTTGGATTTTTGGGGGTCTTATAACACGACGTATGCTGATCCGGAGGATAAGGACATTGGGCAACTTAATAGTATACTCAATCAATATTGGTTGATGCCTGGCGATTCGACAAGTATGCCGACAAGAGCTGAAGACATTTTAACTGTGGGACCATAAAAATATGAGCACCGAACGAATACGTTTACCTGATGAAAAAATTAAAGGCGGAGCCTACATGGTGGTGACGCCATTAATTATGGCTACGGCCGGGCCTCAGGGCGTGCCAGGAATGACTGGTGTTCAGGGTGTAACAGGTCTTTATGTTCCTTCGGGAATCCCTGGTGAAACAGGATTGCAAGGGGCACAAGGTGTGCAGGGTGATCAAGGTCTTATTGGCTCCACAGGAATAATAGGTCGTACAGGTATCGCGGGTGGAACTGGAATTAGTGGTGGTGCAGGTGGTAGCGGGGCGACGGGTATTCAGGGTATTACAGGTCTGCGTGGGAATACGGGATTGCAAGGTGTAACAGGATTCTACGGGCAGACTGGAATACAGGGTATTATTGGAAATCTCGGCCACACCGGTATCCAAGGTCTTGTGGGTCAGACTGGTATCCAGGGCTTGGGTCTAACTGGTTTGCAAGGATTGACCGGACTCCAAGGGCCGGGTATAATATCCGGCACTACTAATGCCCTTGCTAAGTTTACGGCCACTACGGTGCTTGGTGACTCGTCTGTTTCAGACAACGGAACTATCATCCAACTCAATAATAATGTTTACGCGAACGGGATACTATCTATATCTGGCAGCCCGTTGCCGCAGGGTATTTTTAATGTCTTTAAAGACTCAACTAACGCCCTCGTGGCGGGTGTCCGAAAAAGTTGTGGCAATCATGAGATTGGAACTGGTTGGCTGGAGAATACAACGAATTTTAATATCGAGTTGACCGGAAATGGCAAACTTGATTCAAGCGGAGTTTTAAATATTCTGCCGGAATTGACTTTAGATTCTGGCGATGCAAACAGAGTATGGCTTGGAAAAATTGAGCTCAGTGCTGTCGATGCAACCAATTCCGTTTCTGGTTTTGGTATTGTTGAATGTGGTGGTGCATTTACTGCCGGTGGTGTAGCAGGAGTACAAACCTTAGCTTTGCCGGTTTATTCGGGTTCTACCATTGCAATTACAGATTCGGGCGGGGCTATATGTGTGGTTGTCAATAGTAATCCATCAGCGACTACAAGTTCGTCCATCAAAATTAAAAATAATTTTGATGGTGTAGCTATTTTAACTTATGCATTCCGTGGTTGTTTATGTGACCCAGCAACCATACCAGTATAATTATGCGTCAAAAAGTAATCTCATTTTTGTATGATGAGGACAAAGATCTTGACATATACAGAGGCCTATATGAGCAGGTTTTGGCTTTACGTAAGATACCTGATTGGATTGACCATGAGGTCATCACAAAAAGGATATTGCCAAACAGGGGATATGGTTATCGGACGCAGTCAGATATCGATCGCATAGCATATTTACAGATGCATCCAACTGCCTGGTACATTGATGCAGATGTAATACCTGATTTTGATCGGATGATTAATTTTAAAATGAATCCTGGTTTTGTGTATATGTCCCGGCCCGGCCAGTTTGATTTTTGGGCGATTCTCGGAAATGGTTGTCAGAGTTATTTTGATTTCTTGATGAATTATTATGAGTCAAAGGACAAAAATCCAAGGCCTTTGTGGCCGCATAAAATTATCAACAACGAACTGATCTATGAAACAAAGCCTGTACCAAGAGAGTTTTTCAAGCATCTTCAGCTGAATGGTACAGGAAGATTGGCGATGGAGTCTGGCTTTAAAATATCTGGGCTGGGTTATCAGGTGCAATATAGAGACAAAAAATGGATGTTGAACATAAATTAACAAGGAGATAGATTATGGCATCACCTTCGATTCAGTTTTCCACTATTCCCTCGAATGTGCGGAAACCCGGTGTTTACTTTGAGGAGAACGTCTCCAATGCTATCCAGGGGCTGGCACCTGCAAATGACAAGGTATGCCTTATTGCTCAGATGCTTGCCACGGGTACTGTTGCAGCAAAAACACCGACCAAAGTGTTTTCCGATGCCGATGCTCAGCTTTATTTCGGAGCAGGGTCGGTCGCGCATCTTGCCGCACGTAATGCAATCATAGCCAATACTAATATCGATCTCACGGTTGTAGGTGTATCGGATCTTGGCGGTGCTGTGCAAGCAACAGGCAGTATTACAGTTGGATCAGTGCCGTCTACGGGTGGAACGTTATATGTATGGATTGGCGATGTCATGGGCACGATATCCTATAAGGGTACTGATGTGGCTACTGACATTGCCACGGCTATCGAAACGGCGCTTCTACCCTATAGCAATTTGCTTCCTGTTACTATGTCTCCATCCAGCAATGTGATTACTTTCACGGCAAAAAATGGCGGCACGGTTGGCAATATGATTTCTATCAGTACCAGTGACGCCAATGGTATCACATGGCTTACCACAGCGGCAATGTCGGCCGGAGCAGGTGATCCTGATGTCGGAGTATACAGCTCGGCTGGAACAGTCCTTGCCTCGGTTACTGCAGGCGGATACACAATTTTTATCAATACTATACCGAACACGGCAGGAAGTTACGACAGCGCGACCAAAGTCATGAACATGGTCGAGTTCGTCAGTGGTCCGCTTGAACAGCGACCAGCGATACAGGTTCTTTCAATGACCGAAATGAATGACACCTACGCCAATGCCAAGATTCTGGCCGGGACCAACCTTAATCATGGTCGCACGACTTTGACCTGGTTGGATTATACTTCAGACAATCTGGCCAAGACGGAATATTTCAAAATCGCAGGCGGATACGCGGGCGTGCTCGCATCCAGCAATGATCCTGCAGTACCGTACGATGGGCTGGTTATTACAGCCGTTGCTCCTCCCGCGGTTATTGACAGGCTCACCAGGACAGAGCAAGAAGACTTGCTTAATAATGGCGTAACCCCGCTTTACGTCGTACCTGGGGAACAGGTTGCGGTTGTACGCGCAGTGAGCACGTATATCACCAATAGCCTGTCTATTCCGGACCCGACCTTGCTGGACATCAATACCATTCGCACTCTGGATTATGTCCGAGCTCAGATCAGGACTCGATTGTCTCTGCGGTTTGCCAGGACTAAACTCAGTCCTCGCATTCTTAAGAGCATCAAGTCGGAAGTTATCGACGTGCTGTATTTGCTCCAGGGTCTGGAGATAGTCCAAAACGTCGACACATATAAAGCGGGTGTCATCGTTGAAGTCGATAATAGCGATGCCACTCGGGCGGACGTCAAAATCCCGAGTAATATCGTCAGTGGCTTGCACGTAATTGCGGGCGTCATCGTATTGGTTCTTTAGTCAATTAACAAAGGAGATATAGTATGGCATTATACGTTTCACGTCTGTCACTTGAGGTCAACGGGCAGGTTGTCACGGACTTCAAAGGCTTTACAGAAAAAGCTCGAGTCCTGCGTAAAAAAGTAAATCTTATGTATCGTAGTGGGACAGCTGATTTAACTCAGCGGTACGAAGTGGAAGTTGATTATGTCGTACCGCAGATCAACCCTTTTGACTTTGACACTGTCCAGGGCGGAACGCTCGTCGTCGAATACGATAGTGGAGAGCGTACTGCGTTTGGTGGAGTGGCCACGGCCGAGGTGGGTGATGCATCGGTAGACGGAGAAAATGAACTCGTGAAGAAGATTCGGCTCATCTGCGAATCGCGTAATGGTAATACTGGCGCTTCCGCAACGCCTATCTAATTTTCCCTATTTTTGTGGGGATTGAATTATCTAATAAACTGCTGAGCCGAAAGTCGATCGCCCTTTTCGAGGAGGGTAGTTGACTTTCGGTTATCGGCATCCTCGAAAGGTTGTTATGTCGGGTCTCTTAGATCGTTTAAGGTTAGGCACCAGCAATATAAAACTGGTGAAATGGCCAGGATCTGACGTACAGGTTACGATCAGGATACTCAGTCAGCAGGATATACAGGAAGCGCATTTTGCAACAGAGCGATTATTCAAAGTCGGTAAAATTGAAACTAACTTGATGACCGCGGATGAATATGAAAATGAAAAATCCACTCAAATTCTTTTTCGAAGTTTACGAAATCCTGAAAACCTGGAAGAGCCGATTTGTAAAACTATTGAAGAGTTTCGTCGATCGATTACCAGGGAAGAAAAAAAGCAGTTGATCGAAGAATACCTCGGTTTTGAAAGTGAATGTAGTCCCTCACCGGACAATCTGTCGGATGATGAGTTCGATAAAGTGCTGTCCGATTTAAAAAAAAAGCCAGCAGAGACACTTGGGAACATTACAAGTATGTCCATGCTGAAAAAGCTTTTGCTTACTATGGCCTCCCCGCTTGCCGAATTACCACGGGACAATGGTTAGTACTGCTGGCCGTGGACAGAGCAGTATCCGAACGTAAAAATAATCCAGAGCGCATTCCTGTTTTGAGGCAAAAGTAAATGGCTACCGACCGCGAACTATCCATACGCCTGCACGCAATAAATAATCTGCTCCCTGGTCTGGGATCAGCCGAGAAATCTATTAAGTTGTTCGTGGGTAAATCCACCAGTCATTTCAAAGGGTTGAAGATGGCTGCTGCCGCGGCCGTGGGTATCACTGCTGCTGCTATGTTTGCTATGGGTAAAAGAGTAGTAGATCTTGACGCTAAAATGGTCAGGCTAAAAATCAATTCAGGCCTGTCTTCAAAAGAGATGTTGCAGTTCAAGGATCAAATTCTAAACACGGGTATAGCCACTGGTAATACCGGTGATGACATGGCTGATTTGGCTACGGCTGCATTACATGGGTCCAATAATATAGACTTTGTCAAAAATAATCTGGTCCTATTGGCTAAAGTTATGAATGCTACAGGTGCCAGTGCTGAAGACGTAGGTAACAGCATGGGCGAGGCATTTAAAAAAGCTGGCATGTCGTCAGAAGAATTTAAGACAATGATGGAAACGCTTTATTCCGTATCCCAGGCCACGGGCCGGGAGCAGAGTCTCAAGGAATTTTTTCCAAGCATGCCTAAGATGATTGAAACGTTTAAAGTTTTACATCCTCAGGCATCTTTAAAGGAGATTACCGACTACCTTGCTCAGGGTATATTCTCTGACAATCCTGAAGCATTAAATAAAGCTATGGGTAAGATGATGATGGGTGTTGATTTAAATGTGGTAAAAAATAAATTGGGTATCAAAGGGACATCATTTGAAGAGATTATGGGCGGGCTTAATAAAAAGGCCCCGGGCAATTCACAGGATGCCGTCAATAAGCGCCTGCGTCTGATGAAAGAACTCTTCGGCAAAGGTGCGATAGAAGTAGCTAAACTTTATGATAATTGGGACAAATTACGCAGGGCTTTACAGAGCCCGGACATGGAAAAATTAAATAGAGCTTCAGAAGAAAAAAAGAATTCAATATCTGGCCAGATGGCCTCTTTGGGAGCAGCCTTTGATAAAATATCGGGCGTGATAATGGGCCCGGCATTGGCGGCTTTTTTTGAGGAAATTAAAAAAGCAGGCAAGGATGTGGATGTGCAAGCTCTTATTGATGAGTTTGTAGTACTGGGTAAAGCCCTTGCGGATACGATAGGCTATCTTGCTGCGTTGCCGGGAAATCTTGAAAAAGTGGGAGCCGCAATTAGTCGTTTTGTGGGTAATCAGGATTATAAAGATTTGGTGCGAGGTCGTGAGAAATTTGGGTATGGCCCGATGGAAATAATAGATCCTAATGCACTTAAAATGCCAGAGGCTAAGCCTATAAACGCATCTATTCCGGGGGCTCCCACGCAGATTTCGGTAGTGGCTCAATTTCCTGGTTTGCCTGCCGTAGAGGCGAAGACGGTTACGGCTCGAAAGACCGGGTCGCAAATGACTATAGGGAGTTGGGATGTTGTTCCTAATCCACTCAATTTTAAACCAGCTGGGTTTTAGTAAATGGGAGTAGGCTAATGGATATTATATCCGCAACACTCGACAATTTTGAATTGAACCTTTTGTCAATCAATGATACCGTTGATATGGCTCTTGTCGAGCATGAATTTATCAATACGGATGGTGCCTATATTCAGCATATGGGCAACCACGCAAAGACAATTAATTTTCAGTGTTATTTCTATGGTGCGGATCCTGATATCGGGTCTATTAAAAGGGCATCGTATAAAAATCATTATGATTTTATCAACGCCATGACGGATTCTGTGACTGCACCAAGGCATAAATTAAAGCATCCGCAATATGGTTTGATTACAGTATATGTTTCTTCGATAGCGATATTTCACGATGACACGCAGCAATTTGCCACTATTGATTTATCACTTATCGAAGCTGATATCCAGAAAACGGTTTTTGACACCAATGAGGTGTTTCAAAATGTCGATGGTCAGAATATCGAATTGATCAATTCAAATCTTATTGCGGCCAGTAATACCATGCAGTCTGCTGGACATAGTACATTGCTGGGAAAAATCATTGATCCTGCACAGAAACTGGCCAGTCAATTCGCGTCTGTCACCCAGGCGACCAGGATTTTTCTTAATGAATGCGACAAAAATCTTGACACGCTGGATAGTTTTTTGGCGGATGTGACTGCACCAGTTACAGCGATAGAACAAGCCGTGAATTTTATATCGGATGTTCCTTCCAGAATTCTCGGGTCGATGAACTCTGCATGCAATAGAATCATAACGGCATTTGCCGATGTTAGCAATTTGCCTGTCCAGTTCACGAACAATGTTATTCTCAACTGTCAAAATATTTATAATACTTTCTCGCTGGCAGGACCAAATTCTTTATTCTTTCAAACACATTTTATGGCCATAACGGCTGGCGCAATAGCCAATACATCTTGCAAATTTATTCAAACTGATGCAGAACGGCAGGCGATGGAGAAGGCCAAGGAGTTGCTTAATCCGTTCGATCCGACAGGACGCAGGATCAATATCGTTCAATTTAATCCGATCATGACCACCAATGAACTCAATTTTCTATTGTCAATAACAAGGACTTATATCCAGAAGGCTTTGATACTGGATAGAAGCAATCAGGCATTAAAGGACATGGCGGCGTCTTTGATAAATATCAGCAGCATTGATCGAATGACTATAAAATCAATGACGGTGAATAGTATTCCGATGCATATGCTTTGTTTGCAGTTAGGGTTGCCGTATAATGCAGCGGACAGGATGCTGGCGCTCAATCCACAGATCAAGAATCCTAATTTTTGTGAAGGTGTGATGAATGTCTTCGTCAAATAAAGATGAAGTAAAATTTTTCATTGGACAGACGGATCTTTCAGATAACCTGAAATCCTTTTCGTTGCGCTATGATATGTTGTCTGGGGCTTCGTCCTTTGATGCGGAATTGAATGTGCGTCTGGATATCAGGTTATCGGATGCTCCCCGTGTATTTTGGTGGCGTATTAATGGTCAGCCTGTCATGGGCGGATACATCGATCGCGTGGACCGGGCGTACTCGAAGAATGATTATTCTTTACGGCTTTCTGGACGGGATATGATGCAGGTTCTTATCGATAACTATGTATTAAAGTTTGCAACATATACCAATATCGGTATCAAGGAACTGATCAGAACAATTTTTAATTTGAGCGTATCAGTACAATCGTTAAAATCGGGTGCAGTAAAAATGGAGAAGGGGCTGTATCTGCTGCCCTTGGAATTTGTGTATACCGCCGCGGCAGAAAAAAAGATCAAAGATTTCAAATATTTATCGATAAAAACCAATCCAGGAGAAACATTATTTAATTCTATTTCGAAAATATGCAATCAAATCGGTCTGTTTTTATATAATCTTCCTGGAACGGATATCATTTTCATTCATGCCGTGAACTCTCCCGAAGACGACCAAATCGGGTATGACATCAAAGGTAATCCTACTACAGATTATTACACAATATCGGACAATGCTTTGTCCTGTGACTTTACAGAAGATATTACGCGCTACTATAAATATATCAAGATTATAGGGAATGCACAGAAGGAAGAAGGATTATCAGGCAAAATCGACGCTATCCTGGGCACGTCCGGACCACAGTGGATTAAACTCGAAAAGATTGAATCCATCTCGACGGCTAAAACAAAAATTACGTTATCTGATCTTGATTTGGGCTACCAGGGTGCGACAAAATTTTTAGTTTCTGAGGTTTCAGATATAGACGTCAACACCTGGAAAACGAAAGGCAATGATATTATAGATAATATACTCGCTCAACAGAAACGCGCGCTTTTTTCTTTGCGGTATAAAGTTCCCGATTTTAGTCCTGAGGGTTCACAGGCTCCTTATTTTTATAACCGTGTAGTTTCAGTAACGGATGGTTATCTCGGGTACAAAAATACAAAATTTCAATTGGTGGGTGTCGAGTTTAATGGTAGTAAAGATGGTGGATACACGACTGATCTTACACTGTCCGTCCCATCGACAGCAGATATAAATACGCGAACAGGGCCTTTCAAATGATAAACTTTATTCGAGCTTTAATAAAAACTCTGACCGGAACCGGAGACCGTTATTATACCGGAACAGGCCGGCCGGATGAAACTACAACCGGCAAGATGTATCAGCATTATGGATTTAGATCGGTGCCGATTGAGAATTGCGAATTGATGACGGTACAGTATGGTAATAACAATGTGTCAATAGCGGAAAATGATGGGAACCTTCTTTCCACCAGTCTGGTAACTGGAGATACGGCAGTTTACAGTGTCCATGGTACTAAATCGAATATAATAGCTTTACATGCAGATCAATTAAATATTCAATCAGATACACTTATTACAATACGAATCAGGGATAAAACTAAAAGCGTAGTTATAGGCTATATTCCGGACACTCCAGGGCCTCTGGATGTTTCTCCTATGTCGCTGGTAACTGTGAATTTTGTCAATGCCGGATATAATCTGCACACGCACGGGTCTGTGGCCAGCCCTACGGTACCGATAACGGGTGTACCAATCACGCCACCCGAAATTCCAACAGCGCCGTGGAATACGACATATACAGGAGCTAATTTATGGACTTTAAAGTAGACACCACCAATGGATTTGGAGTCATGACGTTTGTCAAAAATACGGACATCCGTACTGATATTTATAATTCACTGGCCACACGGCAAGGCGATTTTTTTCAGAATACGGAATTTGGAAGTCAAATTTATAAAATAAAAAAAGTTACGGATTCCAATCTCGTGCTTGCCAAGCAGTATGTCGAATTGGCATTGCAGTGGTTAATCCAAACCGGTAAAGCATCACAAATTTCGGTTATAGTTGAAAAAGATACTGCGCATTATGATCAAATAGATATTAAGATTACCGTTGTGCAAACAAACGGAATTGTACTTTTTTATCAACAGTTTAATGATGTGCGGTCAGGGAAAATTGTTTGGACGTCCGTTGGCGGACCATCTACAACCTGGGTACCTGTTTAAAAAGGAACTATTATGGCTAACCTGTTTTTGAAAAACTATGACGATTTGCTGACCGAGATTCTCACGGATTTTAAAAATCTCGATAGTGCTCCCGATGTCAGCCAGGGGTCTATAACCTTTATCAAAGGTGCCTGTCTCGCAAGTGCGCTATGGGGATTGTATCGATATCAGGATTATCTAAGCAGGCAAATTTTTCCCGATTCGGCCGATACAGATAACCTTAATCACTGGGCCAGCATATTTGGCATTGCAAGAATCACTGATGAAGCTGATGTAGACTTCGCGCAACGCATCCTGGGGTTCCTCCAGAGTCCGCCCGCGGGCGGGACAGCCCAGGATTATATCAATTGGGCACTGGCAAGCGTACCCGCGCCTGGAATACCTGCAAACAGGGCTGAGTCTTTTTCCCCCGGCGTAGTTAATATCGGCACGAACAAAATAACTTTGGACGGAGTATTGAATAAATATGGTTGGGTAAATGATGATCCGGTTAATTTTTCTACGACTGGTACTTTGCCTTCAGGTCTTGCCGGGGGTGGGACTTTTTATGCTATAAAATCATCGGCCACGGAAATACAAGTATCTGCCACGTCGGGTGGTGTTGCTATAGCTTTAGGCACTCAGGGTACAGGTATGCATACGATTACTCATGCAACTCAAGCGGCCGACCCGAATATTTTTTATATCCGGGATGCCATTTGCGTAACGCCTAATGACACTATCAGCCCGACGTCTCCCGGTACTGTTAATATTGTAATTGTACCCTCAGATGAATCAATTGTTAATCCTTTGGACAGTTATTACGCGGCAACCTGGACATTATCAGAGATAGCACGAATCTATATCGATAGTAAAAGACCGGTTACGGCATATGCTAATCTTGTTTCGATAGAAACCATTGTACAATATGCAATCGCCATCAATGCGGGGCCGTTAGATTGTCCTGTTGCGCAAATGCAGACAGACGTGCAGTCTTATGTCAACAGTCTGGATCCTGGACAGCCTTTGTATGAGTCTCAGCTTGTCGCCATATGTTTGCGGGACGGGGCAACCCATGCGGAAGTAACATCACCAACATTTGTTGCCGGTAAGATTACTCCGGCTTATTCATACGAAGCAATTCGATATTCGACAGTTTCGATTACTCCCGAGGTATAAATATGTCTTTAGTCAATCCTGTTAACTTTACCATTTTTAATCAGGCGATTCCAACGGGGCAACTGCCGATTGTCGAGATAACATCGGATGCAATGGCGTATGGGACAGTAGTTTATGATCTGCCTATTCCCACGGCTACTACACTTACGGCAAATGTTTATCGCGTGGCGGCACCGACATCAGCTGAGGATCGTTGGGCCCGCATTCAGCCCGACTTGCTGCCAGGATTTCCAAATTGTTTGTACTTTACCTATAAACAGCTTTACGGTGATCAGTGGCAAATCGATTGGCAATTTACTCCTGTCGAACTTACGCCTGTCTATAATCTTGATGCCTACAGTATAGAGTTTTTTATTAACTCGTCGATACTTGCGGCTACGCCTCAGGCCACAGCCAAGATTATCGTTAAGATAAAAAATTCCATCGACTATACTGGACAAACGGGTATTCAGGGTTTTACAGGATTGGATAGTGTTTATCGTGGTGAAACGGGGGTATCCGGGGTTACAGGTTTGCAAGGTATCACTGGTCTCCACAATATGGTGGGCTCAACGGGTATTTGTGGAGTTACGGGTTTACAAGGCGTCACTGGTCTGCAGGGGCGAACAGGTATACAGGGATTGGTTGGTGGTACGGGTATATCAGGCGAAACAGGTATCCGAGGCATGACAGGGATACGAGGATTACAGGGTTTAACGGGCGTCTATGGTAATACAGGTATTCAGGGTAGTACGGGTATCAAAGGTACCACAGGCATCAAAGGTACCACAGGAATTGAGGGTAACACAGGTATCCAAGGTGGTACAGGAATAAAAGGTTCGACAGGTATCAAAGGTTCGACAGGTATTGAAGGCAATACAGGCATACAAGGCCAAACAGGCATACGCGGAAAGACAGGTATAGAAGGTATTACGGGTTTACAAGGGCCGACAGGTATTCAAG
>Ga0315274_10001908_pt1 | contig 32016 bp, 32 predicted proteins | sample YL17G02_20_MG_FD_203700 | JGI IMG/M metagenome (GOLD analysis project Ga0315274, IMG submission 203700) | Sediment microbial communities from Yellowstone Lake, YNP, Wyoming, USA - YL17G02_20 | ecosystem: Environmental > Aquatic > Freshwater > Lake > Sediment | place: USA: Wyoming | collected...
CATTGTTATACTGGGATAGATGGAAGAAATGGAAGGGACAAGGGGTTGTGTGCGTTCTCCCGAAATTCAATTCCCCTTGATTGAATCTTAGCCAGCAGTTTGAAAATAGGGTCGACCTTCTCATGTTCATGTTCAAACCACCAATAAGAAACGGGGAAAAATCGCGAAAAAATGGCTAGTGTCAATCCTCTGAAGGTTCGAAGCCTCCCGATGTCACTCTTGGATAAAGAAAAGTAAGGGGTTTGGGTGCATTCTCCCAAATCTCAATTATGCTTGATTGACTTTTTACTAGTGAACCAAATCCGAATCCGGGTGGACCCACATCTCAAACCCAAATAGATGCAAATCAATCAAGCAAGGTTGCAAAAACAGCCAAAATCTGTCTGTTGATCCGAGGAAGGACCAGCATGCCTTGATTCTTGATCTCAGCTTAGATCTTGATTCTTTCGAGAAGCTTGCACTCCTCGATGAGACGATATGGCAAAGCCTCGACCCACATGCTATCTGCCATCCTATCGCCCATCTCCGATGCGATGTACAGATACCTATCTGACTTGTGAACCACGGCGCCCCAACACCTGGTCATCTCCGGGTCCTGGATGTCGTCGAACTCCTCCCATTCGACTCTCTCCATGGATATCGTGTCATACCATCTGATTGCCAGGACATCGCCAAGCTTGGCCTTCCTTGGATCGATATTTTCGTCGTCCTTCTTTTCCTTCATTTCAATCAACCTTTTCCTACGCCACCCCGAGCTTCGGCATGTGAGCCAGATAAGACTTACGCAGATCTTCCTGGTCGATATGAGTGTATATGTCGATCGCGTCTGACCTCGTATCCCCTCGAAGTTCCTGGATGTGTTCGCGCGGCATCTCATTTCTTCTCAATTGCGTCGTGAACCAGTGCCTCATGCAATGCGGCGTGAAGTGATCTTCGAGCCTATCGGATTTTGAATTATGCAGGCCGATGCGCTCCGCGTGCATCGTCACAATATCATAGACATGGTTCTTGTTCAGCCTCCCGCCGGAACTGGTGATGAAGAGCGCGGGGCAATCCGCCCTCGCGTATTGCTTCCGCATGCTCAGCCATTCCAGGAGGACATTCCTCGTCTCCTCGTCGAAGAAGACCAAACGGTTCGTCCTCTTCGCCGTAGGCTTCAGCTTGATGCTCATCTGCTCCATGTCAACGTCGCCGACATCGACGCGAACCATTTCTCCTCTCCTTACGCCCGTCTTCGCGAGGAGTAGGACGAGCGCTCTATCTCTGATGGGGAGAATGCTGTTGACGAGCTCCGCCATCTTGCTCGCAGAGATTATCTTCCTGCTGCTCGCCTGAAGGCCTTCCCCGCCCTTGTAGCGCCTCAAATACCGCTTCCTGACAAGAAGGACGGGGTTGATAGGAAGATCTTCCTCAAACACGAGCCAATCGTAGAAGGCGGCTATCGAAGTGAAGTGATATCCGAGCGTCTTGTAGCTGACCTTCCTTACATCCTGCAGGTAGTCGATGTAGCTCTTGAGGATGTTCTTGTCAACCTTGAGCATGTCCTTTTCATTCGCACGAAGGAACGACATGAATATCCTGATTCCCGAAGCGTAGCTCAGAATGGAGCCGTGGCTCATGCCCCGAAGGCGGCAGTCTTCCTTGAACTCCTCAAGCTTTGCCGCCATGTCGCTTCCGAGAGTGCATTCTGCTGTGTTTTCTAGCTTGTGGTCTCTTGCCTGCTCTTCCGCGTTTCCACCTCAATCCAACTAATCCGTCGCTAACTATCAGACCCGTCTTCAGAAGGAAGTTGTTCGCATCGCGCATCTTCTTGATTCCTTCAATGTCGGTATCGGCGATGTTGAGCTTCTCGAGTAAATCCAAGATGAAAACGCTTCGATCCTTTTCGGCGCGGAGAATCTCGATAATCCTATTCAAGATGTCAGCGTCGACCGCTGTGAGACGAACTTTCTCATATTCGGCCGACAGCTGGCTGAGCTCCTTCTGGACCTTCTTCAGGGCGAGATCCTGAATCGAATATTTTGACCTGAGATCCTGGAGCTCGGCTTCCAGCGCGTTCTTCTCCTCTTCGAGCTTCCAATTCGGGACGAATCCCTCGGGCTCGCCATGGCGATATCTCTCGACAACTTCGATGATGTATTTCGAGAGGGAAAGGTTCGCCTTCTCCGCCGACTTCCTCCACCCCAGGACCAATTCCTTGTTTGGGAGATAGGTGACGATCTTCCTTTCCGTGATGGTCAGAGTCTTCCCAAAATTGGGTCTTCCGGGAGGGTTGGACATGCCAACCCCATAAACTTACTGGCTCATAAATCTTTGTATATAAAAAACTGTGCTCCCGGCGGGATTTGAACCCGCGTATCCGCCTCGAAAGGGCGGAATGATTGACCGGACTACACTACGGGAGCATTCATCGCGGCAGTCAGGATTGCGCGAGTTATGGACAGCGGTTATATATCATTTATCCGCTCGAAAACGGCTGTTTATATCCCGCCAGTTATTGAATTGAGAAGTATCATCGGTATCACTCATCCCCCTAGAAGCCTTCCTGATTCTTTTTCTCCCTCTTGCTCAAGGAATACGGATTGCTACCGATTATTGTAAAAACGACTACATCCATTAAATCAAAAGGGTGATCTTTGCATTTCGAGAGGATTGATTGCATTTATCAGGGTCAGAGAGTCAGAAAGCCCGCTATTTCCGAGTTGGCTTCCTCAATGGCGGCCCACATCTCTGAAAAGCCCAACTCAAGGTTGACGAATGCTTGATCCATAAGCTTTTCCTTCAGATTGTTCACGATGTCGGTCAGGTTCGTGGTTTCCACGCTCCCATTCTTGATCATCTGCTTCAGTCTGTCAACCTCATCCCAGACGTCAACGGCTGGCTGCAGGTGCTGGGTCTCGCCGAATGATATCTTGCCCTCAATGAACATGATGTTGTACTGCTCGCGGTAGGTCGGTTCTGAAATATGGTTGTAGTACCAGTTGATCCCGACCCAATCTGTTAGCATGGTCATCCCTGTTCCGACCTCGATGATGTCCGGAGAGCCGGACAGTAAATCTATCGCGTTGGAAAGGTAATAGGTATCGATGAGGGACTGCGTGTACGGGAAATATCCAGCATCATCCCATACCCCTATGGATGGTAGCGCGCTGACGAGTATTTTTGCGACCTTCAGCTGGAATGAATTGATATCGTACTGCTTCGACTCGGTGAGGTCCCATGATCGGTAGGCTGAAAGCAGCGTCTCGAGTTGTTCTGTCAAGTCCGAGAATTCCTTCAAGGCATCTAGGGTCCTGGTGAGGTTGGCACTCATATCGACGTCGTATTTCTGATAGATGGGTGTCAGCTGCGATACCCTGTAGAGCGACGATGACAGCATCGCATAGTTCAGATCGTCAGCCATCCTGCTGAAATCGTATGGTAGCAACTGGTCGTTGACGAGCCGGAAGGCCATGTCTGCTATGACTACGAGGTTGTCCTTCATGTAGTCGAAATCGAGGATGTCGATGGTGTCCAGCTGCGTGTGGTAGTACTTTTCGTAGATGCCCGTGGAAAATGTCCAGCAAGACAGGGATGGTATTCCTTCGGCCGCGTAGGGCCAGTGGTCTTCGTATGTGGATATCGGCCAGAACCGGACCTTATTCGGAATGATTGTTGAATGGTCAGCTGTGACGTTCTCGGCGAAGCCCCTCAGCTCAGGGGTCACCTCGATTTCGAAAGGTTCGTCACGGAGGCCTATGAAGTCCATGATTATGTTCGCAACCGCCTTCCCGGCCCAATCTGGATGAATCTCCCTGATCCCGTAGTTCGCGCCCCATATCCAGTCGTAGTACGTCCCAAACCTACCCCATTCCTCTGCCTCGTGGGTTATGAATACCAGCGTCCTGTTCGGCTTGGAGTCGGCGGTGTCGTAAGCCTGCTTGAAAGCCTTGGCCAGTGCGAGGGTCGCGCCAACACCCCCGGCGTCGTCGAATGCGCCGTAGAACCATGAGTCGGTGTGGTCGCCGATGATCAGCATCTCGTCATTTGCCTCCCCCCAATTCTTGCTAGGGAGATAGCCGACGACGTTGTAACCATGGGCGCCTTCATCTATCGTCTTGATCTGTATATCGCTGAATATCGTTACTGACAGATTGCCCGATGTCGTGTTCATCTTCTGGATTATCTTCCGGCCGTCGTTGCCGGAGATGCTTAGCACAGGGATGTAGCTTGGCTTGTACTCCCCGTCCATGGCAACTATGGCGGTCCCGTTAAACCCATAATCGATATCCATCCCGATCGTCTCCCAGTTATCGTAGGTGGTGAAGACGATAGCGATTGCTCCGTGTAGCTGCGCCTCGAGCCCCATTGTGTTTGTCCAGAGGTTCTTGCTGTTGAAATTTGAGAGAACTATCTTGCCTTTGACGTCCTTGCCGACGTAGGCGGACTTGCCGCCATTGCCCACATTGATCAACTCCGCCGTTATGCTGCCGTTGGATGAGGCATGGGGGCTGGATGAGGTGTTTCCGCTTCCGCCGTGCGATGCCGCCTGAATCTTTCCGATGCCTGGGACATTGACCCATGCGGACTTGAGCTCCCAGGAGTCGAGTGGGATCTCATCCATGGTCACGTTTACCAGCCCGATCGAATTCATCTCGTCTCTGACGTACTCAGAAGCTTTGATCGCCGCACTGCTGCCAGCGGTCCTGAAACCGAGGAACTCTCCATTTATGCCGGTCATCGTCCCGAATGCCGTGACGTTCTCCACGACTTCTCTTGCATACACGACATCAATATTGTCGGCGACCTCCTGGAATGTGGCTGGCCTTGACTGTACAGACGGTGAGATAATGAATGCAACGAGAACCGTCGAGATAACGATTACCGCTGCCACTGCGATAGCACCGATCGCTAGCATCTTCCGGTTCTTGAACATCGGAAACGGTCACCTGCGCAATAGAGCGGAATGAATGGCTAGATTATTAGTTTATCGACCTGCACGGCTATCTGGAAGGAAAGTAAGGAACCTTTGATTTCGCTAGAGAAATAGAGAATCTCAGGAAGAAACAATTGGAAAGACCAGCATCCATAGAGGTTTGATGTTAAACGTCGGATTTCAGCAGGTGTATATCATTTATCCGCCGCATCGCCAGACGATCTTCCCCACCAGCATCCGTCCTATGAGACACGGAGTCCTGAATCATTGCATCCTATGGCGGAAAAACGCAGCGAAAGCATAATTAGAAAAGCCTTTAGACCCTTCTTGTAAGAGTAGAGAAAAATGCCGATGGCAGGAAGCTCACCGATAGGTCTGGACTTCGTCACCAAGTTGAAGGATGTCTACTCCATACTAAACAGGGATGAGGATGAGCGGCTGATGGTGGAGATTCATTCGTTAATAGAGTTTTCCATGGACAGAAGGAACCCGACTCACAAGGTCTTGGAGAGGATTTCCCGCCTAATTGTGAAGAATTTCGAATTCAAGTCGGTCTCTATCGGACTGAGGAGCGAGGACGGCATGTACAGGTACGTTGCGTTCGCCGGCCATCCGAAAGAGTCGGAGGACGCCCTGAGACTCCAGAGGTACGATCTAAGCGACATGATCGACTATGACAAGTACCCAAACATACGGATCGGGTCGATCGCCCAGTACAACCCCGTGGAGGGATTCCCCGATAAGAAGGATGAGCTCATTGGGCACCGTATCCCGGAGCTGCCCAAGAGCCCGAGGAAGAACCTCAACGAATTCCTGCCAGGAGACTACATCGACTTCTTCATGCACGGCTTCGAGGGAAAACTGATCGCCTGGATAGAGCTCTCCGATACGAAGGATGGGAAGCTCCCGTCGAGGGAGTCGATCAGGTGGATCGAGCTTATTAGCGAAATCAGCGCCACTATGATCCAGGCAAGGACGCGCACTGAAAAGGATGGCGTCAGATGAGACTCTGATTTCATCGAAAAATCGATTTTTCGCCTATGGTCCCGGGAGTAAAGGGCCCCCGAAACCTTTTTCCTCTAGTGTCCGTTTTCCGACATGATGAAGACCGCCCCGGGGGAACCGGAGAAGAAGAGCACCGCGGAGCTAACTAGGGAGTACATCGACACGCACCCGAGCATACGCGACTGCATCAGCAAGGACCTGATCAACTACTCATCCCTGGCAAGGCAGATCATGAAAGAGCTGGGCCTGACGCACGAGGAGGCGATCCTCGCCGCCTGCAGGAGGTACGCGATGAAGCTCTCCAAGTCGAACTTCGAAGGGCAGATCATCAGCCTCTTCAAGGAATCGACTCTCGAAGTGAAGAGCAGGATCTGCATCGTGATCGCGAAGAACGACTGGGTCGTGCTGCGAAACCTCGAGGAGGTCGTCAAGAAGATCCTCGCGGAGAAGAGCGCGCTCCAGATAATCCAATCCTCCAACGCGATAACGGTCATGAGCGAGGACAAGCACCTCCCGGCGATCCAGAAGGCCATCGGCGACGATTACATAATACGCATCAGGGAGGACCTGGCCGAGATAACGCTGAAGAGCCCGACGAAGATCGAGGAGATACCCGGCAGCTTCGCGTACATCTCGGGCATCCTCGCGGAGAACGGGATAAACCTCGTCGAAGCAGTGAGCTGCTACACGGACACGATCTTCGTCGTCGAGAAGGACGTCGTCATGCACGCGTTCAAGATACTCTCGAGCACGATCGAGGGGAGTCAGCCCGCACCTACGCGCCGATCAGCCGACTGATGGTGCCCTGGACATCCTCTTCGATCCTCTTCACGGTCTTCGCGTCCTTCTCCGTCATCTTCTTCGCCGTCTCGATGCTCTTCTTCACGGAAGATGCGGCGGTCCCGCCGTGTATCTTCCTCCGCTCCATCGACTTCTCCGGGTTGAGATGGTCGAGGGCGTCCTTGCCGAACAGCTTCGAGTAGCTCCGCAGACAGGAGAGCCCCCACTCCTCCATCGGGGAATCCTCCTTGATCGAGTCCTGCACCATCTCTTTCACTATCGTATATGCGGTCCTGAACGGCACCCCCTTTCCGACGAGGTAGTCGGCGAGGTCGGTCGCGGTCAGGTTCGCCTTCATAACGGCCTCGCGCAGTTTGTCCGTGTTGAACTTCGCGCTGGCCAGCAGGCTTCGGATCGCCCAGATAGAGTCGACGGCGCTGTCGAACGCGTCGAACAGCGGCTCCTTGTCCTCCTGGAGGTCGCGGTTGTACGCGAGCGGGAGACCTTTGAGCGTCGTGAGTATCGAGATGAGGCTGCCGGACAGCCTCCCGGTCTTCGCGCGGGCGAGCTCGGCGATGTCAGGGTTGCGCTTCTGCGGCATCATGCTGCTGCCGGTCGTCAGCCTCGGGGAGAGCGAGACGAACCCGAACTGAGGGGTGTTCCAGAGTATGAGCTCCTGCGATATCGAGGAGAGGTGGATCTGGATCATGTTGAGGCAGAATATCGACTCGGCGACGAAGTCGCGGTCGCTGACGGTGTCGATCGAATTCTCGGTGGGGCCTCTGAACCCCAGAGCCTTCGCCACCTTGAACCGATCGATGTCGTAGACATTGCCAGCGATGGCACCGGCGCCGAGCGGGCTGAGGTTCATCCTGTCGTAGCAGTGCACGAGCCGCTCGAAGTCCCTCTGGAACTTGAACCAGTGCGCCATCGTGTGGTGCGCGAGGCTGATCGGCTGCGCCGGCTGCATGTGCGTCATCCCTGGCATGACCGTCTTGAGGTTCTTGACAGCAATCATCGTCAGGACGTTCTGCAGCGCTGAGAGCTCCTCCAGCGTCTCGAGTATGCGCTCCCTCGTGTAGAGCTTGATGTCGAGCGATACCTGGTCGTTCCTGCTCCTGCCGGTGTGGAGCTTCCCGGCGACCTTCCCGATCCTTTCGGTGAGCAGCGCCTCGATGTTCATGTGGATGTCCTCGAGCTCCGGCCTCAGCTCGACCTTTCCCTTGTTGAGGTCGGCGAGGACGCCTGTCAGCCCCTTGCGGATCTTCGAATGCTCATCCTTAGAGAGAATCTCCGCCTCGAGGAGCGAGTCGACATGCGCCAGGCTGCCTACGATGTCCCAGAAATACAGCTCGCGGTCGAACTCCAGCGAGCCGGTGTACTCGGTGACGACCTCGTTCTGCGACGTCTGCAGGAGGCTCTCCGTCTTCTTAGGCACCTTTGTCTCCCGCCTTCTTCTTCTTAACCACGCTGGCGACTTTCGAAGGAAGCCCCCAGACGTAGATGAAGCCTTTGGCGCTCGTGTGGTCGAAGACATCGCCGGTCTGATAGGTGACTAGACCTTCGTCGTACAGAGAGAGCGGTGACTTGCGTCCGACGACGACCGCGCTCCCTTTGAACAGCTTCATGCGCACCGTGCCGGTGACGTGCTGGTTCGTGTAGTCCATGAAGGCGTCCATCGATTCCTTCAGCGGCGAGAACCAGAGCCCGTTGTAGAGCAGATCCGCGTAGTCCTGCTCCATCTTCCGCTTGTAGTGCAGCAGGTCCTTCGTCATGACAAGCGTCTCGAGGTCCGCGTGCGCTGATATCAACGTGATAGCGGCAGGGCACTCGTACACCTCTCTGGATTTGATGCCGACCAGGCGGTTCTCGATCATGTCGATGCGGCCGACGCCGTGCTTGCCAGCGAGTTCGTTGATGGTCTTGATCAGTTCGAGCCCTGTGACCTTCTTTCCGTCCAGGGCGACGGGGATCCCTTTCTCGAAGGCGATCTCGACGTAATCAGGCTTGTCGGGGGAATCCTTTGGAGAGCATGTCCATTTGAAGGCGTCCTCCGGCGGCTCGTTCCATGGGTCGTCCAGCGGACCGCATTCAGCCGCTCGTCCCCAGAGGCTCTCGTCGATGCTGTAGATGGATTTCTTCGTGACGGGGCACGGGAGCTTGTGCTTCTCGGCATAGTCGACCTCCTCGGACCGGTTCATCCCCCACTCCCTGGTGGGCGCGTATATCTTGAGCTCCGGGGCCAGCGACATGAACGAGACTTCGAACCTCACCTGGTCGTTCCCCTTCGCCGTGCATCCATGCGCGACAGCGGTGGCGCCGAGGCTGAGGGCCTTCTCGACCAGTTTCTTCGCGATAAGCGGCCTGGAGATCGCTGTGCTCAGCGGGTACCTCCCCTCGTAGAGCGCGTTGGCCTTCAGCGACGGGAAGATGTACTCCTCCACGAACTCCTTCTTCGCATCGATGACGAACGAGCGCGACGCGCCGATCTCCCTCGCCCTCCTCATGGCGTCGTTGAGATCGTCCGGCTGGCCGACGTCTACGCAAACGGCGATGACCTCGCAGCCGTAGTTGTCCTGCATCCACTTGATGGCGACAGATGTGTCCAGCCCGCCGGAATAGGCGAGCGCTACCTTCTCCTTCGGTACAGACTTCTTCTCTGGGTTCATAGCTCACACCCGATTGTATCTCTGTTCCAGCAGGAGGTCGGTATATCAGGGTGATGACTATCTGTCGGCAGGGGGAGTGGGGGCTAGTCCGAAAAACGACAATCTGAGGACACTATTTAAGCCGGAATTCTCATCATCGATGGGTCTGTGGAGGGGGCGAGGATGGCCAGAAGCATCCGTGCTATTTCATCCGCGATAACAATAATGGTTCTATTAATTGCGACAGCGATATCGATTGTCTTTGTTCCAGGACAGGCATCGGCATTGTTGAGTCATCCCTCCATCTATATTTCTGGGAATGCGGATTTCACGAACGCGAGCGGAGTCACGTGGGGCAGTGGAACTCTTTCGGATCCATTTATTATCGAGGGCTGGGAGATTAACGCATCATCAGCTAGGGGATTGGAAATACGCGGCACAAACGCGCACTTTGTCATTAGGAACATTTCCATCCATTCTGGTAGTTCGAACTACCATGGAATGTACTTCGTTTCAGTAACTAACGCAACAGTCCGAGACTGCAATTCATCGGACAATCTCTACGGAATGCAACTATTGAACTGCGATAATGTCTCTATTCTTGAAAACCAATTCGTCAACAATATAGGGGGTGGGATTGACCTAGATACATGTACAAATATGGTTCTTGAGGGGAATCTTATCATCGGCACTGGCATCAACGCGGGGATAAGGGCTTTTTCAACCTCCCATTCCATAATCTGCAACAATACTTGCAGAAATACCTCGTGTGGCATCAGCGTTGATTCGAACAATAACATCATAAGAAATAATACTCTACTAATGAATGGAGATGGGCTTTCAGTTGCTGGAAATTTTGATACCATTTATGACAACGATTGCTCATTCAACAGCAATAATGGGATTATGATTTCTGGTTCAAACAACTCTGTGTTCAACAATACCTGCAATTCAAATAGCAACTATGCTGGCATAATCCTTTCAACATCGAGTTCCGACAACATTGTCATGAACAATTCATGTGTTGATAACTTTGAAGGAATTGATATGGGTTCCTCCTTTAGCAATCGCATTGAAAACAACAATTGTTCCGAAAACGTCTGGCACGGAATAGGGATATATTTCTCCGATGGGAATAAGATTGCCAACAATACCTGCGGAAGAAACGGAATCGATGGCATACACATGCAATTCTCGAATGGGAACCTTATCACGCGTAACATACTCTGGAATTCCAGATCTTATGGAGTAGAAGTTGACTCATCCTCAACATCGAATCAAATTTGGATGAATGTGTTCTTGTGCAATAGAGGAACCGGAGCAGAATACAATGCTCTCAAGAGGCAGGCGTCGGATAACGTCTCAGGAAATTTCTGGGATCATTTTGGGATTGGAAACTATTGGTTAGACTGGAGATTTCCCGACGCTGATTTCGATGGAGTCGTGGACATTCAATACAGTTTGAATGGATTCGTCAATGTAAAAGACCACTATCCTATCGCAATAAACCCCATTCTGGACATGAATGCACCGTCAACCACGATGACCGTTTCTGGAACTCTGGGGGATAATGGATGGTACACCTCGGCTGTTTCCTTGAGTCTCAGTGCGATTGACCCACACGGTCATAAGAATAAAACTTATTACACAATCAATGGGGCATCGGCTTGGACGGAGTACACGAATCCATTTCAGCTGATAACGAATCAAGTCCATCGAATAAGATACTATTCGAATGATTCATATGGCCACTACGAAATAGAACATTATGCGAACATTGGAATCGACTCAACGGCTCCGACTTTGGCATTTGTCGACCTCCCATGGGATCCAACTAACGAACAGTGGATTTACTCGACCAGGGATATCACGATCAATTGGAGCGCGATGGATTCATTGAGCGGTTTTCACGAAGCCAAGTACAGGTTAGACGATGATGAATTGAAGAATTGCACGAGCAATTCGATCTTCCTCTCCAATGTCTCGATAGGGAACCGAACTCTAGAGCTCTGGGGTTGGGATTCAGCGGGTAACTTACGAATTATTGAGCTGAACTTTCATGTTTATGTGACATTAATCATTCAAATCTATTCTCCACAATCAGGGAAGTCCGTTGTTGCCGGAAGAGAGTTGCAAGTGAGTGGACAGGTGAGATACCAGGAGGGCACCGCCTGGAAGGGGGGCAATGTGACTGTCGATGTCCGAACTCTTTTCGGCGCGAATGTCACTCCACCGAGGATAGTCGTGACGATGAACAATGGAATTTTCTCCGCTAACATCCATATCCCCGACGATTTACAGACTGGTGATTATGTTCTTGTGATTACCGCCAGTAGGGAATCGATGCAGATAACCATAAATGTCATTGGTGCGGATTCCTCCACTTCGATTTGGATAGTTGTCGTCATTGCCGCCGTCGGGATTGGGGCCATAGGCGCCGGCGTGATTTTGTTCTTCGCTAGAAAGAAGGTACCGGGACAGCCCCCCTCGATCGGTCCGCCAGAGCTTCACGAATAGGTAGACATCACTCGTAACTTCTGAACGGCGGGATGACCCCGCTGCCGCGCGTCTTGACCCTGAGCACCATGTGCGAGAACTCTTCGTCGGTTAGTGGCGACTTCCTGTCCTCTGAGATCTTCGTTACGAGATGCCGCAATACCTCGATCTCCTCGTCGGTGCACTCGACGCCGAGCTCGTCCAGCTTGTATTTTATCGCCGCGCGCCCGCTGTGCTTTCCGAGGGCGATGGTCCTGCTCGTCCCGATCTCCTCGGGAGTGAAGACTTCGTAGGTAAGCGGGTTCTTCAGCACGCCATCCTGGTGGATTCCGGACTTGTGCCTGAATATGTTCTCCCCGACCACTGGCAGGTTCGGCGGGATCCTGAGCATCGACGCCTGCTCGACAAACTTGCAGAGCGGGAAGAGCTTCTCGGTCTTGTATCGCGTGACGCCGTAGTGCCTCTTGAGATTCATCATCAGCGATTCGAGCGAGACGTTGCCGGCTCTCTCCCCGAGGTTGTTGACAGTCGTCGAGATCCAGATGGTCCTGTTGGGGAACTTCGCGCCAGTCTCAAGAGCGGCCATCGCGTTCGCGACGGAGATTCCAAAGTCGTTGTGCGCGTGCAGCTCGATGTCGATGTCGACCGCGCTCATGACCGCGTCGATCATGTATCTGGTCGAGGCTGGGGTCAGCACGCCGATGGTGTCGCACAGCCTGAACCTGTCCGCGCCGGCGTTCTTGCCAGCGTTTACGAAGGCGATCAGATCGACCAGGTCCGTCCTGGTGCCATCTTCGGCGTTGAAGCAGACATAGACGCCTTTCGACTTCGCGAGCGCGACCGCCTCCACCATCTTATTCATCATCTCCTCGCGAGTCATCTTGAGCTTGTGCACGAGGTGTATATCCGAGGTCGCGATCGAAAGCGCGACGGCATCGACACCGTTCGCGATGGAATCCTCCAGCTCGTCGGCGACCGGCCTGCTCCAACCCATGAGAGATATGTCCAGTCCGAGGTCTGATATCATCTTCGCAGACTGCCTGTCGCTGTCGTTGTAAGTCGCGAAGGTCTCCATCTCCTCGATTCCGATCGCGTTGAGCTTCCTAGCGATCTCGACCTTCTCGCCGATCGTGAACGAGACGCCCGGCATCTGCTCGCCGTCCCTGGCCGTCGTGTCGACAATCTTGACCTTCCCAATGGCCGGCATCAGCCTGTCGTATTGCGTCGTGAATGTCCGGAACATCTCCTCGTCGTCTGAGAGCTTCTGCTTGGATTCCTCTTCCATAACACCACTTGTCTGATGCGCAATCAAGGCGCGGGAAAAGTGAAGAGGTGATGATACATTAGCCTTTTGTCGGCCTATCCGGCAAATTCCCTGAAAATTGTCGCATATCCGCTTGATTGGCGATCCAGAAGCGTCCGTGTGTTCACTGGCGAACCCTTAAGTACTGTCTCCCGGATTAATCCCCCACTGGAATATACGCCAGGAGGAATCAGTTGCCCCGAGCAAAATACAGCCGAGATGATGAGACCTTCGACCCGAACGCGCCTCAGCCAGAGTATCTGAGGGTGCGGCTTCCCAGGCAGAACCAGGGAGAGCTTTTCGGGATATCGGACCAGCTCCTCGGCGCGTCGAGGATCCGCGTAATGTGCGCGGACGGCAAGTCGAGGATGGGCAGAATCCCTGGCAAGATCAAGAAGAGGATGTGGATCAGGGAGGGCGACCTCCTAATATTAAGACCCTGGGAGTTCCAGGACGACAAGGCGGACATCCTCTACAGATACACGAGGACGCAGGCGACATACCTGAGCAGGAAGAAGATGATCCCAGACGTGATCAACGTCTTCTGATTGCTCTTTTGACCCCCCATAACTGAAAGAGAAGCCCGGACGGCGAGGGCGAAAGGCCAAGCCGGGTGCTCAACGACGAGATGAGACGAAGATGAAACACGAGGACATGGACCTCCGGAAGTTCGAGAGGAAGATCGACGCCTGGAGGACCCGGGTGAAGGACGACAACGACAGGAAGACCTACGATGAGGTCTTCGACAGGCAGACCGTGATGGTCGTCTACAAGCTGTTCACAGACGGAGTCTTCGACTTCCTGGACTTCCCGATCTCGACAGGGAAGGAGGGGAACGTCTTCAGGGCTGTGACGAAGGACGAAGACTTCCTGGCAGTCAAGATCTACCGCATCACGAACGCCGGCTTCAAGGACCTGGCGGACTACGTCCTCGGCGACCCGAGGTTCAGGAACTCACCGCAGCACTTCCCTGGAATCCTTTATGTGTGGGCGAAGAAGGAGTTCGCAAACCTCGAGAAATTCCAGAAGATTGGCATCCGCGTCCCGCACCCGATCACCCTCAGCAGGAACGTCCTGGTGATGGAGTACATCGGCACCCCGGAGCAGCCGGCCAGGCAGCTCAAGGACTTCGAGATGGAGGACCCCAAGGAGATGGCCGAATGGATGCTCGGCGTCATCAGGACGGCGTATGCGAAGGGCAAGATCGTCCACGGGGATCTGAGCGAGTACAACGTCCTGATAACGGACGAGGGACCGGTGGTCATCGACCTCGCGCAGGCGGTCCTCGTCGAGCACTGGAGGGCGCAGGAGCTCCTCGAGAGGGATGTGACCAACGTCGCCAGATACTTCAAGAAGTTCGGGGTCAAGGTCGACATCAAGAACGAGCTGAAGAGGATAAGGAGCGGTGAATTTGACTCTGATTAAGATCCCCAAGGAGAGGGTCGGCGCCCTCATAGGCAAGGGCGGCGAGACGAAGCGGTGGATCGAGGATCGGACGGGCGCGAGAATAAGGATCGACTCCACCGAGGGGGATGTCGAGGTGAATACCGACAGGGCGCAGGACCCTTCGATGGCGCTCATCGTTCCCAACGTCGTGAAGGCGATCGGCAGGGGGTTCTCCCCGGAGCATGCGGTCGAACTTCTGGATGAGGGCGTCTTACTCGAGGTCGTCGACATCAGGGACTACGTCGGCAAGAAGCCGAACCACGTATCAAGGGTGAGGTCGAGGCTCATCGGCACGAAAGGCAGGACGAGGAGGATCTTCGAGGAGCTCACAGGCACGCACATCTCCGTGTTCGGCAACACCGTCTCGGTGATCGGGGGCTCGATGGAGGTGTCGATCTGCATGAGGGCGCTGGATATGCTGATGACCGGCGCGGAGCAAGCGACGGTCTACAGGTTCCTAGAGGGGAAGAGGGATTACATCCGCGTTGCGGGGATGGGGTTCGACTAGCCGCGCAACCTTCATTATAGCGGATTGCGAATCTGGTACCGATGGAAGACGATTGGCTCGACCAGCTATTGGAGGACTTCAAGGAACTGCCGGCGCCAAACCCTCAGGATAAGAAGTCCAAGGACCAGGTCATGAAGGCGCTTTCGCTCCTCTTCCTTAAGATCTGGATGCGCTTCGCTCTCGATTTAGGGATGAAGATGCAGCTATCGCCATCGGACACGGACTTGGGAATGTACAAAGGGAAGAATAGCTGGGCGCTCAACGAGAGCTTCAACTTCTCCGAGCTGTCCGAGGTCTCGATAACGAATTCGGAGCCGCTGAGGCACGCACTGCGCGCCGAGTGCTACCAGTGGGAGGGGAGGGAGCACATAAGAATGGTCTTCCAGCTCTCGGAGTGGAAGGAGCGCGGGCAGGATGTCATGATCAGCTACCTCATCTACAAATCACTCGCGAAGGACTTCGACATCGGCAAGAGCATCGGCAACCTCCGGCAGGGGCTGGGAAAGTGGTACATGACCCTCGCCGAGAACGAGCCCAGCATACTGTGGAATTTCTGCAAGGACAAGTACGAAAACGTCGGCGTATGAGCGAGGTGCCCGCATGGACGATTCTGACATCTTCAACGCATCAGACAAAAGGGTCTCTTCGACCATCGAGAGGCTGAAGACAAGGGACTTATGCGACCACTGCCTCGGGAGGCTGGTGGGAAAGGTCGGGCACGGCTACTCGAACGATGAGCGCGGGAAATTCATCCAGATGGCATTGAATTTCGACCCTTTGCCAGAAGGCCAGAAGTGCCACATCTGCGAGAACCTCTTCGAGAAGAGCGATCAGATGGCGGCCGCCGTCGCGAAGAAGCTGTCGGAGGTCGATTATTCGTTGTTCTCCGTCGGCTCGCGATACGACCCGGCGATGATCAACCGCGAGGAGAGCGTGTGGTCGGAATGCGGGGCTGAGTTCGCAGAACCGATCAAGGCCGAGGTGAACCGCGAGGTCGGGAAGCGCGCGGAGAAGCTCACCGGCAAGAGCGTCGACACGAAGAATCCCGATGTCACGGCGATAATCGACGTCAACTTCTTCGACGTCGAGCTGGAGATCAACCCGATCTACATCTACGGCAGGTACCTGAAGCACGACAGGACGATCCCCCAGACTAGATGGCCGTGCAGGAAGTGCCAGGGTAAGGGATGCGAACACTGCGGCGGGACCGGGAAGATGTACCAGGAGAGCGTCGAGGAGCTGATCAGGCCGGCATTCATGGAGGCGGCCGGATCGGATGAGACGGCGATGCACGGGATGGGCAGGGAGGACATCGACGCGAGGATGCTCGGCAACGGCCGGCCGTTCGTCCTGGAGCTCAAGAAGCCCGTGAGGAGGGCTCTGGACCTGGAGCATCTGCAGAAAATCACCAACGAAACCACCAGCGGAAGGGTGGAGATATCCAGGCTCAGGATGTCCAGCAAGGAGGAGGTCCGCAGGATAAAGGACTCCGAATCGGAGAAGTCGTACCGCGTGGTCGTCGAGTTCCCAGAGGATGTGGACTCCACAAAGCTTAAAAAGGCGGTCAGTTCATTGAGGCAAAGCCTAATCGAGCAAAGGACGCCGAATAGAGTATCCCATCGACGCGCGGACAAGGTCCGACGCAGGGCGATAATCGACTCGGAATTGGAGTCGCTCGAGGGCAGAAGAGCTACTATCAGGATCAGGGCCGCCTCAGGGACCTACATCAAGGAGCTGATGCACGGCGACGAGGGGAGAACCTCGCCCAGCCTCGCAGCGCTCCTCGGCACGAAGGTCTCGGTTGTGCAGCTCGACGTGATAGGAATACACGACGAGAGTGGTTGAGATGGTCAAGGCATCGAAGGGGATAAGGAGCCGCACCAGAAACAAGATGAGCAAGCCCCCGAGGAAGAGGGGACAGAACGCCATCACAGGGTGCTTCCAGAAGTACGAGGTCGGCGACAAGGCCGACATAGTCATAGACCCGGCCATGCACAAGGGTCAGCCTTACAAGAGGTTCCATGGCCAGACCGGGGAGATCATCGGAAGGCGGGGCGCCGCTTACATATTATCCGTTCAGGAGAAGGGGAAGCTGAAGACCACCATCGCGCGGCCGGAGCATCTGAGGAAGTCTAAGCTGTGATCCGGCTCTAAGGAGGTCGTTGTCAATGCCAACAAAGGAAGGTTACGTGTCGCTCCCGGAAGTGAAGGAGATACTCGAGGACGAGTCGAAGAAGCGGGAGCTATCCCAGGAGCAGAAGTACGCGGTCGAGCACTCCCAGAGGTTCTCGAGGATCGACGACAAGAAGTCGCGGAAGCTCATCAACGAGCTGATGTCGGAGATCGAGGGGCTCAACGAACCCGTGGCCATGAAGATAGCCGACCTGATCCCGAAGGACGCGGAGGATATCAGGATACTGTTCGCCAAGGAGAGGGCGGGCGCCCAGAAGAAGGACGTTGAAAAGATTTTGGCCATCGTGGAGAAATACGGTTAGGTGATTGTAGTAGGGTCTAAGGAGGAATCCGATGGAAGACTACGCGCGATTATTGGACTATCTACCCCAGGGGCTCCCGGACGAGAGGAGCTTCAAGCGGGAGCCGCTAGCCTACGCCATCGGCGAGGATGAGTTCAAGCTCTTCGAGCTGGTCCCGAAGCCGAATGCGGCCATGACCGTCGGCGACAGGGTCTACATCGGCAAGGAGCCGAACCTCAGGGAGCACATACTCCATGTCAAGCGGAGGATAAGCCACTCCGACCTCACCCACGCGTCGATGAGCGAACTACCGTTCGTCATAGCGGTGATCGTCAAGGAGAAGGAGCAGAAGTTCCTCAGGTTCTTCAACGAGGCCGAGGCGATATCCACCAGGATGCACATGCTGGAGCTCCTGCCTGGGCTCGGCAAGAAGACGATGTGGGCGATTATCGAGGCGCGGAAGAAGTCGAAGTTCGCGAGCTTCGACGATCTGGCGAAGAGGGTCCCGACGATCCACCACCCGGAGAAGCTCGTCGCGCACAGGATCGAGGACGAGCTGGCCGACCCGACGCAGAAGTACCATATTTTCGTCGCGAGATGAGCGGGCGGAGGGCATCGCTTGAGCAACGCAGCCGGAACGAAGAGCATCTTGTTGCAGCTCGGAGTCCAGCCGCGAAGGTCGATGGGGCAGCATTTCCTCGTGGACCACACCGTGATAGAGCGGCAGGTCAAGTACGCGAAGATCAAGAAGGGCGAGAGGGTCCTGGAGATAGGGGCGGGGCTCGGCTTCCTAACGGACGATCTTATCAAGGCAGGCGCCGAAGTCGTCGCGATCGAGAGCGACCGGAAGTTCTGCGAGTACCTCAGGGAGAAGTTCGGGGAGAAGCTGGAGCTCATCGAAGGGGATGCAACGAAGGTCGCCCTCCCGGAGTTCGACAAGGCCGTCTCCAACCTCCCGTACCAGATCTCCTCGGAGATCACTTTCAGGATCCTCGAGACGAGGAAGTTCGACATCGCGATCCTCATGTACCAGAAGGAGTTCGCCGAGAGGATGGTCGCCGGGGAGATATCGGCGCTCTACGGGAGGCTGTCGGTCATGGCGGCGTACCGGGCGGACTGCGAGATACTCGAGATCGTGAACAGGAGATGCTTCTGGCCGCAGCCGAAGGTCGATTCGGCGCTCGTGCTCATGAAGAGCAGGCCGCCGAGGTTCCAGCCGAAGGACGAGAAGCTCTTCGTCGACATCGTGAGGGTCCTCTTCTCCCACAGGAGGAAGAAGATATCCAACGGGATGGTCGCGCTGGCCGGGCAGCTCGGCATATCCAGGGACAGGATGAAGGAGCTCGTCCCGGAGATGCCCTATGCGGATGACAGGGTCGAGATGCTGTCCCCGGAGGAGATCGGCGAGATAGCTGATTGGTTCTTTGAGATTAAGGTCGAAAGTAAGAAGAGATAGATACGATAACTATCAGGTCAACATCACATACCGACGGAGAACGTGCAATACATGGAGCTCAAGGAAGTCAATAAGAAGATCATCCTCCTGGGAGACGGCAAGGTCGGCAAGACATCAATCGTGAGCAGGTACATGTCTGACTCATTCGACGAAGGGTACATCCCTGGCACCGGAATGGTCGTCTATCCGAAGAGCCTCCAGTTCAGCTTCCCCAACCTTGTGATCAACCTGAAGATGTCCATCTGCGACATGTGCGGTCAGAAGGCGTACGGAAGGATACGCGACACGAGCATGACTGGGGGGCAGGGCATCATAATCGTTGGCGACCTTGCTAGGCCCGAGACAATCAGCTCGATCGATGAGTTCTGGCGGGAGGAGGTCAGGAGCACTATGGGGATCCTCCCGACCGTCTACTTCGGCAACAAGCTCGACCTTGTGGACCGCAGCAGCGCGCCGGCGAAGCTCCTCGAGGCGACCGGGAACAAGACCGGGACGCTGGTGATACTCGGGAGCGCCAAGACCGGTGAGAGCATCAAGGAGCTTTTCGACAAGATGGGGGAGATGCTGGTCGCAGATATCGTGTCAACCCCTTCGAGGCACGACGACAAAGCACCAACGACAATAATGGACGTGCTCGACAGGATAGTGCAGGACTTCTGCGCGCAGTACGGAGACATGGAGAAGGGGATGGTCATAGTCCAGAACCAGTTCAGGCAGGTCGGCATGGATCTCAGGAAGCCGAGCGTCGAGGGGCTGATGTACCTGATAGAGAAGTTTAAGATGATCGAGGGCGGCATACTCAGCAGAGCGATGGCGAGCGCGAACTACGACGAGAGGAAGGCGCTCATAGAATCACTGGAAAAGAAGGAGAGATCGTCCGGCCAGTAATAGGCGCCTTAGATCATTTCTAGAGGTTGATCCTCAACAGGCCCTTCATCCTTCTCTTTGAGACATTGCAAAGCGATACCGACCGTTATCGCGAGCAGCTCCAGCGCTTTCATCCTGTTGCCCGTGGGCAATTTCCCGTCCCTGGGACCGGACACTTCGATGTACCCCAGCATTTCGTCATCCCTGCCGAGAATGTAAATATTCATGTAGTCTCCAAAGGTGAACTCGTCGTCCGTCTTTCTTGGAACTGCAGCTAGCATTGGGCGATTGAACTGAGCCTCGTCTCCGGCCTTCTGGGGGGCCTCGGAGATCGTGAGCTCTATGAGTTTGCTGACTTTAACACCGGGTAGCCGGTCGAAGGCCCGCACCTCCGCCTCGCAGAAGACCTGCGTCTGCATGACATCAACCACGTCCTTGGTGAATCCCATGATGACCTCGTACCGGTAGAGGTCGTCCTTTGGATCCTTGACGGCAATGGCGATCTCCTGGTACATCAGAGACCGGTGGATGACCCCAGCGACCTCCTGAAGCATCGATTTCCTGGACATCTTTCCATCCAGGATCTGGAGCCAGAACTTGAGAACGGCGTCGATGACCTTCTCGTTGTCATCGCGAGGGAGCAGTCGATAGCGCGATTTGAGAAGCGCCTCGATCCTCGCCGCGACCGCTGTGGGATTAACCATGTGCCTGTCTGAGGGCCACACGCAGTTGGCAGATATTGAAGCTTTTGCCTTTGCATCAAAGCTCTTTCTTCTCGAAAAGGCGCAGGGCAAGCAGGAGCAGGATTACCGGGGGAAGGACGCCGGGGATTAACGTCAGCCTCGTCTTATTTTAGAAACCTCACGATGATCTCTTTCGCCAAGCGCTCCGCCCCGAACCAGAGAACGTCGGTGCACGGCACTCCGTACCGCTCCTGGTACATGTCCATGGCCTCTTTAACCTCGTCCCTCGTCATCCCCTGGTGGTTCAGGGTTATCGCGATGACAGGGCACTTTGCGTAGGTCCGGATGAATTCCATCTCGGACTCGAGCGTCGGCATCGGCAGGTGCAGCTCGTCCTCGTGGAAAGTCCTGTGCTTCCTCATCGGAGCGTGCTGTAATACGACGCCGGTAGGAGCGGATGCGTTGACGATCGCCCTTGACCCGGTGACGTAAGCGGGATGGCTCAGGGATCCCTGGCCTTCGATGATAATGACCTTTGGCCGCTCCTCCTCGTAGGCCCGGACAATCTCCCCTTCGAGCTCTCCGACGACGTAGTCGCCTCGTATCGCGTCGAGCGGGATGCCGTGCTTTGACCCCTGGAGGAGCCCGGTCTGGCCGGTCGCGACGAACACGGTCTTCTCGCCGAGCTTGTTCAAAGCTTCTGTTAGCTCAAGGGCCGTGGTCCGCTTGCCTATTGCTGCATCCGTCCCGAGGATCGGGATCCGTATGCATGGCAGATCCTTCGCGATGTTCCTGAAATACCGCATCTTCTCCAGGGGCGGTTCCTTTCGGATGTCGGTGATGATGGCGCCGCTCTTCTTTGCGGCCTCGACGAACTCCGGATCTTCGGCAAGATGCTCATGAAGTCCGGAGATCACGCTGATCCCTACCTTGAGCGCCTCACGAATGGGGGCGCGGAAGGATTGCGGGAGCATGCCGCCCACCGGTGCCACTCCGACGATCAGGAACTCCGGAGGGGATTCTAGAGAGCCGATGAGCTCCTGCAGTGATGGGTACACCGGGATTCCCCGGTTGACTCCGTCCAGTATCTCTCCGGCGTCACCGGGAGCGGATGTGCTGTCGATGACCCCGACTATCCGGAATCGGTAGGACCTCCTCACCAGCCCTGCCGCGGTCTTGCCCGGACCTTTTCCGAAAGCCCCCTCGCAGAGTATCGCAGCGGTCTCCATTGAAGTTCGGAGCAGTGGAGACAATCGGGCATTATCTACTTTTGTCCGAGATTACTGGCCACCTCAGAAGGCATTCACGCTCGGCGCTTTGAAGGTCATAAAAACGTAATCTCCGACCGTGATCTGAAGCTCCTTGAATGCCTGTCTCGTGACGGATGCCGTCAGCTCGAACCCGCAGTCGGCGGTGACGGAGATAATTGGGCCCTTCTCGGAGATGCTCTTGACCTTTCCCTTCAGATTGTTCCTTGCGCTGGATTCGAGGCGTTGCTTCGAGAGTATGATGTCCTCCGGCCTGATAGTTACGTAGACGTCGCCTTCCAGGACGTTCGATGAATGCACCTGGATCCCGCCGATATCGATTACTGCAGCACCGTTTTCCTTCCTGCTTTGGCCCTTGAGTATGTTCTTGATCCCGACGAAGTTCGCAACGAACTCCGACTTCGGCGCGTTGAAGACCTGATCGGGAGTGTCGAGCTGGACGAAGGCACCCTCGCTCATCACGGCGATGCGGTCGGCCATCTCGAGCGCCTCCATCTGGTCGTGGGTCACGTAGATGACCGGGATGTTGCGCGGCTCGATGATCTTCAGCATCTCCCTCATGAGCTTCTCCTTCGTGTTCGGATCGACGGCGCTGAAGGGCTCGTCGAGGAGCAGGACGTCCGGTTCCAATATCATCGTCCTCGCCAATGCGACTCTCTGCTGTTCTCCGCCGCTCAGCCTTTTCGTCTTCCTATCCAGGAGATTCTCGATACCGACCTGCCTCGCGACCTCCTTCACCTGCGAATCGATGAGGAACTTGCTGAGCCCGCTTCCCCTCAGCCCGTATCGGATGTTCTCATAGACGTCGAGATGCGGGAAGAGGAGGTAGTCCTGGTAGACTATCCCGACCTTGCGCTTGTCAGGGGGGAGCCGCACCATCTCCTTCCCATCGATCTTAATAGAACCCGTCTTCGCTTCCCTGAACCCTGCGATGAGTTCAAGCAGGACGGTCTTGCCGGCTCCTGTCGGGCCGAGGATCACGAGGTTCTCCCCATTCTCGACATTGAACGAGATGTCCTTCAGGGAGAACTTGCCGGCCTTGTAGGAGATCGAAGAGACCTCGATCAATTTGCAGCCTCCTCTTCCTCGTTCCTTCTCTTCCAGTAGGCGGTGAGGGTCCTCATGGCCACGAAGACCCCGACGCAGATGATTATCAGGAGCGCGGCGATCGGCATCGATTCCGCAACCCCCGAGTGGATGTTCTTTTCATAGATCAGAGTGGGGATTATCTTCGGGAAGAACGCGATGATCACGACCGCGCCGAACTCGCTGACCGCGCGGGCCCAAGCCATAACGGCCCCCGTGACGACTGCCGGAAGCGAGAGGGGAAGGGTGACGGTCAGGAATGCCTCGGTCCTCGTCGCCCCGAGGGACCTTGCGACATTCTCGAGCCTCTCATCCACCGCCTCGAACCCGTCCCTGGCCGCATTGACGACGAAGGAAACGCTGACGAACATCATTGCGATGACGATGCCGAGCAGCTCGTCCTCGAACCGCAGGTTGAGGGCGCTCATCTCGCTCGAGAACAGCCCCATCCTGCCGAACACTACGAGCAGGGTCACGCCAGCGATGGTGTGAGGTATGACGATAGGAACATCGATGATCCCCTGGACCATGCCTTTCCCACGGAACCGCCCTCTCGCCATCACGTAGGCAAGCGGTATCCCGAAGCCGAGTGAGAGGATCGTCGCAATCAGCGCCGCTCCGAAGCTGGTGTAGATGGCCGATTGCACCTCTGGGTCTCCGAGCGCGAGGCCGATGGCGCCGGGGTTTTCGGACAGGACCGTTGCCGCCAATGGCAGCGCCAAGAAAATGACCAGGAGGGCTCCCACTACCGAGAATATGACCAATATTGGATCCGGGGCTCTCCTTTTCAAATGACATCCCTCAGTTTACGAAATCCCTCAATCCTGCAGGAACCTGTGGTTTCCAGTATCCGGCATATGCTGGATCGATGTTCTCCTGTCCGGCGATGAGCATCACGTGCCGCCCTTCTCCGGTGATCACCATCTTGACGAACTCCTCAGCAAGATCGATGCTCACGGCGGTCTTCGGAATCGTTATGCCGTACACGATCGGACTCGCCTTGACGGTCTTGATCTTGCTGGCATTGGCGTTGTCTGCGAACTGCGTGACCTTCACCTTGGAATAGTTGACAGTGAACGCCGTTTCGTTCAGGTTTACCTCCATGGGAAGCTCGATGAATCTCTGCCCGGAGCTCTGGTGGCGGAACGCGACGCTCTCGTAGATGAACAGGTAATCTATGGACCCGGACTCGAGCGCGCTCGTGAGGTCTACCTCGGCGCTCCTGATCATCAACTTGTTCGTATTGGTGACGGTCAGGCTTGTAGGGATCTTCACGGTCGTCGTACCGTTCACCGTTGTGACATTCTGGATGTTGGTGTTGTTCATTACCAGGTCCTTGTAGATGGCCGTGTCGCTGTAATATTTCTGGGCCAGTATCATGACCATCTGCGCCCTGTATCCGGCAGGATCGTCATTGGGGTTCGAGAACCCGAACTTCACATCCGGCTTCCTGAGCACATCCATCCAATTGCTCGCATTGATCTCCGCGTGGTTCCTGCTTAAGTCCGTGTAGGCGATCACCATGCTGTTCTTCGCGAATTCGATGACCCAGTCGGCTGTCTTCGTGGTCGTGTTGATCATCATCGAAGGGATCAGGGAGTAATCCGCCACCGCGAGCACGTCGCAGGATTGGTCCAGATCCGTTATGCGCCTGATCATATCAGCGCTTCCTCCCGATGTTATCTGGACATCGACATTCGGGTGAGCGGCCTCGAAGATTGTCTCAAGGTCCTCGTCGTTCTCCATCGCGTCGAACGGTTCGGAAAGGCTTCCAGCTGTGAAGATCTTCAGTATCGTTTTCTCTTTCGGCCCGCTCAGCAATATCACTGTCGCGATCGATGCTATGACAAGTACTGTGATCATCGTGATGGCGAGTACTATTCTCCGGTTCATTGCTCTCAGGCATCCGATATGTTCATTGGGACATATCGAGGTGATATAAATCGTTTTCCGGATAATCGAAGGAGGAACTGCTCGGCTGGAAAGTTCATCGCCTGGCTTCCTTCTTCTTGCTCAGCACTTTTATCTCAGAGATGCTCGTTGCTGGATACTGGCCGTCTTTGTCCTTCTCGAGATACTTGACCATATCCCATACGCTGAGCAGGGCCGCTGCGGTCCCGACAAGCGCCTCCATCTCGACACCGGTCCTGTAATCCGCGACGACCGTGGTGCGGGCAACAATCCCATCCTTCTGGACCTTGAGATTGACATCGACCGAGAAAAGCGGAATCTGATGGCAAAGAGGGAGGATGTTCGCGGTGTCCTTCGCCGCCTGAATGCCTGCGATCTGCGAAACGGTGAGAACATCGCCCTTCTTCACCGTCTTCTTTTTGACTGCGCCAATTGTCCTCTCACTGAGAAGTATTTTACCTTCTGCAACTGCAGTCCTAGTGACGGTGTCCTTCCCACTGATATCGATCATCTTCGTCATTCCGCATCTCCCCCTATCCATCTTGAACCTTCATCGAAGAATTCCTGCTTCCAAATAGGGGTCGTTTGTTTCAATCTGTCGATGATCGACTGGCATACATCAAAAGCCTCCTTCCGATGAGGGGCGGAGACTGCGACCACCACGACGACCTCTCCGACTTCGAGGACGCCGGTGCGATGAACAATCGTTATACCGCCGATCCCTTTCTCCGACGAAAGCTCCGCCGCGATCCTCCTCAGGTCGGCTACCGCCATCTCGTCGTAGGCTTCGACATTTACCCTCTTCACGTCCTTCCCCTCGAAGCTGTCGCGTATCGTCCCGATGAAGCTCGCTATCCCGCCGCAGCCGGGCATCATGACGGACTGGATGACCTTGCAGAAATCGATCTTATCTTTTGAGACTTTGACTTCGATCGCCATTGCATTCAATTCCAGTAGGGTTTTCTCTCCTTCATCGCGCCGATGAAGAACGCAGCAATCGCCTCGTTGTCCGAACCGGAGCGCAACGCTGTCAGGACGTCCGCCGAACTGCCGTTCTGGTACAGGCATCCCTTCAGCTTGCCGTCGCTGGTTAGCCTGAGCCTCGTGCAGTGCGCGCAGAAGGAGCTATTGTGCATGGACCTGACGACTTCGACCTTAACAGATCTGCCGTTCTCGGCCATAAGGTACTGTGCCCGCCTGTGCAGGTCGTTATAGGATATGTTGGAGGCTTTAATCTTGAACGAATCTTCAAGCGCGCCCAGCGGGAAGTAATGCTTCTGGAAGAACTCGTCGTCGCATCCGGATTTGTCACTCGCCAGCTCGATGAGCTGCAGCGTCGCGTCGATCTCCGATGCGAACTTCATCATGCTGAGGATCTCAGAATCGTTGATCCCTTTGAGCACGACCATGTTCAGTTTGATGGGTTTCAGCCCGGCTGCATCCGCGGTCACCAGTCCGGCTTTCACGTCGTCGAGATAATCCCGACCTGCGATCTTCTCAAGGCAGTCGCTGGTGAGAGAGTGAAGGCTGACGTTGATCCTGTCGAGGCCCGACCGCTTAAGTTTTTGAGCGCAGTCTGCCAGGAGAATACCATTCGTGGTGAGCGAGACCTCCTGCACGTGCAATTTGATTCTGGAAACGATGTCACCGATGTCCTCCCTGAGGAGAGGTTCTCCCCCCGTTATCTTGACCTTCTTAGCGCCGAGGGATGCGGCCACTGATACGATTCCCGCGATCTCATCAGGAGTCATCTCGATGGCAGCTGCTATTTGCCCCTCCCTGTGGCAATGAGGGCATTCGAGGTTGCATCTCTGAGTGACTGATATCCTCAGGCCGTTGAACCTTCTGCCGTAGTTGTCCTGCAGCAACTGCATCCGATCCTCCTGAGAGGCGATATGCTCATTTAAGCGTAACGATAGGAAGTAGATTATTCTTTGTGCCCCAAGTGGAAAAGGATGAATAGCCATGATACACCTGGCTGCATTGATTCCAACCCGTGCATAGCATATTTCTATTACTACAATCATCCGCGTTGTGATGCAAGTAGGAATAGTTGGAAAGCCAAATGTAGGTAAGTCCACGCTATTCTCAGCTCTGACGCTGGCGCCGGCGCAGATCGCCCCCTATCCGTTCACGACCATCGAGGCGAACGTGGGGGTCGGGTTCGTCAGGACGAAGTGCCCCCATCAGATACTCGGGAAACCGTGCCAGCCGAAGAATTCTCACTGCGAGAATGGCACGCGATTCGTGCGGATAGAGATCCTCGATGTGGCCGGACTGGTCCCGGATGCGCACAAGGGAAAGGGGCTTGGCAACAAATTCCTTGACGACCTCCGGCAGGCTGACGCCCTGATACATGTTGTCGATGCCAGCGGAGGGACTGACTGCGAGGGAAATCCAGTCGCCAAGGGATGCCATGACCCGCTGGAGGACATAGCCTTCCTCGACAAGGAGGTTTCGTATTGGATATACGGCATACTCGGCAAAGGGCTCGACAGGCTTACGAAGCAGGCGAAGCTCTCCGGAACTAAGATTGAAAAGATCATTTATGACAAGCTCACTGGCTTGAAGATCAGCGAGGCGCAGATCTCCGCGGGCCTGAGGAACGCCGACCTCAATGCCGACCCCACGAGATGGACCGAGGACGACATCCTGAAGCTCGCCGAGGAGCTCCTCAAGGCGAGCAAGCCGATGATAATCGCGGCTAACAAGTGCGACATCGCGCCGCCCGAGCTGATCAAGAAGCTTTCGGACGCGCACGAGCGAGTGATGCCGACCGCTGCTGACTACGAGCTGACACTCAGGAGAGCGGCGAAGGCGGAGCTCATCGACTACACCCCCGGAGACCATGGGTTCAAGATCAAGTCGGCGGAGAAGCTCAACGAGATGCAGATAGCGGCGCTCAATAAGATCAACTCCTGGCTCATCGCGAACAAGGGGACCGGTGTGCAGGAATGCCTGGAGCGCGCCGTGTTCGAGATGCTCAACCTCATCGTCGTCTACCCGGTGGTGGACGAGACGCACTGGACCGACAAGGAAGGCAACGTCCTCCCTGACGCCTACCTGGTGCCCAGGGGGAGCAACGCGAAGGACCTCGCGTTCAAGGTCCACACGGACCTGGGGAAAAACTTCATCAGGGCCATCGACGGCAAGACCCACATGACCGTCGGCGCTGCGCATGTGCTCAACGACGGCGATGTGATAAAGATCGTCGCCAGGACGTGAAGCGAATGGCATCTTGGGAGATACGGATCCTTAGCGTTTCCTACAGGCGAGAGGGAAATGGCGTCGTCGTCCAGGTCTACGGGAGGACGAGGGATGGGGCATCCATCACCGCCCGGGTCAGTGACTTCAGGCCGTATTTCTACGTCATCGAGCCCTCGGAAGACGCGATCGAGATGCTCAGGGATGACAGGGCGAACGTCGCCGAGGTCGTCGACAAACCGGTCAAGCTGTACTATATGGGTAAGGACGTCTCCTGCACGAAGGTCTTCACGACCTTCCCGTTCGTCGTGCCGACGGTGAGGGAGAAGCTCAGGAGCGCCAACTTCAAGGTGCTGGCCGCCGACATCCCGTTCCATCTCAGGTTCATGTACGACAAGGACCTCTCCTCCTGCGTCCGGATCACCGGGAAGGAAGATGCGGAGAAGAAGGCGGAGTACACGACGGACATCGTCGTGAACGCGGAGAAGCTCGAGAACATCGACCCGTTCTACCCGAACATAACCATCCTGAGCTTCGATCTTGAGAACACGCCCGACGGGAAGATAATCACGCTCTGCGGGGTCGTCAAGAAGACCGACAGCGACGAGATGAAGACGTTCCATCTGGACGGCGACGAGAAGGACATCATCCTGAATTTCGAGAAGAAGCTCGCCGAGTTCGACCCCGACATCCTCACGGGATACAACATCGACGGGTACGACATCCCGAAGATCCTGGAGCGGGCGAAGGCCGCCGGTCTGCAGGAGGTCAACTTCGGGAGACCCATCCAGCAGGAGGGGATGCGCCAGTTCAACAACAGGTTCTGGCGGGTGGACGGGAGGATAATCGTCGACGCATGGTGGCAGGTGAAGAAGGCCATCAGGCCCAAGCAGGAGACCCTCGGCGCGGTGTCGCAGCAGCTCCTCGGGGAGACAAAGCTCGACGTGGATCCGGCCAGGATGAGGGAGGAGTGGGCGCAGGACCCGGAACGGGTCAAGAGGTACTGCGCGAAGGATGCGGAGCTGGCGCTGCGGATCCTGGAGAAGATAAAGGTGATCCGAAAGAACCTCGACCTCGCGACGGTATCGAAGCTCTCGCTCAACGACGCGATCAGCGGGACGACATCGCTGCTGATAGATTCCATCTTGATACGCAGGGCCGACAGGGCGAACGTCGGGGTGCCGATGACCTCTCGCCAGGAGTACGAGGATCAGATCGAGGGGGGTTACGTCCATGCAATCGAATCGGGGCTGTACCGCATGGTCGTCGTCGAGGACTTCAAGTCGATGTACCCGTCGCTGATCATCGTGCACAACATCTGCTTCACGACGATGGATGACAAGGGAAAGACCGTCTCCCCCATTGGCGTCCATTTCCTGACGAAGGATGTGAAGGAAGGGCTGCTGCCGAGGATCCTCTCCGAGCTGATGGCCGAGAGGGATCGGCTGAAGAGGTTGATGAGGGAGGCGAAGACGGAGGATGAGAGCGAATACTACCGCGGCCTCCAGGAGGCGGTCAAAATCCTGATGAACGCGTTCTACGGCGTCTTCGCATCGTCGTTCTACAGGTTCACCGACCAGCGCATCGGGGCGAGCATCACTTCATTCGCCAGGCAGGAGATCCACCGCGTCATCAAGCAGCTTGAGGAGGAGAAGCTGAGGGTCATCTATTCCGATACGGACTCAGTCTTCATCCAATCCCCGTTCGAGACCGTCGACCAGACCGTCGAGTTCGGCAAGGATATGGCGAAGCGGTTCACGCAGGGGGGAGTGAGCCTCGAGTTCGAGAAGATCATGGACCCGTTCTTCTCGCACGGGAAGAAGAAGAGGTACGTCGGGAGGATGGTCTGGCCTGAAAGGGGGATGGTGATCAGGGGGTACGAGACCAGGAGGACCGACTCGTTCGACATGCAGAGCGAGACCCTGATGACGATGTTCGAGAAGATACTGGACGGGGACACCGAGGGGGCCGTGCTCTACGCTAAGGAGACGATCCAAAAGGTCCTCAGGGGGGATGTCCCCGCGGAGAAGCTCGTAATATCTAGGAGCGCGAAGAGCTTCGATTCCTACAAGGATGCGAGCAGGATGGCGAACGTGCAGGTCGCGAAGAAGCTGATGGAACTCGGTTATGAGTTCCAGCCCGGAATGAAGGTCTCCTGGGTGGTCACGAACAGCAAGAAGACCCCGCAGGAGTGCGAGCCGTTCATCCTCGGCAAGGAGTTCGAGAAGAAGCCGGATTACAAGTATTACGCCGAACGCCTCGCGCAGTCGGTCACGAGGGTCACCGAGATATTCGGCTGGGATGAGAAAAGGTTGTTGACGGGGCACCAGCAGCAGACCCTATTCAACGAGACCAAGGCTAAGGATAAGGACAGGGAAGTGGAAGTGAAGAAGGCGACCGGAAAGATGAGCCTCGAAGACTTCATGTGATCCTCATTTCTTAACAATGTGAAGTCTAATGCTGGTGCTTACGACGTAGAGATTACTAAATACTATGAATGAGTATAATGTAGACAGGTATGGAGATGAAGGCAAAAGCAACCCACGCAGGGTATGATATGTACTTCCGGGCGAATGCGACGAAAAGCCGCAAGAAGGCGGCCGGCAAGAGGCACCGAGCCGTAAGAGCGCACACCAGAATGGTCAGGGGCGCTCGTCTCTTCGACACCCCGGACGAACAGATGTCCGAGCCGCCGGTCGTTCCGAAGGAAGAACGGCGCTATTGGCACTGATCTGCCGACGCAGATTATATCGGGGCATTCCGCGATTTGGTCGCGGGAGCTATGGGTCAGAGAACTCCAGCCGAAGACGGATTTTCAATGCCCGCTGAATGGGCACAGCATGCGGGATGCCTGATATCATGGCCGTGCAGCGAGGAAACCTGGTGCGGCCATATGATGAGGGCGAAGAAGGCGTACTCCGAGGTCATAGCCGCGATAAACCGGTTCGAACCCGTGACGGTCCTATCGGACCCATCGACCATGCCCGAGGCGCGAAGGACGGTTGGAAATGACATCGACATAATCGAAATCCCTCTCGACGATTCCTGGATCAGGGACAACGGACCTGCCTTTGTCAGGTCGGACGATGGAAAGTTGGCGACCGTCCGGTTCGGATTCAACGGCTGGGGAGGAAGGTTCCCGCACCTCAGGGATTCAAAGGCTTCGGATGCTATTTCGGACCACTGGAAGATACGGAAATACAGCGCGCCGATGATCCTGGAAGGGGGAGCGATAGCCGTCGACGGGGAGGGGACTCTCCTGACGACGGAATCCTGCTTGCAGAACCGAAACAGGAACCCGAACCTGACGAGAGATCAGATCGATAGCGTGCTCAGAGATTATCTCGGAATCAAGAAGGTCCTCTGGGTCAAGCAGGGGATACATGCATCCATGATCGACGGGCACATCGACGGGGTCGCCGCATTCGTCCGCCCAGGAACCGTCATCCACGCATCGACCAATGATGAATCCGACCCCAACTTCACAATAATGAGGGATAACCACACGCGTCTGGAGACGATGACGGACGCAAAGGGGAGGGCGATAGAGGTCATCGACTTCCCGATGCCTGTGCAAAGGGAGATCGAGGGGCACAGGATCGCCCCCTGCTACACGAACTTCTTCATCGCGAATGGGGGGATAGTCGCCCCGACTTTCGGGGAGGCGAATGATGAGGTGGCTCTCGAGATCCTCCGCGACCTGTTCCCGAAGCATGAAATCGTGGGAGTCAGGTGCGAGTACATCGGCATCGGAGGCGGGGAGGTACATTGCATCACCCAGCAGATTCCCTTGGGGACTCCTGTCCCGCCTGATTGATGGACGGCCAGCACATACAGCTCCCTGTCCAAACACTTATATACGCACTCTCTTTTGTTCCGACGCTAAAGCAACCGCCCGTTTGGGGATGTGCGCCAAGCGTGAACCCTGCAGGCGATTTGGGATCGAGGTGATCCACCATGGCGAAC
>Ga0315274_10001911_pt1 | contig 31969 bp, 32 predicted proteins | sample YL17G02_20_MG_FD_203700 | JGI IMG/M metagenome (GOLD analysis project Ga0315274, IMG submission 203700) | Sediment microbial communities from Yellowstone Lake, YNP, Wyoming, USA - YL17G02_20 | ecosystem: Environmental > Aquatic > Freshwater > Lake > Sediment | place: USA: Wyoming | collected...
TTTAGGCTTGAAGACTTTTTTCGCGACGGCCAGCGCTCTCTTGCCGCTGAGCCTCACGATCCCCAGCCCGCCCTGTCCCGGCGGGGTCGAGATCGCGATGATCGTATCTTCAAACATCGTTCGCCTCCCAAAATCGCCGATAGGATTCTTTCTTCTCAAACGATGGCACCAACTTCCGGTGAAACCCGGAATCCCGACTCACGTCCTATCGGCAATTTTTGGTCGCCTCACCATTGTAGGCGAGTTGCTCATTTTAGTAAATGCGGTCCTCTTACGCTTTGTGCGGGGTGGGGGCTTGGACGGGATGGCCCTCGCGTACCATTTATTTTTATGTGATTAGGGCAATGGCGCAGGGGCGATGCCCGGAGGAGGTCGTTCCAGGGCGGAGCGGGCACGGGTCCTCGACCGGAATTCCTTCTCACACGAAAAGAAATGCGTCCCGGCCTTCAAAGGGCGGTTCGGGCCTTATCTCGGCAGCGGGAAGACCTTGACCTTCTTCAGGAATCCTTCGCCGATGCTTTCGCTGGTGATGCCGGGAACCTGATTGACAGCGATGTGGATGAGGCGTCGCTCATAGGGATTCATGAAGTCGAGGATCTCTTCCTTGCCGCTCTGCCGGACCTCCTGGGCGACCTGAAAGCCGAACTCTCTCAGCTTCTTTTCCTTCCTCTTTCTGAAGAACTCGCAGTCCACCTGGACCTTGATAGGGGAGACCTTGTTCAGGACATGCTGGAGGGAAAGGAGGAGCTCACCTTCGTTCCACAGGAGAAGGTTCTTGTCCTCGCCGCTGAAGATGACGTAAATGATGTCATTTCTTCTTTTGAGCTCGTAGGTCAGCTCGAGCGGGAAGACCGGCATGAGCCTGGCAAGAAAGTCGGCCGCCGCGTTCTCCTCGGACTCCTTCTTGGGCCAGGCCCGGATGACGATCTCCTTGCTTTTGATGCCGAAAAGCTTGGTTTTCTCCGTGACGATCTCATAGTTGAACTGCTCCCGGGGGATCTTGAGGACATGCTCGGCCAGGCTGATGACGTCCTCGAGGTTTCGGCCCTTGAATTCCTGCCTCTCTTCGGGCTTGGCCTCAGTCTTTTCTTCGTTTTCCATGGATCTCTCCCTTTTTCTTGTTCATCATCCGGTTCATTATGGCCTGCTGGCCGATCTGCAGGGCGTTCTGGGTCAGCCAATAAAGGATGAGCCCGCTCTGGAAGTTCAAGAAGAAGACGGTCATGATCACGGGCATGATCATCATCATCTTGGCTTGGGCCGGGTCGGCCGAGGTCGGGGTCATCTTCTGCTGGATGAACTGGGTCACCCCCATGAGGATGGGGGTGATGTAGTAAGGGTCCTTGACGGAGAGGTCCTTGATCCAGAAGGCGAACGGGCTCTGGCGGAACTCGACGGCCACGACCAGCATCCGGAAGACGCCCCAGAACACGGGCAGCTGGATGATGAGGGGCAGGCAGCCGCCGGCGGGGTTCACGCCGTGCTCCTTGTAGAGGCGCATCATCTCCTCGTTCATCTGGCGGCGCTGTTCGATGTCCTGCTTGGCCTTCTTGTACTTCGCCCGGAGGGCCTTGATCTTCGGCTGGAGCTCCTGCATTTTGGCCATCGACTTCATCGAGCTGTAGGTCAGCGGGAAGAAGATGATCTTGATGATGAAAGTCATGATGATGATGGCGATGCCCCAGTTCGGCACTCCTTTGTGGAAGAATTTGATGGAGGCGAGAAGGACCTCGGCGATGGTTCCGAAAAAGCCGAAGTTGATGATCTTCTTGGCGCCATGGCCGTAAGCCTTGAGGACGTCGAGGTCCTTCGGGCCGATAAAAGCCCGTTGGGGCCGGTTGACGGCCAGGTAGAAGATCGCGGCGTTGTCCTTGACCTCTTTCTGGAAGACCGCCGTCCCCTTCTGCGGGTCCAGGACGAACAGGGCGGTGAAGTAGTTCTCTTCGTAGGCCGCCCAGTCCGCGAAGTTGAACGAGCTCTGTTCCGGTTTGTATTTCCTCTCGTCGACGCGGAACACCTTGCCTGAAGAGAAAACGGCTACGCCCGTGCTGGAGCTGAACCTCTGCTTCAGCTCGACGGGGGAGGGGTTCCCGATCCCCGGACCCCAGAGGAGCCCGGGCTCGACCTCCAACCCACCCTTCCAGGCGTGGACCTCGATCCCCACGTCGTAGGTCCCTCCAGTCAGAACGAACGTCTTTTCGATTTTCAGGTTCTTCCCGTCGGAATATTCAAACCTGACCTCTCCCTTTTGGCCGTCCTGGAGGGAAGTGGTCCCGGCCGTCGTCTTGTAGAAGGCGGCGTTGGCGGCGTCGGCCAGGGCGGCGTCCTCGGTCCGGAGGGCGAAAGGGAACTTCCCGGTCTCCAGAGCCTTCAACGGAACGAGTTCCAGGTCCTCTTTCTTGTCGTTCTTGTGCTTCTTGAGCCGCCAGCTGAGCAGAACACCGCCTTTGTTGCTCCACTCCGCCCTGTAAAGGGAGGTGTCGATGACGACCTTTTCTTCGGCCCCGGATGCAACCGGCTGAAGGTCCACGACCGGAGCGGCCGTCGACCCCGCCGGTTCTTTATCAGGAGAGACGGGCGCCGGTTTCTCCAAGGCCGCCTGCCCGGGTGCCGCGGCCGGCCGGGCCGACCCGACCCCCTGAACGGGTTCAGGTTTCTTGACCAGGAGGGCCTGCCAGAGGACCAGGACCAGGATCGAAAGGACAATGGCAATGACAAGTCGTTTTTCCATATATAAACCTCTTACGGGACTGGATCGACCCCACCCACATGGAAAGGATGGCACCGAAGGAGCCTTTTCCCCCCAAGGAATGTGCCCTTCAGGAAGCCGTATTTTCGAATGGCCTCATCGGTATAAGAGGAACAGGTGGGATAATAACGGCAGTGGTTTCCCAGGAATGGGGATAGGGCCCTTTTATAGGTCCTGATCAAGGCCAAGGCGATAGACTTCATCGGGCCGGCTGTTCCCTGAAGATCCTTTCCAGGGCCGAGAAGAACTCGGCCGCCAGGTCGGACACGGAAAGGTCCAGGATCTCCATTTTGGCGATGAGAACGACGTCCATGGGCTTCTTGAACAGAGATTTGTTCCTGCGAAATAGCGCTCGGATCCGTCTTTTTATCTTATTTCTCGCAACGGCGTTGCCGACTTTCTTGCCGACGACGACGGCCAGCCGGGAAAACTCGAAAGAATTGGCGCGATAGACAAGATGAAAATGTCTTCCTCGGTAACGGCTGCCCGTTCTGTATATGGTTAAGAAATCCTTCTTCTTACGGATCCTCTCTTGAGGAGTGAGGCGCTCATCCATCAAACGGACAGCTTTTTCCTGCCCTTGCCCCTTCGGCTCTTGAGGACTTTCTGGCCGCCGGCGGTTTTCATACGGACCCGGAACCCGTGCGTCTTCTTGCGCCTTCTGTTATTCGGTTGAAATGTTCTCTTCATGGCATACGTCTTCCTTTACTGTCAAGGCAACTATGTTAATAAAGAGTGAGTTATCTGTCAAGGGGCGCGACGGATAAACATTGACCCCGGGACGCCAATCGGGTATAATGGAATTCGAATGGATTCTCTGAAGATCGGGGATAAGGTCATTTATCCCAATCAAGGCATCGGCGTCGTCGAGGATATCCAAGTCGGGTCCTACAACGGGGAAAAGTTCAATGTTTTTCACGTCAGGATCCTCACCAACAATACCCTCGTCCTCATCCCTTCCTCGGCCGCCGAGGAGATGGGGATCCGCAGGCCCATTGCCGAGGGCTCCATCAAGAAGGTCTTCCATTTCATGAGGAACGGGTCCGTCGACATCACCATGAACTGGAAGGGCCGTTACAAAGAGCACATCAACCTCATGAAGACCGGGACGCTCCTGGACATGGCCCTTGTTCTCAAGAGCCTCTTCTACCTCAGCCTGATCAAGCCGCTGTCGTTCCGGGAGAAAAAAATGATGGAGCGGGCCAAGGAGCTTATCGTCACCGAGATCTCCGAAGCCTCCTGCGATTCCTGTACCAGGGTCGAGCACAGGCTCATCGATACGCTGTCCCGCTGCTTCAAGGACGTCAAACCCCGTTTGGACATCTGACCGGAAATGTTCCTGTCCGCCTTATTGCTCTTTCTGTTGTTCCTTGCCCTCAGCGCTTTTTTCTCCTCGTCGGAGACGGCGTTCCTGGCCTCCAACCCCTACACGCTCGAGTCCATGGAGAACAAGGGTTCGAAGAAGGCCCGGCTCGTCCGCGAGGTCCTGGGCCGGATCGACGGATTCCTGGCCACCATCCTGATCGGCAACACCCTGGTCAACGCCGCGGCGGCGTCCGTGGCGACCTACGTCTTCGTCATCCTGGTCCCCAACAAGAACCAAGCCGTGCTCCTGGCAACCCTGACGACAACCATCCTTCTTCTTTTCTTCGCGGAGATCAACCCCAAGACTTACGCCGCCCACAATCCCGTCAAGACGTCCTTTCTGTTCGTCAGGCCCATCCGCATCCTGATGGCGGCGTTCAGCCCGCTGGTCCGGATCTTTTCATTTCTGTCCAGGCTCCTCTTCCCTTCCACCCGCGGGAGGTCGGAAAGGATTGCGGGAGGCCTCGGCGAAGAAGAGGTCCGCGTCCTGCTCAGCGCGGGTGTCGCGGGCCTGTCCTTGCCGCGCCGGAAGATGATCTCCGGGATCCTGGACATCGGGTCACGGCCGGTCAAGGAGATCCTCGTCCCCAGGCCCCAGGTCAAGGCCATCGAGGTCGAATCCACGTTCGATCAGGTCCTCGAAGCCATCCGCTCGGCCGGGTTCTCGAGGTATCCCGTCTACCGGGGAAGGCTGGACAACGTCGAAGGCCTCCTCCACGCCAAGGACCTCATCCCGTTCATCATGGACCATAAGGATTTCAGCGTCCGTTCGGCCCTGCGCACGCCGTTCTTCGTCCCGGAATCGGCCTCCATGGAAAAGGTCATGCTCCAGATGCAGGAAAACGCCGTTCACATGGCCTTCGTCGTGGACGAGTTCGGGAACATGGAGGGGATCGTCACCCTGGAGGACATCATCGAAGAGATCGTCGGGGACATCCGGGACGAACACGACGACAAATTCGAAGAATGGTACACGCGGCCCGCGGAAGGCGTTTTCGTCATCAAGGGGTCCTCGGCCGTCAAGGAGATCAACGAGAAGCTCCCCCTGAGGGTTCCGGAGAGGAACGACTACACGACGCTGGCCGGATTCTTCCTGTACGAGTTCGGCCGGATCCCGCGGGAGAAGGATTCTTTCGAGTTCGAAGGCCGGCGATTCATCGCCGAAAAGATGAACAAGCGGCACATCGGCCTCATCAGGGTCGTTCCCGGAAAGGGAACGGAGGGTCCGCCCGCATGAAGATCGTCGCCACCAACAAGACCGCTTATCACAATTACGAGGTCCTGGAAAGCTACGAAGCGGGCATCTCCCTTGTCGGGAGCGAAGTCAAGGCGATCCGGGAGGGACGGATCAGCCTCAAAGAGAGCTACGCCGAGGTGAGGGATGGCGACATCGTCCTGGTCAAGTGCCACATCAGCCCCTATGAGGCGGCCAACATCTTCAACCACGATCCTCTCCGGGTGCGCCGCCTCCTCCTCCACAAGCGGGAGATCCGGCGTCTTACGGGGAAGATCCGGGAGCGCGGACTGACCCTGGTCCCGACAAAGGTCATGTTCAACGACAGGGGCAAGATCAAGATCGAGCTGGGCCTCGCCCGCGGCAAGAGGAAATACGAGAAACGGGACGTTTTGAAAAAGAGGGACACGGACCGCGAGATCAGGGCCGAGATCAAGAAAAGACTAAGATAGCTCGACGGCCATCCGGATGGCCGCGATCAGGCTTCGGGGATCGGCGGTGCCCTTGCCCGCGATGTCGTAGGCCGTGCCGTGGTCGGGCGACGTCCGGATGAAGGGCATCCCCAAGGTCGCGTTCACTCCGGTCTCGAAAGCTTCCAGCTTGAAGCCGATGAGCCCCTGGTCGTGGTAAAGGGCGACGACCATCTTCTCGGGGCGGCCGAGGGCCTTGAGGAACACCGTATCCGGGGGGAACGGGCCGCTGATGGAAAGTCCCTCCTTCCGCGCCTCCTCGACGGCCGGCCTGATCTCATCGTCCTCTTCGGTGCCCAGGAGACCGTCTTCGCCGGCGTGCGGGTTCAGCCCGGCGACCAGGAGTTCCCGGATACCGGACTTCGTCCGGCCCAGGCTCTGATGCAGGTTTCTGAAGAAACCGAGAAGCGCCCCTTTTTTAACGCGCTCCATGGCCTCCCGCAAGGGCAGGTGGTGGCTGAGGAGGGCGACCCGTAATTTCGCCGACCAGAATGTCATGATCGCCCCGGGGAAAAGACTTTCCAGGTATTCGGTGTGGCCCCGCCAGCCCAGGCCGGCCAGGCGCCAGGACGTTTTGGAGATCGGGGCGGTGACGACCGCCTGGAGAAGTCCGGCGCGGGCCATCTCGACGGCCGCTCTGAAAAAGAGGAACGAAGCTTCGCCGTTCCCGGCGGAAGCCTTTCCCTTGACGAACCCGGCCTGAGGTCCCCCGGCATCCCTGAAGAACCGGCCGGGAACGGACGGAAGATCCCCGTCCTTCCACGTGGAGAGGTCCGGTCGAAGGCCGAGGGCCTCCGCCGCTTCCGCAAGGATAGGCCCGCCCCCGAAGACGATATACCTAGCTTCGGGAAGCGAGGAACGCTCGGAAAGGGCTTTGAGGACGATCTCGGGCCCCACGCCCCCGGGATCGCCGAGAGAGATCCCGATCGCGGGAAGGGTCATTTTCTCTTTTTCTCTTCGCCCTCGGCGGACTCCTTGGGCTCTCCGGCCTTGTAGATGTACTTGATATGGCTCTTGTAAACGAGCATGTTCGGCGCTTTATCGCGATTGAGCTTGATGCAGTTGCGGTCGTACCACTCGATAGTGCCCTCGACGACCTCGCCGTCCGTGAAGACGACGGCCATCGGGGTCTTCTTGTTCATCTGCTTGAGGTAGTAATAATTCTCGGCGAACGTGTCCGTGGGCGGGTGCATCTTCCGCTTGTCGCCGTCCTTGTCCCGGTTCATCTTATCCTTGATCTCAGACAGATTGGGTCGGATAAGTTTCCTGTTCATGAATTCTCTTTCCACGATTTTTGCTGATTCAGAGAAATTGCTTGTTTATAAATAATGTTAACACGGTTCCCGTAAAAATGCAAGCCAAAAAGTCTTTGAATTCGCCCTTTCGACAAAGCTAGCGGCGGACGAGCCGGGCGATCAAGGGCCTCATGGCTTCCTGCCAGTTCCGAGCCATCTCCCTATAGCCTTCCGGGCTGGGGTGGACGCCGGGCAGAAGGCCGGGGGAGGCCGCGAAAATCGAATAGTTGTCGACGAAACCGGCTTGCGTCTCCCGGCAAAGGGCCTTGACGGCCGGGTTGATCTCGGCGGTCACTCTTTGGCCTGATTCCGGGCCGAAGGGGAACGCCGTGCCGCCGGGGACAGGCGGGATGGCGGCCAGGAAGATCGCGGGCTGTCCGCCCGACCTCGTTTTGAACTCCAGAAATATGCCGACGATCTCCCGGATGTTCTTCTCGAACTCCTCCCGGGAGACCCGGTCCCCGTCCACCCGGACGTCGTTCGTCCCGAGCTCGACGAGGACGATGTCGGGCCGTTCGCCCCGGAGCGTGTCGACGTTGCCCTTGAGGAAGCTCAAGTATTCAGCTGACGTGTTCCCGCTCCGGCCGTAGTTCCGGACCCGGGCCTTCACGCCATCGGACCGGAGCGACTCTCTGAGGAAGCGGGGATACCCTTGCTCGGTGATGCTGTCTCCCGCGCAGAAGATGATGATGTCGCCGGGACGGGCCTTGCACGAGGTCACGGCGGCGAGAAGGATGAAGAGGAATGCGCGACCCAAACGCCGGACGCCCATGCTTTTATTTTAACTTTTTATCCGTCCTCTTTCCAGTCCGTCCAGAAGCCGCCGGCCGTGGTCGTGGCGGGCGGGCTCGTGACCTCAACGCTCCTGACGCTCCTCGTCATCCCAGCGCTCTACGGCTGGTTCGAAACGAAGAGGCTTTAGATCATTCGTAGACCAGGATCTCCACGCGCCGATTGAGTGCCCTGCCGTCGCGGGTCTTGATGTCGGCCACGGGCACGGAGCTTCCGAGGCTGATGACCTCCATCCTGTGCAGGGGGATGTGGTGCGTCTTGTAGAGGTAATCCATGACCGCTTCGGCCCTTTTCTTCCCCAACAGGAGATTATAGGCTTCCTCGCCTATGTTGTCCGTGTGGCCCTGGATCTCGAGATACCGGCCCTTGTCCTGGCTGATGAGTATCTCGACGAACTTGTCCAGCGCCGCCTTGATCTCGTCGTTGAGTTCGTAGATCCCGAACTTGAACCTGGCATCGTTGTTCCTGAGCGTCTCCTGGAAGAGCAGTGTCCCGCGGGCGAACTTCTTGACCTCGGCGATCTTGCCGTCGACCGCGTTCAACTGGGCCTCTTGCTGGGTGATGAGGGTGCCGATCGAGGCCAGCTGCTCATCGTGTTCCCTGAGCCTTTTCTGATTAGCCTCGACCTCCGTCCCGATCCCTTCGACCTTCTTGTCGATCGCGTTCAACTCGCCCGCCACGAACTGCTTGGTGGCGCAGCCGGTCGAGACGATCATGCCCGCCAGGACGATCGCCCCGGCGAGAAAGAAGATGATCCGGTTCTTTTTCATGTTGACCTCCGTTAAATTACCAGTTGATCGTAGATGAAAAGTATACTACAAATCGCCGCGGAATTAAAGTCCGGCCCCTCTCGCTCGGCATTTCAGTAACCCTGCCTGGTCCGCACTTTATATTTTTTACGGGGCGTGACGACCCTGATCCTCCGGTACTCGTCGCCGTCGGCCGTGTAAGACGTGTAGCCGATAATGTACTGGTGGCTCAGCTCTCCGCGGACCTCTCTCAGGGCCGCCGATAATTCCTGCGGTTCCTTCAGGAAAAAGGCCTTCCCCCCCGTCGCCTGTGAAAACTTATCGAGAGTGGCCGCGATCCCGCCGGCGGTCAGGTCCGGGGCCCGTTTTTGCCCCTTCAGGGACTGGTCGCTCAAGGGGATCTTGTATCCAATGGTGAAAATAGGCACGTCCACCCGTCGGGCAATGTCAAGGGCCTGGTCCGGGGTGCTTTGGCTGTCGTTCTCGATGCCGTCCGTGACGAGCAGGAGCGCTCGTTTCTCGTTTTTCCCCTTGTCCGCGAACTCCGGCGAAACCGCGACGGCGTCGTTCAAAGCGGTCTGCCCGTAGGCCTCGGTTTTGTCCAGGACCGAAAGGAAAGGCGCCTTGTCCGTCGAGAATTCCGAGGCGACTTCGACCTCGCCATCGGCAAAGATCAATAAGGAAACCTCGTCCCGGGGGCCGAGGAGCGAGGTAACCAGGTAACGGAGGGCCTCCCGGCTCTCCTTGAACTTATCCAGAAGGGCCATGCTCCCGCTGACGTCCAGGAGGACGGTCAGGCTGATCGGCGCGTTGGAGTCCCGGTTGAAGTAGGTGACGGTCCGCCGGCGGTTGTTTTCATAGACCTCGAAATCCTTCTGCGTCAGATCATTGATATACTTGCCGCCCTTGTCCTGGACCGTGACGGAGATCGTGACGGCGGTGACGGAGACATCGTATCGAGCGTCTTCGTTTTTCTTTTTCTGGATCTTCTCTTGCCCGAATGCCGGGGCCGAAGCGGCACAGAGGAACGCCGTCGCCAAGAAAAGAAAGGCGGCGGGGGAGGAGCGAGGCTTCCCTCTTACGTTCAAAATATCGGTCTCCTTGCGGCCTTCAGTCCCCCCCCGGCCCTCGACAGACAAAATAGCACGTCAATAATCCCTAGTCAACGCAACGGATCATCGTGCGAATCTCGCTTTTCTATTCAAAAATAAGCCATTAAACAAAGTCCGAAGGAATTCGGGCACTGGACAAAGAATCCAAAGGTCGGAGGTTCGAATCCTCTCAGGCACGCAGTCATCGCATGAACAGGCGCGCCAGCTGGGTTCGGTTCTTGACCCCGGTTTTCCGGAAAATATTGTAGTTGTGATCCTTCACGGTTTGGGGAGAGATGCAGAGATCGTCGGCGATTTCCCTGTTCGTCTTCCCCCGGCAGACGAGGGTGATGATCTCGATTTCCCGCCCTGTAATTCCATACCTGACCAGGAGATCGGCAGGCGCATGAAATACCGCCCCGGTTTCCGCCGGGAAGGCCTCGGCATATACCCGAACCCAGAGGAAAAGCGCCAGGTTGAACAGGAGCAGTCCCAATGCGTTTGCCAACCTGGCAACCCCGATGTCCCCCGGCGTCCTATCCGGGCCGAGGATCAAACCGGTCAGGCTCAGGAAAAACAACAGGAAAAAAATCGAACCCAGGGAAACAGCGGCGTCCCGGACACGTCCGTGCGCGAGCCGCCTCGCTCCGATTACCAAATAGACTCCAATCCCCATGACCGCGGCGATGAACAGGTATTCCAACCACGAAAAAACGTTCACGAAGTGGCCCGCCAGGCGGCCTCCGACGAAAGGCGCCCATGCGGCGCCTCCTAGGAGCGTTAGGAGCCCTCCCAGAATGAGGAATATCGGTCTGACTCGCGAAGGAACGGGACGAACGAGGATCTTCCTGGAGATGACGATCAGAGAATAAATCCACATGATTTTCAGATAGCCGAGGGCCAGAAGAGTCGCGATGAGGAGAGAAAACCCGTACCGGTCGGGGACGTTCCTCAGCAGGTCCATCCTGACGAATTCCCAGATCAGCCCAAGGATGACAAGGATGTTGTAAAGGAATATGGCGGAGATAACGGCCTTTATGTGTTTGAACGTTCGCGCCTGTCGGCCAACGGCCAGAAGAGTGATCGTCATAAAACCCGACGCGAGGGTCGCAAGAAGGACCATCGGTGTGAAGAGATTCATATATCCGCTTATCATGGGATCGGCGATGATCTTTTGGATTTCCTTTCTCTTCAAAACCCTTGCCGGCAAGGATTGGCGCCGGATCAATCGGAAGCCGGGGACCTGGGCAAGGGACGTAATCTCCGGGGTCGGCCTGGGTGTTGGGCTCCTCCTCCTGTTATTGATTCAACGTGGTACGATCTATCGCTGGCTGCCCGGTCCGCCCGCCAACCCGACGATTCTTACCCTGATCCGGGGCCTGGTCCGGGATCCTTTACTTTTAGCCATATGGCTCGGACCTGTCGTCTGGATCGGCGTCGCCGTGTTCGAAGAATTCCAGCGGGCGTTCATGCTGGACCTGCTGACGGACATCGCCCCGAAGACGTGGCACAAGGCTGTCGTCCTCTTCCTTTCAGCGGGCCTGTTTGGTTTGGCCCATCTCTACCAGGGGCCAGCTGGGATCGCGGGAACCTTTCTCTTTGCCGTCGTGATGGGGCTTTACTATCTCGGCCGCGGCCGGATCGGACCCATGATTATCGGTCATGCCCTTTACGATTCCGTTCAGATTATCATGCTCGTCATCCAAATCCGGCAGGGGGGCGGATGAGGAGGGGTAGATTTCACGAATCCTGCGAATTGAGGGACCCTGACCTGTCCCCCGGAGGGCAGTTAATCGCCGATTGGGACGCCGCAGGTGAGCACAATCTGAGCACAATCGATTGTGCGCCCCATCTAATTACCTTTATTATCAGTAAGTTGAAACGCTAGAGCAGTTCGTTCGTAATCAGCAGGTCGGAGGTTCGATCCCTCTCGCTGGCTCCCCTAGTTGCCCATACGAACCCCTCAGCAGCCAGTCATACTTCCCTCGCGACGTCGCATCGCCGGGGCTGAGTTCCAGAAAGCTGAGATAATTTCCCTCGCCTTCCGGCATTCTGGATACCCCTTCTGTTCGCAGGAGCCTAACGCATCCAATGTTGCCTGGACTAGAAAGCAATTCACCCTCTTTTTCAATTGTCATTGCCCAAGGCTCGCCGACGGTGACGGCCAAATTTGAACCCAAGGGAATTCGCTGTGTCGCGGAAAAAGCAAATATTTATCTTGAAAAGCAAATTCCAATTTAGTATATTGCTATCAAAGGAGGGAAAATGACAAACTCCAAAAGTTCTGCGCGTATTGGTTTCGTCCTGCTCCTGGTGATGAGCATCCTGGCCATCGCCTACTCCGTATTTGCCGTGGGCTATCCCGACTTCTTCGTCAAGAGGTCATGCCCCGGCTACACGGGCCAGGCTTGGATGGACCTCGCCGCCGCATCTCCGGGTACGGCCATATACATCCGCGCTCTGCAGCGCTATGTGGGTGGCTTCGGCTTGGCCCTCACCATTGGGGCACTCATTGTCCTTCTTGGGGCCTTCAAGAAGGGAGAAAAGTGGGCGTGGGTCTATTTCCTCATCGCGGGTGCGGGCGGCTGGCTGATCAACATCATCTATCACATCTTCTCTAAAAGCTCCCTGGGATTGGCCATGAATCTGGTCGGCATCGGTGTCGTTATTCTGGCGCTTATCATCACCGCGAAAGACTTCTTCGGGAAAAAGGCCGCTTAAGGCTTACACCGAGTTTGCGACGGCTGGGGCGCGCCGCGCCGGTTGAAGTCCGGGCCTGCAATACCAGTTTTTTGCCTTCTTTCCTGAACCCAAGGTCCGATTGAGCCGGCGGTCCCCGCAACCGAAGACGAGGAGAAGCCGTTTGCATGTTAGGATTCTCTTATAGAAGGCCGGTTCGTAATCAGCAGGTCGGAGGTTCGAATCGTCTCAAGCCCGCCACGTTTCCCTTCTGTAACTTCAGTGTGATCAATGGCTTTCTCCTCTTTGGGCCTAGCTCCGCTTGACAGACGGAAAGAAGCGGCTCATATTGAACATAAGCTTGGAAAAGGAGGGCAAATGAAAAGGGCAATTATTGGGTTCCTCCTGGGGTTCCTCTCTCCCTTGATATTTTTCGTCATCGGCGAAACACTTGTCATCTCCTTGGCCGCCGCGGGCTTTTATGCAACGTTCCTCTTGATGGCCGTTTGCTTCTTTATCTGTCAATTCCAATTGTCGCGTGGCCATGCCAACGCCCTTCGTAAGGACTGGCCCATTATGTTGGCGCTGAATGTCGTACCGCTGCTCACGGTTATCATAAAGGCATTGGGTGGTGATGATCTTGCTCCGGGCCTCGGGATTCTTCTCTCTTGCTGCGGGGGCACATTCGCTGGCGCGGTTGTGGCGGCCCAAATCGCACGCAAACGGAAGGGAGCACAGTAGTCCTTCATACCGAGGATCCAAAGGTCGGAGGTTCGAATCCTCTCAGGCACGCCACGCTTGACTTCACGCCCGCCCCTTGTTAATCTAAGGCCAAGCTAGAAAAGGGGAGCCCACTTGGCCAACAAGTGCCCGACCTGTCATTCTGATAATAGAAAAACACAGCGAATCTGCGCGAAGTTACGGTACCCAACTCCCTCCTCGCTAGGCGGAAGGAAGATACCCCATGAAGACGAATAGCAGTTCAAGACGGAAATTCCTGCGTTCAGCCACTGCACTCGCAATAGGTACTGCGGCATTCGGATTTGACCCTCCTGATACATCCTCTCAACAGAAAACAAAAGAGGAGATATTCAAACAGCTCGATGAACTGGTCGACAAGTATTTGCCTGTTTTTGGTGCTTGTTCTCAAACCAGTTTTTACGCATTGAATGAAACATTCGATTTAAAAGCTGATAAGATTGTCAAGGCACTGGCCTCATTCCCTGGAATCGCATTCAGAGGTGAAACATGCGGAGCTGTATCCGGATGTTTATTAGGAATTGCCCTCGTATATGAAGAAGACAATCCTGAAAAAAAGCCGAGCCAGAGATTGTCAAGAAAGCCCTCAATTGATTTCTGCTCAAAATTTGAAAGTGAATTTGGCACAACAAGGTGCAGAGATGTCATAGGACATAAAACAGGAAAAGGATACTCTATCTCAAAACCGGAAGACTACGAATTATTATCCCGTGACGGTGTATACAAGTATTGCCCCGGAGTAATCAAGAAAGCTCTTCATGATGCTGCCGAAATTATTTTAGAAAAATCATAAAATGAAATTACCGCCGCTAATAACGAGACTCTATAGTCTTTAGACGCATATAAGCCGTTTTTAGGCTACATTTAATCCCCAACACGTCATATATCTTGACAGCCAAAATGCCCGCCTCCGGCTCGAGGAGTTGCGATCTTGATTTCTTGACACCTGTCCGGGGCCGGAATATATTTCTATTCGGAGGGGAAGTGCGGATTCAGTGGCCGACGCCGGGGCTTTCATGCCGCGCGAGAAAAGGAACTTCCTTTCCGCCAAAAGTTAGAGGAACCAAGGAGACCCTTATAAAAAATAGTGTCCGTAACCGGCCCGCGGCTCGGGGGAGCCGCAAGTGGTTGGCATGGATCGGCATCCTGCTCCTCCTGATCATCGGTGTGTTTGCTGCTCTCCCCTTCTTCACCCCATCGGTCGAGACGCTCGCTATGGACGGCGCAGCGCGGGCAGGCACCGACGGCGAGTACATTGCACTCAGCGATGGCATCGTACATTATGAGGCCTCCGGTCCCGAGGGAGCGCCCTCAGTGCTTTTTATCCACGGCATCACGATCCCCTACGTCGTCTGGGATTCGAATTTCCCCGTAGTGGCGGACGCCGGTTATCGTACAGTGCGTTACGACCTCTACGGCCGAGGCTATTCCGATCGCCTGAGGGGCATTCGATACGACACTGATCTCTTCGACCGGCAACTCCTGGAGCTGGTCGGGAAGCTGAAGGTGAAAACGTCCCTGACGCTGGTCGGCTTCTCGCTGGGTGGCGAGATCTCGGTGATCTTCGCGGAACGCCATCCCGAGCTGGTGAAGGGTCTCATCCTTGTCGATCCCGGGGGATTCCCGATCCCTATGACGGCGGGGGAGAAACTCTTACTGAACCTGCAGCGACTGCCAGGCGTGGGCGAGTACCTCATACGGCTCTTTGGAGAGAAGATGTCCAATCCGGACACTCAGGGCTCGGACCTCTACGATCAGGCGCTCCTGCCGGGCTATGTGAGGCGACTCAAGGGCCTCGAGCGGTACAAGGGTACTTTGTACGCGTGGCTTTCTACGATACGTCACTTTCCATGGGAGCTGGAGTCGAGCTACCGAGCGGTGGGTGATTCACGTAAGCCCGTGCTGCTCGTCTGGGGCAAGGAGGACCGCGTCCTGCCCTTTGCGACGACCGAAAAAGTCATGGCTGCGATACCCCAGGCTGAACTGCTGGCTGTCGAAGAGGCGGGCCATGCTTCGCATTACGAGAAGTCAGCCGTTGTCAATGCGGCGATTCTGAGTTTTCTGCGACGCATCGCGCCGATCAGTTGACCGGCCCTTGAGCCGGCGGGAGACGCCTCGGATCTCTTCGCCACGACGTCGACAGGCAAGCCCTCATCCCCTCGATCGCACGATACTTCCTTCTGCGCGAAGGCAAGAGCCATTCAATATATGAAGATGACGGGAAGACGGTCGGAGGTTCGAATCCTTTCAGGCACGGACCAAGATTCCCCCGTCTTAAAATCTCCATAGGTATTTCGTTTTTTGCTGAGCCGGTTGGAGACGCGTTTTCGCATCGATTATCCCATCTCGCCACCGTGCGGAAGCATAAATCAAGGCTGGGAACATGTCAATGACGCCTGGAGAGCGCGGACGGGCAACTTGAAAGCCGTCAGCGCTGCCCGATGAGCCGGAAATCACCCGGACCTCCCCTTCGGCATAAGAGAGCTTTATGAGAAATATTCGGCCGGGGGATCCGCGGCCCGGAAGGGCGAATCAGGTCGAGAAAACGTCAACAGCCGTTGCCGCTCGTCGGAGGCAATGGGAAACGCAAGGGTACGGGGCCACCCCGAGGCGAAGCAGCGGCAGGAGCCGGAAGCAAAATCCTTCCCCATGCCCTCTTATGCGCATCACGGCCATCGAAAGCCACACGAAATGGAAGAAGCCCGGCGGGTGGCCTCAGTTCGCCCTGGCGAAGTCCGAGACCTTCATAGCCCTGGCACCGTCGGACCGTTGGGTAGCCTTCACTCTCGCCCTGCCTGACGAGACCGCAGGCCTTTACCTCGCGAAGATAGGCGATCAGCCGGCGTCTTTTGAGACGTGGACGAAAATCGACGAAGACCGCAACTATATCGGATCGCCTACATGGTCAAAAGACGGCAAAACCCTGTACTACTGCTCGAACCGTGACGGGTTCATTTGCGTCTGGGCTCAGCGTGGTGCCGCGGATGGGAAACCGTCGGGCGAGCCCTTTGCCGCTTTCCACAATCACACGCCGCCCGACACGAAATTCTACGGCGTTGGTTGGGTAAAAGCGGCTCCGGACCGGCTGTACATGATGCTATCCGAATTCAAGGGCGACCTCTGGGCCCTCAAGCTCCCCCGGTGATAAAGAATGGGGAAGGGCTGCTTTTTTCTATCAGCCTGATTTATTTCTGCAGGGAATTTAATAAAAAAAACGCGGACAGCCGAGAAAATGCAGCCTGTCTCCGTTTTATCGCTTACTCCGGCTCGTGGACGTAAGTCCTCTCATGGAGCTGGACTTTGCCTTCACCGATCTCGAACTTGAAATAGGATCCGGTGAGCCAAAGGTAATACAGCTTGCCCTTCCCCGGAGCTTCCTCTAAATAGATATTGGGAGGTCCCAAACGCTTGATAATATCTTCAATTACTCCGCTGCCGCCGCTTTGGGCAAAGTCCTCGTAGGCGGCTTTGACCTCGGAAGAAGGGCTGAGCGGCACCGCACCCCGAAGATCATTCCATTTGACCTTTGGAATTTGGCGAAGGATGGAGAAAGGGGCTAGGACATATTGGAGGCTTGCAAGGCGCTCCGGCCAATTCAGTCCGGGCTCGGCCGGAGCCCATCGGGCGATGGCAAGAGTGCATTCCGCAGCTCGAAAAATCTCCGTGTTCTTCGGGCTGCAGCTCTGGCTTTCATAAAGCTTGGGATCGGCGAGCGGCTCTCCGAAGCGGGAAACAAGCTCAGCCCGGACCGAACTTTTCGCCTTGAAGTCGTCCGTTCCGGGATCCAGCAGCACTCCGATCAGGCACAACAATAGTTTGTCAGGTCCTTCTATTGACTTGACATCCGCCTGGCCGCTGAGAGACGGCGGAGCCGGGCTGAAATAAACGGATACTTCTTTAAAGCTTGCCCGATTGTTGTACCGTATTTTCCCGTAACCCATCTCCAGGCGCGGCTCTTCGCTCGGAGATCCCCAGGCTTTCACGACTTCTTCAGGGGTCATTCCCCACTTGAGCCCTTCGAAGTCATAAAACAGGGGCCGGGGAGGAGGTCCGGCATCAAGCTCCAATCCTTTTTCTTTTTCGCCCTGCGAGCAGCAAAGCAACACCGCCCCCGTAATTAGAATAAGCCAATAAAGACGCCAGCGCATAATATCCTCCTTCTTGGGATTGCTTTCAAAAGCACGCCTCTCATAGAGAAGAGGCCTGAGGGCCGGCTTTTCTCTCATGTGTGTCTCCATAGGTATTTCGTTTTCTGCTGAGCCGGTTGGAGACGCGTTTTCGCATCGATTATCCCATCTCGCCCCCGTACGGAAGCATAAATCAAGGCTGGGAACATGTCAATGACGCCTGGAGAGCGCGGACGGGCAACTTGAAAGCCGTCAGCGCTGCCCGATGAGCCGGAAATCACCCGGACCTCCCCTTCGGCATAAGAGAGCTTTATGAGAAATATTCGGCCGGGGGATCCGCGGCCATCAAGAGCTCCTGCGAGGCGACCTGAGGCGGCGGGGGCCTCTCCGCAACAAAGGTGAGCTTGAGGTGGCCGATGATACGATCGACCACGGAGAAATCCGTGAGGAACGCGATAACCTTCATTCGACCGCACTCATGCAAACCATGAGTACTGCAAAGCTGCCGCATTTGGGACAGAGCATGGGGTCGACTTCATAGACCTTCCGGATCATGGCAGCGCTTCGCAGTCCTATATGAGGCTTCCGAATTAGGGCCGCCCAACCTTTGGAAGGAAGGCGGCGGAGCTCCTCCTCAACGATCCGGAACGCCGAGGCACTCATGGAGACATCGTCCGTCTCCATGAGTACAGACGGAAGCCGTCGGACTCAGATTCGCCTTCTTGACCTTCCCCTGATGGGCGTTCGCATAGAGGCCGAAGTAACGGACCATCACTTGACCCTTGTCGGGAATATGAGAAGTCACCCGGGCGATAAACTCCAGATAATCCATCACCTCCGTCTCCTGCCCCGCGCCATCACGGCCCCAGCGATAACCGACCTTGCCCTCGGGTTCCAGAAATGTCAGCCGATCCAAGGCGAGTATCGGCCGGAGCATGTATTTCCCCACCCGCTCGGCCTCCGGCTTCGTATTGGCCCGGACCAGGCTGCCAAGGGCGAGCCTTCGGCTCGCCACTCGCCCGCGTCCTTATCCACGGGCGAGTGCGGCGGAAATGGATCCCCGGGACAAGGCCCGGGGCCCCTGCCGCCGTGGACGTTGAAGCCGGAGTGAGGCCAGGAGAGAATGCGCTCGGCCCATTCCGGGCTCAGCAGCTCCTTGCGGACAAGCATCGCCAGGACCTCGCGGGCGAAGATCTCCGCCAGCCGCGAGTCGTCGATCCGCGGGATCTTATGGAAGACGCCCGCACTCATGAACCGTTTTCCGGTTCATGAGTACAGGCGAAACGCCGCCTCGTCGGTCCCGCCCTCGGTCACCAGAAAATGGAGGTGCATGTGTAGATTGATCCGGTCCCCGAAGGTCTGGATGGTTAATCCGCTTGGCATGACACGATGGGCAGAATCCCCTGGTGCGGCAAGAGAACATGACGAGCCGCTCCTCGGCGCAGTCAGGACACCTGATGCGGGCAGCGTTTCGCAGTCCTCATGAGACGGCAACGGATCATGAGGGCGAACCCGCAGCGGGGATTGCCGCAGTCAAGATACTTCTCGACCATCTCCCTTGACGATCGGCCGGAAAAAACCGCCCTCATTCGCTTCGCGCCTGAGGACTGCAAAGCCTGCCCTCATTCGCTTCGCGCCTGAGGACTGCAAAGCCTGCCCTCATTCGCTTCGCGCCTGAGGACTGCAAAGCCTGTACTCCCGCTCGAAACGACTCTCATACTCCGTCAGGAACCTGTCGAAATGATGGAAGAGTATCCGGTAAAGGACCGTCCGCTCCGGATGGCGAGGGCGATAAATTCCTGGCACATCGGAAAGGCCTATTCAAGAAGCGTGCCGGAAGCCGCCCTGGGACGATCCGGAGGCTAGGTGGAGGACTCGTCAACGAACAACTACGCCCTGGCAGCCGCCGTAGAAGGGCTGTAGGAGGACGATCCCCACGAAATAAAAATGGGCGGACTGCCCAGTCCGGGCATCCGCCCATACGTTCGAAATCCTGGTTAGGCTAAGCTTAGAACCGCTTGCCGCCGCCGAAGCCGCCGCCGGTCCTCGGCTTGTCCGTGCGCGGACGGGCTTCCTTGACCGTCATGGTCCGGCCCTTGAGGTCCTTGCCGTTCAGCGCGGCGATGGCCTTATCGGCCTCTTCCTTGTTCGGCATCTCGACGAAGCCGAAGCCGCGGGTCTCCCCGCTGAACTTGTCCTTGATGATCGCCGCGGAGGCGACGTCGCCGAAGGCCGCAAACGCTTCGCGCAGCTCCTAAGGCTTCTGGCGAAGCCATTTTTTCGAGGTTCACGTTAAAATGGCTTTCAGACGCCAAAATGGACAAAATGGTCACGAGAGGCAGGCTTTCGATCCACCTTCAGGAAGCCCTTAAACTGTCCAAAGAATGGGGAGAGGGTCAGAATGATCATAATGGTGTTTTCTCCATCATGCTATTCTGATCACTCTATAACCCAAGATGGGTCTAGTGCCGTCACGTATTTAGAAATGCATGCGGGAGAAACTTGTAGGGAAAGCTTGCATTTGTTAATATCTATCTCAGACTTATTGATAGAAGAAAGAAAGACCTGAACTCAGTTAAATGGACATCATATCTTGATATCCAAATCCCTGAGATGGTCGATTTTGCCTTGCACACAGGAGATCAAACATGATAACTCAAAACCAACTCGATGTGCCTCAGCTGGTGCTGGAAGCACACGAAAGATGCCAGGAATACCTATCGCCTACACCGCTTGAATACTCAAGGTATCTCAGCGAGAATGTCGAAGGTGATGTGTGGCTCAAGTTAGACTCGATGCAGAGAACGGGTTCATTCAAGTTCCGGGGTGCCCTCAACAGGATCCTATCGCTCTCAGACGCAGAACTGGACAAAGGGGTAGTCACAGCCTCTACCGGAAACTATGCCTTCGCCGTTGCCGAGGCGATGCGCATTCGAAAACACCGCCCCACAATTTACGTGGCCGAAGATATTGACCCAGCTCGTCTGAAAGAATTGAGAGCCCATGGCTTGGATCTGGTTGTATACGGTGAAGCTGCCTGGGATGCGGAGAAGGAAGCTCGGCGTGTTGCCGAAGAAAAAGACATGATCTATGTGTCCCCGTACAACGATCCCCTCGTAGTCGGCGGACAGGGAACTTGCGGATATGAAATCTCCAAGCAGCTTCCTGATTTAGATGCAGCCCTCTTCGCCTGCGGAGCCGGGGGATTGCTCACCGGTTCGGCAGGATGGCTGAAATCCCAAAACCCAAAAGTCGAAGCCTTCGGCGTTTCTCCGGAGAACTCCCCGGTGATGTATGAATCCATGCGCGCCAATAAAATAGTCGAGATGGAAACCTACCCAACCTTAGCTGACACCTGCGCTGGCGGTGTGGACCTGGACAGTATCACTCTCGATTTGTGCCGGCGGTATGCGGACGAGATTATGCTGGTTACCGAAAAAGGGATTGAAACATCCATCCGTCTGTTGTTCGAGCAGCATCGTCTGGTGGTCGAAGGTTCGGGTGCATTGAGTGTTAGCGGCCTTCTCAGACGAAAAGATCAATTCAAAGGAAAGAAAGTGGTTGCAGTTGTTTGTGGGCGCAACATTCCTCTGGAACTGTTCAAACGTATCATTGCCTAACCACGACTCGACAAGCTGCCGCGCCATTAAAAAGAGGCTATGATGAAAACTCACAAACTGGTACTGATTGGCTTTGGAAATGTAGGACAGGCTCTGGCCCGCCTGCTTCTTGAAAAATGTTCGGAACTACAGGACCGCTACGCGATCCGCTTTATGGTCATGGCTGTCGCCACCGGCACTCACGGACGTGCGCTTGATACAAGTGGGATCGATCTTGAAAGAGCGCTTGAGATCATGCAGTCCGGAGGCTCGCTGGATGAGCTTTCCCCCTCACCAGCACCCACAGACAACCTCGAGCTGATCAGAGCCAGCGAAGGAGATGTCATGTTCGAGAGCACAACAGTCAGCTATGAGGATGGACAGCCTGCCATATCCCATATCGAGACTGCTCTGGAGAACGGTATGCACGCGATCACAGCTAACAAAGGCACCGTGGTGCACGGCTATCACCGCCTACAGGCCTTAGCCGTCAAGCATGGTCTTAAGTTCTTTTTTGAATCGACCGTGATGGACGGCGTGCCGATCTTCTCCGCCTTCCGCCAACTGCCGGCCGTGAATCTGAGCGCCATCCGGGGCGTGCTGAACTCGACCACCAACCTGATCCTCTCTCGCATGGAAGCGGGTGACAGCTTTGATGAGGCGGTCAGGCATTCCCAGCAAATCGGCATCGCCGAGACTGATCCCAGCGGGGACATTGACGGCTGGGATGCAGCTGTCAAGCTGTCGGCCATGATCACGGTCCTGATGGACCACCCCTTCACGCCCGATCTGGTCGACCGCAGCGGTATCAGAAGCATAACTCCCAAGATGATCGCTGAAGCGAAAGCAAAGGGCAAACGCTATAAGCTTGTCGCCCATGCCTGGAAGGAAGGCGGGCAAGTCAAAGCCAAAGTCTCCCCAGAGCTAATCGGCACAGATTCAGTGCTCTACAACATCAGCGGCACCACTACAATCGTCCAGTTTGAATCCGATGTACTCGGGAAACTCTCGTTTATCGAGAAAGACCTCGGCACCCGCACCACCGCCTACGGCCTACTGGCCGATTTTATCAATGCGGTGGCGGGGTGAGCGGCTGTGAATTACCCCTTGCTGCTCTAATTGTCGGTCGGGATTCATCCCCCTCAACCCAGCGGCTCGAGACAGGCCGCGAGTTCATGCTCCTCATCGACGGATAGATTCTGCAGCGGCGCACGCACGCCACCACCGTCGAAGCCACGCAGGCGGGAGGCAACCTTGACCTTTGGAACATAGTTGCCTTTCCAGATGTAGAGCAGCGATGGGATCATGCGCGACCACAGTTCCATGGCACCGGCGATATCACCTCCGGCGACCAGTTCAAACAGGCGCACACTCTCGTGCGGCATGTAGTTTGCGCCAACCCAGATACACCCCTTTGCCCCGGCAATGAAGCTGAAGACGGTTGTGGGATCGCAACCGTTCAACACCGTGTATCCGGTGGCGAGGTACTCCTGCTGGCGGATCAGGTCGCCGGCGCTGTCTTTGATGTAGCTGAAATGCTCGAGCTGATTCAGGCGTTTGAACAGGTTGACCGAAATACCGATGCCGGTGGTTTGCGGGATGTTATAGCCGATGATGTCGATTTCGACCGCGGCATCGATGGTCTCGTAGAACGCAAACAACCCGTCGTCATCTTCGGGGCCTTCGAGGTAGGGCGGCAAAATCATCAGCGCATCGGCGCCGAGTCCCTGAGCGTGTTTGCTGCGCTCCAGCACTTCGTCAAGCACCAGCGCCGAGGTCTGACAAATGAGTTTGCAGCGTCCGTTGATACGCCTGGCGCCAAGCTCGTACAGCCGATTGCATTCCTGCTGAGTCAGGTAGGGATGCTGCCCGGTGCCGGCGCCGAGCACCAGGCCATGGACGCCGGTGTCGATATAGATATCGATCAATTCTTCCCACCGCGCATAATCGATGCTGCCGTGGGCATCCATCGGAGTTTGCATGGCCAGGTTGATTCCGGTCAGTTTGCTCATTGATTTCTCCTTCCCATAACAAGAGGTCAGTGGCCAGCCGTCGTGCCACCATCAATCGCCAAGATGGCCCCAGTTACGAAACGTGCCTCAAATGAAGCCAGATAGAGGACCGCATGGCCGATCTCGGCCGGCGTGGCAATGCGCTTCAAAGGCGCATAGTCGATAAACTTTTGCCATGCCGCTTCCGGGTCCGGTTTCTTTTTGACAGAAAGACGGATCATGTCCGTATCCGTGTAGCCAGGGCATACGCAGTTGACCCGGACGTCCGGTGCGACTTCCAGTGCCATCGCCCTAGTCATGTTGACGACCCCGCCCTTTGACGCGCAGTAGACGGTGATGCCTGGGCACCCCATCAAGCCGGCATCCGAAGCGATGTTGACGATGTTACCATTGGACTTGCGCAATTCAGGCAAAGCCGCGCGGCAGCAGAAGAATGTGCCCTTGAGATTGACGTCGACGTGAGCGTCCCACATCGCCTCATCGCTGTCCTCAATGGGTCTGCCAGCACCGATACCGGCGCTGTTGACCAGAATGCCGAGGCCTTCGAAGGCATCGTTCGCAGTCTTTACCGCCAACTCACAGCCTGAAACGGTTCCGATATCGCCGGGGGCTGCAACCAGGCGCTCACCATGACCCAGCCTCTCCATGGCGACGTTGACGGATTTCTCTGTTCTGCTATTGCTGGCGACACGCGCACCAGCATTGATAAAAGCTCCTGCAATTGCAAAACCGATACCCCGACTGCTGCCCGTCATCAGGACTCGTTTTCCTGCGAAATCCATGTCGTTCTTCTTTCGTTTTTATCTAATCAATTGGGTTGAGTCTATCAAGGAGGCTTTCTCAAACATATCCTATCCATACCGCCACGGCCAATGCGATCGAGCTTACGATCGCGATCTTCACCATGAAGGGCAGTATGAAGCGCACCCAACGGTCGTACGGAATACCTGCCATGGCCAGAATGCCTATGAGCACGTAATTCGTTGGAATCAGAACATTGCTGAATCCGTCACCAAACTGGAAGGCCAGTACCGCCACCTGCCTGCTCACACCCGCAAGATCCGACAGCGGCGCCATTATCGGCATGGTGACGAAGGCCTGACCGCTTCCGGACGGTATAAAAAAGTTGACGACAGCTTGCACGAAGAACATTCCCACGGCGGAAAGGGCACCCGGGAGCTTTTCAACTGGAATGCTGAGTCCATAGATCATTGTATCGACCACGCCGCCTTCGCCTAAAACCACCTGGATACCGCGTGCCACACCGATCAAAAGGGCAACGCCCGCAAGGCTCTCCGCGCCCGTACTGAATTGGGCAGCTAAACGGTCCGGACTGATCCGGTTGATGATGGCAACGATTAACGTAAGACCGACGAACACGCCTTGCATCTCATTGAGGCCCCATTTCCACATGATCATCCCGAAAATAAGGAGGAACAAAGCAATGCCTACAGCGGCCAGAATCAGTTTGTTTTTGCCCGTCAGCGGGTCCTGATCCCCCATGGTCATTGCCTGTTCACGGCTTGGGATCGCGAGACCATCTGGTACGCTCACATCAGCAACCAGGCTTGCCGCCGGATCACGCCCCACTTTCTTCGCATAGGACCGGACATGATGAATACCAATCGCTACAAAGACGACAAATAGCACCAACCGGTACCAAAGACCTGACGCCGGTTCCAGTCCGGCAATATTCTGGGCGATCAGTGTCGTAAAGGGATTGATGGTGGCCGCACTAAAACCGACACCGTAGCCAACCATGACAATCGCGATAGCCGTGAGCCTGTCGTAGCCAAGGGCGAGAGTCATGCCGATGAGAACTGGGACAAAGGGATAATACTCTTCACCGAATCCGACAGTGCTCGATCCAGCAGCAAACAGGGTAATTCCGCAGGCCACCAACCAAAAGGGTCGATTCCCCCAGCGCCTCAGTAGGGCTCCCATCCCTGCATCTATGGCTCCTGTAGATCGAAGAACGGCGAACGCACCCCCGATGATGAGGACAAAAAGAACAATCGCGTGGGCATCGCTTAATCCTTTGGGTATGGCCGTGAGGAAGGCCGCAGGCGACAACGCCGGAGTCTCCGGAGTACGGTGAAAGCTGCCGGGGACTACCTGCATTTGTCCTTTTTCATTCTTTAAGCGGTCGAATTCTCCGGCAGGAATCAGGTAAGTGAGTATCTGGGCGAGCACCACTATCGAGAAAAGGACAACGAGCGTGTGCGGTACTTTGAATTTGTGTTTCGTCATAATGAACTCTATTTGTTGTTATGAATCGGACTTCGATTTCTTCACATACTTTTCAAACCAGTCGAGATAGCGCTGGAACAGATCCTTTTTATAGCTAGGTCGACGGATGCCGTGGTGCGCGTCGGGGTAGACGACGAGCAAAGCCTCACGGCCCAGCTGCTTCATCGCCTGGTACATCTGCTCGGAGTGGATGATCGGCTGATTCCAGTCCTTCTCACCTCCAATGAAGAGCGTCGGCGTGGTAATGTTCTTCACCTCCATGAAAGGCGATACGCTATCCCAAAGGTCGCGGTTCTCCCAGGGGGGACCGAGTTCCGTGTTGAACCACTCCTGATATGGATCGTGACCGTACGTCGAGGTCCACAGTCCGACGCTGGCCCCGCTGATGGCGCCCGCAAAACGATCTGTGGAGGTGATCACATCGTTCGTAAGCGTCCCTCCGTAGGACCAGCCACCGATGCCGAGCCGATCGGGGTCGGCGTAGCCCAGCTCCACGACGTGGTCGGTGGCAACGATCACGTCCTCGGCATCATGGGTGCCCCAGGCGCGGTAGTTCGAGAGTGTGAAGTCGAGCCCTCGGCCTCCGGAGCCTCGAACGTTCGGCATCACCACCACATAGCCGTTGGCGGCGAAGAGCTGCACTATAAAATCGAAGCCAAAATCGTACTGGTCCTCCTGGCCGCCGTGAAGCCAGAGGAGGGACGGATAGCGGAGCTTCGGGTCGAAGGACTGCGGCTTGTAGATGAAGGCCTGGATCTCGGTTCCGTCGAGGGTGGGGAAGCGCTCCTCCTCCGCGTCGGCCAGTGCGATCGTCTTCAGCAGCTCGTCGTTGACGTGAGTGAGACGACGTAGACCCGCAGGGCCGGAGGGCTCGGGATCGAGGACGAACAGCTCGGCCGGCAACCGGGGCTCGCTGACGAGGGCGACGACGGCGCCGTCGGGGGCAACCGCGGCCGCCTCCAGCCGCGACCGTCCGGCGATCGGCCGGCTCAGGCCGCCTTCCTCGACCGACACCGCGGCCAGATCAACCCTGCCGTCATCCTCGAGTAGGACGTAGAGGCTGCGTCCGTCGGGCGAAAAATGCGGTTGGTAGACCTTCCGGTCGAGGGACTCCGTGGTGAGAAGCACGGGCTCGTCCTCACCGACACGGATGAGCGCGAGCTTCGTCTGCAGGTAGGCCAGGGGAACGTCAGTCCGGGTCGTCGTGATGTAGGCGAGCCTCTCGCCGTCGGGGTGCCAGACCGGCTCGTCGTCGGACCCGGGATTGGTGGTGACCCGGACCGGCTTCTGCTCCCCGAAGGGGAGGGCGGACTTCACCAGCCAGATATCGGTGTTGTCGTTGGCGTCGGGCTCTTCGGTCCGGTTGCTGACGAAGGCGACCACGCTCCCATCCGGAGACCAGGCCGGATCGGAATCCTCGTAGTCCCCGGAGGTGATCTGCACGAGGGCCTTGGTCTCGACGTCGAAGACGTAGAGATGAGCGCGCAGACGATTCAAATAACCCACATAGTCTTCCTTGAACAGCAGCCGGTCGATCACCCAGGGCCCGGGGGCCTTTCCCTGGCTTGGCTTAGGATCGCGGATCACGAGCACGAGTCGCTTCCCGTCGGGCGACCACTCGTAGGCCTCGACTCCCTGCTCGACACTGGTGAGCGGGATCCCCTCGCCGCCGCGCAGGCCCAGCGTATAGACCTGCTGGCCCTTCGAGCTCCGTTCCCATTCACGGTCCGACAGGAACGCCAGGTGCTTGCCATCAGGGCTCCACCGGGGCCGCGTTGCGGAGCTCCCCCGAGCCGTCATGGGGATCGCCTCGCCGCCGGAGTTGGAGATCATCCACAGCCGCGTCTCGTGCTGGTCTGTCTCGAGGTCCTGCGAATGGACGGTGAAGGCGACCCAGGCACCATCTGGGCTGATGCGCGGGTCGTATACGTCCTTCAGGGCAAAGTAGTCATCGATCTGGAGATGGCGGTGCGCATCGGCATCCTGCGCCAGGCCCCGTGTCTCCGCGCCCGCGCCTACAAGAAACGCCATCATGAATGCCAGTAGTCCTAGTCCTTTCGCATTGTGTTTCATTGCGCTATTCTCCTATCTTGCTATTGCCTTTCCCTCCCTGAGCAGGAGAGCAGACGTCCAACCTCTTCGTCAATGACCTGGTTCAACCGCTTCCGTTGGATCTCGAAGCGTTCCGAAAGATCTTCGAATACCGCGTACATCGATTTCGTGGGTTTGGCATCGGCCGCGCCGACAGCACTCGAGAGCGAGCTCAGCTTTTCGGTCAATCCCGGGGGACTCCACATCATGGGGTGTTCTTTGGATCCCATCCATATGGTGAGAACACCCTCGATCTGCCTGAACTGCTTTAGGATTCCATCTGCCTTGAGCTTAGATTCCTCCTGCAGTTGGGCCTGACGTTCCTCAACCCTGGTTCGGAGTTCTCTGATTCTCATCACAGTTTCAGCGACTTCCGAAAACCGATCCCGGATATCTACCATGAGGTCGAACTGTACTCTGAGATCGGCGTCGCTGGCCTTAACTCTCGGATCTTTGCGAATCTCGAAAGGCTGCTCGTAAGTCTGACCATCCACAGAAAGTCGGACGATGTATCGTCCGGGGGGTGCAACCGGCGGTGAAGGCGGTGAGTAATCGGTGCTCAGGAAACCGTTCAATGCTCCAGCAGCCGGGGGCATTGGGGTACCCGGATATCGCATGTCCCAGAAAAAGCGGTTCGTTCCTTTGCTTGTAGTGGGGCCGGGATTCTCATTTGACCCGCTGGAGAACTGCTGGATGATCTCGTCGTTAGCCTCCATGAACGTGAGCTCCACCTCACCGGTGGCTGCTTGGGCCAGGTGATATTCGACAATCACCCCTCGTGGCGGGTTCCTCGCCTCGTCCCTAGACCCCATCCACCCGCTCCCTCCCCGTCGTTGGCGGATAGCGGGGGCGACTTCAAACAGATGCACCGGGGCCGAGGCCACTTCAGGGGTGATGGCACGCAAGGACGAGATATTATCCATGATCCAGAAGCCCCGTCCATGGGTTGCCACCACCAGGTCGTCGTCCTTCACGAGCATATGCATTACCATCACCGACGGCAGGTTGCGCTGCAGGGACTGCCAGGAGTCCCCGGCGTCGAAGGAGACGTAGGCACCGGTTTCCGTGCCCGCGTAGAGGAGACCCGGCCGGACCGGATCCTCCCGGATGACCCATGAGTAGTCGTTTTCCCGAATCCCGGTGGTGATCCGCTGCCAGCTGTTGCCGTAGTCGTTAGTCTTGTAGAGGTAGGGTGTGCGATCGCTCACCCTGTGCCGTTCTCCGGAGATATATGCCGTCCCCCGCCGGTGGGGAGATACATCTATGGCGGTTATGGTGGTCCATTCGGGGAGATCCGGAGGAGAGACATCCTGCCAACTGCCGCCGCCATCTCGTGAGACCTGAACGGTACTGTCGTCGGTGCCCACCCAGAGCTCACCCTTTTGGAGGGGAGACTCGGCAAGGGTCCGGATGAGGCTCACGTGAAAAAGCGAGGACGCATTGGAACTGATGGGTCCTCCGGATATTTCGCCCATCACGTCCTGGCGGTTCTGCGAGAGGTCAGGACTGATCGTGTCCCAGGATTGGCCTTCGTCCCTGGACCGGAAGACGTACTGGGCGGCGGTGTAGAGCACGCCAGGATCGTGCGGCGAGAGGAGCACAGGAAAAGAGTAGTAGAAACGGTACTTCACATCTTTGACGGGCGTTCCAAACACCCACTCGGGCCAAACGCTGATGTGTGGAGCCTGCCCGGTTTCACGGTCAAAACGGACCATGCTGGACCTATCGCATGCATAGACCAAGCTCCCGTCGGGCTTGACCGCTGTCTGCCCGCCCTCGCCGGCCGGAATGGGAAGGTAGTGCGTCCATCCGATGGAGCAATCGTCGGTTCGACTTGGAATCCCGATGTGACTGTTGTCGTTCTGAGCGCCGTAGAGCCAGTACGGATCCTGGTCGTCCACAGCCAGACTTAGCAGGTCTGCGGTAGGTTGGTTCTCCAGGCTCGACCAGGACTCACCTCCGTTCAACGTCACCGAAGCCCCCCCATCTCCTCCTTCGATCATTCGGCGAGAGTCATTCGGATCGATCCACAACGCATGAGGATCCCAATTCTCCATAGGTACATATCGGAAGGTCCGGCCCGCGTCCGTGGACTTCTGTAAACCGGTGATGGGTTGGATATAGACGACATCGGGATCCTGGGGGTCGGCGGTGATGTGATTATAGGAATTGGGGATCTCCATTTTACTTGGGTCTTGATGCGTCAACTGCCAAGTGGCACCCCCATCATCGGAACGATAGATCCCGCCTTGGCCTTCGTCAGCCTCGATGAAGGTATACACCCGCTTGGAGTCAGCGGGTGAGATAGCTATGCAGATCTTGCCGACCAGGCCTTTGGGCATTCCGGGATTGCGGGTGATGTCTGTCCAGGTATCCCCGCCGTCTGTGCTCTTGAAAAGGCCCGTGCTGGGCCCGCCGCTCTCCTCATCCCAAGGGTAGGTCACATGGTGGTTCAAGGCCGCGATGATCACCTTCGGGTTCGCGGGATCAATACACAGGTCCACCGCACCTGCAGTCTCGCCCCTGCTCAGGATCTGCTCCCATGTCTCCCCGCCATCCGTGGTTCGATAGACGCCGCGTTCCGGATTGGGGCCGAACATGTCCCCCATCGCCGCCACGTACACGATATCGGGATTAGTGGGATGAATGCGGAGCCTGGAGATGTGCCGGGTCTCTCGAAGGCCTACGTTGGTCCAGGTCTCTCCTCCATCAATGGATTTGTAAACCCCATCTCCAGGAGAGATGAATTGCCGTTGTAGCCCCTCACCCGTCCCCGCGTAGATCACCTCGGGATCCGAGAGCGACGCGTCCAGACCACCCACCGCAGGAAATTTGAAGAAGCCGTCCGACACGTTCCTCCAATTCCTTCCGGCATCGGTGGTCTTCCACACTCCGCCGTGGGCAGCACCGAAATAGTAGATGAGTGGGTCGTCGGGATGTCCCGTCACTGCCACGACACGCCCTCCGCGGTACGGTCCCACAAACCGCCACTCGAGGGCCGAAAGAAAGCCGGCATCCACACTGGGATAACCAGCGATAGCAACCTCGCCCTTGCCCTCGTCACCAGAATCACAGCGGCATCCAAACAGGACAAGGAGGGCAATACCAGTCGTGGATAGCATTCTTAAGCCGACGCGGGTGACTCTGCGAATCGGATTCATCCCCATCCCCACCGGCGGAGCCATCAACCACGTTAGTGACATGGCTCTTCTCCTTCGAAAGAAATGGCGATTCTCAATTAATGAGAAAGCGGATAACTAGCATTTTCCGTGGACCTTGCCAAGGACACGGGGACATCAAGAATGAGTCACCAGGTTACGTCGATGATAACTCAACTATTCTATGTTTCCCAAGGCATGATAGACGGCCTTGGCAATCTGAAGGTCCTGAACCGCCACCCCGGTCAGGTCCGCGATGGTGATCTGTTCCTCGGACGTTCTCTGAAGATCCGGATTGACAATCACACGTCCCAATTCCACGATCCGTTCTTTCTCCAGGACTCCGGCCTTAAGGGCTTGATAAATCTCGCCCCGCAAGAGACACTGGCTGATGCTGTCGGCAACAACAATATCAGCTTTTTGAAGAATCCGCGGGTCCAACTCTTGCTTCTCCGGAGTGTCAGATCCCATGGCCGTGATATGTGTTCCTTGACGGATCATGTCAGCCGACAACAAGGGAGATTTTGAAGGTGTCGCCGTAACGATAAGATTGCAGCGAGCGGCGATATCTTCAGTATTCAAGGTCGTTTGGACGCGGTATCCCAAAGGCTCCATGTCCCTCTTGTAGTCATCCAGCTCCTTCTGATTCATGCCCCACACCATTACATCCTTGCAGTCGATGACGGGCGCTAAATATTCGACCTGCATCCGGCCTTGGGTGCCTGCGCCTAAGACACCTATACATTCGATATTTTTCGGAGCCAGATATTTGGCGCTTACCGCACCCGCGGCGGCGGTGCGCACGTTCGTGAGATGGCACTTGTCCAGAAGAGCACAGGCCAGCTCTCCCGTCCCCTTTTTGAAAAGCAAAAGAAGTCCGTCACTCGTATAGCGGTTCGATTGAGGACTCTCAAAAAATCCGGAGGCAATTTTAATGACGTAATAATCGTCATCCACAATATAACCGTACTTGATGTGAACATCGCCGGGAGGCTCTTTGAAAATCATCTCTCCCACTGGAGGAATCACGGCTTTTCCTTCGGAATAGGCGATAAATCCCTCTTCGATCTCTTTGATAGGCTGAATATTTTTCAAAACGGCCTTGATTTGAGCTAGATTAATAAAACGGCTCATTTTTCATCTCCTTTCCTGGTTTTGTTCATTATACAATCAAAATCGATGGCTTTAAACAAAAAATAGTCTCTTTTCTATAAAGATAAGAGCTTGGTTTTTGGCTGCGCTCGGCGCGAGTGTCTATTCTCCGCAATTCTCCCCTCCAACCATCATCAGGAAGTGTAGATCATGGCTCGAAGAGATGTCAAGGACACGAATCGCGCCGTCTAAAATCTTACCGAAGGCTGATATGTCTTGCCATTTAAAAATCTTACCATGGGTGGACAGGGACAAGGGGATCTTCGTACTCTACCTTCTCTCGTCGAGGAGGTCAGAGTATGGATCTTCACAGTCGGAGGGCCCTCATGGATTCCATGTCTGAGCGCTACCGTCGAGCCTCTAAAAGGTCGAAAACCCGGATCTTGGACGAGGTCTG
>Ga0315274_10001912_pt1 | contig 31969 bp, 28 predicted proteins | sample YL17G02_20_MG_FD_203700 | JGI IMG/M metagenome (GOLD analysis project Ga0315274, IMG submission 203700) | Sediment microbial communities from Yellowstone Lake, YNP, Wyoming, USA - YL17G02_20 | ecosystem: Environmental > Aquatic > Freshwater > Lake > Sediment | place: USA: Wyoming | collected...
CAGGACACGGCCGCCATCAATATCATCGAGGCCGAACCGGGCGGCTTCGTCCTCGTCTCGCTCAACGACACCTGCCACCTCTCCGGCCGGACCTAAAAACCGTTTTAAGCATCTTTTCCGGCTCTCGGCACGTATATATTAAGGATGACCAGAACGACCCGGCTCTGAGATTGACCCATTCGCCGGCGCTGAGATCCTTTATTCAAGGCAGGATCGATAAACGCGGCTCAGGGTTAACCCGGACAAAGCCCCGGCATTAATGCCGGGGAGTCGAGGGTTTGACTCCCTCGGGCGAAATTGCTATTCTCAGGGAGCGGGGAAGGGATAGAGTTATGAGGTGCTCTTATTGCGATCATGAAAACCCTGACAATACACGATATTGCGGCCAGTGCGGCCGCCCCCTGCTGAGCGCCCCCGACGCCGGCGACGGCAACACCCGGACCATCCAGGCGACGCCCGATCCCGTCCTGACCCGGGGGGCGACTTTCGCGGGCCGCTACGAGGTCATCGAGGAGCTCGGCAAGGGCGGAATGGGCCGGGTCTACAAGGTCTACGACACCCGGATCAAGGAAAAAATCGCCCTCAAGCTCCTGAAGGCCGAAATCGCTTCCGACTCGGAGACGATCGAGCGCTTCCGGAACGAAATCAAGCTGGCCCGCCAGATCTCCCACCGCCACGTCTGCCGGATGTTCGATATCGGCGAAGAGGGATTCTCGACCTTCATCACCATGGAGCTTGTCGGCGGCGAGGACCTCAAGAGCTTCGTCCGCCGCTCGGGACACCTGACCGAGGCCAAGGCCATCGCCATCGGCCGGCAGATCGCCGAGGGGCTGGCCGAGGCCCATCGGGTCGGCGTCGTCCACCGGGACCTCAAGCCCCAGAACATCATGATCGACCGGGAGGGAAACGTCCGGATCATGGACTTCGGGATCGCCCTCTCCAAGCGGACCCGCGGCCTGACCGGGACCGGCGTCGTCATCGGCACGCCCGAGTACATGTCGCCCGAGCAGGTCGAGGCCAAGGAAGTCGACGCCCGCACGGACATCTATTCGCTGGGCATCATCCTGTTCGAAATGGTGACCGGGCGGGTGCCGTTCGAGGGCGAGACGGCCCTGAGCGTCGCCATCAAGCAGCGGAACGACCGCCCGCCCAATCCCCATGACCTCAACCCGGCCCTATCGGACGGAATGGCCGACGTCATCCTCAAGTGCCTGGAAAAAGCCAAGGCCAACCGCTACCAAACGGCCGAGACCATGCTGGCCGACTTCGACAAGGTCGGCCAGGGATTGACTCCCTCGCGCGGCCTGACCCGCCCCGTCGGCCAGACGCCCCGCACGACCGTCCTCCCCGAGGAGATCACTGTCAAACTCAAGTTGAGAAAGATCGCCGGTCTCGCCCTGGCCCTCCTCCTTGTCGCCGGCGGATGGCTCATCTGGAAATCGCGAGTCAAGCCCAAGACCTCCCCGGCCGGACCGCCGGGCGTATACGTCCAGCGGGACAGCCCGCGGGACGAAGCCGGACGGAGGGCTATGAGGATTTCCGACCCCGCGAAGCCCCAGCCGGACGAGAACACGACGGCCAAAAGAGTGCTCACTTACCTCGCTCCCTTCGTGACTGAAGGCGTGAAAAAATTATCTCCCAAAGATATCCAGGAGTGGGAGAAGGCCATGAACGCGGTCAAAACTCAGCTCCCCGCGGAGGGCCCCTTCATGGAAATCTGGGGACAGGCCGACGCCAAAATCCAGGAAGCCAAGAAGCTCCACCAGGAAGGCCGGTCCCTCGAGTCCCAGAAGAGCGTCAGCAAGGGCGAGTCGCAAGTGCGCAAGCTCATGACGCTCGTCAGCGACCGCGATAAAGCCGACCGGGCGCGGACCGACATGGAAGCCGCCCGGAAAAAGGCCGAGGCCGGGGGGGCGGCCAAAGAGGGCGGCCTCCTCTACTGGCTCGCCGTCGAAAAGGAAAAGGACGCCGCCGACGCCTACCAGAAGAACGATTTTTCGGGCGCCCGGACCCTCTACTCCATTCTCAAGAGCGTCTATGAAATGAGCCTGCGGGCCAGCGACGACGTCCAGGGCATCTCCCACCTCAGGAGCTTCGTCCTGGGCCTCAGGATGGGCGCCGATATGTTCAAAGCCCGGGAAACGGCCTCCTGGCTCTACGACAGGGCCCGCGAGGGGGAAATTCAGGCCGACGCGGCCTTTCAGAGGAACGGCTATACGGAAGCGGCCGAATACTACCTCCTTTCGGCCTTCTTGTACGATAAATCCCGCGAGGTTGCCGAAGACAGCTCCCAAAAAACGATCATCGGCGCGAGCGCCGCAGTCCCGGACATGCGAGAGCCGGGATAATCCCGCCTGATCTTCCCAGTTTAAAACGAACGGCTCAGCGACGTTACTTTGGAAGCGGCTCCAGGGCGTCCAGCGCCTTGAGGGCCAGCCGGTACAGATAGGTGTGGACCTGGTTCCCGTTGCTGAGGACGGCGAATCCAGTCTTCCGGTCCAGGTTCCCGGCCAGAAAAGCCGTGTAACCGGCGACGCTCCCGCTGTGAGCGAAGACCTTAGCGCCGTTCTGCTCCGAGATCCACCAAGCCAGGCCGAATCCGGTCGTCTCGTTGAGCCAGCCGTGAGCGACCGGGCCGGCGAACTGGTCGTACTGGCGAGTCATGACCTGGGCAAAGGTCTCTTGGTTGATAAGCGGGCGGCCTTTGTAGGCGCCCCCGTTGAGGTTGGCGATGAGCCAGCGGGCTTGGTCGAGGACGGTCCCGTAGACGATCCCGGCCGGCCAGACGTTGGCCTTGAGCCAGTGGACGGGCTCCCAGTTCTTGGTTTTAGCGCCCACTACATAAGGTATGGCCAGTCGCTCGACCATGTCGGGACGCGGGATGAAGCCGGTGTCGGTCATCTCGACCGGCTCCACAATATGAGAGAGGATGTAACTCCGAAACGGCTGCCCCGAAAGCTTTTCGATGAGGTGGGCGATCAGGGTGAACCCGATATTGGAGTACTCGACCTTGGTCAGGGGCGGGTTTTTGAGCTTGAGGGCCTTCTCGAGATAGGCGGCCAGCGAGGGAGGAGAGGCGTCAGCCCAGATCAAGTAGGGGCCGAAGTCCGCGGGGAGGCCCGAGGTATGGGTTAGGAGATGCCTGAAGGTCACGGGACGGTCCGGAGTCTCGCCCTGGATCTTAAGATCTCCGAGAAAAGGGGCAACCGCGTCGTCCAGCTTGAACTTCCCCTGCTCCATGAGCTGGAGAAGGCCGAAAGCCGACATCGTCTTGAAGGTCGAGCCGATGAGATAGACGGTCTCGAGGCGGGCGGGCGTCTTGGCCCACAGGTTCGCGAATCCATAGGCGCCCGTCCAGACGACCTTGTCGCCCCGGACGAGGGCGATCGTGCAGGACGGGATCCGGCCCTCGGTCATGACCCTGTGGATCTCGGGGACGAGGGTCTGTGACAGGCGTTGAACCTCAGCCGAAGAGGTTTCCTCCTGGGCGGCCGCGGCCGGAACCGCGATCCAGACAATGATGGCCGTTATCAGGAGGGAGGATAGTGTTTTTGAACCGAGCATGGCTCTCTCCTTGGGGTCAGAGCTAATCATTGTACACGGAAACGGCGTTCAAGCCGAATTCCAAAGACTATGTTTTACTCGGACGAATTTGATATATAGTACGGAGGGGAGGGACGTCATGATCCTCAAGCGCATCCTGGTCGTTTTGGCCGTCATCCTTATCCTTGTCGGGATCATGGCTGTCAGGACGCTCCATCTGGCCGGCGTCTTCAAGACGATCAAGCCCCATACGGGCTGCGAACGCCTGGTCATCGGAGGAATGCCGGGCCCCGAGGATATCACGATCCATCCCGGAAACGGCTTCGCCTATATCTCAAGCGACGACCGGCGGGCGCGGGCGGCCGGCCGGGACGTCAAGGGCCGGATATTCGTCCTCGACCCCAAGACCGATATCCCCGAGCCTCGCGAATTGACCCTGACCGAGCCCAAAGACTTCCACCCCCACGGAATCAGTCTCTTGGTCGACGCCGACGGCCGGACCCTCCTCTTCGCCGTCAACCACCGCGCCGACGGTCCCTTCGTCGAGATCTTCGAGGTCGCGGGCCACGCCCTCCTCCATCGCGAGTCGGTCTCCCACCCCCTTATGTTCAGCCCCAACGACGTCGTGGCGGTGGGGCCGCGCAGTTTCTATGTCACCAATGACCACGGGAGCCGCACGCCGCGCGGGCGGATGTTCGAGAATTATCTGTTCCTTAATAAAGCCTTCATCCTTTACTTCGACGGACGCGGGATGGCCGTCGCCGCCAAGGGGATCGGATACGCCAACGGGATCGCCATGAGCCCGGACGGCGCGACCGTCTATGTGGCCGGTTCATCCGACAGGTCCATCCGTGTTTTCAAGCGCGATGCCGCGATCGGGGGCTTGACCCGCTCGTTTAGGATCAAGACCGGATCCGCTCCCGACAACATCGAACTCGACGCTTCGGGAAACCTCTGGATCGCCGCCCATCCCAAAATGCTCAGGTTCGCCAAGCACGCCGCGGATCCGAAGGCGACCTCCCCTTCCCAGGTCCTGAGGATCGCGGCGCGCGGCCCCAAGGACTCGGCCGTCGAGGAAGTCTATCTCGACAATGGAAGCGAGATCTCCGGTTCGAGCGTCGCGGCGCCCTTCCCGGGCGGATTCCTGATCGGCCAGGTCTTCGGCGACCAGGTCCTCTTGTGCCGCCGCTGCCGGGAGGAGAGGACGCCCTACCTCGATCCTACTCTGCCCGTGGAACGCCGCGTCGACGACCTCGTCTCACGGATGACTCTCGACGAGAAAATCTCCCAGATGGTCCATGAAGCGCCGGCCATCGACCGGCTGGCCGTCCCCGCCTACAACTGGTGGAACGAGTGCCTCCACGGGGTAGCCCGCTCGGGCCGGGCGACCGTCTTCCCCCAGGCGATCGGACTGGCCGCGGCCTGGGACGCCGACCTCCTCTTCCGGGTCGCGACCGCGATCTCCGACGAGGCGCGGGCCAAGCACCACGACTTCGTCCGCCGCGGTAAGCGCGGCATCTACCAGGGACTGACATTCTGGTCGCCCAACATCAACCTTTTCCGCGACCCCCGCTGGGGCCGCGGCATGGAGACCTACGGCGAGGACCCCTATCTGACCGGAACGCTGGCCGTCGCGTTCGTCAAGGGCCTTCAGGGCGCCGATCCCCGGTATCTCAAACTCGTGGCCACGCCGAAACACTTCGCGGCCCACAGCGGCCCCGAGCCCGACCGGCACACCTTCGACGCCGTCGTCGACGAGCGCGACCTGCGGATGACCTATCTCCCCCATTTCGAGATGGCCGTCCGCGAAGGCCGCGCCTTCTCCGTCATGTGCGCCTACAACCGCATGCTGGGCAAGGCCTGCTGCGGGAGCAGCCCGCTCCTGACCGACATCCTGCGCAAGGAATGGGGGTTCGAGGGCTATGTCGTCTCCGACTGTAACGCCATCAGCGACATCTACCAGACTCATAAGATCGTGGCGACCGATGCCGAGGCCGCCGCGCTGGCCGTGAAGTCCGGGACGGACTTGAATTGCGGGGGCGTCTACCTGAGCCTGGGCGAGGCCGTCCGGAAAGGTTTCATCACCGAGCCTGAGATCGGCGCGGCCGTCAAGCGCCTGTTCCGGGCCCGGTTCAAGCTCGGCATGTTCGACCCGGCCCAGCGCGTCCCCTATGCCTCGATCCCGCTCTCCGTCGTCGACTCGCCGCCCCATCGCGAACTGGCCCTCGAGGCCGCCCGCAAATCCATCGTCCTGCTCAAAAACGAGGGAAACCTGCTCCCGCTCCGAAAGGACCTCAAGACGATCGCCGTCATCGGCCCCAACGCCGACGATGTCGAAGTCCTGCTCGGCAACTACAACGGCACGCCCGTCGATCCGGTGACACCGCTGCGGGGAATCCGGGAGAAAGTCGGAGCCACGACGGAGATCATTTATGCCCTGGGGAGCCACTGGGCCGAAAACCTGCCCGCCCTCTCGGTCGTGCCCTCATCGGCGCTCCGGTCCGGGCCGGCCGCGGGAGCGGCCCAAGGGCTCAGGGGCGAATACTTCGGCAACCGCGATTTCAAAGGCGCGCCCGTCCTGGCCAGGACCGATCCCAAGGTCGATTTCAACTGGTGGGACAGGGCTCCGCGGTCCGGCCTTGACGACGACGATTTCAGCGTCCGCTGGACGGGATATCTCATCCCTCCCGTGAGCGGGACCTACCGGCTGGGAGGCGAGGGATTCAACGGCTTCAGGATCAGGCTCGAAAACAAGCTCGTCGCCGAGTTCGACGGTTCCCACCAGTCCGAAAAGCGCTGCGGCCAAGTCAAGCTCGAGGCCCATCAACCCTACAAGCTCCAGGTAGAATTCTTCCATCGCTCGAGCGACGCCTTTATGCGCCTCCTCTGGACCGTCCCCGACTCTAGAGGGGTCGGGGACGATCCTGACCCGGCGCGGGAAGCGGTCGAGGCGGCCGCTAAGGCCGACGCCGTCATCGTGGTCCTCGGTCTCTCGCCGCGGCTCGAGGGCGAAGAGATGGAGGTGCCGGTCGAAGGCTTCGCCGGAGGGGATCGGCTTACGCTCGACCTCCCCGCCCTCCAGGAGGATCTTCTCAAGAAGATCCAGGCGGCCGGGAAGCCCGTCGTCCTCGTCCTCCTCAACGGGAGCGCGCTGGCCGTCAATTGGGCCTCCGCCAACGTCCCTGCCATCGTCGAGGCCTGGTATCCGGGACAGGCGGCCGGAACCGCGCTGGCGGACGTCCTGTTTGGGGACGCCAATCCCTCCGGGCGGCTGCCCGTGACCTTCACCAAGTCCGTCGCCGACCTTCCCCCCTTCACGGAATACAGGATGACCGGACAGACCTACCGCTACTTCAAGGGAGAACCGCTCTATCCCTTCGGTTACGGTCTGAGCTATACGACCTTCGAGTACTCGAACCTCCGGATGCCCGAGTCCGCCGAAGCCGGGGCCGATATCGCCGTGACGGTGGACGTCAAAAACGCCGGATTCAGGGTGGGCGATGAGGTCGTCCAGCTTTATGTCAACGACCTCGAGGCCTCGGTTCCGGTCCCGGTCCGTTCCCTCCAAGGATTCCAACGCGTCCACCTCCAACCCGGCGAAACCCGGCCGGTCAGGTTTGTCATCGCCCCGCGCCAGCTCTCGCTCATTGACAAGGACGGCGCCCGCGTCGTCGAGCCCGGGCTGTTCGAAGTCTCGGTCGGCGGCAAGCAGCCGGGCTTCACGGGCCCGGCCGACGCGGCCACGACCGGTGTCCTCACCGCCCGGGTCGAGGTCCGCAGCCGCCCCTTCCGCGTCGGATAGATAAAATAATTCTGAGGACACACATCACTTAGTTCCCCAAGTTCGCCGAATAAAAAACCAGTGATGCCTATCGGTTTACCGCATTTCCCCGTCCTAAATTGGGGACACGGATTAGCGTCACAATTTGAAGTGGGATAGGAAAATGCGTATAATTGCTCTTTATTTGTCGGACCGCGGGCGGTTTCGGGAGGATCGGCATCGAGATGGCCGTCAAAAAGTCGCGCTCAACGGAAAAGGCCTCCATCCTTATCGTCGAGGACGAGGTCATCGTCGCCATGGAGCTCCGGGAGAAGCTAACGGCCATGGGCTGGCGGGTCTCCGGCCTGGCGACCTCCGGCGCCGAAGCCATCGCCTCCGCAGAAGCCGACCGTCCCGACCTCGTCCTCATGGATATCACCATCAAGGGAGAGATGGACGGGATCCAGACGGCCCACCACCTCCAGGCCCGCCACCATATTCCCGTCATCTTTATCACGGCCTTCGTCCGGCCCGGACTCCGGCGCCCCCGGGCCTTCAAGGATTCCTTTATCTGGCTCAGCAAGCCCCTGGTTGACGAGGACCTCCTCCAGGCGATCCGGAGGGCCCTGGACGGGAAGAAAAAGACGGCCAAGCCGGACCGCCCCCGGAGGCTCAAACCGGCCCCTTTAACCGGCCGGCAACGGGGCCGCGGGTGTTGAATTCCGGAAGCCGAATTGGCTAAAATAGATTTTCTATTTCCGTCGAGCCGTCCGGGACGTCCCCCGGGAATGGCGAGATCGACATCAGTTCAAAATAGGAGTCAACGATGAGCGGAAACACCTTTATCAAAGACATCCGGGCCAAGGCCGCCAAAAAGAACCTGCGGATCGCTTTCCCCGACGCCGAGGACGTCCGGATCCTGAAGGCCGCGCTGGCCCTGGTCGCCGAGAAGATCGGCATTCCGCTACTGATCGGGGCCGCGGCTCCGATCAAGAAGATCGCGGCCGAGAACGGCCTCGACCTGGGCGCCGTCGAGATCGTCGACCCGGCGACTTCGCCCCTCAAGACCGAGTTTACCGACCAGCTCTTCGAGAAGCGGAAAGCCAAAGGCTGGACCAAGGAACAGGCCGCCGAGGCCCTGCGCAGCCCTCTCTACTTCGCGGGCATGATGCTGGCGATAGATCTTATCAGTGCCGTCGTCGGCGGGAACATCTCCGCGACCGGCGACGTCATCCGGGCCGCCATCCACACGGTCGGCACGGCCCCCGGCATCCAGACCGTCTCGAGCTACTTCATCATGGTTTTTCCCGACAAGCTCCTCTGCTACGCGGACTGCGCGGTCGTCCCCAACCCGACCGACGCCCAACTGGCCGATATCGCCCTGACCTCGGCCCGCAACTTCCAGGCCGTGACCGGAGAGTCGCCCCGGGTCGCCATGCTGTCCTTCTCGACCAAGGGCTCGGCCCAGCACGACGACGTCGACAAGGTCGTCCGCGCCACCAAGATGGCCAAGGATAAGGCCCCCGACCTCCTCATCGACGGCGAGATGCAGGCCGACGCGGCCCTGGTCGCCTCGGTCGGCGAGCGCAAGTGCAAGGGAAGCCCGGTCGCCGGCAAGGCCAACGTCCTCGTCTTCCCCGACCTCGACGCCGGGAATATCGGCTACAAGCTGACCGAGCGGCTGGCCGGGGCCGAGGCGGTCGGCCCCATCGTCCAGGGTCTGCGCAAGCCCTACTGCGACCTGTCCCGCGGCTGCTCGGTCGACGACATGGTCAACGTGGCGGCCATCTGCAGCTTGATGGCTTGATGATCGCGGCCCCGATCAAGATCCTGTTCGTGTGCTACGGCAACATCTGCCGGAGCCCGATGGCGGTCGGCGTCGCCCGCGCCCTCCACGGCGACACGCTGCAGGCCGCCAGCGCCGGGATCGCCCCGGTCGGCGACCACCCCGGCGAGGAATCGGTCATTGTCATCCGGGCCCTCTACGGCATTGATATCCGCGACCACAAGCCCCGCTCGGTCGCCGCAGTCGATCCCGGAAGGTTCGACTTCGTCATCGCCATGGACCTCTATGTTTACGAAAAACTCATGGAAGCGGCCGTCGTCCCCGAGGACAAGCTCTACGCCTGGGACATCGATGACCCGCTCGGCCGGGGCGTCGAGGCCTATTTCGCGGCCGCCGAAAAGATCAGGGATCGGCTCGACCAGTTTCTGGCCAATCGCTCGGTCGGGCTTTAAACCGGAACGGGACAGGAATCGGTGTGGGTTAAGGGCGAAAAACGTCAATCTCCAACTCCGCAAGAGCCCTATAGTGTCTCGCGTCGCCGGTGCAAAGGGGGGCATGGATCTCGGCCGCCGTAGCGGCGATCAGGGCATCGCCCAGCCTCATCCCGGCGTTCAAGCCATGTTCTTCCATATAGACAACGGCCCGATGTCCGATGTTTTCGCTGAGGGGAACGAGTTCGAAGGCGGAGTCCGACAAGAACCTTTTGAGGAGTCTCCATTCCCGCTTGTCGCGGACGCCCTGGATAAGCTCCATGTAGCTAACAACCGATAGGCGTCTCCGGTCCGCTTTCTCCAGCCGCTGAACCGCGCGCTGATGGCCGCGCAGCGCCCAAATGAGAATGTCGGAATCAAACAACATGGCGTCGGACTCCCCTGAGCCTATCCATGACGGCCCTGACGTCCTTCATGTCGTCCCGGTCTTTCCACATGCCGACGGCCGGATGTTCTTTCAGGGATCGCGACGGAGACTCCGAGGACCGGACCGGAAAAATCACGCCTTTCCTTTTCCCCCTGTAGTAAATGGTCACGGGTTCGTTCCGATCTAGGGCGCGAAGGATATCCTTCATCCGGCGCCGGAAATCCAAGACGGAAGCCTTCATGTGACGTTCGTTCTTAATGTGTTCACTTGAAGTGTACATTATTCGATGTCCGCAGTCAAACCTTTTAGCATGGCCCTTCAACTCATAGGCGCAATTGGAGGATGATTTTCTCAGTCGGACGATGTCAGCAGCTTCAGTCTATCGGCTTCTTCTGCCAGCTTTTTAAAGCGCTTTTTTGAGAGCTTCCAGTACTTTCCATGGCTATCCCAGACATGGATAGTTTTCATTAGGCTTTCATCTCCGGTATTTCCCCACGAGCTCAGCCTGGGCGAGGATGCGGCCCTTCATGGCCTCGAGGAGCTGGGCCTTGGTCGCGCCGGCGGGGAGATTCGGCAGGACGTCCAGAGCATACAGCTTGAAAAAATATCGGTGCGTCCCGCCCGGCGGGCAGGGGCCGCCGTAGCCGATCCTGCGGAAGTCGTTCGTCCCCTGGCGCGTTCCGTTGGGTAGTTCCTTCTGGGGAGGAATGTTCCTCGCAAGTTCTTTCGTCCCGGCCGGGATGTTGTAGGCCACCCAATGAACCCAGGTCCCGGCCGGAGCGTCCGGGTCGTCAACGATGATGGCCAGGCTCTTCGCTTCGGCGGGAACGTTCCCGAAAACGAGCGGCGGCGAAACGTTCGGCCCGTCGCAGCTGAATTCCGCCGGGATCATCTCCCCCGCCTTGAAAGCCGGGCTCACAATGGTCATGGCCATGGTTCCCTCCTTGTCGGCCGTGCCGTCTTCCTGTAATTATGAGTATAAGCCGCCGGGGCGGGTGGTTCAAGCTCCGGGAAGACGTTTCCCTCCGGCCGAGGGCATTCGTGAGTTCCCGAAACTGAGCGATCCCGAAATTGTCCCGGAGGATGGCATGAGATTTGCGTATAATCAGAAGGATGGATCAAAGATATGGGGTCGCATCCGGTTCCGGCGCTTTTTGGATCGCTCTCGCCTTTATCCTCGCGGCCGCCGCCGGCATGTCCGCCCGGACCATTATCATCGAGGCCGCCTTAAGCGGAGACCTCGAGGCCGCAGCGCGGCTCCTCAAGACGGACCCCAAGCTCGTCGAGGCGAAAAACGCGGACGGCGATACGGCCCTTCACGCGGCGGCCGGATGCCGCCGCGGCGAGCAGGTCGCGCTTCCGATCGTGCGCCTTCTCCTGGAGAAGGGGGCCACGGTTGACGCCAAAAACACGAGCAACCAGACCCCTCTCCTCTACGCCGCCTACGGAGGTTTCAGGCAAGTCGTCGACCTCCTCATCTCGAAAGGCGCCGTCGTCCAGTACCAGGACACCAACGGGCGATCCCCGATCCACTACGCCGCGCGCGAAGGGCATCCCGAGGTCGTCGAAGTCCTGTTCAAAAACGGCGCAAATCCGTCCCTGAGAGACAACCAGAACCGGACGCCGCTCGAGTACGCCGTCCTGCGGGACAAGACGGCCGTGGTCGAAACTCTGATGAAACTGATCCGCTTCGACGCCAAATCGCCGGAAGGGTCGATGATCCTCCATTCGGCCGCTTCGCAGGGAAACGAGGCCCTTGTCAAGACGCTGCTCGACAAAGGCGCGGACCCGAACGCCGCCGACAAGGGCGGACTGACCGCCTTGGATATCGCCCTGGACTGGGGTTTCCGGTCGGTGGCCGCGCTCCTGACGGCCAAGGGCGCCCGGCCGACGCGGCCCAAAGTCCACCTTCTCAAAGGCGGCTCGTTCGAAATCGCCGACTCGCCGGCCGGCGCCCAAGCCCCGTCCGCCGTCATCCGCTACATCGGCAACGAGGGCTTCCTGATCGAAGCCGGCTCCAAAACCGTACTCGTCGACGGCCTGGTCCGCAATCCCTGGGGCTACGCCAATACGCCGGAGCGGGCGCCGGATCTGACGAAAGCCGCCCAGGCTCCTTTCGAGCGGATCGACCTCCTCCTCTTCTCCCATGCCCATCGCGACCACTTCGAACCCAAGATGGCCCTCGAGGTCCTCTCCGCGCAAGCCCAGGCCGTCCTGGTCGGGGATAATCTCGTCTCGGGAGAGCTCAAGGCGGAAGGTCCGGACGCCTTCAAGGCGATCGGCTCGCGCATTAAAACCATGGACATCAAGATGGGCGAGCGGATGTCTCTGACCATCGCCGGCATCCCCCTGACCGTGATCGGCGTCAACCACGGCAGCGCGGACCGGCCCTATTTGACCCTGGGCTACATCATGGAGATAGGCGGATTCAAGATCTATCACCAGGGGGACATCTTTCCGGACGCCAACATGCCGTTCCTGAAGTCGCTGCCGTGGGAAGACGAGAAAATCGATATCGCCTTCTTTGACCCGTCCTTTTTCCAGAACGAAGAGGCCAAACGGATCGTCCTGGAGCGGATCAAGCCCTCGGCCGTCATTCTGATGCACATGATGAATGATGAGGTCGACGGCACCTACGGCCGGCTCAGCCCCGGCATCCCCCAGCTATTGGCGTTTCGGGCGGCGATGGAGAGCAAGGTCTTCGTAAAAGCTGTCCAATGAATTCCGGGGACACATAACTTAATTCCGGTTCCCCCCTCCGATCTTGGGAATTAAGTTATGTGTCCCCGGAATTTTTTTTAAGCGAATAGTATATAGAGCGCTATCATGATCAGGAATAAGACGATGGCCGCCAGCCGGTAATCCAGCAAGCCGGGCCCCCAGGCCCCCTTGAGGGCGTCGACGGGACGGGCCCAGACCAGCTTCTCGCTCTCCTCCGTGTGGACATGGGGCTTGAAGAGAGAGACGCCGACCAGGACGACCGAGCAGACCAGGAAAAGATAGAAGGTGGCCATCATCGAGGGAACGTTCCAACCCGTCCTGTCCTTGAACCAGTCGAGGAAGAAAACGGCCAGCCCGAGCCCGGATCCGGTCATGAGCGTGACCCGGGCCGCGGCCGCCGAAGCCTTCCGCCACAGGACCCCCCAGATGAAGACCGTCGTAATGGGCGGCGCGACATAGCAGATGACGGCCGTGATCCCCTGGAAGAGGCTCCCGAAGTGGCCGATCAGCGGAGACCAGATAATGGCCACCGCCATTCCGACGAGCGTCACCAGCCGGCCGACCAGGGTCAATCGTTTCTCGGGCGCCTTCGGCCGCCAGCGTTTGTAGATATCGATGGTGAAGAGCGTAGCGATGGAATTGAGCGCGCCCGAGACCGTGCTCATCAGCGCCGCCAGCAGCGCGGCCGCCACGACGCCCTTGAGCCCGGCCGGCAGCAGGTTGTTGACGAGAAGGGAGTAGACGTCGGCCGACGTCTCGGGCGCGGGGAGCTTGCCCTGTCCGACAAGCCCGTAGGCGATGAGTCCGGGGAGAACGAACAGAAAGACCGGGAGGATCTTGATGAACCCCGTGAACAAGGGGCCGAGACGGGCATTCCGTTCATCGCGGGCGCCCAGGACGCGCTGGACGATGGTCTGGTCGGCGCACCAGTACCAGAGGCCGATGACCGGGTAGCCCAGGAAAACGGAATACCAGGGCAGGCTCGGCGTCTCGGCGGCGCTCCTCAGGATCGTCATCTTCACGGGCTCGACCGAGGCGACGAGCGCTCCCCAGCCGCCGATCTCAGCCAGCCCGAAGCCGAGGACGCAGGCCGAGCCGAGGATGAGGACGACGGTCTGGACCGACTCCGTCACGACCACGGCCAACAGGCCGCCGACGACGGTGTACAGTCCCGTCAGCAGGGCCGTGACCAGGATGCTGGTGTTGATGTCGATCCCGAACAATCCCTTGAGAACGACGGCGCCGGTGTAGAGGGAAAAACCGATGTGGATGAAGACGGCCGAGACGATGGACAGGACGGCCAGCCAGTCGCGGGCGGCCCGGGAATAGCGCTTCTCCAGGAAATCGGGGAGCGTCGCCACCCGGGCCCGGATGTAAAACGGGGCGAAGAAGAGCGCCAGGACGATGAGGAGGAAAGCTGCCATCCATTCGAAATTCCCGTAGGCCAGCCCGTTGACATAGCCCTCCTGGGCCAGGCTGACCAGGTGAACGGTCGAGATGTTGGTCGAGAACAGGGCCAGCCCGATGACCGGCCAGCGCAGGGTGCGCCCGGCCAGGAAGTATTCGGCGCTCGAGCCCTCCTTCCGTTTTCTTTTCGCCCAGGACCAAAGCCCCAGACCGACGATGCCGACGAGATAGACGAGGAGCGTCACCAGGTCCAAGCCCGACAAGGCGAGTCGCCCGCCGGAATTCATCGGCTGCCTTTTCCCCTCGATTCAATCCAAGTGGAAGACCTCTTCCATCCGGCTCCAAAATTCCTTGTCGCCTCGCGTCGCTACCGGAATCTGGCAGGGATCCGTCTCCTTCCACCAGCGCCGGGTCGTTGGGTCGGCGGCCATTTTGGCCATATCGGCCTGGAAGTCGTCGCCCGTGTACTCGAAGTAGGAGAACAGGTAGAACCTGCCCTTCTCCGCCTCCTTGAGGTAGATCGAATAGTTGCGGATGCGACACTCCTTGATCTGGGCCAGGACGGCCGGCCAGGCCGCGGCATGGAGCGACTTGTAATATTCGATTTTCTCCGGTTTGATTCCGATGACCATGCCGTAGCGTTCAACGCGCTCGGCGGGCTTTCCGGCGACTTCCCGGATCAGAAATAGTCCGCCGGCGGCGACGAGCGTGAAGACGGCAACGCGGAGGGCCGTTTTCAGGTTCATCGGCCCTCCTTTTTTGCAAAGCCCTCAGCGGGCTTGGCGTTCGTGATCTTGACGGCCACGGGCCAGTCCGGCCCCCAGGTCAGCGGCTGTTTGTCAGGGTCATCGGCTTTCCCGCCCGGGCCGGCGGGCGCCCGGATAAGCCGGACGGTCTGTTTGCGCGCGACATCGATCTTGAGCCCGGCCGCGGTCTGCTCCCACTTGCAATCGCCGTCCTGGCTGAGCAGGGTGACGCGCGTTTCCGGCGAAGCCGCCACCGAGCGGACGAGGAGCTTCCGGGCGTTCCGGTCGAGTCCGGCCAGGGCGTAAACCGTCCCGTCCGAGCGCCTGTGGGTGAACCAGACGTCGCCCTCATTCGTAACGATCCAGGGCCGCACGCCGCGGACGGATTCGCCGTAGAGCATCATCCACAAGCCCAGGTCGCGGAGCCGGTCCTCGTCGGCCGGGGCGATCCGTCCGTCCGGCCGGGGTCCGATGTTCAGGAGCATGTTGCCGCCGCGGGCCCGGATGTGGATGAGATTGTCGATGATCTCGGGCGAGGAGCGGACTTCGGCGCCGGGGAGGAACGACCACTGGTAGCTCGTGGTCAGGCAGCTCTCCCAGGCGTGGTCGGCGGCCAAGCCGGGGATCTCCTGCTCGGGCGTCGGGATCTCTCCGCGGCCGATGAACACGTCCTGGCGGACCCGCCAGGAATGCTTCTTGAGCGGTTCGCACTTGCCGTCGAACCAGAGCATGAAGATGTCGCCGTAGCGGGTCAGGAGCTCCTCGATCTGGCCGCGCTCGTAATCGACGAAATTTTTCCTCAGGGGCCCAAACAGGGCCGGGCTCTCGAAATTCGGTTCGTAGATATGGCCGGTCCTTTCGCCCGTCTCCCATTGATAGCGGAAATCGCCGGGCGAATAGTAAAAGCCGACCAGAAACCCTTCCTTGCGGAAGGCGTCGGCGACCATGGCCGCGATATCTCGGCCGTAGGGCGTCCGGGTGATCTTGAAATCGCTCAGGTCCGTGTCGAACATGCAAAAGCCGTCGTGGTGCTTGGCCGTGAACACGACGTACTCCATGCCGGCCAGCCGGGCCAATCTCGCCCAGGCGGCGGGATCGAAAGCCGCCGGGTTAAAGGTCTCGGCCAGCGCATAGTACTTCTTGATGTAGTCTTCCGAGGCGTTGTAGAGCGGCCAGGAGATTTCCGTCCCCATCTGGGAGTTCGGCCCCCAGTGGATGAACAGGCCGAGGCCGGCATCTCGGAAGATTTCGGTCTTGCCAGGATCGTTGGACAGGCGGACGCCGTCTTCGGGCAGGAGCTTGACCGCGGCTTTTTCCGGCTGCGGCGCCTTGGCCTCGGGAGCCTTCCCGGAGCAGCCGGACAGGCCGCCGATTAAAATGGCCGCCGTTAAAATAAATACAGCGACAGTCTTTGGGGATTGGTGACGCATCGATTTTTTCATTCCGGCCTCCTTCAGAAATTCCAGGGACATGAACCGAATCTCCGGATTCGGTATCGTGTCCCTGGAATTTGCTCCTCATGTGATATGTCTCTCGAATTCAATATGATCCATATTCCCTGACGGTTTGGTAGAAGGCAAAGACGTTCTCGACCGGAGTCTCGGGAAGGAGATAATCGTGGCTGGGCGAAGCGATATAGCCTCCCCCCGGCTTCATGATTTCGAGGACCTCCCGCGTTTTCGCCCGGACCAAATCCGGCGTTCCGTCGATGAGCCAGTGATGGGTATCGATGCAGCCGTTGAAGACAATGCGGCCGCCGAAGGCGGACTTGAGGCGGGCCGGGGCCATATCGCGGGAGTCCGGCTGGAGCGCCTGGAGGGCGTCGATGCCGGCCTCGATCAGGGCCGGGATGAGAGGGAAAAAACCGCCGCAGCAGTGGAGCTGGACCTTGAGGCCGAAATCGTGCCCCAGGGAGGCAAGCCGCGCGAGATGGGGCTGAAAGAACCGCCGGAACAGGGCTTCGCCGACAACCGGGCCGTTCTGGGTGCCGAAATCGTTGCCGATGAAGAAAACGTCGATGACGTCGGCCGCGGCCTCGAAAATCCTGAGGCTGACCTGGAAGTAATAATCGACGATGCGATTGAGGAGCCCATCCGCCAGTTCCGGATTATCCACGAGCATGATCATTAAGGTTTCCATGCCCACGAGGTCGATGGCGTCGTGATAGAACGGAGACCAATCGCCGCCCAGGACGGCAAAGCGGCCTCCCCAAGCCGACGCGTCGGCGCGGATGCGCGAGACGTCCATCCAGCGCGGGTCGGGCCAGGAATACGCGTCGATGTCGGCGGCCGAACGGATCCCGGCCAGCGGGTGGCCGGCGGGCTGGCCGCAGCCGTAGCCCAAACGTTCGACGCCGAAAGGGGTTCGGGAAGTGGCGGCGGGATGGACCAGGGCGGAATCGGGGCTGAATTCGGGAGGACCGGCATAGCGGGCGTAAACCCGCCGGAAGTCGTCGCCCAAGAAGAGGGCCAGGTCCTCGTCCCCGCCCAGTCCCGCGCTCTTGAGGGCCAGCGCCTTGAACTCGGGAGAAGCGCCCATCCAGGCGGGCACTCGATCCGGGATTTCGTGCGAAAAGACGGCCCGAATCCGCTCGCGCGAGGTCATGCCGGTATTTTACTCAAAAATGTGTCAGACACCAAGCTCTCGCGCCGCTCCTTTCGCGGCCGCTGAAAATGGTGTAACATTTGGAAAGGATGAGGAGAGCGGTCCCGGCAGTCCCGGCCTGGCTTTTAACATGCTTGTGGATTCTATCTACGCCGGGCGCCGCCTTGTCCCAGGGACCATACATCCGCTTCGAGCGCCTGCTTCCGGAAACCGGCGGAGCGCCGGTCCCGGGCATCTCCAGCGTCCTCCAGGACGGGGAGGGCTATATCTGGTTCGGCACCATCGCCGGGTTGGCCAGGTATGACGGCTATCGATTCCGTTTCCACGCCCCTTCCGCCGAGCCAGGATCCGTCTCTCCGCCCGAAGCCATGATCGTCTATCCGTCGCTTGAAGACAGCCGGGGCGACATTTGGATCGGGACCAACGGCCGGGGCCTGTTCCGGTTCGACAAGGGCGGGACCGCCTTCGTTCAATTCCGCCATGATCCGGCCAATCCAAACAGTCTCAGCGGCGACACCGTCCTCGCCCTCCAGGAAGACCGCACGAAGAAAAGGAATCTGTGGGTCGGAACCCGTCTCGACGGCCTGTGCCGGTTCGACCGGGCGACCGAAACCTTCCGCCGCGTCCCCCTGGACGACGGCGCCGGAGCCGTCTGGGACCTGCTCGTGGACGGGCGGGGGTTCCTCTGGGCCGGAACGGCGGATGGAGGGCTCTACAAAATCAATCCCGAGGACGGCGGCATCGTCAACTTCCGTTTCTCGCCCGCCGACCCGCGCAGCCTGGGCAGTGACACCGTCTGGACGATCTTTGAGGACGGGCAGGGGACGCTCTGGGTGGGAACGAAGGGCGGCGGGCTGAACCGCTACGTTCCCGAGGATGGAGCGTTCGTCCGCTTCACCGGAGATGGAGCCCATCCCCGAGATCTCATCTCGCCGCCGATCACGGCCATCGCGGAAGACGCGGCGGGCCGGATCTGGATCGGAACGGCCTGGGACGGCATCAGGATATGGGACAGGGCGAGCGGCGCGTATGTCGTCGTCAAACACGACCCTCAGGACCCGGAGTCCCTGTCCGACGATAACATCACCTGCCTCCTCCGCGACGCGTCCGGCATCATGTGGGCCGGAACGGCCCGGGGCGGGATCAATAAATCGTCCGCCGGCCGGGTCAAGTTCGCCCACTTCAAGCACAGCCGCTACGACCCGTCGAGCCTCAGCCGGAACGAGGTCCGCGCCCTGAGCGATGGGGGGTCCGGAAGGCTCTGGGTCGGGTTCGACGAAGGGCTGGACGAAGTGGACGGACGGGCCGGCGTCGTGCGTCGGTTCCGCAACGATCCCTCCGACCGAGCCAGCCTGAGCCCCGGCGGCGTGCTGGCCGTCTGCGGGGACGGCGCGGGCCGGGTATGGATCGGGCTCGACGAGCACGGCCTCGACAGCCTCGACCCGCGGACGGGCCGTTTCGAGCATCACCCGAGCGACCCGGCCGACCCGGCCACGATCTCCAACAACAGGGTCTACGCGATCCGGCCGGACGGCGCCGATCCGGCCGCGCTCTGGGTCGGAACCCATCAGGGGCTGAACCGGCTCGATACGCGGACAGGGCGGTTCACCCGCTTTCTTCATGACGACGCCGACGCGGCCAGCTTGAGCAGTTCCATCATCACGGCGATCCTCCCGGGACGGTCCGGCTCGCTCTGGATCGGCACCCGCTGGGGGCTCAACCGCATGGACAAGACCACGGGACGATGCGAGCGCTACGTCGGGGATATCCGCGCCCCAGCCGGATCGGGCCCCAGCGACAACATCATCAACTGCCTGCACGAGGACGGCGCGGGCATCCTCTGGCTGGGAACGAACAACGGCCTCGACCGGTTCGACCCCTCGAGCGGGACCTGGAGCCATATCCTGCCCAAGGACGGGCTTCCGGGCGGGGTCGTCTGCGGCATCCTGGGGGACGATTCCGGTCTGCTCTGGCTGAGCACGAACCGCGGGCTAGCCCGCTTCGACCCGCGGACGCGAACGTTCACGCATTTCGGACGCCAGGACGGGGTCCAGGCGGACGAATTCTTCCCGGGCGTCTGCTTGAAGGACGCCGAGGGAAGGCTGGCCCTCGGCGGCGTCAACGGATTCAACGTCTTCCGGCCGGCCGAAGTGCGTGGGAACCCCTTCGTTCCCCCTGTGGCCTGGACGGCGTTCTACCGGAACGGCCAGGACGTGAAAATCGAGGACCGCATCTCGCGGCCGGAGCCTTTGAAGCTTGTCTCCGGATCCGATGTTTATGTGTTCGAATTCGCGGCCCTATGCTTCAGCAATCCGCCGCTCAACCGGTTCGCCTATAAGCTCGAGCCTCGCGATCGGGACTGGATCGACCAAGGGACCCGCCGAACCGTGACTCTCTCGCGTCTCAAGCCTGGAGAATACCGGCTCCTCGTCAAGGGCGGCAATCCGGACGGCGCCTGGAGCGAAAACGCGCTCGCGATCGGACTCCGGATCTCGGCCCCGCTATGGAGAAGGACGTGGTTCCTCGTCCTAGCCCTGATGTTCCTCGCGTCCGGCATCGCGATCGTCGTCCGGATGTGGCTCAAGCTCAAGTCGGCCTTCATGGTCGTCGGGGACAGGGCGGACCGCGTCATCGAAAGCTACGACCTGACGGCCCGGGAGAGGGAGATCCTCCGCCTGATCCTACAGGGCGCGAGCAACAAGGACATCGCGGGCAAGCTGTTCGTTTCCGCGAGCACGGTCAGGAATCATATCTACAACATCTATCAAAAGCTCCATGTCGGCAACCGGCTCGAGCTCATCAACCTGATCGGCAAGGATGCGCGGAACAAGGCTTGACCGCGCAGCGGCCGCCCGCCTTTTTTCGGCTTCGGCGAACTGTCGGAAATGCGGAGTCAGCATCAGCGGGTACCAAGGCCAGCGCGGCGCGCAGGATCGTGGAATCAAGGAAAGTAACGTAGTCGTATGTCCCCAGTGTTCCGCCGTATTCACGATGGTTTTGGCCCCCGGTCGACTGACCTTGCTCAATGACGTGACGAATAAATACCCAAAGAAATAGCTGCTCTCGGCGGTCTCGAGCCCGAAAAGGGCTTATCGCTTTTTCCTAAAAATAGGACATCTGTCTAGAGACAGCGTCCGCGTTTTCTTCTATTTATTAATTCCGAGGGAAAATCCCGCAACTTAATTTCTTTCGGAGGAGCAAACATGAAGCGTCTTAAACGGCTTGCGGCGATTGTCCTGGGCGTATTCCTGGCGGCCGGAGGAACCGGTTCTTCCTGTCCGAGGGCGGCGCCTGCCTGGGATTGGCCGGTCTCGACGCCCGAAGAGCAGGGATTGGACGGGAAGGCGCTGGCGGAGCTGACGGACCAAATCCGGAAGGGCGAGCTCTGCCCGAGACTCCACGCCCTCCTCGTCATCCGGCACGGCGTCCTGGTGCTCGAGGAATATTTCAACAACTGGGAGCGGCCTCGGCTCCATACCCTCCAATCGGTCTCCAAGAGCTTCACCTCGGCCCTCGTCGGGATCGCCATCGCCCGGGGGGAGTTCAAGGGCGTTGAGGAGAAGGTCCTGGACTTTTTTCCCGACATGAAGGATATCGCCAACAGGGACGAGCGCAAGGCGTCCATCCGCCTCGAAGACCTTCTGACCATGCGCAGCGGCACCGACTACAACGAGCAAGGGCCCGATTCGCCCCACTTCCAGCTGAACCGCCTGGAGCGCGGCTGGGACAAATTCTATCTTGACCGGCCGATGCTCAGCCAACCCGGAACCGCGTTCCTCTACGACAGCGGCGGCGTCATCCTGATATCCGCGATGCTGAAAAACCGAACGGGCCTGCATGCCGCGAAGTACGCCGAACGCTATCTCTTCGAGCCGCTTGGGATCAAGGATTACTTTTGGATCGAAAATCTGGAGGGCCATTCGCACGCCGGCGGGGGACTGAACCTGACGGCGCGCGATACCGCCAAGCTCGGCCAGCTCTACTTGAACGGAGGCCGCTGGGGTGACAATCAGGTCGTGCCCGAGGACTGGGTCCGGGAATCATGCCGGATGCACGTCGATCTGGCGAATCCGGGCCAGCCCCCCGGCGGCTACGGCTATCTCTGGTGGATCGGCGCGCCCGACCCTCGAGGGAAGGGAGGTCAATACGTCTTTATGGCACGCGGCCGCTACGGTCAATTCATCTTCGTCGCTCCAGAGCACGATTTGGTCGTGGTCATCCTCAGTATCGCCCAGGAGGGAGTCCGGCAGGACAATCCCTGCAACTATATGTCGCTCTTTTACGACCGCATTCTCACATCCGTCCGCCGCTGACCAGCCGCCACGGCAAGTCGGAGATTACAAAAAAATGGATTCCGGAGCGGCGCCGTCCGGGCTAAATGTCCTATTCCTTAAAATGGGACGTTTGTCTACAGACATCGGCCGGCTTCCCTTTTAAATTGATCCCATGGACCATGATTCCTGACGGAGAGGAGAATGCGTTCATGATCAAAGCTAAACTCATCGTGCCGGTGATTGTCGGGATCTCTCTCGCCGCGATCCCGGGCTGGGCGCAGCCCGTCCAGGAGCCCGCGGAGAATATCGGCTTCCAATTCCTGGAGCGGCTGGTCATCCTGGTCGTGAGGTCCGCCGCGCCCGGAGGGGGCGGCTCCGGAGACATCGGCCAGGATATCGTTGCCCTCGCCCGGGAGTTGAAAAGCGCCCATGAATCGAAGCGGGTGGACGATCTCTTCGCCGTCCGCTATTCCAGGCTCCTGAGCGCCGTCCGCCAGGGAGTCACCAAGGACCCCGAAATCCTCTACTGGCCGATGTACCGCTATACCATGGTCGAATTCATCGAGGAGCGGACCGGCCGGATACCCGATTGGAAAGACCTGCTGTTTGTCGTTAACGACCACGGCGGATCCGGCGTCGGCCTGGCCATGCTTGCGGAAACGATCATGTCCGAGGTCGTCAGCCTCCACATCCATCTCGAGAACCTGGCCAAACGGCCGGTGATCCTCCAGGGCTATATGGAAAGGGGCATGAAGGCCGCCGGAGCCAACAAGTAGGCGGAACCATGAGCTTGCGGAACACGTTCTTCGCGATCGCGGTGCTGGGCGCCCTCACCCATGTCGTCAGCCTGGTCCTGATCATGGCGGCGCTCGACCGCCGCGGGCAGAAGACCAACCCGCTGCTGGTCCGCATCTACGCGTTCAAGTACCTGGCGGCCTACAAAGAGGCTACGATCAAGGAAACAGGAAAAGCGGGGGTCCTCTACCGGCTCTGTATCGTCGGGATCCTCGTGGCGCTCGTGGCGGCCGTCGCCGGCATTCTCGTCCGCCGGATATGATCTCAAACTCCGGGATTGACGTGGACGAAGAGCACAGTATCCATCACGACAACAACAAGAGAATTGCGAAAGGAGTTCTTATCATGAAAAAGAAACGGTTTTCGTTCGAACGGCTCGCCTTGGCCACCGGGGTTGCCGTCATCCTTGCCCTGGCCGGATGCGCCGCCAAGACGGCCGCCCCTCGCAGGCAGGAAGGACCGGCCGCTTCGGCGCCGCCCGAGGGGCTCATCCTCGAGTACAAGATGCCGGCCGGCCGGGTCCTTCGCTACGCCCAAACGGACGAGATCAAGGAAACCAGCGACAGAATGGGCCAGCTCTTCGAAGGGACCATAACCGGAACCGGAAGGGATGCTTTCCGCTCCAAGGGCCTCAAGGACGGACATTTTCTGCTGGAAGTCACCATCGAAGACATGGCTCTGACCACGACCGGCCCCCGGGGCGAATCCAAGCTGGATGTGACGTCGGTCATCGGAAAGAGCTTCGAGATGGTCCTGTCGTCCCTGGGCGCGGAGGTCGATGTCTCCGGCGCCGAGCCCATAACTTTCACTACGCCGAACGGAACGCGCAGCGTCGCCTCCGCCTATAAAACCTTCTTCCCCGACCTCCCCGGGAGGCCCGTCAAAGTCGGGGACACCTGGCCTACGGACTACACCGTCGAGGACAAGTCCGGGCCGCTGGCCTTGCGGACGGAATACCGGAGAGTCAACAGGCTCGAGGGCTTCGAAACCGTCGAAGGGATGGACTGCGCCCGGGTCGTAACGGCCGTCACCGGCCGCGTTTCCGGAGCGGGAAGCCAGCAGGGGACCGAGATCCGGATCGAGGGAGACGTCAAGGGAACGACCGTCTGGCACTTCGCGCCCAAGGAAGGCATCTACGTCCAATCGACCTCCGACGTCGTGAACGAGATGACCGTCACGGTCACCCGCGAACAGACCATGACCATCCCGACGACGCAAAAGCAGACGACGCGCGTCAAATTAGCGGGGCGCTGAGGGAGAAAGACCGTGGCGGCAAAACCGGGACTCGGATTCAAGATCTGGACCGCGTTTCTTTCCGCGTTTGTGGCCGTGCTGCTCTTCCCGAACATCGCCGGCAAGCACGGCGTCAAGAAGTCCCTGTTGATAACGTTTCTGGCCGTCTGCACGATCTGGCTGATGTACTTTCTTGTCGGCCGGGTGATCGCCTGGACCGTGTCGGAGGAGCTGAAACGCAAGGCCCGCGGACAAACGAAAGACAAGACCGAGGAGCGGAAATAGCCATGCGAAACCGGATTTTTAGCCGTCCTAGTGGCCTACTGATGACGGTGGGGCTGCTGGCCCTGCACACGGCCGGCGCGGGGAAGGCCTACGCGCAAGCCGGCTCCGATCCTTTCCGGGAAATCAAAGACAAGATCGCACGCCTGGTCGAGGACCGTAAAATCCCCTCGCTGTCTCTCGCCGTGGTCCGCGAAGGCGCCATCGTCTGGGAAGAGGCCTTCGGAATGGCCAACCTGGAAAAGAAGATGCCGGCAACCTCGGAAACCCTCTACCCGATCGCCTCGGTCACCAAGCCGTTCACTGCGACCGGACTGATGATTCTGGTCGAGCGGGGGCTGGTGGATCTGGACAAATCCGCCGACGCCTATCTGGGGAAAGCGAAACTCAAGGCGATCGAAGGGGACGTCTCTGACGCCACGCTGCGGCGAATTCTGCGCCACACCGCGGGCCTTCCCATGTATTGGAGCTTCGACTCCGGCCCGGGCTCCCGCCGCAGGCCCCCTCTCGAAACAACTATCGAACGCTACGGTCGCCTCGTGGCCAAGCCGGGCGAGGGCTTCAATTACTCCAATCTCGGCTATGCGGTTCTGGAATCCATCATCGAGCAGGTCAGCGGGAAGCCCTACCCGGAATTCATGGCGGCCGAGGTATTCGCCCCCCTGGGACTGAAACGGACTCTCGTCGCGACGGCTCCGCCGGAGGGCCCTGACTTCGCCGAAAAATACGGCCCGGCGCTCGCTCCCGTCCCCTTTTGCGACCACGACACGCGGGGGGCCGGCGCCATCTATTCCACGGCCCATGATCTCGCCCTTTTTTGCCTCCTGCACCTGGGCCGGCTTCAACCCGATCAAAGGGCCGTTCTCAAGCCCGAGTCGATCCGCGCCATGCGGACGTCGCGGGATCCGGATGTCCGGTCATCCTCCTATTGTCTGGGCTGGGAGACCGGACAAAGATGCGGCTACTCCATCGTCACCCACGGAGGCGTCATGGACGGATGCCGGGCCCATCTGGCCCTGATCCCTTCGGAAGGGCTTGCCGCCGCCGTCCTGATCAACGGCGAAAACGTCCGCTCTATCGAGGTCTGCGATTGGATCTTCGCGGCGCTCCTGCCGGAATATGCCCGAAACCTGAGAGCGGCCCCGCCGGGCGGAGGCCCGCCTCCTCCCCCGCCGCCGGCTTTCAGGCCGCCCGCAGCGCTGGTCGGGACTTGGACGGGCGTGATCAAAACGCATGAGGAGGAGATACCGGTCCGCCTCGTCGTGGAATCCGCGGGCCGGGTCGAGCTGGCCGCGCTCGACGCAGCGGGCGCGCCCGGGAAAGCCCTCACGCCGCTGAAGACGCCCGCCGTGAACCGCGATGTATTCATCGCCCACTTTCCCCAGGTCTTTTCGACGTCGGATGCGCCCGCGGCGGGCCACCGGATCGTCCTGGGCCTGACGATCCGGCAGTCCCGGCTCAGCGGCGAGGCCAACCTGATCGCATCCGATATGAGCTACAGCCTTCCGTCCACCATCGAATTCAAACGGACTGACGAGCACCTAAAAAGATGAGTGTCGTCGAAATCGAAAACGTCACCAAGACCTTCGGAGAGGTCAGGGCCGTGGACTCGTTATTCCTCAGCGTCCCCAGAGGCTCCATCCCGTCATGCCTGATGATCCGGTCCGGAAAATTTATCGCAACTTCCTGAATGGGAAGGACGTTTATTAGGAGAAATCTACTCATGAACGCCTCCTATAAGCTTCGACCTTATCTTCAGAGAATCATCGGCGGCGCGCTCTTGGGACTTTGCCTGGTCTGCCCTTCTCGATCTCAACAATCCGGGGCGTGGATTGACAAGCCCCGGAGCGAATGGCCTCAAATCACGATGATCAACCGAATCGAATACGTCGATAAATCTTTTCCCATCGCGGCCTGTTCCTTTCTATTGGAGGCAGGGAACGATGTCTACGCCGTGACGGCCAAACACGTGTTGACCTACTTCAAGTCCGATACGATGACGACGGTCTCCTTCAACAAGACGCTGAAAAGCTGGGTAATGTTTCCCAAGAACAATCCGGCCGACACGGTCGTCGTCGACGCCCTCCTCAACGAGGATCCCGCCGAGCCGATCAACCGGGTTATTCCCTCGGACGTCGATTGGCTGCTGTTCTCCATCAAGACCAGGTCCGATCGCATCCAACCCTTGAGATTCCGGGAGGCCCCGCTGGAACCCGGCGAAAAGGTTTATATCATCGGCTGGCGCTACTCCGATAAGGACTGTCCCCAAGTCGTTTACGAGGGCAACTATGTCGAATCCATCAACGGATCGGTCATCATATCGACAAAAGCCCTTTCGGATAACAAAATGCCGGGATTGAGCGGTTCGCCCGTAGTCGATTCCAAGGGCTTCCTGATCGGGATCATGTCGCAAAAATACGGCTTGAATGAGAAACTCGGCTCTATTGAGTATCCCAAGCGCCTGATCGAGGCCATCCGTCATGAAAAATAAATTTAAGCATTTAGCCTTCCTGACCCTCCTGGCCCTCGTCTTCACGATCGGCTTGACGTTCGCGTCCGTCGAGCTCCCCCGCCTGGTCGATGCGCTTCTCGCTAAAACCATCGATACGCCCGATGTCGCCACGGGCCTGAACGAGTTGAGCGATTATAAAACCGACCTCTATCTGCGCTCGACCCATCTCCGTCCGATCGGGTACGGGTGCCTGGCCCTCATCCTGATCTTGATCGTCATCGGGTTCGCCACGGAAAAGACGGGCTGGACCTCCGCGGGAGCGCTCTTCCTTTTTCTCCCCGTCTTCGGGCATTTCGCGGCGACCATGTTTTTCCTGGGCGGACTGGGATTTCTGCGTCTCCTCTGGCTGCCGTTCCTGGACGCGTCCTTCCGCCTGTTCCGGCTCGGGGACATCATCAACCTGCCCTATAAGATTCTCATGGACCTCTATTCGATGACCGGCCTCGGTCGCTGGCTGAAGCTTTCCAACCTTATCACGGGCCTGGGTTTGCTCGTCTTCTTCCTGGGAACTTTGACCTGGTTCTATGCGCGATCAGGGAAGAAAGGAGTGGCTGATCTCTGGGTCTACCGCCTCTCCCGGCATCCGCAATATCTGGGCTGGATTATCTGGAGCTATGGGGTGATGTTTCTCCCGAGTTCGAACAATATCAAGCTCTGCTATGAGCTTTCGAACAGCCTTCCCTGGCTCCTTTCGACCATGATCATCATCGGCGTCGCCATGCTCGAAGAGGTCAAAATGAAGCGCGCTTTCGGCGATTCCTACGAGTCCTATCGCCGGAGCGCCCCGTTCCTCATTCCGTTGCCCCGTTTCATCGCCAAGGCGTCGGCCTGGCCGCTGCGCCTCATGTTCAAAAAGCCTTATCCTGAGCGAAAACGGGAAATCGCGGCGGTGCTTGCCTTCTACACGGTTCTCTGCCTGGGGATCTCCGCTTTCTATGGAGGGTTGGTTCCCAGGCCGGCAACAGAAGCGGTCGTGTCCAAAGAACGGATCGAAGGACTCGCGCGCGTGCTGAAAAACGCCGCGGATCGGGGCGAGAAGCGCCGGGCCGCCGGTCTTTTGGCGGGGATGGGTGAGTTGGCCATTGATCCGCTCATCGCCCTACTGAAGCACGAGGATGCGATTGTGAGGGCCTATTCCGCCGGCGCGCTGGGCGGCACGAAATCCGAGCGAGCGGTTGCGCCCTTGATCGGATTATTGAAAGACCGAGATTCCTACGTCAGGAGAACCGCGGCCGAATCGCTGGGAAGCACGGGTTCAAGCCAAGCCGTTCAGCCGCTCATCGAGGCGCTCGAGGATCCGGCGAGAGACATGGCCAACGCCGCGGTCCGCGCGCTGGGACGGATCAAGCATCCGGATGTCGTTCCGCTCCTCATCAAAGCGCTCCGGAATTCCGCCTGGACCGCATCCGATGCCGCCGCGCGGGCCCTCGGCGAGATGGGAGCCCGGGAGGCGATCGAACCCCTGATTCGGTGTTTTGAGGAGACGCCGAATTGCCCCTATGATCTGATCGGGACGGCGCTCTGGAAGTTGGGCTCGGAACGGGCGGCCGACGCCTGGATAGCCGGTTTAATGAAGGGGTCGTGGTGGTATCCTCGCACCGCCTGCGCCGCCGAACTCGGCAGGAATAAGCTCGAAAAGGGCTTGATACCGCTCCAGGACGCGCTGAAGGACGAGAGCCCCGAAGTCCGGCGCGCCGCCGTATTGGCCCTGATGGAATTTCGATCGGAAAAAACGATCAGCGCTCTTCGGGAAGCGTTGGCCGACAAGGACTTCGAGGTCCGCATGTACGCGAAAGAGGCGCTGAAGACAATCGGCGCTCCCGAAAAAGCAAATCTCCATTAATCCTGACAGCGGCGGGCGGATTGAAATTGACCTCATTCGGTGGTAGATTCCCTTGAGAAGAGGATTCCATGACAATCAAGAATCGGCGGAATTACCAGGTCGTCGACCTGTCGCCCGAACACGAAAACCTTTATTTTCAATGCCTCGAAGACTGGTCGGACGAAGTGAAAGAAGCGGGTTCCCACAAGGAATCCTGGTACCGCCGGATGAAAGGCCGCGGCCTGGGGGTTAAGCTCGCTCTCGACGCCGGGGGCCGAGTGGGCGGGATGATCCAGTACTCACCGATCGAGTATTCGGCGGCCTCCGGCAAGGACCTCTATTTCATCCTCTGCATTTGGGTCCACGGCCACAAAAAAGGACGAGGGAACTTCCAGAAGCGCGGCATGGGGCAGGCCCTGCTCCGGGCGGCCGAGGACGATGTCCGGAAGCGCGGCGCCAAGGGGCTGGCCGCCTGGGGAGTGCGCCTTCCCTTTTTCATGAGGGCGTCCTGGTTCAAGAAACAAGGCTATCTCCCCGTCGATAAAAACGGCATGATGATGCTCCTCTGGAAACCATTCGCGGGCGGCGCCGAGCCTCCCCGCTGGATCCGCGAAAAGAAGCGTCCCGAGCTCATCGAAGGCAAGGTTGCGGTCACGGCCTTTCTCAACGGCTGGTGCCCGGCCATGAACATGACCTTCGAGCGCGCCAAGCGGGCCTCCGCCGAAATCGGCGACAAGGTCGTCTTCCGGTCCATCGATACCTTTGAACGGCCGGTTATGGACGAGTGGGGGATCCAGGACGCCCTATTCATCGACGGGAAACAAATGCGGACCGGCCCTCCGCCGTCCTTCAAGAAGATCCATAAAGCGATCGCCAAGAAAGCCCGGTGAGAGTAAATGTGTGTCCGGAATTCCTTGTGTATAATTGGTTCTTCGACGCAACCCATCCAGGAGGTGTGATTGGCCATGAAAAGATACGCCGCCGTCTTCTTCCTTCTCTGCCTATTCCTCGCCCCCGCGATGTCCTCCTCACCCGCTCCTCGGCAAGCCGCGCTCCCCTCCCCTGATAACCCGTTCTTCAAGCCCTACGGGACGCCATTCAACGTCCCGCCTTTCGACCTCATCAAGAACGAGCATTTCCTGCCGGCCATCGAGGAAGGGATCAAACGCGAGCAGGCCGAAGTCGACGCCATTGTCGCCAACCCCGAGCCGCCCACCTTCGAAAACACCATCGCCGCCCTTGACCATACCGGGATCTTCCTTTCCGAGGTGAACGCCGTCTTCGGCGCCCTCCAGGGCGCCAACACCAAGAAGGAGCTCCAGGCCCTGGCCCGGAAGACGGCGCCCATGATGGCCGCCCACCGGGACAACATCGGGCTCAACGAGAAGCTCTTCGGGCGCGTCAAGGCGGTTTACGACGGCCGCGACGCCTTGAAATTGGACCGGGAGCAGTTCTTTCTCCTGGAGAACGCCCACCGCGATTTTGTCCGCGGCGGCGCCCTGCTCGACGAACAACAGAAGGCCCGCCTTCGGGAACTCAATCAGGAGCTTTCCCTGCTGACCGTGAAGTTCGGCGAGAACGTCCTGGCCGAGACCAACGCCTTCAAGCTCGTGATCGAGGACCGCACCGACCTGGCCGGACTTCCGCCCTCCGTGGAGGCCATGGCCGCCGAGGCGGCGAAGCAAGCCGGCCTCGACGGAAAATGGGTCTTCACCATCCAGGTCCCCAGCATGACCCCGTTCCTCCAGTCTTCCGAGAAGCGGGCCCTCCGCGAGAAACTCCACCGGGCCTATTTCATGAAGGGCGACCACGACAACGAAAATGACAACAAGGACATCGCCAAGAAGATCATCGCCGTCCGCCGGGAAAGGGCGCGCCTCCTGGGCTACGACGACCATGCCGCCTTTGTCCTGGAAAACAACATGGCCAAGACCCCGGCCCGGGTCGACGCCTTCCTGAAACAGCTCTGGGAGCCCACCCTTGTCAAATCGCAGCAGGAAGCCGCCGCTCTCCAAGCCATGATCGACCGCCGGGGCGGCGGGTTCAAGCTCGCCTCCTGGGATTGGTGGTATTACACCGAGAAGCTGCGCCAGGAAAAATACGCCCTCGACGATTCCGCTCTCCGGCCCTATTTCAAGCTGGACAACGTCCGCCAGGGCATCTTCGCCCTGTGCGGCAAGCTCTACGGGCTCCAATTCATCGAGCAGCCGGGGCTCCCCCGCTATCATCCCGATGTCCAGGTCTTCGAGGTCCAGGAGGCCGACGGCCGTCACACGGGCATCCTGTATATGGACTTCCATCCCCGGGAGAGCAAGCGGGCGGGCGCCTGGTCCGGCGGGTTCCGGCGGGCCTACTACGAAAACGGCAAGAGAGTGCCCCCGGTGGCCTCGATCGTCTGCAATTTCACCCGCCCGACGGCCGATGCGCCCTCGCTGATATCCACCGACGAAGTGGAGACCTTCTTCCACGAATTCGGCCACGCCCTGTCCACCCTTTTCTCCCAGGGCCGCTACCGCGGCCGCTCGGTGGCTAGGGATTCGGTGGAGCTTCCCTCGCAGATCATGGAGCATTGGGCGTTCGAGCCGGAGCTGCTCGCCCTCTACGCCAAGCACTACAAGACCGGCGAGGTCATCCCCGCCGGGCTGGTGGAGAAAATCGAGAAAAGCAGCCTTTTCAACCAGGGCTTCATCACGGCGGAATACCTGGCCGCTTGCATCCTGGACATGGCCTGGCACACCCTGGCGAACCCGGCCGCAGTCAACGTCAGGGAATTCGAGAACAAGGTCATAGCCGATATCGGACTCATCCCCGAAATCGTCCCCCGCTACCGCAGCACCTATTTCAGCCACATCTTCAGCGGGGGCTACGCCGCCGGCTACTACGCCTACATCTGGTCCGAGGTCCTCGACTGCGACGCCTACGAGGCCTTCAAGGAGAAGGGAATCTTCGACCGGACGACCGCCCTCTCCTTCCGGACAAACGTCCTGGAGCCGTTCGGGACCGAGGACCCGATGGCGCAGTACGTTCGGTTCCGGGGGGCCGAGCCCAAGATCGAGCCGCTCCTCCGCAAACGCGGGCTGGAGGTCAAGAAGCGCCCCTGAAAAGCCCAAGCTGGCAGCGGAGTTAAATCATAATCTCGCGTTACGCGAGGCCCGGCCCCAAATAAATCAACTCAGGCCCCAAGCGTACCAATGACCTTCTTGCCCCAGACCGGATGTGCTTTCACATGTTGCACGACAGCTCGCCGGACAATAAGGATTAGTGGGCCCTTCTGGTCAGGCGGCACTCCCCCAATCTCGACCGTTGAGCCTCGTTGAATAGCCATGGCCGAGAAAATCGCCTGGCCTGGATACATGTTCCTGGCAAGGGTCACAAGGAACTCCGCCTCGGCCGGGCTGTCCACCACAACCAACCCAACGGAATCCGCATTGCCGACCTTCGAAAAGAACTCCCCGATCTGAGATGCCCGTTTTGCCAAGTGTTCCATCTCTCCTCCTCCAAGGATAAGAGTTTCCTTTTTCTGCGACGCGGCGAATTCCCCCTCCCGGCACTGAATCTCCCCTCCTAACCATACCGGAAGGATATCGTCGGCCGGGCGGCGCTGTCAAATGCCGCCAAAAACGCAC
>Ga0315274_10001913_pt1 | contig 31960 bp, 20 predicted proteins | sample YL17G02_20_MG_FD_203700 | JGI IMG/M metagenome (GOLD analysis project Ga0315274, IMG submission 203700) | Sediment microbial communities from Yellowstone Lake, YNP, Wyoming, USA - YL17G02_20 | ecosystem: Environmental > Aquatic > Freshwater > Lake > Sediment | place: USA: Wyoming | collected...
CTCGATGTACGGCTCGCCTCGCTCGTTCTTGGTTGCGCCGGGGCGGGCTTGCGTCGCAAAGTCGTCGAGGCCGGTGTCCCACAGGCGGCCATTGATGTAAGGCATGACCCGCACGCCGGCCGCCTGAAGCTCGCGGACGCCTTCGGCGAAACCCGGCTTGGCCGGGAAATAGTGCGGATAGTCGGTGTCGAACGGAATCTGGTGCCAGTTGTACCAATGCAGAGCGGTCGGAACGCCCATGTAGGCGGCGAAATCGCGAACCGGACCGACGACGCTCTGCGAGGTTCCGCCCGTCAGCGCCCAGACGGCGACCTCGTGCATCCAGCGGGGCGTGTCGGAGCGGCGCTCATCGGTCGGCCACCACTTCGCGTTCCGGCGCGCCCAGTTGCGGTAGATTTGAGCGGCGTCGAACCAATCGCCCCGAAACACCTCGACGACCGCCGGTCCCGGCATCTCGAAATCGTTGCCTGCAATCGTCGCGTTTTCGGCCGGCCAACGGAACTCCATCATCCATCGGGCGCCGCCGGCGCGCGTTCCCGCCTCCAGATATTTGGTCGAAGCGACAGGATCGTGGGTGGCGACGTAGAGGCCGCCGGTGCGGTCATAATGGGTGAAGAACTGATACGATCCCCACCCGGTGGGATAGTCGCTGCCGTAAGAGACGGGTTTCTTGAACGGATCAATATGGAGTTCGCCGGCGGCGCGAGGCCACACCACGACGTCATCGGCGCTGTCGTCGCCCAGGCGGCGCGTCGCCACGCGCGGAAAACTGACGGTTCGAAGCGTGGCGGTGCTGTCGTTTTCGACCGAGAGCATCCAACTGGAGCGACGGCCGTCGAGCTCCACGTCGCAACGAACTTCAAGGGCATCGGCGAGAACCTTTGCGCCCTTCCACACCATCCGAAGTCGCAGCGGTTCGGTCGAGACGCTCACTCGTTTCCAGCCGGATTGATTGTCCAACTCATACTTCTTGCCCTTGGAATCCTCAAACGCCAGTCGCCAGAAGGCCTCGCCGCCGGCCAGCATCTCGCGTTGCGCGGCGACGTCGTATAAGCCGGTCCAAGCGATGCCGTCGTCGCCTCTGTCGAACGTCAGACGCAGTGCGTCGCTGGCCGCGACCACGGGTGCGGCGGAGGCCGGCCATGAATGCAGCCAAAGCACAGCGCAGAAACAAGACGCAGCGACACCACGCAACCGCGCCGCTAATTGCAGACTTCTTGACATGGTTCCCACCCTCATCAGCTGCAGTAGCGCCGTCCGGCGCGTTGGAAGGCCGCTCACGCGGCCACCACCAACTTCTCATCCTCTTCCCGGCGGCGCTCTTCAGGCGGTTTTTCGCTTGAGCGCGAAAGCGCCGTCAACAGCAAACCCCACGCCGTGAAGGGCGGTGTACACTTTTCGAGTCCGGGAAAAGAATCCCATAGATCCGCGAAACGGAGATTTTCCTTGCGAGCGGGCGCAATTTCTCTTATGAACCCCCCCGACCGTGGGTTTGCGAGAGAGAAACTCGCCTGCGGCGGTTTCGGCGAATACGGCAGGGAGAGATTGAAAAAGAAATGGAGCGGGATACGGGATTCGAACCCGCGACTCTCAGCTTGGGAAGCTGATACTCTACCAGCTGAGTTAATCCCGCTCCGGGGGCCGATTTCCTGCTGAGGCTCATCCCATTGGAAGCGCCCCGATGCCGTCAAGTGAAATCAGACGACGATGAAGCTGCTCTGCACAAAAGGGTCCATCCAGTCGCAGGAATGGAACGTGGACGAGGGGGAAGTCAGCGTCGGACGCGACCCGCTTTGCACCGTGGTTGTGGATGACCCGAAGGTTTCTCGCATTCATTGTGAGATTCGACGTTCCGACGGCCAGCACATTCTGATAGATCGCAATTCGACCAACGGCACATTCGTCAACGGCGTCACGATCACCCGCCACATGCTTCGCGGCGGCGACATCGTTTTGGTCGGCAACACCGAATTTCGGGTGGTCCCGACGGACACGCTCGATGAGGTGCGGTGGGAGGACGAGGCGAGCCCCAGCATCACGCTGACCATCCCGGTCGAGAGCATGGTGCGCAAGCTCGAGGAGTACCAGTCGCCCAAGCCCGAGCCGGTGGCGGCCCAGGCCGCTCCCGCGCGGCGCGACCCGGCCTCGACGACCATTCGCACCAAACTGCTGAACCATCTGCACATTGTGTATGAGTTGAGCCGCACGCTGAGTCGAATTCTGGCGATCGAGGAGCTCTACAAGTTCCTCAGCGACACGCTGTTTGGAGTTTTTGCCGACATCGAACGCATTTGTATCGTTGTGCGAGGCGACGATGGGGGCTACCAACCCGTCATGATGCGTTCGCGCGAGGGGGAGTGGCGGGGGGAGTTCACGCTTAGCAACGCGGTCTTTGACCAGGCCATCCGAAACAACGTCGGCATCCTCGCTCTCGATGCGCTGCGCGACACGCGGTTCCGCAAGTTCGACAGCGTCACCTCGTTCAACATTCGGTCGGTGATGTGCGCCCCGATGGTCACCAAGTCCGAGGTCATTGGCGTCATCTACGTGGACAACCGAACCCGCGAGAATTGTTTCGCCGAAGAGGACCTGGAGCTGTTGACGAGTATCGCCGCCCAGGCGGCCACCGCGGTGCAGAACGCCAAACTCTTCGAGAATCTCCAGCGCGCCTACCACCAAATCATTCTCTCGCTGATCAACGCCATCGAAGCGAAGGACCCTTACACCTACGGCCATCACAAGCGGGTGTGCGAGTACGCCATCGGAATCGGACAGGAAATGCACCTTCCGCCCGACAGCATGGATCGCCTCCACCGGGCCGCCGAGCTGCACGACATCGGCAAGATCGGCGTGCAGGAGCGGCTGATTCAGAAACCGGGCTCGCTGACCGAGTCGGAGGTGATCAGCTTTCAGGCCCACGTCCTGACGGGGGAGAAGATTCTCAGTCCGGTGGACTATCTCCAGGACATCGTTCCCGTGGTTCGTCAGCACCACGAGCACTTCGACGGCAAGGGGTATCCCGACGGGCTGAAAGGCGACCAGATTCTGCCCGAGGCGCGGATTCTGGCCGTCGCCGACAGCTTCGACGCGATGACCACCCAGCGCACGTACAATCGCCCCGTGACTTTCCACGCCGCGCTCGGACGATGCCTCGAGAAAGCGGGCACCCAGTTTGACCCCCAGATGGTCGAGGCCCTCGGTCGCTATTTGCAGAACTGCCATGCGGACAAGATGCAGGAACTGGAATCGGAAGAGCCTCCGTGCGTTCCGTAGTTTGGCCGGCTTCGAGCACTCACAAACCACCCTCCGAAAGCGTTGATCCACGCGATGAAACGCAATCTCTTCCTATGCCTGGAATATGACGGAACGCGCTACCAGGGCTGGCAGCGACAGGCCGGGGGCCGGACGGTCCAGGGCGAGGTCGAGCACGCTCTGTCGGAAGCCGTGGGGATGAAGATCGTCGTTCGGGCCGCCGGACGGACCGATGCGGGAGTCCACGCGCTGGGGCAGGCAGCCAACGCCTTCGTCGAGACGACGCTGCCGGTTCGCGCCGTGTTCCATCGGGCCAACCACGCCTTGCCGGACGACATCGTGATCCGACGGATGGCCGAGGCGCCGGCCGAGTTCGATGCCCGGCGCCACGCCGTGCTGCGTCGCTATCGCTATCAACTGTTGAATCGGCAAACGCCGCCTGCCGTCTGCCGCCACGCGTGGGCACACGTAGTCGGACCTCTGGACCGGTCGGCGCTCGAGAAAGCGGTCGCCCTGTTCGAAGGCCATCACGAGTTTGCCGCGTTCCGCAGCAGCCAGTGTCGCGCCAAACGAACGTCCTTGACGATGGTTCGCAGCCGCCTGACGCTCGACGGCGATCGGTTGGTCTTCGATTTCGCCTGTCGGTCGTTTCTTCACCACATGGTTCGCGTGTTGGTGGGGACGGCGCTCGACGCGGCGCGGGGGCGAATGTCATTGGACGACGTCGAGAGACTGCTGGGCGGCAAGGGCAGTCGCTCGCAGGCGGGCCGCACCGCGCCGGCGCGGGGCCTGATTCTGCTCGGCGTCGAGTATGGCAAGCCTTACGAGGAGTTTGGCACGCTTTAGTCCGAAACCGGAATGCGGAGTGCGGAATGAAGAATACCTGAACAGGCACGTGCATGGGCTCGGTTTCTGCTTGTTCGAACTGCGGGCCGGCGGGAGAGAGACCAAGAATGCCTGATATCGCCTACGTGAACGGCGAGTTTGTGCCGCTGGCCGAGGCGCGCGTCCCCGTCAATGACCGGGCCTACTATTATGCCGACGCCGTGTATGAAGTCTGCGCGACGTTTGGGGGCAAGGTGTTCTTGTTGGATTTGCACCTGGACCGTCTCGAGCGAAGCCTTGCGGGCGTGCGGATCGGCTCTACCGTGGATCGGCGGCGGCTGGCGGCTTTGATCGAAGAGGGGATTCGGAGAGCGGGCCACGCAGAGACGTTGATCTATCTCCAGATCAGCCGAGGCGTTGCGCCGCGCGAAAAAAAGTTCCCGGTCGGCGCCGCGCCGACGCTGCTGATGACGTTTCGCGAGAAACCCCGGGTGGCGCCCGAAAAACGCGAGAGCGGAATCAAGGCGTTGCTCGTGCCCGACGACCGATGGGCGCATTGCGACTACAAGACGATCATGCTCCTGCCCATTGTCCTGGCCCACCAGAAGGCGCTCGACGCGGGCAAGGACGATGCCCTTTTCTACGACCGCGAGACGATGCGGGTCTATGAAGCGACGGGGGCCAATGCGTTCCTGGTTCGAGACGGCGTCATCGTGGCGCCGGAAGAAAGTTCCAGGACCCTTCCGGGAACCGTGCGGCGCCATCTGATTGATCTGGCGCGAAGAAACAGAATTGCGGTCGAGGAGCGGCCGATTGGGGTGGCGGAATTATTGGCGGCCGACGAGGTGTTTCTCACAGGGACAACGACCGAAGTCCTCGCCGTCGTGAACGTGGACGATCACGTGATCGGCGACGGCGCGCCGGGACCCATGACGAAGCGGCTCCACCGGATGTTTCGGGAGTCGTTGGGAGCGACGTAAGAACGAATGCGGAGTGCGGAATGCGGAATGCGGAGTTAAGAGTACTGGGTCCCGAGGTCTGCAAAACGCAATTGGGGGACCAAACCCCCAAACCCATTGACTGCTCTGGCTTCTCTTTTGTCCCTTTCGTCCTTCTCGTCATTTCGGTCCCTTTATTGTGTTGGGGTGTACGTAGAAGCGAAAATCCGAGACCTTTGCCGGCCGAAAGAGGTCGAGATTCGGCTGGCTCCGATGCGGGACTAACCTGAGAATGAGTTCGTAGTAGCGCCGCAAGGCGCGTTGAAGCATGGGGCCTGAAGCAAGAATGCCGGTCACGCGAAAACGCGCCTTGCGGCGCTACTACGAACTTCTTATCCATTTCCGGGTGACGCCGAAGGCGTCATGGGCGACTACAAACATCTTTTTCCAGCAGGAGGACCCTTATGTTCCCAACCATCAAACGCCTCGTTGGTCTTTCCCTCATCCCGCTGACGCCCGCCGTTCCTTCGCGCGCCGTCGAATTCGTGCGCCACACGATAGATGCCTATCCGGCGGGCTATCAGGTGGCCGTGGCCGACATCAACGGCGACGGACGGCCCGACGTGATCGCTCTTTCGACCGAGGGCAATCGCGTGGATTGGTACGAGAACCCGACCTGGAAAAGCCACCCGGTCGCTCGAACCGCCCGCAACATTGACCTCGCCGTCCGCGACATAGACGGCGACGGCCGGCCGGAGATCGCGTTGGCCAGCGGGTTCAATTTCTCCGACTCCAGCCGCGGCGGAGAAATCCAGTGGCTCGAGCAGCCCAAAGAGCCGGACGGCCTGTGGGCGACTCATCCGATCGCCGTGGACCCGGTGACCCATCGGCTGCGCTGGGGCGACCTCGACGGCGACGGCCGGCCCGAGTTGATTCACGCCCCGCTGTTCGGACGCGGCTCTCAAGGTCCGGCCAGTCCCACGCCCGCTCACCTGTGGGCGTTTCGGCTGCCGCGCGATCTGCGCGCCGGCCCGTGGGAACCGTGGAAGATTGACGAGACGCTGACGGTTCTTCACGGCATTTACGTCGGCGATCTCAACGGCGACGGACGCGAGGAAATTCTCACGGCCAGCTTCGAGGGAATCCACCGCTTCGATCTTGATGGGAAAGGCGAACAGGCGCGGTGGACAAAGACCCGAATCTCGTCCGGTGCGGCGCCCCGCGATCCCAAACCCGGCGCGGCGCGAGGCTCCAGCGAGGTGGCGCCGGGCAAACTCGGCGCGAAAGGCGCTTCCTTTATCGCCGCGATCGAGCCGTGGCACGGCCACGAACTCGCTATCTACACGAAGGCGGAAAAAGAAGGGACTTGGAAGCGGCGCGTCTTCGACGATTCGCTGGAAGAGGGACATGCGCTCGTCGTGGCGGATTTCGACGGCGACGGCGCGGATGAAATCGTGGCCGGATGGCGCGCCGGCGAGGGCGGACTGGCGCTTTACGATTCATCCGATAGTTCAGGAGACGCCTGGCAGCGAACCCTGTTGGACCGCAAGATCGCCGTCGAGGGCGCCGTGGCCGCCGACATCAACGGCGACGGCCGGCTCGACATCGTGGCGCTCGCCGGGCGCTCCAACCTGCTGGTCTGGTATGAGAATCTGGGAGTTCGCAAGCCATAACGATATTGGGCTGATCACACGGCGCTCGAAGATGCGGTTGCCCCCTTAGTCCAACCACGTTTCGACGGGCGCGAGAAGGAAGTCCTCGAGGGGGATTCCCTGTGCGCCGACCAGCAGTCTTCGCTTAACGCGGACACGGCTGCAAAAGGCGTCCATGCCGGGAAGACCGGCCTTTCTGCAACCACTCTTCACCTCGATGGCGGCCAGGGTTTTGCCGCGACGCAACACAAAGTGCACCTCGCGATTTCGGTCGGTCCAGTAGAAGAGTTCAATGTCCTTTCCGAGGACGCCGTTGGCGAGTGTGGCGCCCACGGCGCTCTCAACCAGCCGTCCCCAAAACTCGGAATCTTGTCGCGCCTCCTCAAAGCTCAGCCGCGCCGTGACCGTCATCAAAGCCGTGTTCAACACCAGGAGTTTCGGGCTGGACGCCCGCTGCCGCACAGGTTGCTCCGAGTATTTGGACAGCCCCGCCAGCAAGCCGGCGCTCTGAAGCAATTGGAGGTAGTGGGCAAGAGTAACTGTATTGCCGGCATCCTGGAGTTGCCCGAGCATCTTCTGATAGGAGAGGACCTGGCCCGAATACGAACAGCCCAGTTCGAAGAGTCGGCGCAACAGGGCCGGTTTGTCCACCCGCGTCATCAAGAGAACATCCCGCGAGATCGAAGTCTCCACCAGCGAGTCCAGAATATAGCGGGCCCATCGTTGCGGTTCCCGGATCAAACCCGCCGCCCCCGGATAGCCACCGTAGTACAGATAGCGCGCCACGTCCCACCCAAAGGCCCCGTTCATCTCGTCAAACGACCAATGCGTGACGGGAATGACTTCAAAACGGCCCGCCAGACTCTCTGTCAGACCGCGTTGCACCAGCAAAGGCGACGATCCAAGGACCAGGACCTGCAAAGGCGTCCGTGACGCCGAGTCCTCGTCCCAGAGCCGTTTGACCGTTTCCGACCAGCCGGGGATTTTCTGAATTTCGTCGAGAACCAGAAGGACCCTGGACTTTCGCCCGCCGCGACCGCAACGAAGCCGGGCAATCTCCCACTGCTGTTCGATCCAGGTTCGATCCTTCAGCGCCGGCTCGTCGGCCGACGCATAATGCGTAGCGCCGCTCGTGACCGCCATGACCTGGCGCGCCAACGTGGTCTTGCCGGTCTGGCGCGGACCGGCAAGGGTTTGGATAAAGCGGCGTCCCTCGGAGAGACGGCGCATGACGATTTTGAAGACGGGTCGTTTGTACATTCCAGGCACAGATCCTTTGACAGTTTACTCAGAACACTGAGTAAATTTACTCAGGCTCCTGAGTATATGTCAAGCCCTTTTCTCTCGGCAGTTCGGAACCTACGGGGGTACGTGCGACAATCCACCAACCGCCCCACTGTCCACCAACCACACAGCGTCGCGAACCAGTCGCGCGGGCGTTTCACGGACGTCCCCTTCGGGACTGAAGACCCGTCGGAGGGCTGCCGCCTTGTTGGCGCCGAATGTGAGCACCATGACCTCGCGCGCCGCCGCAATTGCCGGCGGCGTGATCGTAATCCGAAGGCGCGGCTCGACAGGCGCTTCGACCGCGACGAACCGCTTCGTTGTCTCGTCGAGCGCCGGAGAGCCGGGAAACAGCGAGGCCGTGTGGCCGTCCGCTCCCATACCCAGCAGAAGCAGACCGGGCCGAAGCGGGAAGACCGACTCATACTGCTCTGCGGCCTCGTGGGGATCGGGGCCGTCGGCGGGAATGCGATGAATCTGACTGGTGGGGATTTGCAGCGGATCGAGCAGCCAACGTCGGGCGATGCCATAATTGCTTTCGACATGATCGGGCGGCACACAACGTTCATCGCCCCAGAAGACGTGCGTGTTATCCCACAGGGTACGGTTGTCGCCGCTTCTCTCGGCCAACAGCTGGTAGGCTCGAACGGGCGTCTTTCCGCCTGCGAGCACGAGCTCAAATGTCCCATGCTCAACCACGCCACGTTGGCCAATCAACACGATGTTCCTCGCGGCGGCCTGGCTGAGCTGTTCATAGTCTGGAAGCACACATCTCACGGCTCGGGCTCCAGTTTGCTGAACGTGTCGGCTCTGCCGGATTCCTTGCGTAGTCAAGCCGCAAACCACGCCCGCTTGTCGCGCCGGATCAGGTCGCCGGCCTCTTTGGGTCCCCAGCTGCCGGGATCATAATTCGGAAACTGCCGGGCCAGTTCTTCCGTCGGCTTCTCGATCAAAGGCGCGACGACTCTCCAGGCCGCCACGATTCCGTCGGCGCGCCAAAACAAGCCGGGTTTTCCGTGGATGCCGTCGAGCAGCACGCGCTCATAGGCTTCCGACGGTTGTTCGCCCAGCGTCGCGTAGCGAAAATCCATGTTCGCCATGCCGATGATGTCCTCGCGGCCCGGAAGCATCGTGGCGAAGAAGAGTTGGATTCCTTCGTCGGGCTGGATGCGAATCGCCAGGGTGTTCGGCTTGGTCGGCTGGCGGCAAACGTTCTCTTCCAGCACGCACAAGGGGATTCGCTTGAACTGGACGACCACGTCGGTCCTTTTCTCGGGAAGCCGCTTGCCCGACCGGATGTAGAACGGCACGCCGTACCAGCGCCAGTTGTTGATGAACAATCGCAACGCGCAAAACGTGGGGGTGCCCGACTGCGGATGAACGTTCTTCTCCTCGCGATAGCCGCGATACTGGCCGAAGACAAAATCGTCGTCCGCGACCGGGGCGAGCGACTTGAGCACCTCGATCCGTTTGTCGCGCAGGCTCTCGATGTCGCCGGCCACGGGCGGCTCCATGGCCGTCAGCGCCAGCACTTGGAGTGCGTGATTCTGGATCATGTCGCGGACCACGCCGGCCGTGTCATAGTAGGCGCCGCGGCCTTCGATGCCGATGCTCTCGGCGGCGGTGATTTGAACGTTGTCAATGTGCTGCCGGTTCCAGAGCGGCTCGAAAATGGCGTTGATGAAACGGAACACAAGGAGATTGCGAATTGTATCTTTGGCGAGATAGTGGTCTATTCGGTGGATTTGCGACTCATCGAACATCTCCAGGAGCATGGCGTTGAGGCGTTGGGCGCTTTCGCAATCGAGCCCGAACGGTTTCTCGATCATGATTCGCGACCCATGTCCTTTTTCGAGAGGGGAGACGACCTGACAGTCTTTCATGCAGCGCAAAACGGTCACGACCACGTCCGCCGGGAGGGCCAGATAGAACAAGCCGCGATCGAGCGCACCGGGGCCGCCGGTCTCTTGAATCAGCGAACGAAGCGCCACGAACGATTTCGGATCATCGTAACGGCCGGTCTGATAATAGAGCCGCGAAGCGAAATGTTCCCAGATCGAATCGGCGAACAGATGGCTGCGCGACGATGTTATGACGGCCTCGCGCATTTCCCGCCGGAACTGCTCGTGCGTCTTCTCCGTTCGCGCGAAGCCGATGATTCGGAAATCCTCGGCGAACACGTCGTCCCGCTCCAATGCATACAGAGCGGGCAGGAGCTTACGGCGGACGAGATCGCCCGAGGCGCCAAAGATGACCATGACGGCGGAGGAGCGGTTGGAATCGCGTGGGTCGCTCATGAGAAACGTGCCTCCGTTTTCGCAAGCTGCGCCGGCGTCAACAATGCCCAACTTGTAGCCGGAGCGGTTTGCCTCTGCAAGCGATTCCCGTCGTCGGACGGTTTGTTCCGCCGAGATAGCGCTTGACCCGTTGCGCCGCCGCAAGCGATTCTGCCGTGCCCTTTCTTGGAAGCACGGGACCGCATCAGTTTCATTCGAGACACACGGCATGCAACGGGAGACTGGAGCAATGATCCGACAAAGGCTCGCCATGGTTCTGGCAACGACGATGGCCGCATTGACCGCCTGTCAGCCGCCACAACCACAAACGCCCAAACCGGCGCCGTCGGCTGCCGGCAAGAACACAGCGGCGGCCAAGCCGGCCGGCAAGCGGCCCGATGTTTACATCGAGGTCTCGGCTCTCGGCAATCTGGAATACTTCTACGATCACAAGATGGGCATGAAGAAGGCCGGCGAACTGCTCGGCGTTCAGACCGACTACAAAGGGCCGGCCGATCTCGACATGAACGCCATGGTGCAGACGCTCGAGCTGGCCATTGCGGGCAAGCCGGGCGGACTGGTCGTCGTCGGCTTCGACGATTCGCTCACGCCCGTGATCAACAAGGCCGTTGAAGCCGGCATTCCCGTCGTCACCGTGGATGCCGACCTGCCCAAGTCCAGGCGGATCGCATTCGTCGGCACCGGCAACTTCAACGCGGGCTATCAGGGCGGACTCAAGCTGGCCGAACTGGTCGGCGGCAAGGGCAAAGTGGGGCTGTTGACCCGAACGGGACAGTCGAACCTGAACGAGCGCATTGACGGCTACAAGGCCGCGTTGGCGAAGTATCCGGAGATCGAAATTGTTCAGGTGGCCAACACCGACAGCGACACGGCCAAGGCGACTCAGGTGGCGGCGCTCCTGTTGCAGCGATACAGCGACCTGGCCGGCATTGCGTGCGTCGAGGCGGCGGGCGGCGCGGGCGCGGCCACTGCCGTGAAGGAAGCCGGGCGCATCGGCAAGGTCAAGATTGTCGCCATGGACCGCGACAAGTCGGTCCTCAAGTCTATCGAAGACGACATCATCCAGGCCGCCGTGGCTCAGCAAACGGCCCTGATGCCCATCTATGCCGTCCTGATTCTCCACCAGATCAATCACATGGACGTGCCGATCGCCAGCGACAACACGGCGGCCAGGGTGTCGGGCGTGCCGACGACGATTGACACCGGCGTGATCATCGTGGACAAGAGCAACTACAAGTACTTCCTCCGCTGAGAGGCCTGTTCGTCCGTGGCTGATCCCGGCGTCGCCCTCCAGTTGATTGGGATTTCGAAGCGCTTCGGGGCTATCCAGGCCCTCGACGCCGTTGACCTAGACGTGCGCGCGGGGGAAGTCCACGCTCTGGTCGGCGAAAACGGCGCCGGCAAGAGCACGCTGATTAACATTTTGGCGGGAACGATTCAACCCGACGCCGGACGGATTGTGCTCGCCGGCCGCGACGCGCGGTTTCGCACGCGGCACGAATCGGCCAGGGCAGGGATCGCCGCGGTTTTCCAGGAGCTCAGCCTCGTCGGCTCCTTGTCGGTGGCCGAGAATATCTTTGCCAATCGCCAACCCGTCAATTGTTTCCACTTCATTCGTCGCGGAGACCTGCGCCGCCAAACGCGGGAAGTCCTGGAAATGTTCCATTCCAGTCTCGATCCCGAAACGCCGGTCGAGCATCTTTCGGTGGCCGAGCGACAGGTCGTCGAGATTCTCAAGGCGCTGTCGGCGCGACCGTGCGTCCTGCTTCTCGATGAACCGACCAGTTCTCTGACCCAGCGTGAGACCGAGATTCTCTTCGCGCTGATTCGCGGGTTGCGGCAAGAGGGTCTCGGCATCGTGTATGTTTCCCATCATTTGCCCGAAGTGCTCGATCTGGCCGATCGCGTGACGGTGCTTCGCGACGGCCGACACGTGGCCACGCGGCCGCGCAGCGAAGCGCCCGAGCGCGAACTGATCCATCTCATGGTCGGCCGCGAGTTGACCGACATTTACGGGAAGCCCGCGCCTGTAGAGCGCGAAGGTGCGCCGCGAATTCGGGCAGGCGGGCTTTCGCGGCCGGGCGCGTTCGAGGACGTGAGTCTGGAGGTCTGGCCGGGGGAGATCGTTGGTCTGGCCGGGCTGGTCGGCGCGGGCCGGACCGAAGTGGGGCGCGCGCTGTTTGGCGCCGACCCGGCGCACTCCGGGGAAATCCTCGTGGACGGGCAATCGGTCTGGCCGCGAAGTCCGACGGAGGCCATGCGTGCCGGAATCGCCTATGTCACCGAGGATCGCAAAAGCCAGGGCCTTTTTCTGCGTCACACCATCGCCGACAATCTCGTGGCGCCGAGTCTGGAGCGGTTCGCCACGCGCGCGGGATGGCTGCGCGACGACCAAATCATCGCCCATGCCGAGGCGTGCCGACGGCGTTTTCGCATTGTTGCGCCCGACGTCCATCAGATCGCCGGACGCCTTTCGGGCGGCAATCAGCAGAAGGTGCTGCTGGCCATGTGGGTGGGAATCGAGCCGCGCGTGTTGATCGCTGACGAGCCGACGCGCGGTGTGGACGTCGGGGCGCGCACCGAAATCTACGGTCACCTGCGCGACCTGACGGCCAACGGAACCGCGGTGCTCTTGATTTCGTCCGACCTGCAAGAGATTCTCGGGATGTCGGATCGGGTTCTGGTGATGCGAGGGGGTCGGATCGTCGCGCGGTTTGACCGCGAGAATGCGTCGGAAGAGAGTATTATCGCGGCGGCGTTGGGCGCTGGCGGGTAGGTACTGTAGCGCAAGCTGCCAGCCTGTGAACGACGACAGGTTGCCAACCACGAGCGTTTAATGGTTTTTGCGTGGCGAGAACCATTTTGACAGGATGACAGGATGAACCGGATGAAACGAGACGAAGAATCCTGTGAATCCAGCCCACCGGGCTTCTCCCAGCGATCGGGCGGCATGGAGAGGCGGGGAGACTCCGCAAGACCATTGACTCGTTCCGTGTTCTCAGGGTTTTCGCGAACCGGTCAGCAACAGGAAGGAATATAGGGTTTGGCGCGGCGGCGGATGTGTGTTTTTTTGGGAGGAGCCAGAAACAGACAAGAAGATGAACAGGATGGCGGGCAAAGGACTTCCCGGATTTCGGAATCCCGTGAATCTTGTCATCCTGTCAAAGCCTTTGATCGAGATTCTCCAAGCAAGCAGAAGATGGGAAACCATTAGACGCTTGTGGTTGCCAACCTGTCCTACCTCATGGAGGCTCGTTATGACCGCCGGCTTGCTGGTCCGAATCGGGCGATGGCGCGAGCTGCGAATTCTGCTCGTCGTGGTCGTCTTCGGGCTGGCCATGTGGCTCTACGACGCTCGCTTTCTCTCGACCGCCACGATCAACACGATTCTGCTCTATCTGGCCGGCTATGCGATCATGGCCTGCGGAATGACCGCGCTGCTGGTGTCGGGCGGATTCGACCTGTCGGTTGGGTCGGTCTCGGCGCTGTCGGCGATGGTGGCCGCCGTGCTGATGAAAGACGCGGCGATCCAACTGCCGTGGCCGGTCGCGGTATTGGCGGGATTGGCAACGGGCGCCGCGGTCGGTTTTCTGAACGGCCTGGCCGTGGCGAAGCTGGGGATCAACCCGTTCATTACAACACTGGCTACGATGCTGCTGGCGCGGGGACTGACCTACATCATCTCCGGCGGTCTGGGACGGTCGGACTTCGGAGCGCAGTTCTGCTGGCTCGGACAGGGACGCATGGGGACGATGCAGGTGCCGGTCGTCGGCCCGGTGGCCGGCGTGCAGATGCCGATCGTCATCTCGCTGGCTTTGGTCGCGATGTTCGATCTGCTGTTGCGGAAGAGCCGCGTCTTCCGGCAGAACTACTATATCGGCGGCAACGAACAGGCCGCCTGGCTGAGCGGCATCGCCGTCAATCGGATCAAACTGTTCAACTACGGCCTGTCGGGCGCGCTGGCGGCGCTGGCGGGGTTGCTGTTTTGCGCGCGGCTCGACTCGGCCACGCCGAACGCGGGCGAAGGCGACGAACTCAAAGTCATCACGGCGGTCATCGTCGGCGGGGCGAGTCTCTCGGGCGGGAAAGGAACCGTCTTCGGCGCGTTTCTCGGCTGCGTGCTGCTGGCCATGATTCGGCCAGCGATCAGTTTTTTGCCCATCCAGGACCATTGGGAGAAGGCCGTCGTGGGAACGATCCTGCTGGCGGCGGTGCTGCTCGATCGGATTGGACGAAAAGCATGAAGACGCTTGAGCAGTTCATGCAAAAACCGAAGAGCATTCCGGCCCAGACGTCGTGGTATCTGGCGGACTTAGGGGAAGCACGCGGGCATCAGGATTTGTTCACAGCCCAATCCCCGCAGATGCTCAAGGCCTTGCGCGAGCATGCGCTCATTGAGAGTGCGGTTTCGTCCAACCGCATCGAAGGTGTCACGGTGGATCAGCGCCGCGTCGGGACGCTCGTTTTTGGCCGCCCTCGATTGCAGAGCCGCGATGAAGAAGAACTGTGCGGCTACCGCGACGCGCTCAATCTCGTCCACGCTCAGGGACCCCGACTTCCGATCAGCGAGCGGACCGTTTTGCGGCTCCACGCGATGGCGCAGGGGCGAGTTTGGGACGCCGGAAAGTACAAAGACAAAGACGGCGACATTGTGCAGACGTATCCGAATGGTCGTGTTCGGGTGAGGTTCAGGACCGTCGCTGCGGCAAAAACTCCCGATGCACTGCGCCGCACCCTGGCGTTGTGGGACGACTGCTTGAAGGAGCGCTGGGTTCATCCCTTGATCGCAGTTGCAGGATTCGATTTGGATTTCCTTTGCATCCATCCGTTTCGCGACGGAAACGGGCGGGTCTCGCGGCTCCTGCTCTTGCTTCAACTCCATCATCTCGGCTACGAAGTGGGGCGCTACATCAGCCTGGAGCGGCTGATCGAAGAGAACAAGGACCGCTACTACGAGACCCTGGAAGAGAGCTCCCAACGCTGGCACGACGGCCGGCACGACCCCTGGCCCTACGTCAATTACGTCCTCTATGTCCTCAAGAGCGCTTACCGCGAGTTCGAGGAACGCGCGGCCGCGATGAAGGGGCGGCGCGGGGCGAAGACTGAACTCGTGGGCGCGGCGGTTGAAGCGCAAGCCGGCGACTTCTCGGTGGTGGATTTGGAGAGGGTCTGTCCGGGCGTCAGCCGCGATATGATTCGCCGCGTGCTGCGCGAATGGAAGGCGGCAGGGAAAGTGGAATGCGTGGGGCGCGGTCCGGGAGCGCCGTGGCGGAAAAAGGGTAGTATCTCCAAAAGAGGGTAATAAAGAGGGGAATGTCCAAGAGGCGGTTTTGAGTTTTGAATTGTGAGTGTTGAGTTGGAGGCGTGGGGGCGAGCTGCGGGTGGAGGTGATTGCCGTGACAGACAATTGGACCAGCCGGAGGCGCGTCGAGACGACGCTCGCTCATCAGGAGCCCGACCGCGTGCCCTATGACCTGGGCGGTTCGGTCCTGACCGGCATTCACGAGAAGGCCTACCGCCGGTTGCGGAAGTATCTTGGCCTCCCCGACGTGGAGATCGCCATCGAGGACATGCACCAGCAGCTCGCGCGCGTCCACGAGGACGTCAAGGAGCGCCTCCGGGTGGACGTTTACGGTGTCAGCCCCGGGGCGGCGCGCACGTTCACGCGGCCCCACTGGAGCGAGGATGGCTATGACAAGATTCGCGACGAATGGGGGATCGAGTGGTGGATGCCGCAGGACGGCGGGTTTTACTACGATATGCGCGTCCATCCGCTGGCCGACATCAGCCGCGTCGAAGAGCTCGCCCACGCCAAGTTCCCCGACCCGCTCGATTCCGGCCGCTACGAGGGCATGGCTGAGCGCGCCGACGAGCTGATGAACAAGAAGCAGGTCGCCTATATTCTGGGGCGAAACGCGCCGGGCATTTTCGAGATCGCCATGTGGATGCGCGGCTTCGAGAACTTCTACGGCGATCTGCTCGCCAATGCGCCTCTGGCTGAGGCGCTGCTCGACATCGTCTGCGAGATCAAGATGAAGTACTGGGCGCGCGCGCTCGAAGTGGTCGGCCGAAACGTGATGATCGTCTCGGAGGCCGACGATCTGTGCGGCCAATACGGACCGCTGATCGCGCCCGACCTTTATCGCAAGATGATCAAGCCGCGCCACACGCGCCTGTTCGACTTCATCAAGAAACACGCAGCAACCCCGGTGCGCATTTTCTATCACTGCTGCGGCTCGGTCGCTTCGCTCATTCCCGATCTGATCGAGTCGGGCATTGATATTCTCAACCCGGTCCAGGTCAGCGCGGCGAACATGGACACGCGCGAACTCAAGCGGCTTTACGGCAACGACGTTACGTTCTGGGGCGGGGGAGTGGACACACAGCGCGTTTTGCCCAGAGGCACTCCCACCGAGGTTCGCGACGAGGTGCGGCGGCGAATCGAGGACCTCGCGCCCGGCGGCGGGTATGTCTTCAACACCGTCCACAACATCCAGGCCGACGTGCCTCCCGAGAACATTATGGCCATGTGGGAGGCGCTGCAGGAGTTTGGGGTTTATGGGTGAGGTCGTTAAGGAACCGTACTTGGAAATAAGAGGGGGCATGATGATGATCGCGTGCAGAAAAATCCGGCTTATGAGCGTTTTGGCAACTCTTTGCCTGGCGAGCGTGGCATTCGCCGCCGGGGAACGCAAAGTGGTCTCGCTCGACGGAATGTGGGAAATCGCCGAAGGCGCGATGGACAAGGTGCCGGCGACATTCGACCGCCGCGTCGCCGTGCCGGGGCTTGTGGACATGGCCACGCCCGCGTTCGACGAAGTGGGCACAAGCAGCCTCAAGCGCGAGGCCTTCTGGTATCGCAGGCCGCTCCAGATCGAGGGCGACGCGCCGCCGGTCGCTCTCCTGAAAATCCACAAGGCCCGCTATGGCACGCGCGTTTTCCTGAACGGCGAATTGGTCGGCGACCACGTGCCGTGTTTCACGCCGGGCTATTTCGACGTTCGAAAGCAATTGCGCGGCAACGGCGCCGCGAACGAACTCGTCGTGCGCGTCGGCGCTTTCCGCACGTCCATCCCCAACACCTACCCCGACGGCTGGGACTTCGAGAAAACCAAATACATCCCCGGCATCTACGACTCGGTCGAGTTGATCCTGACCGGCACGCCGCAGATCGTCCGCGTACAGACCGCGCCCGACGTTCCCGGCCGCAGCGTTCGCGTTGCCGTGACCGTTCGCAGCGATCGTGGGGCGGCGATGTTCCCGCTCGATCTGACGGTTCGAGAAGCGTCGTCCGGCAAGCAGGTGGGGAAGGAGTCCGCCAATCCGGCCATCCAAAAGGACGAAGAGAAGACGTTCGATTTCACAATCCCCATCCAGGACTGCCGCCTCTGGTCGCCCGAAGATCCTTTCCTCTACGAACTCGAAGTGAAAACCGGCGCGGACAGTTACAAGACCCGCTTTGGCCTGAGGTCGTTTCGTTTCGACAAAGCCACAGGCCGCGCCATTCTGAACGGCAAGCCCTATTTCATGCGCGGCACGAACGTCTGCATTTATCGTTTCTTCGAAGACCCGATGCGCGGCGACCGCCCCTGGCGCGAAGAATGGGTGCGCCGGCTCCACGCCGTCTTCAAAAGCATGCACTGGAACTCGATGCGCTACTGCATCGGCTTTCCGCCCGAAACGTGGTATCGCATCTGCGACGAGATGGGCTTTCTCATTCAGGACGAATTCCCCATCTGGTATCTCGGCAAGTGGCCGCCCACGCTCAAGAGCGACGAGATCGCCCGCGAATACACCGAATGGATGCAGGAGCGCTGGAATCATCCGTGCGTGGTGATTTGGGATGCGCAGAACGAAACCGTGCCGGCGGAAACCGCCAAGGCCATCGCGGCGGTGCGCGGCCTCGACCTTTCGAACCGCCCGTGGGACAACGGTTGGTCGCCGCCGGAAGGTCCCGACGACCCGGTTGAGTCGCACCCGTACATGTTCTACAATCCGAATTTCAAACTTGCCGACGTTGCCGGTCGCTCCGGCGTGCCCAACCTTCGCGCAGGACAGGACGGCCATCCGATCATCATCAACGAGTACGGCTGGCTCTGGATCACGCGCGACGGCAAGCCCACGACGCTCACGCGGAAGGTCTGGGCCAATCTGCTCGGACCCGACGCGACGCCCGAGCAACTTCGCTACACCTATGCGCGCTATCTCGCGGCGAAGACCGAGTTCTGGCGCGCCCACCGCAAGTGCGCCGCCGTGGTGCACTTTTGCGGCCTCGGCTACTCGCGCCCCGATGGCCAGACCAGCGATCACTTCATGGACCTCGAAAAACTCACGCTCGAACCGAACTTCGAGAAGTACATGCGCGACGCCTTCGCGCCCGTCGGCCTGATGATTGACGAGTGGGCCGAGGATTTGCCGGCGGGCGAAAAGCGCGACGTGCCGGTCGTCGTCGTCAACGACCTCTACGACGCGCAGACGGGTCGCGTGTCGCTGCAAATCGTGCAAGGCGAGAAAGTCGTCGCCGAGCAGACGCAGGAGTGCGCTGTGGCTGCGCTGGGTGAAAAACAGTTGATCTTCTCCGTCACTGTTCCCCGTGAAACAGGCAAGTATCAGTTGGCGGCGCAGTGGGTCTCCAAGGGAACGGATCGCGTCCAAAGTCTGCGGGATTTCGAGGTGCTGAGCGCGGAAGCGAAGCGGGCGCGGCTGGGACTGGCGGTCGGCAAGCCCGTCAAGGCCTCGTCCGAAGTGACGGTGGGCGGCGAGAAGTTTCCGGCGACGTTCGCTGTGGACGGCAATCGTGCGACACGCTGGTCGTCGGAGTTTTCCGACCCGCAGTGGATTGCGGTGGATTTGGGGGAGCCGACCGAAATCTCGCGCATCGAATTGGTTTGGGAAGCCGCTTACGGCCGGGCTTACGCGATCCAGGTCTCGGACGATGGCGAGACGTGGAAAGAGGTGTACAAGACCGATTCGAGCAAAGGCGGAACCGAGACGATTCGCTTCGCCCCGACGAAAGCCCGCTGGGTGCGGATGTACGGAACCCGGCGCGCGACGCAGCATGGATACTCGCTGTGGGAGATGAGAATGTTCCGTCAGTAGAAGGCCGCATGCGCACATGGCGGCGCGCACGATGGAAACTGCGCGCATGCCGTTGCTGTTGACACTGCGGGCCGTTTTGTGACACTCTTGCGACAAGACAGGTTGCCAACCTGTCCTACTCCGAGAATCGAGGCGCGAATCATGAATCCGAGCGACCGAATCAGCATTGATCCGAAGGTCTGCCATGGCAAACCCTGCATCCGCGGTACGCGAATCATGGTGGCGAATATTCTGGGCCAGCTCGAAGGCGGGGAGTCGTGGGAATCCATCAAGGCCGGCTATCCGGAATTGAGCGATGACGATATCCGAGCCGCCATTGCATACGCCGCTGCCGTCGTTCAGGATGAGGAAGTCATTCTGTTTGACCAGGTCAAATGACTCGTGTGGCGACTGCTTTGCGACCAGAACATCCGAACCGACACAGTGGCCTATTTGCATTCGTGTGGGCACGATGTGATCTCCACGCGCGACCTGAACTTGTCCGAAGGGGATGATGATATTATTCTCGCGGAAGCCGTTCGCCAGGATCGGGTCGTGCTCACGTTCAACTCAGGCTTTGGCGACATTCGACTTTTTCCCCCGGAAACGCACTGCGGTGTCATCCGGCTACGGGTTCACCCTCAGGACCGCGGCACCGTGCATCCAGCCTTGGATCGCGTGCTCGGCCGTCTGACGCCCGAATCGCTGCGTGGCCGAATTGCCATCGTTCAACGCGGCAAGATTCGTTTGCGCGGGAAGAGGTAACCGCCGCGGCTCAAAACCGATTTTGTGCAGCCGTTTTCGGATACGAGAAACGCCCACCATCGGGATTCACACACGTAAAGAAAGGGGAACCTGCCATGACGTGGAAGCGGGTCGTTGTGTCGGTTGGGGCGATGTTGCTGGGGCTGATGGTGCAGGGCAGTTTGTCGGCGGCGCCGGGCCAGACGAAGAACGTCATCGTTCTGTCCAGGGACGCGTCGGTGCTGGAGACGCTCGCGGCGCGGGAAGTCCGCCGCTACGTCTATCTCACATCGCACGAGTTGCTGCCGATTGTTGAAGTGGCTACTTCCGTGCCCGACGGCGGCGACGCTATTGTCGTGGCTCGGAAGGACCGAGCCATCGTGGGCGCTCTGGCGTCGGACGACCAAGTCAAGCGCGCCATCGCCGCGCTGGGCGCCGAGCAATTTATCCTCCTCATGGGTCAATCCGCCCAGCGCAAGGTCACGCTGATCGTCGGCGGCGACGCGCTGGGAACGCTTTACGGGGCGTATCGTTTCGCGGAGAGCCTGGGCGTCCGTTTCTATCTGCACGGCGACGTGATTCCCGACGCAGCCGGCCAGCCACTCGCGCTGAAGGAAGCCGGCAAGCCCCTTTTTGAACTTCGCGGCATTCAGCCGTTCCACGATTTTCCCGAAGGGCCCGACTGGTGGGACCTCGACGACTACAAGGCGATCATCGCTCAGTTGCCGAAGCTGCGGATGAACTTTTTCGGCCTGCACACCTATCCCGAAGGCCATCCCAACGCCGAGCCGACGGTCTGGATCGGCCTGCCCGACGACATCGGAAAGGACGGCCAGGTGCGGTTCGGCTATCCATCGAGTTGGCAAAACACGCTGCGCGGCAATTGGGGCTATGCGGCGAAGAAGACCAGCGAGTTCAGTTGCGGTGCGGCGCAGCTTTTTGAGCGCGACGACTTCGGCGCCAAGGCGATGAATGACCTGTGTCCGCAGCCGCAAACTGCGGAGGCCTCCAACGAGATGTTCGAGCGAGCGGCCACGTTGCTGCAAGGCGCGTTCGTCTATGCGCGCGCGCTCGGCGTCAAAACCTGCGTTGGCACCGAAACGCCGCTCGTTGTGCCTCGTCTGGTTCGCGAGCGGCTGAAAGAAAAGGGCAAGACGACCGACACGGCCACAATCGGCGAACTCTACGAGGGAATCTTCCGCCGCATTGCGCAGACGTATCCATTGGATTACTACTGGTTCTGGACGCCGGAGAACTGGACGTGGCAGGGAGTGACGACCGCCACGGTGCAAAGGACGATTGCAGACATTCAGGCGGCGATCGCGGCGGCCAAGAAGGTCAACGCCCCATTTCAACTTGCCACGTGCGGCTGGGTGCTGGGGCCGCAATACGACCGCGCCCTGTTCGACAACGTCCTGCCCAGGGAGATCGCGGTGAGCTGCATCAATCGCCAGGTCGGCAAGGAGCCGGTGGACGAAGGGTTCGCGCGCGTCAAGGGGCGTGGCAAGTGGGCCATCCCGTGGCTCGAAGACGACCCGGCGCTGACCGTGCCCCAGTTGTGGGCCGGACGCATGAGGCGAGACGCCGCCGATGCTCTGGCGTATGGGTGCAACGGATTGATGGGCATCCACTGGCGCACGCGGATTCTCGCCCCCAACGTTTCGGCGCTGGCCTGGGCGGCGTGGGATCAGAGCGGATGGGGCAAGACGCGCGAAGAAGTTTCGGGTCCGGTCGGCGGCCAGGTTTCGGCGTTTCCGAAGAACAAGATCGTCGGAACCGAAGATGCGCCGCTCTATCAGACCGTTCGCTACAACCTTTCGGCCTATCGCCTGCGCGTGCCCAACGGCACGTATGGGGTAACGTTGAAATTCTGCGAGCCGCACTACAGCGCCAAAGGGAAGCGCGTTTTTGGCGTTTCGCTCCAAGGCAAGCGCGTCATTGCCAAGCTCGACATTTTCGGCGAGGTCGGCCAGAACAAGGCGCTCGACTACACGTTCGAGAACGTCGCGGTCGGCGACGGAATGCTGAACATCGAATTCCGCCCGCAGGTCGAGTTTCCTTCCATCGCGGCAATTGCGGTCGAGGGAAAAGGCATGCGCCTCAAGATCAACTGCGGCGGGCCGGCCTACAAAGACTACGTCGCCGATCCCGAACCGGCGCCGCGCGATTTGCCGGCGACCAATTTCTATCGCGACTGGACACGCTGCCAGTTTGGCGCCGAAGCCGCCGAACCGATCGCGCAGATTTTCGAGAGATTAGACGGCAAGCTGCCCTGTCCGGCCACGTGGGTTGGGGGTCCCGGAGGGATCAAGCCCGACCCGCAGCCGTGGGAGAAGGTCAAGCCGCAGTATGATTTTGTGGATGAACTCGCGACGCTCCGTCCCAAGGTCAACGGCAAGGGGAATCTCGAACGGCTCGACTATTGGCTGGACAACTTTCGCTACTTGAGGGCCGTCGCTCGCCTCAATTGCACGTGGGCGCTCTACGATAAGGCGATGGCGAAAGTGAAGGCCGCGAAGGACGCTCAGGCTAGGAAGCAGCTCGCCAAAGCGGAGGCGCTGCCGCTTCGCAAGGAAATGGTCGCGTTGGTCGGAGAGGTTTACCAGTACCTCCTCGCCACAGTCAGTAATCCGGGCGAGCTGGGGACAATTGCGAACTGGGAACAGCACCTGCTGCCAGGGCTTCTCGAAAAGCCGGGAGCGGAGCTTGCGCAGGCAATGGGTGAGCCACTGCCGGCCGAGGCCCAACTGGCGAAGACCTATCGCGGGCCGATGCGCGTGATCGTGCCGACGGTTCGCTCGAGCGTGATGACTGGCGAGGCGTTGACGGTGAAGGTCATCGTGCTAGCCGAAAAACCGCCGCAAGAGATGGCCCTATACTGGCGACCAATGGGCGCGGGCGAGTATGCGAAAGTCCCGCTCGTTCATGTCGCGCGCGCCGTTTATTCGGTGAAGATGCCGTCGAGCGCATCAAAGGCGACCGATCTCGAATACTACATCAAGGCGGTCAGCGACCGGGACGAGACGGCTTATTTCCCGGCGACCGCGCCGACGCTGAATCAAACCGTCGTCGTCATGCCGCGCGGGTAAAAGGATGGAATCGCGGAACGCGAAGGAGAAAGAGATGAAGATCATTCGGATTGTCCTCGTCATGTTGGCCGTCGGTGCATTCGTCCATTCGGCGTCCATGTTGTCATTGGCCGCTGAGGTGAAGGAATCGTCCTACAAGGGATGGAAGACCCTCGAGATCAACAACGGCTTGATCCAACTCCAGCTTCTCCCCGACATCGGCGGTCGAATTATCCAGTTCAAGCTGAACGATTGCGAGTATCTGTGGGTGAACAACCAACTGGCCGGCCAGATGCCGCCGCCGACCGGCCTCGGTCCGAAAGGCGAATGGTTGAACTGGGGCGGCGACAAACTATGGCCCGCACCACAAGGCTGGGGCAGCGACGACAAATGGCCCGGCCCGCCCGGCCCGACGATCGAAGGCCTCCCTCACAAGGCATTGGCGTCCCCTCGGAAAGGCAGCCACGTGGCCGTTCATCTCACCAGCCCGGAAGACAAGAGCACCGGAATCCAATTCACTCGCTCGATCAATGTGAATGACGGCGGGACGCACGTGAAAATTCACTCCATCATGAGGAACATAGACACCAAGCCACGGCGATGGGGCATCTGGGAAGTCACGCAGATCAATTGCGCAGATCGCCGGGGAACGGGCTATGACAAGGACATCTGGGCTTATTGTCCAATGAATCCCAAGAGCATTTTTCCGAAGGGCTTCAAAATCTTGTATGGCGCCAGCGACAATCCGGCGTTCCAAGCGGATGCGGCGAACAAGATGATGCGCATCCACTACGTGCGCCAGGTCGGCAAGATCGGCCTCGACAGCGCGGCGGGATGGCTGGCGGTCGTTCGCGACGGCCACGCTTTCGTCGAACGCTTCCAGTGCTTCCCCGATAAGAAGTATCCCGATGACGCGTCGGTCGAGTTTTGGATTCAGGCGCCGGGGAAGTTTGACGCGGCGGGGAAGGAGAACGTCATCGCCGACAATCCCGTCGAGGCGCCGCCCTATCTGGAAACCGAGGTGCTCAGTCCGTTCGCCGAACTCAGGCCCGGAAAGACATACGATTTCCAGAACGAATGGTCCGCGACCAATATAGGGGGCAACTTTCCGGTGCTCGATTGCACCGAGGTGGGTGTCACGTGCGAGCCGTTCAGCGCGAAGATGGACGGCGACCGGCTGTTGCTCACAGGCCGCTTTGGCGTGTTTTACACGGGCTATCTCCTGCTCAGTTTCTTCGATGCAAAGGAGAAGCAGCTGAAACAATTCTCGCTGAACGTCAACGTGACACCTGAGAAGCCGTTGGTGCTCTTGCCCGACCCGCAGCTGACCGCAAATGTCAAGGTCCCGGGGAGCGCCGCCAAAGTGGCGATTTGCACGGCCGGCAACGGCCCGTACGCCGAACTGGCCCGCGCACCGATTCGGCGATAAGAGGCTCGGGAGATTCTTGGACTACGGAGGCTTAAAACGATGAGAACGGCAACCCTGGCGCTTGCGGCCTTCTTGGCCATTACAGCATTGAACGCAGGGGCGGCGGAGAAGGCGGCGACCGGCGGCGTCACATTCAACGCCCGGACACGCACGTTCGCCTGGCGCGACCGCAATGGAGACGTCCTGCTCGATCAGGGCGTGGTTGCTGCGCAGGTGGGCGGACGCAGCGTTTCGTCGGATGACAAGGCTGTGACCTGCCGCGAGACGTATTCGTCCGGCACGGCGGAGTTACGGCTCGAATTCGCCAACGCATTCACGCTTGTCCTGACCGCCGGCGAGACGTTTGAAGCTCGCGTGGAGGGCAAGATCGAGAGCTCCGGCACGCTCCGTGCGCGCGTCCCGTCGGCCTCCTCCGACGCGATGATCGCCATGCTCGACGACCAGCGCGACGGCGACCGAGGCGTCCTCATCACTCGGCTCGGTCCGGCGCAAATCACACGCGCTCGCTCGCTGTTCATTCCGAAAAGCGATCTGGCGTTCACGCTCGATTCGGCGGGCGAAGCGCGCTGGCAGCCGACCGCGAAAGGATGGGGAGTTGAATCGAAAGCGCCGGCGGGCAAGCCGATGCTTCGCGTCGTTCTGCGCCGCGACTACTACCGCAAAGACCTCAAGATTGAGCACTACGCGCCGATCGCCAAGCGCCCCCGATGGCCGACCGCGCCCGTCGTCGCCATGACGTGGTATGGGATCGAAGGCTGGAAAGGCAAACCCGCGCAGACGAAAGAATGGCTGTATCCGAACATTGACTGGGTCGCAAAGCACTTGCTCCCATACGCCGAAACCCTTGTCTTCCAACTCGACGACAACTACTACACGGACAACGACCCATACATGCGCGACATCTCCGACTACATCCGCTCGAAGGGACTCGTGCCCGGCATCTGGTTCACGCCCTTCACGGTCGCGCCGACCGACGTGACCGACCAGCACCCCGACTGGTTCATCCACGGCCAGGACGGCAAGCCGATCAGTACGTTTGGCGGCGTTTCGTATCCCAAACACTCTACGCTCAACGCCACAAATCCCGAGGCCGTCAACGAGTGGTTCGGGATGTGGTGGCGCAAGGCGAGCCGGACGTGGAACTTCGACTTCTTCAAAATAGACGGGCAGCCGACGGTCATTGAGGCCTATCGCAAGGCGACCGACGGCGCCGGCGTCGAAGGCTATCGCAAGGGATTGGCTATCGGGCGCGAAATCGTTGGGAAACAGAAGTTCATCAACGGCTGTTGGGGGATTCCGCTCGAAGCCATCGGTTGCCTCGACGGCTCGCGCACGGGCGGCGACACCGGCAATCAGGCCCACGCGATTGACATCATCTTGAAGTGGAACTTCCTGAACAATGTCGTCTGGTGGAGCGATCCCGACGCGGCGGCGAATCTCTATAAGGCGTCGGTCGAGCGCACGCGCCTCAACGCACAGGCGCGGGTGCTCACCGGCCAGCAATTCCTGACCGACGACGTGTGGACCTTTGTGCCCGACGCGATTCGCCGCGTCTGGCAACTCTCGTACCCCACGCTCGACATCCATCCGGTCAATCTCTACGCGATTGATGATTGGAAGAAATACGACTTGTTCGATCTGCGGATCGCCAAGCCGTGGGGAACGTGGGACGTGGTGGGGTTGTTCAACTACGACGGTCGCGCGACGGTGAAGACGCTTGATCTGGCGCGGCTGCCGCTGGAGGCCGACGAGGTGCATGTGTTTGAGTATTGGAGCTCGACGTATCTCGGGAGATTCCGGAGCGACGCCAAGATCAACCGTCTCCTGGCGTCGCATGAGGGACAACTCTTCTCGATTGCGCCCGCCCGCGACGAGCGCCCGGTTCTCATCTCAACAAGCCGCCACGCGAGCCAGGGCGGACTCGATCTGGACGAATTGAATTGGGAGCAAAAGGACAACCGCTGGATCGCCAAAGGCAAGTCGTCGCATCTCGTGGCGGGCGACACGTATGAGATCGCGTTTGCCGGTGGGCAATATAGGATCGTTTCGGCGGAGGCGCGGGGCAACGCCGTGGAGACGGCGGAAGGCGGTGGAATCTTGCGCGTGCGCGTTCGTCCGAAAGCGAAAACAGCCGCTTGGCACGTCATTTTCGAACGGCGCGACAAGCCGCGCCTCGACGTTGCGCCCGACGTTCTTGTTCTGCAACCGGGGATGACCGCAGAGATGACCGTTATGAACCTTGGCGCGCAAGGGTTCACGTGGGTGGCCAAGCCGTCCGACCCGCGAATTCGCGTTTCGCCAAACGAGGGCGACCTGGCGGCGTGGCCCCGCGCGGCCAGACTCACGGTTTCGGCCGATGCGGCGGGACTCAAACCCGGCGAGACGTGGAACGGCGGCGTGACTGTGGAGGCGCAAGGGGCCGAGGGGTCGCCCGCGCGCGTCGAGATTCAACTTCAGGTGCCGCCTCCCGAGAACCTCGCCCGGCGCGCGAAAGTGAAATCTTCGTCGCTCTGGAGCAAGGGCTATGAGGCCGGCAAGGTCAACGATGGGGACTCGGCGACGCGCTGGAACAGCGGCAAGAACGAGAAAGAAGGCTGTTGGATTGAGCTCGACTGGGACAAGCCTGTCGCGTTTGATCGCATCGTCATTGACGAGGTCATCGAGTTCGGCGGACGAATTGAGCAGTGGAAACTCGAAGCGGGCGCGGACCAACTCGAAGAAATCGCGCGCGGAAACAGCATGGGCCTTGGCCGGACGATAGACCTTCCAAAGCCCATCGAGGCGAAGCGGCTCCGGCTGACAATCGAAAAAGCCGTGCAGACGCCGACCATCCGCGAGATCGAAGTCTATCGCCGAAAGAAGGAACCATGACGCCCCGGCGAGAGAGTCTGAAGTCGGTCACCGTGGAAGACCTCTGCAAGCGCCACCGTGTGGACTTGGCGCATGCGCGCCACGTGGCGGCGATGTCGCTGGCGCTGTTCGACGGACTGATGCGGATTCACCAGCTGCGTCGGTCGCGGCGCGGGTTGCTCGAAGCAGCGGCTCTTCTGCACAACATTGCGTTTGCGTCCGATCCCGAAAATCACCACGTCGCCGGCCGCGACCTCATCCTCGCCGAAACGCTTGATGGGTTCAGCGCCGAGGAGCGCGACGTGCTGGCCTGCACGACGCTCTTTCATCGCAAGAAAGTCAGGCCGCGCAAAGAGCCGGTTTTTCAGCGATTGCGCGAATCGGTCCAGGAGATGACCTTGGTGCTAGCGGCCCTGTTGCGCGTCGGCGATGCGCTCGACTACTCGCAGACGCAGACTTGCCGGATCATTTCGATCGAGCACGACCGACGCGAGGTGCGCGTCGTTGTCGGCGGGCCACACGCCAAAGAAGAGGCGGCGCGCGCCAACCGGAAGGCCGATCTCTGGAACAAGGTTCTCTCGCGCAAATTCACGGCGCAGACGGCGGCGGAAGCGGTCGCCAAGGCGCGAAAGGTCTCGCCCGCGCGAAGCCGGATTCTCAGCGCCGCGCGCCCGGCGTCGCCCGCGTCGGACCGAAGGACGCCCGGACTTCTTGGCGACGACTCGATGGCCGACGCCGGACGAAAAGTCTTTCGACTGTATTTCGAACGGCTGCTGAGGCACAAGGCGCAGACTCTGGAGACCGAGGACATCGAGGCGGTGCATCAGATGCGCGTGGCCACGCGCCGGATTCGGGCGGCCCTCCGCTTGTTCGGTCCCTATTTGCCCGCTCGATACGCGCGACCTCTGAGAAAGGGACTGGGCCGGATGGCGCGCGCGCTCGGCCCCGTGCGCGACCTCGACGTCTTGCTGGACAAGGCGGAGCGACATGACAAGAGCCTTGCCGCCGCCGAGCACCTGACGCTTGACCCGCTGCTGCAATGCTGGCAGCAACGGCGCGCCCGCGCTCGCCGGAAAATGCTCAAGTATCTCAATGGGAAGAAATGCGAGACCTTTCTGGACGCCTTCGTGGACTTGTTTCGCGTCGCCCCCAAACCGGGCGAGGCCGAGACCGGCCGGCCGCAACGCCGGAGACGACGCGGCGACCTGTTGCGCCACGTCGCGCCCGCCATGATCTGGAGGCAATACCATCGGGTGCGCGACTACGAGGGGGCCGTGGAAGGGGCTTCGCCTGAAACTCTTCACGCGCTGCGGATTCAGTGCAAGCGGCTGCGCTATATGCTCGAGCTGCTGCGCGAAATCCTGGGGCCATCGGCGCACGCCGCCATTGCTCCCCTGAAGAAGGCGCAGGACTACCTGGGCGAACTTCACGATACGGATGTCACCGTTCATTTGGCGCAGGATTTCTTGGATCGTGCGGCGCAACCGACCGTGGAGAACCACGTGGCCGGAACCGATCTTTCGGGTGTGAGGCGCTACCTGGCGGACTGCGAGAAGGAGATGGAAGAGGAGGCCGGGCACTTCCCGACGCTGTGGGCGGAACTGGTCAGCGAGTCGTTTCGCAAGACGCTCGGCGAAGCGGCGGCCACAGCCTGATCCGTGCTGTGGCGCAGGCTGTCAGCCTGTGCAGCGGCGCAGACAGGCACCGCACTCTTCGTTCTTGGCAACACGCACAGGCTAACAGCCTGCGCCACAGGAGGGGGATGCCCATGAAACGACGGGCTCTGATCGAACGCCTGAGCGTTCTGCTGTCGGCGGGCGCTTTCGTCGGCTGCGCGCGCGGCCGGCAATCCACACAACCCGTTGCCCCCTCGGGCGACGAAACAGGGAGCAGGGCGATGTGGCCACGAAGACGATCTGTCAGAGTCGGCGACCACGCGCCCGATTTCACGCTGCCTTCGCAATCGGGCGGGCCGGTCAGTCTCCGCAGCTTCGAGGGAAAGACGGCCGTGGTGCTGTACTTTTATCCGAAGGACGAGACCCCGATCTGCACCGCCGAAGCGTGTTCGTTTCGCGACAGCTACACGGCCTTTCTCGCGGCGGGCGCCGAGGTCATCGGCGTCAGCGCCGATACAACGGACTCGCACAAGGAGTTTGCCTCCCACCACAAGCTCCCATTCACTCTGCTGAGCGATGAGAGCGGGAAAACCCGCAAGCTCTATGGCATTCGCTCGACGGCCGGATTGATCGCGGGCCGCGTGACCTATGTGATAGACAAGAAGGGAATCGTGCGAATGGTCTTTTCGTCGCAGTTCAATCCCTCGCGGCACGTGACCGAAGCCCTGAAGGTTCTGCAGACGATTCAAGATGAGAAATAGCTGCCTGCACGGCAGAACATGAGCGAATGAAAACGACGCCCGTCCAAAAGGCCCTTCTCGTTTTCGTGTTCTTCGCCAGCCTGTTTCCCTTCACCTACAAGCGAAACACCGACTGGCAGGGCGACGACGACTACTTGTGCTTCTACGATTCCGCCGTCTATTCCAATCTCCAACTGCTTCCCGACGAGTTCAGCAAAGCCGGGCTGGTTCGATTCGGAAAAAGAACCGTGAAGCCCTTCCTCAACGCGCCTCACAATCTCATGCCGGCGATGGTGTATGGACTCGCCTACCGGGTGATGGATTGGGTGGGCGCGCCCTTTTCGACGACGACGATCCAGTCGCCGATTGCGATTCTGTCGGCTCTCACGTGCGCCTTGTTTTTTCTCCTGCTGGTGAGAATCGGATTGGGCACGCCGTTTGCGGTGATCGGGGCCGTGTTGCTGATTCTGTCGCCGATTTTCGCGATGGCGACGCGGGCGACAACAACCTCGTGGGGCGCGTCGGTCGTGTTTAGCCAGATTGTGGCGCTCCTGGCTCTCGACCGGCTCTCCGACCGGACGCCCTCGAAGGTGTTCGCGGGACTGGCGCTGCTCAACGTCGTTCTGACCGACAACCTGTTTTTTCTGGCTCTGCCGGCGCTGGCCGTCGCTTATGCCCTGCGAGAAGTCCCCGTGGGACAGACATTGCTTTCGCCGAAAAACCTTCTCCGGTCGGTGCGAGAGAACCTGAAGCCCCTGCGAGCCAAAGTCGTCTTCCTGCCGCCGGCGCTGGCCGCCGCGTGGTGGGTTGGTACGACGCTTTATGCCGTTCTGGCCGAGCGTTCGGGTTTTTGGCGGCCCATCACTCCGCTGTTCCGGTTGTCGCCGCACACGCGGGAGGGCGGTTCGTTGCTGTTCACGTCGCCGATCATTCTGCACGACTACGCGGCGATGTTTCTGGGCGAGGCGTTTCCCTACGTGTTCATCATCGCGATCGTCTTGTACTGGGTGATCGTGCGGAAACCCATCCAGCGCTTCGTTTGGTCCTATGCCGCCGTTGGGGGAATGGGATACGGCATTTTGTTCTACGTGCTTACGGCGGACATCTGGCAGAAGAAGAATCTTTACCAGATCTATCTGCTGGTCCCGGTCCTGCTCCTGTTTCTTTTCATTTGCCGCGGGTGGATCGAGGAAAGGCCTCGCCATCGAATCGCGGTTTACGGAGTCTCCCTGTTGCTTATCGTCTCCGCCGGTTTTGGCCATCTCAGCTATATCTGGCACAAGCCCTTCTGCCTGAGTTCAGGCGCTTACAGCGACTGGATTCATGGCGCCAATTGGCCGAATGCCGGAACCAAAGCGGTGGGTTGCTTCATGCGCGAAATTTTGCAGGCCCGACTCGCTCAAGACCCGTCTCGGCCCATCAAGTTATCTGTCGTCGGCGATGCCCGGTGGGTACACCAGGGCAAGGACCTCACGCCCGTCACCTCGCTTCTCGTTTTCAGCGGACTGATGGCCGACGGCGAGTATTTCAAGAAAAGACTTGGCGTCAAACCCAACGTGACCCTGGAAAGATCGAATGAAGCTTTGGAAAACGATCTCCGACTTCGCGTCGTTCTTGATTTTCGTCAAAACGGGGGGGATTCGGGAGAATCGAAGTGTGAGATCAGGAGCGACGGCCAACTGATCGCCGTGCTTGTCGTGCAACCGGCCGACGGCGAGGATGCGCTCCCGCGAGCCGGAACCTATGCCCTCCACGACCTGGAGAGGAAGTTCGACGCGACCTATCGCACGCTCGAGGACTTCTTTCCCGCGCCCTACTCCAAACCGAAACGTTGAACCGCCGAGTCCTTGAGCGCGCGCAATCAGGGCTGCTTTTCCCACGGCGGGATGACGGCCGTTCCCAGTCGCCGCCGGATTTGCGAATCCGAGGGACCGCGGGAAGGCACGCCGAATTCAGGCGCCGCCGTTGGCCGGACCGACGGCGGCGGCATCGGCACGCCCAACCGGCCCGCTCCGGTCAGCTGATAGATCATCCGGTGGGCGCTTTCCTCACGGATGTACGGTCGAGCCGTGGCGTAGTCAATGTAGTTTTGCCGGGCCAGTTCAACGAGCGATTGGTCGAGGGTCTGCATCCCTTCCATCGGGGTCGTCTGCATGATCGAGAAAATGGCCTCGAATCGCTGTTGGC
>Ga0315274_10001914_pt1 | contig 31954 bp, 23 predicted proteins | sample YL17G02_20_MG_FD_203700 | JGI IMG/M metagenome (GOLD analysis project Ga0315274, IMG submission 203700) | Sediment microbial communities from Yellowstone Lake, YNP, Wyoming, USA - YL17G02_20 | ecosystem: Environmental > Aquatic > Freshwater > Lake > Sediment | place: USA: Wyoming | collected...
CTCCCTGGCGCAGTCGGACCCCCACTGCCTCGCATCGGGACCACTCTTGCAATGAGCCGGTCACGAGCCGTATGAGCTCGTGAGTATCGTTGTCCGAGTTAATCAGAGACAGGAGGGCGACGACAGCCTCGCGGTCACTCTCAAGGGCTTTGCGGTCCGTGATGTCCCCTTGGACAGAGACCCAGCACAATCGCCCATGCAGATCCAGCGAACTGATGTGGGCAAAGCACGTGAACCGAGACCCGTCCTTACGGACGTTTGCGAACTCACCGGACCATCTTCCCCTCGCACGCAGCTGCTCCATGATCCCGGCGACAAACCGGTCGTTTTCGTCCGGCGGATAGGCATTGAGAACCGACACGTGCTTCCCGATCAGTTCGGCGGGCTCGTATCCGAACATGGCCGCAAAGGCCGGATTGACAAGAAAGATGACACCGTTCTCGTCTGCGGCATTGACGCCTTCGGCCATGCTCTCCAGAACCTGCGCTTGGATTCTGAAAGCATCCTCGGTCCGCTTGCGCTCGGTGATGTCGATTGCCACCGTACTGACGGCGTAGGCTTCCCCGTCTTTGTTGAGTAGGGGAACTTTTGTCCCCAGAAGAATGCGCTCTTCGTTCTGTACGACGATCCGGCTCTCGATTCCCCGCGGCTTGCCGCTCTTCAGAACTTGCCGGTCCTCCTCGAGAATCCTGGAGGCCACGTCGAGAGGGTGAATGTCGTGAGGCGTCGCTCCGATAATCTGGTCGGCGCTTTTCCCCATGAGCCTTTGGAACCGGCGATTGGCAAGGAGATAACGTCCTTCGCGGTCCCTAACCGTCACGGTGGACTCGGAGTTGTCCAGGACGCTCTGAAGAAGATCGCTCCGTTCCCGCAGCGCCTCCTCCGCCCGCTTGCGCGCGGTGATGTCCTGGAGAAAAGTGACAAACCGCCCGCCTTCTACGGGCCGATACTGGACGCTGACTTCGACGTCAAAAATGCTCCCATCCTTGCGGCGGTGTCGGGACTCGAAACGGTCCTCGCCCTGCGCCATGATCTTCTGGATGCGGGCGGCTGTGTCGTCGGCCGCTTCGGCGGCTTCCAGATCGGGAATGCGCATGGCCAGCAGTTCCTGCGCGCTATAACCGCTCATCCGGCAATAGGTCTCATTGACTTCCAGCAGACGCCCCTGCGTATCTACCACCCAGAAGCCGTCCATCGCCGTCTGGAGGATGGTCCGGTGCTCTTCCACGCTCTCGCGCAGCAGTTCCTCCACCTTGCGCTTCTCCCGTTCCGATGCGTAGAGATCCCGGTAGAGGCGGGCCCGCCGCTGCCGGTGGAGCAAGGCGACCACGGCGGCGGAGAGCAGGATGAAGAGAACCACAAAGACGGCGATGACCGCGGCGCGGTAGTGAACCTCGGCCAGGATCTCGGATCTGTCCACCTTGGCCACCATGAACCATGCGGAACCGGGCACCGGCCGCAAGTCGGCGAGGACCTTCACGCCGCGGTAGTCCTTGCCTTCGAACATTGCCCGCTCTCCCCGCACCGCCTGAACGCCCGGGTTATCGCTCTGCGTCAGCGGAATGCGAAACGATAGGGCGGCGCCGGCCCGGTGGCGCAGTTCGTTGAGAAAGAGGATGTTGTCCCCGTCCCTCCGGACCAGAACGGTCTCGGCGTTGCGGCTCGGGATGGGCCAGGACTGGATGAGCGGGTAGAGGAATTTCCTGGCGTCGCTACGCAGGACTATGACGGCGATAGGCCGGTTGTCGGCGTCCCGCACCGGCGCGACGGCGTCAATGCACACGTTGCCGTCAGAACATCGGAAAAGGTCCGAGAGCGCCGCCTGCTTGCCTGCAAGGGCCTGCGCGACGGCCTTCATCGTGGCGGCGTCCACCGCGCAGGGGTCGTCTTTGGCGGCCAGCAGAATGCGTCCATCCACGTCGAGAAGGAGAGCGTCGGTGACGTCTTCCGTCCTCTGTTCGAGCTTCAAATGCTGAATAAACTCACCCCGGAGGACGACATTGCCGGAATCTTTCAGCCAGGTCTCCACGCCCTTTACGAACAATGGACTCTCCGCATTCTTGACAGCGTTGTCCAGCCGTTCCCGCCGCCATCGCGCGATCTGGCCGGCCTTCAGTTTGCCGATGGCCGCGAGTTCGTTGTGCTTGTCGAGGTCGATATGCAGCGCCTCCGCGCGATAAAACCCATACCCGCCGGCCAGAAGCACGAGGACGATCACGGCCAGGAGGATCGCCCAGGTCCGTTTGACCCCAAAGCCCAGTTGATCTTCAGTTGTCATGCTCGTATCTCCTTCATCGTCCCGGCCTTTTGGAGAGCGCGCTCTCGGTTATCCTTGCTGTTCATTGTGGGCCTCCTTCATTTTCCGGCGCGCTCCCGTCGTCGTCTTGCTTGTACCCGGGATACAGTTTCTTTATGCATTCCGGGCAGATGCCGTGGCTGAACTCGGCTTCGGTGTGGTCGCGGACACAGCCTTCCACCTGGTTCCAGTAGCCCTGGTCGTCGCGGATCTTCTTGCAGCTCGCGCAGATGGGCACAATGCCGCGCAGGGTCTTGATCCGATCGAGCGCCTGGCGCAGCTCGTCGATCTTGGCGGCCGGCGCCTCGTCCTGTGTCATTTCGTCAGCGAAGTAGGCGAGACGCTCCCCCTCCTCCAACCCAGTTGCCAGGAATCCTGAGATCACTGTCCTGCGCTCTTCTTCGTCCTCGTAAATCAGACATATATGGGTTCCCATCGGGAACCGCTCCGGCGTAAAGCCCAAAGACACGCGTCTCCTGAGTTGGTCGCACATGGTAGGTCTCCTCCATGGGACTCATGATGGATTGGACGCCGAGGACACCCAGGCCCGTTTTCCTTGCGTTTTTCGCCAGCCGAGTAGCCTCCATGTTGACGGGGGAGCGCCCGGGCGGCAGAGAGAAGCGTTCACGTCCGCGATTCGATAGACTACTCCCTCTCATGCGGGATGTCCATGAGAATCGGCGTCCTTCCGGATTATGTCGCGCATACGCCGCATAACGCCGGAGGCGCCAAGGAGGCGATCTCCCGATCTGCGGAGATGCTCGCCGAGCAATTCAATCCGACGCCAATCGCGCCTTAGCCTGATAGCGCCCAGCAGACGGCTCCAGAGGACGCGAACCAGCTGCGCCGCTGAGCCGAAACCCGTGTGCCGGGCATGCCGTAGCGCTGGGACATGAGAGACCTCCGCACAGGCGCTCGCTGAGCCAAAGTAATGGCAAGAAGCTAGGGAGATGTCGTAGACTGGGCCCTGGACGGCGAACGGCGCCGGCTTGGCGTGCGGCCGCCAGGCGCCGTGGTGTGTGAGAAGAGGGGCGGGGAAACCACCCCACCCCGATTGGACGACACTCGCCGCGCGAAAACGCCGGAGAAGGCCGGGCGCGTGGCGCAACGCATCTGGGCGAATGGAGGATGAGATATGTCAGTGAGCAAGAGGGACCGAGAGGTTCTGCGGGAACTAGCCCGGGAGGTCGGGGAGATCGCGGCGCTTGCCGAGCAGCAGGAAACCATCTCCTTGTGGAAGGCGCTGAACGGCCTGAAGCCGGTCCGTCCCATGGTCATGATCGACCAGATTCCGTGGCACGAGATGGATGTGGACGGGGAGCTCGCGCTGAGGACGGAGGAGGACTTCTGTCGCGGGTTCGAGGCCCATCTTCGCCAAACCATCTACTTGTGGAAGCACATGCGGGTGGACAGGGTCGTCGAGCCGGCGATCGATGTCCCGATGGCCATCCGCAACACGGGTTTCGGGATACAGACCATCGAGGAAACCGCGGTGAGCGATCCGAAAAGCGGCGTGGTCGGTCATCTCTACATCGACCAGTTGAAGACCGAGGAGGATGTTGAAAGGATCCGGACGCCGGAAGTCCGCCTTGACGAGGAGGCCACGGCCCGCGCCCGGGAGAAGGCGGAGGAGATATTCGACGGCATCCTCCCCGTGCGGACGGGGGGGTGTCAGCCTGGGTTCGCCCCGTGGGACGCCATCGTCCAGTGGCGCGGCGCCGAGAACCTTCTTTTTGACTTGGTCGACAAACCGGAATTCATGCACCGCATCGTGTCCCGCCTTACCGACGCGCATCTTTCCATGCTCGACCAGATGGAGGAGCAGGGCCTTCTGGGCTCGGGCTGGAACACCGTCCATTGCACCGGCGCCTATGCGGACGAGCTTCCCGCTCGCGGCTTCGACCCACTCCACGTCCGGCCGCGGGACATCTGGACCTGCGGCATGGCCCAGATATTCTCCTCGGTTTCGCCGGCCATGCACAAGGAGTTCGAACTGGACTACGCCGTCAAGTGGTACTCGAGGTTCGGCCTCGTGTATTACGGGTGCTGCGAGCCGCTGGACGGAAAGATCGACATCATCCGGGATATCCCCCACGTCAGAAAGATCTCCATGAGCCCCTGGGTGGACGAGGAAAAGGGCGCTGAACAGATCGGGCGCGACTTCGTCTTCTCTCGAAAACCCAGCCCCGCGTTTCTCGCCGTTGACGCCTGGGACCCGGACGCCGTGGAGAAGGACCTTCGGGACACGCTGGAATGCTGCGCCCGCCACGGGTGTGCGCTCGAACTCATCCTCAAGGACGTCAGCACCGTCCGCTACCAGCCGCAAAGGCTTTGGGAATGGGCGGACATCGCCATGGGGTTGGTCGGCCGATAGAAACGCGCTCGCCGACGGGAGGAATCGTCCAACAAGGCGGACGCAGACGACAATGAAGAGCCGCTCCTGACACGCGGCACAATAGGCCGGGGCGAGCGCGTGTGCGAACGACGGCGAAGATGAGCCAAGGGCGCGTGCTGTTCCCGCCTAGCCTTGTCGCGGACGCCCTGACAACTGTGCCCGACCGCCATGCGCGCGCTTGCGGACTGCGTTCTGGAATGAGTTACCAACTGACGTACGCCGAAAGGAAGCCAACCCGATGCGCTGGAACATGTTCTTAACGGCCGTCCCTTTCTTGTCGGCGCGCGCGTCGGACGCCTGCGCCGGTCGCGGAGGCGCCGGCCTGATTGGGGACAATGAGGACTGGGCGATGGGCCCTTTCGTCAAACAGAAAGAGCCCATCCTCGAGCCCACGCCCAACTTGACGTTCCAGTGCCCCGTCCTGGGCAAGACCGTCCGCTGGGAAGAGCAGAACGTCTACAACCCGGCTGCCGTAGTGCGCGACGGCAAGGTGTATCTGCTGTACCGCGCCGACGATTGCAACCGCGATCTCGCCTGGGGGCGCACCTGCCGCATCGGGCTGGCCTCCAGCGAGGACGGCAGGCGCTTTACCCGGCATCCCGAACCCGTTCTCTACCCGGACAATGACCCCTGGAAAAAGTACGAGTGGGAGGGCGGCTGCGAGGACCTGCACGTCATCGAAGGGCAAGACAGGCAATACTACATGAACTACACGACCTGGGACGGGCGGCGCGACACGATGTCCGTCGCCACCTCTTCGGACCTAGTGCACTGGACCAAACACGGACCGGCCTTCAGGAAGCATGCTCCAGACGCGGTTTACGGTTCCAGGACAGGCGTCGTCGTGAGCCGCCTTGCCGAGGACGGCAAGCTGCTGCCGGCAAAGATCGATGGCCAGTACTGGATGTACTACACACACCCCTCCGCCCTCGCCGCCAGCGACAACCTGATCGACTGGAAGCCGACGGGCAGGTCGGTGTGGCCGTCCGGCGGCCACGAGTCAGGCGCCGCCGCCCTCCTCCGCGACGACGGAATCCTCCTGATGTTCAACGGCGCGCCCTGGGGCGACGTCTCCATTCCCGGCGGAGCCTGGACTCTGGGCCAAGCCTTGATCGACCCTAAGGACAGGCTGACCGTCTTGAAACACGGAGGCCGGCCCTTCATCTTCCCCGAGCGCGAGTGGGAGAAGAAGGGATTCTGTCCGGCGCCGGCGACGGTCGCCAACGGCCTTGTGTGCTTCAAAGGCGAGTGGCTCTTGTACTATGGCGCTGCGGACCGCGTCATCGCCCTGGCCGTGTGCCGCCCCCAGAGCGGTCCTCCCTTTTGCCCGCCCCGGGCAAAACGAAACTCAGCCGTGACGTTGGGCGGACCGAGACACGAAAGGAAGACTGATATGGATTCAAGGGGTTTCTGTATAGACCCAAGTCCAGATTTTCAGCGATTGGAGAAGGCGCTTCGTCGCGATGGCGAGCCGGATCGGGCGCCGGTACATGTGGCACGCAAAGAAGATATCGTGGAAATCGACAATGGGCTGGTCAAGGCCCGCTTCACCCAGGTCAAGGACGGCGTGCAGCAGGAGTACCTGACCCGACGCGGCAAGGAGTGGGTGCTGCTGGCTGAGAGTTTCAGACCCAGGCAAGGTGGAACGGCATCCGTCTCGCCGCTCTATGATACGTCGATCGATCCGGCGCATCGATTCCTGGCGGGCGAAGTCCTGCAGAAGATCGTCAGTGCGGACACAGCGGGGGAATCGGCACAAGTCGTTTTGCAAGGCAAGTGCGGGGAGACAACCATCGAGCAGACGGTGGATCTGCGCCGCGGGCAGCGGTTCGTGCATATCGAGGTCAAGGCAACCCTATCCGGCAGCCCGCCGAAGCTGGAATACCTGCTGGCGCCGCTGGTCGTGGCCCTCGACGGCAAGCTGGACGCCACCCACGCGCCCACCTATAAGCCCACCGCCGACAGCGTGATCGGCGACCGCGAGTTCTCGGCCCCGGTCGTCTGCGTGCAGCAAGGCGGGCTGTTCGCCGGCCTGGCGCCCGACCTGGACATCATCAACCGGCACGTCGTCTATGCGAAGGGCGCCCGGCAACATCCCGACTCGAACTCGTTCCCCGTGCCCGTCGATCCCGCGAACATCTCCATGCCCACGGCGCTCGACCTGGAGTTGCCGTCGAGCACGAACTCACGGCCGGTTCTTTCGTACGGCATGATGGACTATATCGTGCACCAGCATGTGTGGTTCCAGCACCTCAGCGCACCTGGGGCGATGGTCCGCGAGCTATCCAACAACGAGGTGCGGATCGGCATGGACCTGTTGTTGAGCACCGACGCCCCCAAGTGCCGCGGCTACCAGATGGCGGCGCAGCATCTCTGGCGGCGATTCGGCAGCGAGCATTTCCGCCGGCCCCGGCCACAGGCCATGCCCAATGCCGAGTATGCCAAGGTGTGCTATCCGGCGAACTTCCAGTATCAGGGTTACGACGTGGCCGGGGAGCGACTCAACCACCGCCAGTTGCCGGACCGGCCCGACATGCGGGCGTGGCAGCAGTGGGAGGTCGACGGGCATCCGGTGGGCGGGCTGCGGCTCTACGCCCCCCAATGGTACAACTTGATCACCAACCTTGCTTGGTGGAACAACGCCTGCGACGCCACGGGTTTCTACTACTGGGGCGAGCAACTGGACGACAAGGATTTGCTGGACAAAGCCCGGCGGATGGTCAACCTGGCCCTGTCGGCCCCGCAGAACCAGGGGCTCTTTCCCGCCATCTACGATCTTGGCGGCAAGCGCTGGCTGCGGAGCCTGTGGAATCCGCCGCTGAACGGCTACAACCCCGACGCCCGCTCTGCATACTGGGATTCGAACACTGGCGGCGTCTACCAGACGGCCGCCGCCAGCGTGACGGCCGGCTATCTGTTGCAGTACCGCCGCACCTGCGAGGACAACCCGCGCATCTTGCCCTATGTGCGCCGCTACGGCGACTTCCTGCTGGCCAACATGCCGCCCAACGGTTGCGTGCCCGGGTGGTTCACGGCCGACTTGAAGCCGCTGCCCAGCCTGAAGTGGAACGCCGACGGCGGAGCCCATGTGTGGGTCCTCAGCGAGTTGTATCTGGCCACCAAGGAGCAGAAGCACCTCGACGGCGCCAGACAGGCGGCCAAGTTCCTGCTCGACGAGGTCATGCCGCAGCAGCGCTGGGCCGACTTCGAGGCACTCTACTCCTGCGCCATCAAGCCCGAGACGTTCTTCGATGCGCGCACCGGCCAGTGGCCGTGCGACACGATGTCGATCTCCTGGGCGTTGCAGGGGTTCCTCGCGTTGCACGAAGCCACGCAGGACAAGCAGTGCCTCGACGCCGCGGCGGCGGTGGCCGATTTCGCCGCGTTGTTCCAGGCGGTCTGGGCGCCCCACTATATCATCACCGCCTATCCATTTGGCGGCCTCTCGTCGCAGTTGGGCGACGGCGAATGGCTCGATCAGCGGGCGCACCGCTTCGCCGACCCCTTCGTGCGCATCGGACTGCTGACCGGCCGGCAGGACCTTGTCGAACGCGGCATCGCTGCGGCGCGTTCCTCGCTTACGCTGGCAAACCATCCCCGCCACCAGGCCAACGGGATTTACACGCACACCGACTTCCCCATCGGCTTGGGGCCGGAGAATATCGACCACGAAGGCTTTCCACAGCGGCCGCTCAGTTCGGGGCCAAGTTGGAACAGTGTCGGCGGGCTGGCTGGAATGGCCCATGTGATGAACCGGCTCGGCGGAGCTTACGTCGATTTTAGTAAGAACCTGGCAGCCGGTGTAGATGGGCTGAAGATCGTGTCCTTTCACCGCAAGGGCAGAACGATCCGCCTGAAGGTGGAGAACCAGCTTGCCGCATTGCCCATGCCCTACGATCACCCGTATGCGGTAGAGGTGCGTATGGTGGGTTTGCCGGCGGGCGAGTATAAGCTGATCATCAACGACGGGCCTGCGCAGCGCATCGATGCCGCGCGGCTGGCGCACTATACGGTGGAGGTAAACGACAATAACAGTTGAACGACCGCTTTACGAACTGCAAGACGGAGCCGAGACCCGGTGGCTGACGCCGGAGAACCCCGACGGGGCGCGCGGGGCCACCGGCAAGGCCGGCTTCGGGCGCAAGGGCGCGCCATGCCGCAGCCCCCTCATGGCCGGCGGGACGTGCGTGATCGGGGAAGGCGGGGCAACGGCACGATCCGCCGCATCTGGATCATGATCAGCAACACCGAGCCGGAATTCCTGCGTGGCCTCGTGCTGCGGATGTACTGGGACGGCGCCAACGCGGGGCAATTCGCCGGCGCGGGTGCGAGCCGCTGATCCCCAACCGCAAGGGGCGCGACGGCGCGTATCCGCCCGGCGCACCCAAGTTCGACAAGGAGAGATACAAGCGCCGCAACGTCGTGGAACGGCTCATCGGCCGGCTGAAGGAATTCCGCCGGATCGCCGCGCGACACGACAAACTGGCCGAGAGTTTCCGCGTGTTTGTGTTGCTCGGATTCATACGAATCTGGACCCAAAACCTATTCTTAGTGCTCCAGCTCAGAAGTTCGGTGACGTATTCTTTCCCGGACAGGATTGACAGGATTTACAGGATGAACGGGAAAGGGCCTCAATCGTGTTCATCTTGTGCATCCTGTCTGATACCTCCCAGGGACCACCGTGCGTCACAATACTTGCGAATGCCTGTGCTTAGACACAGCCTAATGCTCTTGGGCATGGTTCTTGACTTTTCTCCGGGCGGACAGCACGCTAAGCGGATACCGGACGTGAGTCCGGGGTTTGGGACGGTCGCGAGGAAGAGGGCCGGCGCGCGTTCTTGCGACGCAAGAACCGTGACGGCCCACCTCCGAGCGCGTCCTGAAACACCCCGTCGAGACAGGCCGGACGTTCCGAAGAGGGGATAGCCTTCCCTGGGTCACCGACATGAACGGCGGAGATTGCCCGACCGAGATCAGCCACGGGACGCGCGATTTTCACAAGATCGCCGCGAAGCGCCTGATGCCGCTTGTGGGCTCCGAGCAGCCGGTCCGGGAGATGAGCCGCGCTCTGCGCCAGTTCGTCCAGGATCTCCGCCCGCCGGTCGTCGGGGCGATGCAGATCACGTGCGCGGACGAGGCCGAGCACGAATGCGTCGAGGCACTCCAGCGCGAGTTCGTCCACTACGCGCTTCCCGACCTGAAATTCGCGACCCAATGCGCTTTGCGAATCGCCAACCTCGGCGGCCGTTATGAATGGGGCGCCGTTTGTGCGGCGGAGAACCATTTCACGATTCCCGCCTCCCGGAGCGGCTACAAACTCATCGTCGCCAAAGTCAACGCGCACGCGGGCGCTGAGACTTCGCCGACAGGCGAGCGATACGGCGTCCTTCAGCGCTACGGGACCGAGTCGCCGTGCTGCGGCGTCCTGCGCGGACTCCTGGACGGGGAACCTGGCCCGCACCTGGAGGAGCTTCGGGAATCCTTCCGCTCGGAAGGCGAAGACCGCCTCGCCATCCTAACCGACGGACGAACAGTCCCTCCCGAGCGCCAGAGTCTCTTCGCCGCTATCGTTGCCGCGCGGCTCCAGGCGCGGCAGATCATGATCGACATCCAGGACCACGAGCCCGCGTCCCCGACGCTGTATCTCGTGCTGCCGTGCGTGACGCTCAACCGTCGGGAGAAAGACACGGAGATTCCGTGCGGGATCTACACGGCGGACCATCGCTCCGCCGAGCCGTGCGAAGAGTATTTCGGTCTCGGCGACGCCCCGGGGGATTACCGGCTCACAGTCAGGAATCGTCGCATTCACATTGAAGACGCCGGCGCGGGCCGCGTGCGACCGGCGCGCAACCACAGGCATCTCGCGCAAAAGGCATGGGGCGGGCGGAAGGCGGAGATTTCCGCTTCCGACCACAAGCGCCTTCGAGAGGCCATGGAGAAGGTCGATCGCAACAAACACCACGCCGATCTGGCCAAGCCTCTCCTGAAGATGCTGCTCCCCCTGTTGGCGGAAGTCGCCCCCATTCCCGTTGCCATCGCCTTGTTCGCGCAGGGCGCCGCCCACGTCTCCCACGTCCATCGCGTCCACCGTCTGGCCAGGGAGTTGGGCGAATCCGAAGACGCGCGCCGGATACTGCGGGAAGTGCACGGCCGGATTGACGCTCTGGACCCGCGGCGCGCCCAGGCTTTGGTCGAAGTTCTGGCGAGCGAGTACCGACTGACATAAGGCCGCTCGCGTTGCATCCCGCAAACAGATCTCGCGATCCTTCCGCGCTCGGTGGTTGACTGGCCCACTCCCTCCTCCCGGCCAACGTCTCAACGGATGCGCCCAAGGCCTCGCAACGCATCCCGATGGCCTTGAGGAATCTGCCGCAGTGAGCCCGTGGTTAGGACCGGGTCCTCGTAGTGGTCGAACGATCCCAGCCATTCGTCCAGAACGCGTTCCAGGTTCCGCACCGTCTCTTCGTTCTCTTTTTCCTGAGCCAGATCCTCCCGCTCCCGCGGATCCGCCGAGAGATCGTAGAGATCCCTTCGTCCTCCGAACCAACGGATGAGTCTGAGGTCGCCCAGTTGGACCGCCCGGATGCTCTGCAAGAACGACGAGAGTTCGACCTGAGGCGTCTTCGCATTCAGATCCGCCGGCGCATGGAGAAACGGCGCCAGGTACTCGGCAACGGCCGCCCGGGCCGCCCCGGCGCGCGCCCCCCCCCCCAACACCCATCTTGACAAGAGCCGGGAAAGCGGCCCATAATCGCGCCCCGGTTCGGATCGGGGCCGATACACGCAACCATTGCGCGGGACCGCTGAGAGGGAGGGACCGGACGATGCCCGAGATGAACGTCCAAGAGATTCTGGCGAAGGTTCGCGAAAACAAGCAAGCGCTCGAGCAGACAGCCGCCGAACTCGAGGCGGCGCAGGCTGAGCTGGAACAGGCCAAGGCGGAAGCCGACAGACTTCGCGAGGAAGTCGAGTCAGCGCGCAAGGAGATGGTTGAAAAGGACCAGGCGATCCAAGATCTCCTCGCGCAGAATCAGGATCTCGAAGGCGAGGTCTCGGAAGCCCAGACGGAATTGGAGAAAGCACGCGGCGAGTTGGCGGAAAGAACGAAACTCGTGGAGGAGTTGAACAATTTGCTTGGGTGATCCTCCGCGTCATTCCGTCGCACGCGGCGAAGCTTCACTTGTCTCCCGCCACGACGAAGAGAAGCGTGCTGAACTGCTGGCGTTGGTAGCGCAGAAGCCAAGCCAGAGGGTTTTGGTGCGTCAGGGGTTCTTCCATAATATCGGGGAGCAACGGGACGATCGACGCCTGGAAAGACCCTCGACCCAAGGGACGCAGATCGTAGCGTTCGCCGAGAAGCCGCAGAAGAGCGCTCTGGGCCGAAGGCCCCCCATAGGCGCTGTGGATCGCAACGACCGAGCCCGGCGCCATCCGGGGAACGTCTTGCGGCAATGGACCGCCACGCCGGGCCCAGTCGGACAGGTAAGGCCACTCCGGGATCATCTCCACGGTCCGACCGGCTGCATAGGCGAGTTTGACGCCCACCATGGCGGGCTTGTAGATCTCGTTGGAATATACCCGCGCTTCCCTCGACAGCCCCGTATTGACTCGGATGGCCTTCCCAGCCTCGAAAACGTCGCCGAACGCCTGGCGTTGCAGGCAAACCGACGCCAGTCCAAAGCCGAGGGACCAGACAACCGTAAGCCCTACCAGCGCCAGAATCACCCGGTGTCCCAGTCGCCCGTGACGGGAAAGAGCGCTCTCCATGTGCGCCATGCCCGCTCCCGCGCACGTCAAGGCCAAGGGGAGAAGGGGAAGGAGATAGCGCGTCTGGAACGACTGGAACACGCTCTGAGCGATGAGGACGGCCAGGGCGGCATAGAGGAGCAACGCGCGAACTGAGACAGGTCGGGCCTGACGCGGAGCAAGGGGGTCTTTGCCCGTCCCGCGCACCACGCCGACTACGAAGAACAGAAAGACGGGCAACGTCATCACGTAGGGAATGATGAAAAGAAACATCTCGAAGGTGTACCAGTAGTTCAGAAGAGTCGCCCCGAGATTGTCTGCTTGGCGTTCCGCGACCTGGGCGACGTGACCGAAGCGCTGGTACAGCAACCATGCGGGAAGCGTGATCCACAGCATCTGCGCAAGCGCCGCCGCCCATCGCCCGGGCGAGCGCTCGCGCCTTACGCGGTCCCTGCGCCCCACGCGGTCCCTGCGCCTCACGCGGTCCCCGCGCCCCACGCGGTCCCCGCGCCCCACGCGGTCCCTGCGCCAGATCCGCACGACCTCCCACACGACAAGCGGCAGAAGCATCAAGCCGTGGTAACGCGTGAGTGCGGCCAGAACGGAAAGGACCGTGATCCAGACGATCGCCCAGCCGGCGCTCCTGCCGGGGTCTTGCGGATCACTCCCGGCTCCCGGAAGCGCATCGGGCGCCCGCTGGTCCCCGTCCAGAGATGTCGCCGCGTCTCGCATGCGCAACGCAAGCAGAGCGCCGCACGCCAAATGGAAGAGACACGTGAAGAGCATGTCGGTCATGACGCGCAAGCTCCAGCGCAACGCCTCGGGCGAAACGGTGTAAAGAATGAGGGTAAAGAACGCGCATCGGCGCCCGCCCCATGCGCGGGCCGCGCGCCACAGCGGAAGAATGAGGAGAAGCGAGGCGGCCCACGATATCAGTCGTCCCGCCGCAATCCCGCTCAACCCCGCTCCTTCGAGAACGTGGACGAGCGCCGCGTAGAGAGGAGGCCAGAAAGAATCGGACCGCTCGAACTGGGTGATTTGGAGAATGCCGTCGGTGTACTCGCCCGTGTTGAGCCGAATGAGGGCGAGACGGAAGAGTCCGTTGAAGACGAGGAACCCCGCAAGGAGCGCCCCGTCGCTGGGCATCCCTTTGCGAACGTCAGAGGCTCTTGGCGCGGATTCCTGCATGGGCTTCGTCCGCGATCGGTGTGAAGAGAGGCGGCTCGGCATTCTTGCGATCGCTTGGGACCCTTGATGGCCTCATGCCCCCGCGGCCCCCGCGCTCTCACGCGGCCTCCGCGCGCGATGTGCGGCGCGCGTCTTCAGCCTTGGATCGCTGTCGAACACCTTAGCAGGCCGTCTCAGGCATTCAAGGACGAAATGGGCGGCGCCCCGCTCGGCCCCGCGCCGGAATCTCCCCTTTTCCCTCTTTTTCTTGTCTTTCTCTCGTCCCTCGTCTAATCTCCAACGAACCACACTCCCCACTCCGTAGGAAGGAGTCGGTTGGGAATCGTGTTCTCATTGCCGCGCATCCATCTCGCCCTCATCGCCACCGCCATCTTGGCGCCCGCGTGGGCGCCGCGCGTTTCCGCCCAGTCTTCCAGTGAACCCCTCGAACGCCTGGAGCGCGCTCTGCCCGATCTGACCTCCCTCGCCGCCCGCCCCCGGACGGACGAAGCGGCGCTCGTCGACCGCGTCGTGGCGTGGGTGGATGATGAGGCGCTGACGCTGACGGAACTCGAAGAGGCCTTAGTGCGCTACCAGTCGGAGGGACTCGTTCCAGCCGGCCCCGCCGACGACACGCGCTTGCGCGCCGCCCTCGAGCGATGGATCGATGAGACGCTTCTACTGGCAGCCGCCAAGAAGGCGGGAATCAAAGTCCCCCCCGAAACCGTCGACAACCGCGTGGACGCCATGATCTCGGAGTTGGAGAAACGCCACGGCAGCAAGCGCGCCCTTGACGATCTCCTGGCTCGGGCGGGACAGGACCGCGACGTCCTGCGCGAGGAACTCCGCGAGCAACTGCTGCGCGAGTGGACCATCGCCCGCGCCGTCGGCGAGCGCATCACGCTCACCGACGCCGACGTGGCGCGATTCGAGGCCGAGCGGCGCGAGAAAGGACTCCCCACCGTTCGCTACCATCTCTCCCATCTGTTCTTCCCGGTCTCGCCCGACGCCCTGGAGAAACGTTGGAGCCAGGTCGTCATGATGGCCCACGACGCGCGCCTCGAAGCCGAGCGCCGGGGAAATTTCGGCGAAGCGGCAACGGAATTGGCCCGTCGCTACTCCCTGGAGGGCGCCACAGGAGGGTCTCTCGGCGCCGTCGCGCCCGATGAATTGCAGCCCGAGCTGGCTGCCGCGCTCCAGAACCTCGAACCGGGTCAGAGCACGCGCCCCATCCGGACGCAGAAGGGCGTGCACGTCCTCTACCTCGAACGGAAAACCACTGCCCGGCAAACGCTGTTCGCCCTGCGGTTCGAAGAAGAATGGCAGCGGCGGGCGAAAGAACTGCGCAACGGCGCCTCCATTCAGATTGCCGAACGGATTCTTCCGGAGCGATAGAAACGCCCCACGGCAACCGCCGGCCCGCCCCTTTTCCCTTGCAATCCCTTCCCGTCGGCCCTACAAGAACTCGACGCCGATGGCGACGGAGCGGAAGGCGCGGCGGCTCTCGGCGCGCGTCGTGGTCGCTTCGCAAAGCCAGAGTCTCGCCGCCCTCAATAGTCCAACCGACGCCTCATCCGAAGGAGATCCCCGAACCATGGAACCGATGACCAGTTACGAGCGCGTGAAGAACACGCTCGAGCGCAAGCCGGTGGATTGCTCCCCGGCCGTGTTGAGCCCCTGGGGAAGCACCGTCAAACGCTGGACCGAGGAAGGACACCTCAAGGAAGGCGAGGACCTCGGCGAGCACTTCGGCCACGATCTGCGCGGCGGCGGGTGGCTCAACTCCGTCGCCGACCTCGACTTCGAGCCCGTCACCATCGAAGAGGACGAAGAAACGATCCTCAGACTCGACGGCAACGGCGCGAAACTCCGCCAACACAAGCTCCACGAATCGACCCCCGAGCACGTCGATTTCACCGTGAAAGACCGCAGGGGATGGGAGGAGAAGACCAAGCCCCGCCTCGTCGATTTCGACAAGCGGCGCATATCGATCGACGGCTACCGCACGGCGCGCGAGTTCGCCGCCGAGAAGCAGCGTTTCTTCACCTGGAGCGGCGTGGCGCCCTTCGAACAGATGCACCCCGTCTGCGGACACGAGTACATGTTGCTCGGAATGGCCGAAGACCCCGACTGGGTCAAGGACATGGTCATGACCTACGCCAACATGACGATCGCGCACCTGGAGGTCTTGTTCGCGGAGGCCGGCGAACCCGACGGCATGTTCTTCTACGAAGACATGGGATTCAAGCAGAGGCCCTTCATGTCGCCCGCCATGTACAAGGAGATCCTCCAGCCGGGGCACAAACGCCTCTTCGACTTCGCCCGCGCCCGCGGCCTCCGCGTCATCGTCCACTCGTGCGGATTCATCGAGCCCCTCGTCCCCGGACTCGTCGAGGCGGGAATGGACTGCCTCCAGGCCATGGAAGTCAAGGCCGGCATGGACATGGTCCGCCTCGCGCGCCAGTACGCCGGCCGGCTCAGCTTCTACGGCAACATCGACGTCCGCGTCCTCATCACCAACGACCGCGACAAGATCGACGAAGAACTCAAAGCCAAGATCCCGCCCGTTCTGGACCTGGGCTGCGGCTACGTCCTGCACTCCGATCACTCTGAACCGCCCCAGATCGACTACGAAACCGCCTGGTACTTCCTCGACCGCGGCCGCGAAATCAGCCGCCGTCACAACTGAGTCTGCGCGCCGCTCCCCGCCGCGCCGGTTCGGGCGGAACCGTTCGGCAAAAGGCCCCATCCCGCGTGAAAGAGCCCAAATGAGCGCTATGGGCGCTAGCCGGGAAGGGCCTCGAGAAACTCTCGGTTGCTGGGGTGCTTCTCGATCTGCTTGATGAGAGCGGGGATCGCGTCCCGGCCCGGCAGGTTGGCCAGGGCGCGACGCAGAAGGGCGATCTTGGGATAGACGTCGGCCCCGTGCAGGTTCTCTTCCTTTCGGGTGCCCGTCTCGTTGAGGTTGATGGCCGGGAAAATGCGCGCGTCGGCCAGCGACCGGTCCAGCACGATCTCGCTGTTGCCGGTGCCCTTGAACTCCTGGAAGATCACCTCATCCATCCGGGAGTTCGTGTCGACCAGCGCCGTGGCAATAATGGTCACCGATCCCCCGTTCTCGATGTTGCGGGCCAAGCCAAAGAAACGCCGGGGAATCTCGAGAGCGCCCGCCTGCAACCCGCCCGACATGATCCGGCTCCCGGACATGATCCGGCCCCCGGACATGATCCGGGCGTTCCCCCTTCCGCGCGGCGCCTCACTGCGTCCCGGATACCCTCGTCGGCCGCCGTCCTGGGAGTGCGAATCCCGAGGCGCGTCTCCCCTGCCGCCGCCTCCGGAGTTGAAGGCCCGGCCCATGCGGGTCAGGCTGTCGACGAGGATCACGATGTCGCGTCCGCACTCGAGTTCGGTCCGGACGTGGGCCAGGGTCAGCTCGGCCAGGTCGATGTGCTCTTCCAGACCCTGGTCCATGGAACTGGCGAAAACTTCCGCATCCACCGCCCGCCGGAACTGGGTGACCTCCTCCGGACGCTCGTCGATGAGAAGGACGATGACGCGGGTCTCGGACGATCCGGCGCGGATAGACCGGGCGATCTGCTCGAGAAGCATCGTTTTGCCCGCCTTGGGGGGGGAGACGATCAGTCCGCGAGTTCCCTTGCCTATGGGAGCCATCAAGTCGATGATTCGCATGGAGACGTCGCCCGTCACGCCAAGGTCGAAGCGCTCGCGCGGGTTGATGGCGGTGAGACGGGCATAGGGAGTCCGGCTCTGAAAGGCCTGCGGCGTTAAGCCGCAGACCGTTTCCACTCCGGCCAGTTCCATGACGTTCCCTCCTCGGCGCAACGGGCCCGTGAGTGTGACGCCCTGGACCAGGGAATGCTCGCGGATCAACTGGGCGGGAACGGCGACGGGCGGGGCAAAGGGCCGAAGCGAGCACTCCGGGTCGCAGAGAGCGCCCGCTCCCCTATCGGCGATTCTGAGTACGCCGGTGGCGGTGTCGTTGGACATGTGGAGGAAGCCTCCGTGCGTGGATGGAATGGGCGTGGTCAGGAATCGCCGGTCCGTTGTTTTCTCGACAGGGAGCCTGCGCGGCGTTGACTTGGCGGGGTCTGCGTGTGGCCGCGCCGCACGAGCACTGCCACCGAGCGGCTCTGACGGGTTCGGAGTTCCGCCTTCAGGCGGCCGCTCGTTCCGGCTGAGGCCGGGACGTCGAACACGCTGCTCGTCATTCCGAGCGGGTCGGAGGGCTATGAATAGATCCGTTTGCGGCGCTTGTGAAGGGAGCGCTTCTCCTCATTCCATCCGCACGCGGCAACGCTTACGCTACGCATTGCCGCAACCACTATTTTCCCTCGCCAGACCGAGATGCGCAAGGCAGATTGAGCCGCCGGCGAGCGTCTTTGTTCGGTGTGCGCGGAGATTCTGGAATCGGGGAGCCAGTCCAGGTTGCCCCGCACAGGAGATGCGCCCTCCCCCTCTGACTGAGATTCCCGAAGCCAAGGGGGCGTCAGGCAACGCGCGCTTCCACGGCCCAAGCGCTGCCGGAAGACTTGCGGAGCGACTCCTCGGCTTTGCGGACGGGGTTGGGATCCGGGCTCTCGCCTAACCCCCGGCACGGAGCCACTGTGAAGGTGACTCCGCCTTCTCTCTTTTCCCTTGACGCGCGCGGTAATACTCCGTAATACTCGGCTCGGCCCGTCGCGCCTGAACTGGCGCTGAACATTTCGCTGAGGGGTGGGCTTCGCCGTGGCAAGATCGAAACAAGAGATCATCACGTTCAAAGCGGACGCAGCGTTCGTCGAGGCGTTGCGCGGCATTGAGAACCGCTCGGACTTCATCCGCTCCGCCGTGTTGGCCGCCCTGGACGGCGCCTGCCCGCTGTGCCGCGGGACGGGCATCCTCACGCCGCACCAGCGCGAGCACTGGCAGGCGTTCTCGCGGAACCATGCGATCCGAGAGTGCGGCGACTGTCACGCCGCGCACCTGACGTGCGACCGGGAGAGCGCCTGAGCATGCTCCAGTTTCTCCTCCAGCTTCTTGAGGCGCCGGCCGGAGCGTGGCGGGCCGGCAGCGGTTCTTGCGGGGACAGAGGAGGCGCCAGCGGGCTGCCGGCGTCCCTGCGAGCGGGAGGCCCGCGTCGGGGAACGCGCAGCATCGTTCCGCGGGCGGGACGCCCGCGCTATGCGGCGCACGGCATCGCTTCCGCCTTCGCCGCTGGGCTTCTCATCCTGGCGGCGTGCGGTCAGGAGAAAGCGCCGCCCCCGGACGGCGCGGGAACCGAGAAGATTCGGGTCGCGGTCAGCATTCTTCCCCAGGTCGAGTTTGTCGAACGAGTCGGCGGCGAGTACGTGAAGGTCGAGGCGCTGGTCGGGCCAGGTCAGTCGCCGGAGACTTACAATCCGGCGCCGCGGAAGATTGCCGGGCTTGCTCATTCGCGGGTCTACTTCCGGATCGGCGTTCCCTTTGAGAAGACGCTGCTCAGAAAGCTCGAAGCGCTCTTTCCGGACCTCAGAGTGGTGGACACACAGAAGAACGTGGAGCGTGTGGCGCTGGAGAGCCACGAGCGCTCCGATTCCGATCCGGCGCCCGCCGCCCCCCGGGAGGGAGAGTCCGCGGACGCCGGGCCGGAGAGGAAGAGCGGGCGTCCGGCGGAAGGCGGTGGGAGGGACCGCGAAGAGGGGGAACTCGATCCACACACCTGGCTCGATCCGCAGCTGGTAAAGATCCAGGCGCGGACGATCTGCGAAACACTGGCGGCGATCGATCCGGCTCACGCGCCCCGGTACGAAAAGAACCTGCGCGCCTTTCAGGAGGACCTGGACCGGGTTCATGAGAAGATCGCCCGCGCCTTGGCGCCGCTGCGGGGACGGGAGTTCTATGTTTTTCATCCCGCCTTCGGCTATTTCGCCAGAGCCTATGGGCTGAAACAGGCGCCGATCGAGTCGGGCGGGAAGGAACCGAGCCCGCGCCAGGTGGCGCGGATCATCGCCAGGGCGCAGGAAAGCGGCGTGAAGGTGATCTTCGTCCAGCCGCAGTTCTCCAAGCGCAGCGCCGAGCGGATTGCCCGCGCCATCGGAGGCGCGGTCGTGACAATGGACCCTCTGGCGCGCGATTACCTGGCCAATCTCGAGAGGATGGCGGGGGAGGTCGCGGCGGCCTTGGCGGGCGGAGGACCAGGAATGGCGGGGGACCGGCGGTGAATGGTCTTCACTAGAACGCGGGTTTCTCTGCCAATGAGGCAGCCCAGCGATGACGGACACTGCGATCCAGATCCAGGATCTCTCATTCGCCTATGACGGTTCGATCGTTCTGGAGGGGGTCGATCTGTCGATCCCGGTTCGGGACTTTGTGTGCTTCGTGGGGCCGAACGGCGGGGGCAAGACGACCCTGCTCAAACTGATCGTGGGTCTGTTAACGCCCCGAGAGGGCCGGATAACGGTACTGGGTACGGATCCCGTTTCCGCTCGTCCGCGGATCGGCTACATGCCCCAGCGAGCCTACGTGGACCCGCGATTCCCCATGACCGTCATGGACGTGGCGCTGATGGGACGCGTCGGCGCCGGGCGGCCCGTGGGACCTTACGGGCGAGCGAACCGGATGAAGGCGGAGGCGGCCCTCGAAGAGGTAGGGATCGCGGACCTAAGCAGACGTCCGTTCTCCTCTCTGTCGGGCGGCCAGCAGCAGCGCGCGTTCCTGGCTCGAGCCCTCGCGTGCGAGCCCGAGATCCTGCTTCTCGATGAGCCGATGGCCAACCTGGACCTGGCCGTCGAGAGCGAGATCCTCAATCTTCTGCGCCAGCTCAACGAGCGACTGACGGTCGTTCTCGTCTCGCACGATTTTGGTTTCGTGTCCAGGCTGACCAAGCGCATCGTTTGTGTGAACCGCGTCGTCCGAAGCCATCCGACGGCGGAAATCACGGCGGAGATTCTCCGGGAAATGTACGGGGAAGAAGTCCAGATGGTCCGCCACGATCGGCACGGCCCCGGGCGCCGGCCTGGGCAGGGCGTCTGAGAAGCGTGGAACAGCCGCCCTTGGCTGTTAAGGGAAGTGTGGAACAGCCGCCCTCGGCTGTTACGGGAAGTGTGGAACAGCCGCCCTCGGCTGTTAGGGGAAGTGTAGAACAGCCGCCCTCGGCTGTTAAGGGAAGTGTGGAACAGCCGCCCTCGGCTGTTCAGGGAGATCGTCGCGAATGCGGGAATTCTGGGAGGCTTTGCTCGAGTACCCCTTTCTGCGCCACGCCGCCCTGGCCGGGCTCCTCGCCGGGGTCGCCTGCGGGGTGATCGGCTCCTACGTGGTCGCGCGCCGCATTAGTTACATTGCCGGCGGGATCGCTCATTGCGTCCTCGGGGGGATGGGGGCGGCGCACTACTTCGAGACGGTCCACGGCTGGCGCTTGGCGACGCCGCTGTTGGGCGCGCTGGGGGCCGCCCTCTTGGCGGCTGTCATCATCGGCGTCGTCAGCCTTCGCGCAAAGGAGCGCGAGGACACGGTGATCGGCGCGCTTTGGGCCATCGGCATGGCGATCGGGGTTTTGTTTATCTCTCAGACGCCCGGCTACAACGAAGACCTCATGAGCTACCTTTTCGGCAATATCCTCATGGTTTCGCGGGGAGACCTCTGGCTGATGGCGGGCCTCGACGTTCTGGTTCTGGGCTGCGGGCTCCTCTTCTACAATCAACTCCTCGCCGTCTGTTTTGATGAGGAGTTCGCGCGGGTCCGCGGGGTGCGCGTCGAGCTCATCTATCTGCTTCTCCTGTGTTTGACGGCCCTTACCGTCGTGCTGCTGGTGACGGTGGTCGGCATCATTATGGTGATCGCTCTTCTCACCCTTCCCGCCGCCGTGGCCGGTTTCTTCACCCGCACGCTGTGGCAGATGATGCTTCTCGCCGTCATTCTGAGCGCCGTGTTTGCGAGCGCGGGGCTGGCGCAGAGCTACGCCTGGGACATCCCGCCCGGAGCGACGATTATCCTGGTCGCGGGCCTCGCGTACGTCGCTGGAGGCTTGTTTTCGCATTTTTTTCGCTTGCGACGACGTTCCCGCCTTGCTACGGTTCACCCTCGGCCGTGAGGAACGTCGCGATGCCTACGAGAAGCGAAACGAGAGAGACCAGACTGCCGGCTTCCCATCTGCGCCCTTCCCAATCCGGGAGCGGCCCGCGGGGCGCCCGTCCGCTGAGAGTCATCGGCGCGTCGGAGCATAACCTCAAGAATATCAACGTTACAATCCCCCGGAACTCCCTCACCGTCATCACCGGCTTGTCGGGCTCGGGCAAGTCGTCCCTGGCCTTCGACACCATCTACGCCGAAGGCCAGCGGCGGTACGTCGAGAGCCTTTCCTCCTACGCGCGCCAGTTTCTCGATCAGATGCAGAAGCCCAACGTCGAGCACATCGAAGGTCTCTCGCCCGCCATCTCGATCGAGCAGAGGGGCATCAGCAAGAATCCCCGCTCCACCGTCGGCACGGTCACGGAGATCTACGACTATTTGCGCATCCTGTACGCCAGCATCGGCAAACCGCACTGTCCCGAATGCGGTCACGCGCTCGAAGGACAGACCGTGCAGCAGATCGTCGACCGGATACTGGCCTACCCGGAGGGGACTCGCTTTCTCGTGATGGCGCCCGTCGTGCGCGGGCGCAAGGGGGAGTACGGCGCGCTCTTCGATCAAGCCCGACGCGAGGGCTTCACGCGAGCGATGGTGGACGGGGAGATCGTGGATCTCGAGACGCCTCCCAGGTTGAACAAGAAACTGAAGCACGACGTTTCCGTCGTCATCGACCGTCTCATCATGCGGGAAGATCTGCGCCAGCGGCTAACCGACTCAATCGAGATCGCGCTGAAAAAGGCGGAAGGGCTCGTCGCCGTCCAGATCGTGAAGGGCCGCGGGGCCAGCGAACCCCCTCAGGTCTTCAGCGAGTCGATGGCGTGTCCCGTCCACGGCCCCAAACTCGTGGAACTGACGCCTCGCATGTTCTCCTTCAACAGCCCTTACGGCGCATGCCCTCGCTGCAAGGGGATCGGGAGCGTGCTCGAGGTGGACGAGGATCTCGTCGTTCCTGACCGGTCAAAGAGGATCAGCGAGGGCGCGGTCGTTCCTTGGGCGAGCTTCTTCGTGACGAAGTCGGGGGAGTTGTTGCAGCGCGGGAGCATGGCGTGGAGCGCGCAGCAGATTCGCAGTTTGTGCAAGGCTCATAAGATCGACTTGGCCAAGCCCTTTGGCCAACTGTCGAAGGCGCATCAGCAACTTCTTCTCTACGGCAGCCGCGGCAAGAAATACCGCGTGCGCTACGAATCGAGGAGCGGCAGCAAGTTCGAGGGCGATCTGACGTGGGAAGGCGTGATCCCGCAGATCGAGCGGCGCTGGCGCGACACCGGTTCCGAGGCTGCGCGCGAGCACTGGGGGCAGTTCTTCAGCGACCGGCCTTGCAGTGAGTGCGGCGGCGCGCGCCTTCGCGCCGAGACCCGCGCCGTCACCCTGCATGGGCTGGGCATTGCCGAGTTCTGTCAGATGTCGGTCGAGGGGGCGCTCGAGTTTCTCACAAAAACCGAATTCACGAGTCGGGAAAAAGAGATCGGCATGCAGGCGATCAAGGAGATCGCCGACCGCCTGCGATTTCTCACGAACGTCGGACTGAGCTACTTGACCCTCGACCGTACGGCTCGCACCTTGGCGGGGGGCGAGGCGCAACGGATCCGTCTTGCCACGCAGGTCGGGTCGCAATTGGTCGGCGTTCTCTACATCTTGGACGAGCCGTCCATCGGCCTGCACCACCGCGACAATCGCCGCCTGCTCGACACCCTGAAGCAGCTGCGCGACATGGGAAACACCGTGATCGTCGTCGAGCATGACGAAGAGACCATTCGCTCGGCCGACTACGTCGTCGATCTCGGCCCTGGCGCGGGACGGCTTGGAGGAGAGGTCGTGGCCGTCGGGGCGCCCAAGGATATTGAGGCGAATGCCCGTTCTTTCACGGGTCAGTACCTCGCGGGAAAAAAGCGGATCGAGATTCCCTCGTCGCGCCGCCGCGCCGAAGACGGGCGCGAGATCGTCGTGGAGGGCGCCGCGGAACACAACCTGAAGGGGATCGACGTTCGTTTTCCGCTGGGGCTTTTCATCTGCGTGACGGGCGTCTCCGGGTCGGGGAAATCGACGCTGGTCAACGACATCCTGTTCAGGCGCCTTTCGAACCACTTCTATACGAGCACTCACCACCCGGGGCGTCACCGCGCCATTCGGGGTCTCGATTGGATCGACAAGGTCATCAACGTCGACCAGTCGCCCATCGGCCGCACTCCGCGTTCCAATCCGGCGACCTACATCGGGCTTTTCAGCCTGATCCGCGATCTTTTCTCGCGTCTGCCCGAGGCCGCCGTCCGGGGGTACAAGCCGGGTCGTTTCTCGTTCAACGTCAAAGGGGGGCGCTGCGAGAATTGCCGCGGCGACGGCCTGATCAAGATCGAAATGCACTTTCTGCCGGACGTTTACATCGAGTGCGAGGTGTGCAAGGGACGGCGTTTCAACCGCGAGACGCTCGAGATCCTGTACCGTGGCCGCAGCATCGCCGACGTCCTCGAAATGACCGTCGAGGAGGCGCTTGAGTTCTTCGAGAACGTCCCGGCCGTCCGCGCCAAACTGCAGACCCTCTATGACGTCGGGCTCGGCTACATTCATCTCGGCCAGCCCGCCACAACCCTTTCCGGCGGCGAGGCGCAACGCGTCAAACTCTCGCGCGAACTCAGCAAACGCGATACGGGCCGCACGCTGTACATTCTCGACGAGCCCACGACGGGGCTGCATTTCGACGACATCAAGAAACTGCTCGAGGTCCTGAACCGTCTCGTCGACGCGGGCAACACGGTCATCGTCATCGAACACCACCTCGACGTCATCAAGACGAGTGATTGGATCATCGACCTCGGTCCGGAGGGAGGCGACGCCGGCGGCCGCGTCGTCGCGGAGAATACCCCCGAGGAGATGGTGAGAGTCGAGGGAAGCTACACGGGTCGGTTCCTGCGCAATGTGCTCGACGGGAGGCGCTGACCGGAGACCGGGCCGGAAAGCGGCGCGAGGAAATCCATGAGGCATGCGGGTTAGGCTTGAAACCCGCAGAGCGGACTGATAGATACAAGCGATGGGCGCGGGGCGTTCCAAGACGCGAGGCCCCCGGATGGGTGCTTTGGCTGACCTGGAGCGCCGGGGCCTTTACGCCGTCGAGGGCGGCGCCTGCCACTTATGACCGACCCGCCAGTCGATTTCTCCATCGTCGTCCCGATGAAGGATGAAGAGGCGAACGTGGCGCCTCTCCTTGAGGAATTGTCGACCGTCATGGAAGGCCTTGGGACCCATGAGATCATCGTCGTAGACGACGGATCGACAGACGGCACCTGGCAGACGCTGCAGGACTGCAAGGGGAAGCTCCGCTCCCTCCGGACGGTCCGACACGACCGGAACTACGGGCAAAGCGCCGGGTTCTGGACGGGGCTGAAACGGGCGCGCGGGCGGATCGTCGTTATGATGGATGGAGACGGGCAAAACGATCCTCGCGACATTCCCAAGCTCGCGGCCGAACTCGAGAAAGGCGCCGACGTCTGTCTGACCTGGCGCGCGGACCGGCAGGACGCGTGGATGAAGAAAATCCAGTCTCGCATCGGGAACGGCGTGCGCAACTGGCTGCTGAAGAGCGATATCCGCGATACCGGTTCGCAGCTGCGCGCCTTCCGGGCGCATTGCCTCGAGGATCTGCCGCACTTCGACGGCATGCACCGGTTCATGGGCAATCTTTTCCTCATGGGGGGCTGCCGCGTGGTCCAGATCGCCGCACATCATCGGCGGCGGCGCGCCGGGAAGACCAAGTACGGACTGGGCAACCGCGCATGGCGCGGTCTCAAAGACGTGTTCGGCGTGCGATGGCTCGGGCAGCGGACGATTCGATCCAAGGTGGAGCGGGACGATGTTTAGAAACCACTTCGTAAGAATGACGGCGGGGCTCATCCCGCTCTTCACGATCCTGGTCCTCGCGGGCTGTGGAAGCAACGGGGAGCAGAGAGCAGCGCTCAAAGCGTTGCGCAAGCAATGCAGCACGTGGGATGGCGCCTTGGTCATATACAAGCCGGACGACACCTCGGAGACCTTGCCCCTTCGCTACGAACTGAGCGAGACCCGGGGACGCTTCGAAGGCAGAATGACGCTCGAGACCGCCCGCGCGGAGGGGGGCGCCCAGGCGCGCATCATGGACGTCGTTTTCGAGCGGCAGGAACCGGGAACATGGAAGGCTCGCATTGGCGGGGCCAATGGATTTGCGGCTCGCGTGTCCGTCGGACCCGGCGGTCGACCAGACAGAGGAGCGCTCGCGTGGATCGGTCCAGCCTCGTCCTTTCTAACGCGTTTCGACGACGAAGCGATAAACATGGCGATCGACGGTCTGCTTCCTCTGCCCGGCGGGGTGGGAAGCGACGCAGTATGGATGACGGCCCGCCTGCGCCGCGGCGGCTTCCGCGTCACCCTGGGTCTCTTCGACATCACGTTGATGGAGTGTTTGGGGATCTTCGCGACTCTTGTCTTCGCGGCCCGGTTTGTCGTGCAATGGATCGCCTCGGAGCGGGCGGGGCGAAGCGTCGTGCCCGAGTTCTTCTGGTGGGTCAGTCTAGTAGGAGCGGGGTTGATGATGGTCTACGCCGTCTATTATGCGCGTTTCGCCGTTCTTCTCGGCCAGCTCACGGGGTGGATCGTTTACCTTCGCAACATCTGGCTCATCGAACACGAGAAGCGGCGGGCGCATCACCAGGAAGAAGAGAAAACGCTCGGGTCGCCAGAGGGAAACGGGTGAGCGACCTTGCGTCGGGCGATGGCGGACGCCCCCCCTGAGCGCCTGAGGCCGTTCTCTTTCGCGACGTTGTCCTTTACATCTGGCCGCGGTGAGAGAGGGCCGGAAGAAAGAATGAAGACGATGAATGCCAATGTGACGCTCCCAATCGAGGAGAGTTTGAAGAACTCCATGGTGAAGGTCTACACGGTGTACGACAAACCGGATTACTACCGCCCGTGGCAGATGCAGGGACAGGCGTCAAACGGCGGATCGGGTTGCATCATCGAAGGGCAGCGCATCCTGACCAATGCGCACGTCGTTGCGGATCACACATTCATCCAGGCCGAGCGGGCTGGCAGAGCAGGCAAGCAGATCGCGCGCGTGGAGAACGTGGCCCACGAATGCGACCTGGCGATTCTGAAGGTGGACGACGACTCTTTCTTCGCCGGATCTCAGCCCGTGGCTTTGGGCAGTCTGCCCGAAGTCAAGGACAAGATCGCCGTCTACGGCTTCCCCATGGGGGGCACGAAACTGGCCATTACCGAAGGGGTCGTGTCGCGGGTGGAGAACCTGACTTACAGCCATTCCTTCGCCAGCCTGCTGTGCTGCCAGATCGACGCGCCCATCAATCCCGGTTCAAGCGGCGGACCCGTCGTCAAGGACGGCAAGATCGTGGGTGTCGCGTTCCAGGGAAGTGAAGAGGGACAGAACATCGGCTATATGGTTCCCGCGCCCCTGGTTGCCCGGTTCCTCAGCGAGATCGAGAAGGGCGGGTACGGCGGCATCCCCACGTTGGGAATCGCCTTTCAGAAGATGGAGAATCCCGCCCTGCGACGCCGCTACCATATGGGCGAAGAGGACAGCGGGGTCCTGGTGTGCAAGGTGGATCCCAGATCGCCCGCCAAGGGAATCCTCGAGCCGGGAGACGTGATCCTTGCCGTTGACGGGTTCGACGTCGCCAACGACGGAACCGTGGAGTTTCGCAAGGGCGAGCGGACGATTTTCTTCTACGCCTTGCAGAGACATTTCCTCACCGATGCGATCTCCATGGACGTCTTGCGGGGAAAAGACAGGCGAACCGTTGACGTGGCGCTGACGCTGCGTTGGGAAGACTCGCATTTGGTGCCGCGACCCCAGTACGAAAAGATGCCCACCTACTACATCATCGGCGGCCTGGTTTTCTCCCCGATAACCTCGAACCTCCTCCTGGCCTGGCACGACATCGAGGAGGCGCCGCGGAAACTGGCGCGTTACTACTACGAGGACCCCGACCCAGACCGGGATGAAGTGGTGACCCTTATCCAGGTCCTTTCCCACGAAGTGAATGTGGGTTACGATTACCTCTACTACACCGTTATCGAGTCGGTGAACGGCAAGGAGATCCGCGGCATGAGAGACCTCGTGGAAACCTTCGAAGGGCACACGGGGGACTATCACACGATCGTCAATGAGGACGGCGCCCGGATCGTTCTCTCGCGCAAAGACGTGGAAAAAGGCAACGAGGAGATCCTGAGGCGATACCGAATCCCGTCCGATCGCTCCGAGGACTTGCGGAATCTGGCGGCCGGACGCGGCGCCTAGGGGAGGGTTTCGACCCCAGGAACGGACGGCGGCCGCCGGCGAAGAACCGACGGTGGGTCTTCGTGCCCTATACTTCTCGTAGTCCGGGCTCAAAAGGCCCGACGCGAGGAAAGAGGGGTAGCTCACAATGGCCGCGACTGGCAGGAGAAGGAGCCGCGTCCTCTGTTATCTGTTCTGGGCGGCCGGTCTGGCCGGCCTGCCCCTGTCTCACTGGCTCCTCTTCGCGCGGATCGATCCCTTTTACTCCGCCATCTATCCTTTCCTGTGGTGGCCCTTCATCTTCTCAGTCGATCTGCTCGTCTATCTTCTCAGACGAAACTCCCTGCTCCATGACCGTCCGTGGGAATTCCTTCTTCTGACGCTGTGGTCCACGCCCGTCTGGCTGATCTTCGAAGCCCTGAATCTGCGTCTTCACAACTGGTGCTACGTCCAGGTTCCCCTTCGCCCGGACGCCGGCAACGTTTTCCTCATCCTCGCATTTGCCACCGTCGTGCCGGGCGTCTTCGAGGTCGCGGAGCTCGTCACGGGCCTGATCGAGAAGGCGACGAAGGCAGGAAGGATCGCAGGAAGGCCCTTCCGCGCGACGCAGACGAATCTTGCCGTTCAGATGATTCTCGGCGCCCTCATGCTCATCCTGGCGCTCGCCTGGCCGGAACGATTCTTCTGTCTGACCTGGGGATTCGCGTTTCTGATTTTCGACCCGGTTTGCTACGTCAGAAAGGGACGTTCGCTGCTCGCCCAGTTGGCGGCGGGCGACAACACACGCCTGGTCGCCCTCTTGATCTCGGGGGCGGTCTGCGGGGGGCTCTGGGAGGCGTGGAACGTTTCGGCGCGGTCGAAGTGGACCTATACCGTGCCGTTTTTCGACGAGATGAAGATCGGCGAGATGCCGGTTCTCGGGTTTCTGGGCTTCCCGCCCTTCGTCCTCGAGTGCTACGCCATCGTGAATCTCATCGGTCTTTTCCGCGGCGGGCGCAGCTGGGAACTGGGCGCCGCCGAGAATGCGGAGAGAAAAGGGATGGCACCGCGCCTCGCGCTTTGGGCGTGGTGCGCCGTCATCTCCCTCTCTCTCCTCACCGCGCTCGGGATCTTTCGCTTTACCGTCTCCTCCTACTCGATCCCCTTGGATGCATGGTTCGCGGGTTCGCTCGGAGAGAAGGGCGCGGCGGCGCTCCGGCGCGAGAAGGCGATCTACAGCCACCAATTCCTGCGGCTCAAAACGCGACCCGAGGAGATCGATCCCGCCCTTTACGAAAGGATGCGGTCGCTTTGCGCGCTGGCCGAGGTGGCCGGCATGGGTCTCGCGCACGCCGAGATCCTGCTTGCCGCTGGGATTGAGACGCCGGAGGACCTTGCCAAGGGCGACCCGGAACTCATCGCCACGCAGGTGCGCCGCCTCTCCCAAGTCGCTCTGCGGCCCCGCGAAGCGCAAGTGAGAGTGTGGATTCGCGAGGCGAAGGAACAGCTCAGGACTCGCCAAGGGCCGTGACCGTGGAGCAGACGCCGCCTTGACGGACGTCTTCCGTGGCCGGCCCAGACGTCAGTCCCCGGGGTACAGGTCGCCAAAGACTTCCCGGGGCGTGCGCTCGGCGACGAAACCGATCTCCTTCTCGATCCGGCGGACGTCATAGAGAGAGTCCCACTCGCGGCCCGGCCGCTCGAAGCAGGACGCGTCGAAGTCCTCCCCGTACCAGCCGCGAAGGATCTTCGCCACCGGCTCTTTCGCCCACGCTTTGGGTCCCGTCGCGTTCATCACGCGCACGCCGGGCTTCCAGGGGGCTTCGACGGCCATGGCAAAGGCGCGCACGGCGTCCGCGAGACACATGACCGTCACGCTCCCGATCGCCCATTCGTGCAGGGGGCCGGTCTCTTTCAGCGGCGCCGGAGCCTCGTCGGGACAGACCGAGGAGAGTCGCAAGTTGGTCACGTCGATCGCTTCATTCTGGCGCTGATAGTAGCGCGTGACCTCCTCCATCAGATACTTCGAGAGGCCGTAGCCGTCGCGGTCGAGACAGGGATGCTCATCCGGGATAGGGAGCTGCAGAGGCCGGAACCGGACGCTCTGGAGCCCCACCGCCGCGATCGAGCTCGCCATGACGAACTTCCGGCAGCCGCGGTCGACGAGGTAGCGCATCAAGCAGCGCGTTCCCTCGACGGTCACCAGAACGCCGTCGCGCTCGCTGCATCCCCCGGTCACCGCCCCCAAGTGCGCCACGGCCTCCAGGTTGTACGCGTCCAGCCGCCTCAGGTCCTCAAAAGATTGAAACTCGCCCCGAACGAAAGGCAGGTCCACGCCGGGGTTGCGACGGCTCATGCAAATGACGTGATGTTTCCCGGAAAGATGTTGAGACAGAGCGCGGCCGATGAATCCGCTGGCGCCGGTGACAAGAATCGTGCTCACGGTCATTCCCTTTCCTGCGAAAAGATCCTTGCTTCTAGTCCGACCAATGGATCACGGCGCCGATGACGTCGTCGGCCCGGTTCTTGTTGATGCGGTCGAACAAGCCGGGCGCCTCGTCCGGTTCGACGCGGTGCGTGATCGTTCGCTCCCATCGCAGCGCCCCCATGGCCATGTTCTTCAGCACGGCGCGCCGGCACGGCGCAAGACCGTCGTTGGACGGGAAGTGCATGGAGATCTGCTTCCCGTGGGGTTGCAGGAAACGCATCGAGATCGGTTTCTCGCCGTAGTTCCCCATCCACACGAACTTCCCCCGGAGCTTGCATAGAGCAACGGCGGGATCGACGCATTCGGGAATGCCCGTCGATTCAAAGACCACGTCCGCCAGGTCCGGCGCGATTCCGCGAACCGCCTCCTCGACGTTCCGGTTCGAACCGTTGATGGCGTAGTCGGCGCCGAACTCGCGCGCCGCAGCCAACCGTTTCTCGTTCAGGTCAACCGCGATGACGACGCAGCCGCGGTGGGCGCAGGCCGCGACGACGCCAATGCCGATCGCCCCCACGCCGTGTACAACCACCGTCTGACCCATCCGGGGATTCGCCATATCAACGCCGTTGAGACCCACGGCGGGCATGACGAAAAGGCTCGCGGCGTCGTCCCGCACCCCTTCGGGAACCAAGGCGACCCCGTGACTGGTCTTCGGATCGATCGTCGCGTGAGCGCAGTGCGTGCCCGCCAGGGGCGATATGGGGCTTCCATCCGGGAGCCGCATGCTCGAGTTGTCGCGGAAGTAGACCTTGTCCCCCACCTTGAACCCGTCGACCTTCTCACCCGCCTCCTCCACGACGCCGACGCCCTGGTAACCGGTGCAGATCGGGTAGGGCCCCCAGGAGAGCTTATGGCGGATCAGGGCGAACTCCGTTCCGATGCTGACGCCGGAATAGAGCATGCGCACGACCATTCGCTCCGGCGAGCGGTCGGGCAGATCGACGTCTTCGATCGAGAAATCCTGCCGTTCATCGCAGATCAGCGCTTTGGTTCTCACCGTTTCATCCTCCTTGTAAGGCGTTGGCCAAAAGTGCGCGTACTATGCGTTCGCCGCTCTGCAAGAGCCGTCGCCGACGCCGTTGATTCGTCTTGTGGTTTGCTGATGAGACGTTGCTGCCTTCCCAACCGGGACGACCAGCGGTCACTTGTAGAACCTCTTGTTCGTCAGAATGATGTCGCCGCTGGACTTCGTGCCGTTCGTGGCGTCGTAAACGCATTCGAGAGATCCCGTCCCGCGGTCGATGTCCACGATGGTCATGTTCCACCAATAATCGTTGTCGTCGTCTGGTCCGCCGGAAAGAGCGATGTACAGAATCCCGTATTCCTTTGTCTGTTCGATGAGGGAAGCAGGGGGCCCGCCGTAGAGGTACACTTCCCTGTTCGAGTGGGGATTGTGCGGGTTGTTCCACGCCTTGAAGGGCGAGTAAAGGACCGTGGTCAGGTAAGCCACCGGCGTCGTCAACGCTTTCCACGACTGGTAGTCGTCGGCGCTTCCGCCCTGCAGAACGTCGAAATCGG
>Ga0315274_10001916_pt1 | contig 31953 bp, 32 predicted proteins | sample YL17G02_20_MG_FD_203700 | JGI IMG/M metagenome (GOLD analysis project Ga0315274, IMG submission 203700) | Sediment microbial communities from Yellowstone Lake, YNP, Wyoming, USA - YL17G02_20 | ecosystem: Environmental > Aquatic > Freshwater > Lake > Sediment | place: USA: Wyoming | collected...
GTTCGTGTAGTTCTCCACGAACCTGAACTTGATCGGCCTTCCTGCCTTCTCGGAGTAAACGTTTCTCACGGTCACATTGGTCAGGTTGTGGGGGTTGCCCTGGAAATCGGTTGCGGATATCACCAGTGTCAGGTTTTCCTGGTTCGAATAAATAGGGGGCATTTCGTACATCTTTGACTCCGGGACGGTCTGTGCGGTGAGAGCATAAGAGGCTACCATCACCCCGGTGGAGCCTATGTCAGAGCCTAAAGCCGTGGTGACGCGGAAGCTGAGCATGTAGCTGCTCTCCTTTATGGTTTCCGCGGTGGTGAAATTCACAAGGTAGAACGTGAACTTCTCGCAGTAGTCTCCCCAGCACTGGGTCATGTTCTGCTCGCCTATCTGGACAAGGGAGTATTCCGATTCAGCCACCGGAAGCGGCGGCCATACCATGTTGTTCTGGAGCCCTTCAGGGTCCACGTCCAGAACCTGAAGCGGGCTCGGAGGCGTCATGGGGGTAGGTGGCTCATATGCCGCAACTCCGAGCTGGATGGTACCACCTACAGGGACTGCGATTCCTCCGCTTCCCTCGCCCCCTCCCACTTTAGTGTAGTTGCCATCACCTCCAATGGCAACCTCAAAAACATCAACCCAGAAGTTCCTTATCTCGAACCCTCCCCAGCCGTAATATGATTCCGTGCTGCCCGGTCTCTGGAGCTTTATGTCCATGCCGTACCAGCCTGGCTTGAGCCTGGTGCCTATCGGCTGTATTATTATGGTCGCGCCGGAGGTGGAGTTCGTGACCACGCCCGTGGTCACCGTGTAGTCCACGTCCTGAACCATCTCCCTGAAGAACTGCTCGTTCCTGAGGGAGCTCACGTTCGCTATGAGGCCCGTGCATCCCGTACAGCTCGCGGTGGAGCCTTCCTGGCCGTACTGCGAGCCCATGTCTATGTCCATTATCTGGACGGTGAGCGTTATGTTATTGCCAACCTTGACGAACCAGCTTCCCTGGTCCATGCTCTGGAGGTTGCCCCATATCATGTATTTCTTGAGCTCGAAGAATATGAGACCGGTTCCTTCGACCGGTGTTCCGTTGAGGTTCGCGACGAACCTGAACTTGGCGCTGTAGAATCCCTCCTCGGGCGGAGATGTGAATACGATTGTGCTGTTCTCTATGCTCTCGTTGAGCATCGATTTGTTGAAGCCGGTGACCTCACCGTTGAACACGTTCCTCCTTTCGGGCCACTCCTTCCACATCTCGGTGAATCTGGCGTTGAGTATCTTGTCCGCGCTCAGCAGCTGGTCGGTTGCAAGGTCCCTTATCTCTATCTTGATCCTGACAGTGCTGTTAGGGCCGAAGAAGCTGAAAGCGTCGCCTTTGAAATCCACGGTCGAGCCGGAGGCAAGAAGCCTCTGCACGCTGAACGTCTGCCCTCCGCTCAGCTCGCCGTAGGTGGAGTTGGTGAATTTTATCTCGAGCTTGTAGTGCCCGGTCTTGCTGAGCCACGTGTTGTTCGCGGCCCACATTATGAGCATGCACTGGCCGGACACCCCGGGATCAGAAGGCGGCTGCATGGCGAACATCACAGCCGCCTGGCCGATGGTCATCGCGGTGAAATTGGTTGTGTCCAGCTTGTATTTGTTCCCGAACTCGTCCCTGACCGTTATTGCGAACTGGCCCGCATTGCACGTGATCCCCACGCAGGAGGTCCCGTCAAATCCGCACGGCGGGCCGCCTGTCATTAGGCTGGAGCCCTTGCTGACATTAAGCATGAATACGGCTGTGGTTATGTTCGAGTTTGGCGCGAATGCATCCACCATCGTCCCCTGGCCTGCACCTTCGTCCAGGTATCTCGGGTTAATTGTCATGGTCATCATCTGGAGGCTCTGGACCCTGATGCCTATCTCGAACTTCTGCAGGTCGCTGCCTTTGGTGCCCGCAACGACCACTTTATATTCCCCGGTGGCTGTGAGCGCACCCGTCTCCGCGGTATATACCCCTGTGGAGTCTGCCTGGGCGGCGAACGTTAGCGCAACCACTGAGCCGCCTGGCAGCGTCAGGTTCCCCTGGGGGACTATTGTAAGCGGGATGAGGTCCCCGCTCGTGTTCCTCGAGACCGCCCATATCTTCGCCTTCGACCCTGGCGCGAAGCTCATTGAAGGGCTGTCTGATAGGTCGGTAACCTTCCCGTTCAGCCTGAATGATTCAACCACGAGCATGTCCGCGGGCGTCCCGTTGCCGAGTATGGCATATCTTCCCGCGCCGTATCCGGAAAGGCTGAAGGATATGTTGGCGTAACCGGCAGAGCCTATGGATACCAACTGGGAGGCCACAATCTGCTTTGCCTCGTTTGCCACGGAGATGTTAATGTCATATCCCGTCTGCATCATCCCGTTCCTGTCAGCAACGAGCACGAGCACGTAGGCCGTGTCCGAAGACGAGAAGGCTGGAGAATCCAGGGGCCTTATCAGGTAGACCCCTTTTCCGGTCGTTCTCTCTATCTCCCCCACTATGAATTTGTTGCCTGCATCTATCTTGAGCATCTCCCCCTGCTTCTTGCTGGTCTCGATGAACGGGTACGTCCCGTTGTCTTCCGTATCGTTATAAAGCCTGAAGCTGATATCATCGTCAACATAAACCGTGTCATAGACCCCCTGGACGTTCTCATCAACCACGACAAAACGATAGTTCTTGCCGTCCCCCGTGAGGTTGGTCCTGTTTCCGTGATATACCCCCTGGCTCTTGTTAAGGGCCAGGATGTCGGAGAAATTGCCGCCGAGTGAGCCGCTTCCGGTTATCGCCGTACTAGTGTTCACGAACACAGGGGTAGCCGAGCCCATGAGCCTGACTATGGTGGTCATTATCTCGCCCGCGACGCTGAATCTTATCTTGACGTTATCGGTGGTTTGCGTCAGGTTAAGTGTATACTGGCCCGCCGGAAGCGTCTGGGCATAGCTGTATTCAACGAGACCCGCGGTCCCGTTCCCTATGGTGAAGTTGGCTGCCGATGTCCCGTTGATGTCGGTAATCAACCCGGTGATGTTCAGGTTCTGGGTCCTGTTCACGGTGATCAGCGCTGTCTCGTTGACGAGGTACACATTCTTGTCCATGAAGGCGAGGAGGGCGGAGCCGGAATGGGACGATAGTATGAACAGAAACAGGAAGACTGCGACTATAGATAACGCTTTATTATGCACTTTACGACACCCCAACACCCAACAAGATCGGCCAAAAATGCAGTATGGCTGTTCTTGCTGTATATGATTTACTTGTCAGCGGACCCCTTATATAATTTACTGTGCACGGGACAGTGACAAATAGTTTTTGGAATATGGGGAAAAGCGCAACCACGCGGCCTCAATAAAAACGATTCCGGGCGAAAAAATGTTTAAACATAGCTGGCATCGCAAGGCTGAGAGCATTTATATGCAAAAAAATGCAAAAGCTTCTTATGAAAATAATCGATGCGCACCTGCACGTTTCCGAGATAGAGAAGTCCTCGGGGGGTGTGGGGGAGAGGATATGCAATTCCCCGACGCTGGCCGGCCTTAAAGAAGAGATGAGGAAAAACGGCATCGTCGGGGGCGTCCTCATATCCGGCGACACCGACGTCATGCGCTGCCTCGAGGAGATGAAGAGGATATCAGCCGCGAACAGGAACATGAGGTGCGTGTTCGGCATAAATCCCGGCCTTGTCAGCAGGAAATGCTTTGAAAGCCTTGAAAGGGCGATAGAGGAAGGGCAGATCCACGGCATAAAGATATATCCGGCGTACCTGCCATACTATCCGCAGGACAAAATCTATTCCAGGTTTTACAGGCTCGCCATAAAGCACGACATACCTGCCATCATCCACACGGGAGCCGTGATATCCACGGCCAAAGGCGTGAAACAGAAATACGCGCACCCGCTGCACGTAGACGAACTCGCGGTGGATTTCCCAAGACTGCGCATACTGATGGCGCATGCCGGCTACCCCTGGATAATAGACGCGGCCCAGGTCGCTTACAAGAACGACAACGTATTCCTTGATTTTTCCGGCCTGAAAGAAGAAACTGTTAAAAAGAACACCGTGCTGGATCAGCAGATAGAATGGGCCTTCCATTACATTGACAATCATGAGAAGGTCATGTACGGCTCGGACTGGCCCATAATAAGGATGCACGAATACATCGCATGGATAAAGGCGCTCGTGCCAAAGGAGATGCATTCCGTGTTCTTTTACCAGAACGCGAAGAAGTTTTTCGGGTTCAAAATTTGAATCCGAACTGCATCGGGTTGAAGCTACTTCTCTATGTATCCCCATTTCCTGAGAAGCTTTGACTCCCTTTCCCACTTGGCCGCGATATCGGTGCGGTAATACATGTTCTCTATGTGGACGTTTTTGATCCGCCTGTATACCTCTTCCCGCGCGGCCTTGACCGTGCCGGCCTTCGCGGCCACTATGAGCGGGCAATAGCCGCCGACCAGATAGAGCTTCCTGTGCTTCATGGCATCAACGAAGTAGACGCCTTTCATGCTCCTGAGCTTTATCATGGCGCCATGGTATTTCTTCGCTTCTTTCCTGTCGTTGAATGGGAACGGCGGTACGCATATGACAACGCCGACATTGTATCCTCCCCCGGCTTTCCTGCTTTTCAGCGTGCCTGAAGCTAGTTGATGAAGATAATCGCTGGAGCTTGTCCTGTTGCCTTCACAGATTATCTGGGATTCCGGGAAGCCGAACCGGCACGTGAATTCAAGAGGGAAGAATCCTTTCTTGTTCACGATGCAGTTAAGGTCCATCTCCCCAACGTAGCCGACTTCCCTCAGCTTTTCCCTGAACTTGTAAACGGTTTCCATGAAAAGCCTGTTCGGGTCCGACAGATAATCGAGCGTGCCCATCTCCCACGTCATCGGGCCGAGGTCGCCTGTAAACAACCTCTTGTGCTCGAAGCTCACCTCAATCGGATAGATGAAATCCTTGCCGTCAAAAGTCCCGCACACGCCAACCTCTATGCCTTTCACGAACTCCTGCAGGAAGAACCTCTTTATGTTTTTTACCCTCCAGAGATCCCTGTGCAGGTTCATGAGGTCGATAAGGTCGCTCCCGTCGTTAAGTTCGCCCACTATCGTGGTGTCCATGTCATGGGTGCCGCAGGGCTTCAGCACATACCTCTTCCTGTTCCTTTTTACGAAGTCTATGACTTCATCAATCGTGCCGAACTCGTGCTCCTTCAGGGTATGTATGTCCCTCCTTTCCAGCTCCTTCTGCCCGAAATCCCTGTCGAGCTCGAGCATGTCGGTATACTCAGTCCCGCCTATGACGAGCTTGCCTTTTTTCCTGAGGGCTTCCGCATCCTTCCCCCAGCCCAGGTCGTCGAACACGATCACGTCGGCCCAATCGATATGCTTCCTCCAGTCGCCCACGACATCCTTCTCATCAATGAAACCCTTTAATACTTCCCTGTCGTGCACCTTGGAGTATATCCTGACCTTGTTGCCCTCGTTTTTGACGTTTATGACATGGAAGCCGATGTTAAGGTCCGTAACGACGAAAAGAAAGTTCAGCCCCTTCATGCTTTAAGAATTGTCGAGCCGGAATATATAATTAAGAATAATGAAGAAATGGGTTCTGTTGAAATCCGTTAAGAGGGACATTGGGGAAATGCGCATGCCACGAGCAATAAAAAAATTATTTCAGGAGAAAAAATGTTTAAACACTGTTGAGCCATTTGAATACCGGCAGAACCTTTATTTTTTTGCCGTTTACACTGAATTCATCTTCCTGATTATAGGTCAGAATCATTCCTTCTGACAGGCCGAATTTTTCCATCGCTTCTGACAGGCCACCCATTTCCCTCTCCTTATTGCTCTCATTTAACTCATAGCAGACCTGTATGGCTTTGGTTATTTTTGTTCCTTCTTTTACAACAAAATCGCATTCAAAGCCTTCCCTGAAGTAGAAAATCCCATTATATTTTCTTCTCAGGCTTATGAATACCAGATTCTCCAGCATTCTTCCCCTGTTTTCTGAAAATGATGCGGAATTTACTTTGGATAATCCATTGTCAACGGAGTAAATCTTCTTCGGGTTCACTATCTGTTTTTTCAGGGAATAGTCAAATTTAGGAACCGTAAACAAAAGATAGCTGTCCTCGAAATAAGAAACGAAGGCTATTGCGCTGTTGACAGACCCCAGGCCGAACATCTTTTTCAGGCCGTTATACGAGAACTCTCCTCCCACGTTTGTCATAAGATACAGTGCCATCTCCCTTATCGTTTTTGCATTCCTGAGCTTATGTCTCACTGCAATATCCCTCATAATTATGTCATTGAAAAGCTCCTGAAGGATCTCTGCGCGCTTTATTTTCAGATATTCAGGGAACCCTCCTTCAGAAAAATATCTTTCAAACGTCTTCAGGCCGGGTTTTTCTCCGGAAAGCTTCAGGAATTCAGTAAAAGAGAATGGGAACAATTCGTGTCTCAGGTGCCTTCCTGTTAACCTGGTGCCAAGCTCCCTGCTCAGCAGGGATGCGTTTGATCCTGTTATTATGACGTGCTTTTTCCTGTCAAGCAACAGCCTGGCAAGCAGCTCCCATTTAGGCACATTCTGTATCTCGTCAAAAAAATAGAACTTCCTGCTCCCATACTCCTCAAAAAATACTTCATCGAGCTTCTGGAAATCATCAGCGCCGAAGTTTACAAGACGGGGATCCTCAAAGTTCATGTAATAGAATCCGTCCGTCTTTTTCATCAGCTGCCTTAAGAACGTGCTTTTTCCGCATCTCCTTATGCCGGAGATGAACAGCGCGAACGGTATTTCCATGTCTATCTTTTTCAGGTCATCCCTCTCGACAGTCTTTTCAGGCATTGCAAGGTTCTCTCTCTGGGACTTTACGACGCCCCTGAGCGTTTCCTTCAATATCATAGTATCACAATGAATATTATGCCGGCTTATTTATAAATGTTTTCATTGGTAATGAACACTTTTGTTCACTGGCAATGAACACTTTTTCGCATGGTTCCGGGTCTTATCGTGCAATTAAGCCTCTTCGCGGCGGAAACCCTTGCATTGCAGCTCTCGCAGTGGTGTGCGTAAGCCATGTCACCGGAACTCCAGCAAATCGCCTTCGCGCGTCCTCGTCCAGGTGGCCACACCCGCGTCAACCTCAAGAACATACACACACTTCTCCCGGGGGCTGAAGACCTTCCAGGTAGCCGGGTTCAGAGACAGTGGTTTCGCCCTCTTCACCACACCAACCACCCGCATGTCCTTCCCTATGTATATAATGTCAATGGGGAACTTCATACCCATCATCCAGATGGAGTGTTTCCCCTCATGGCCGAACTTCATAAGCATGCCGCTGTCGGAAGCAAGCTCTTCCCTGCCCATGAGCCCTTGCATCTTGGAGAAATAGGAGTCCGCAGATTCTACATTCCGGACAATAACGGTCTTCTTGGTGGCATTCCTGACCTGCATGTAGAATAATTTGCCGGGGAAAGGATAAAAACCCATAGAGAAAATAAATGAATTTATATATACAAAATTAATACTTATAAGTAGTAAATGATTAATTAAAGATGTGGATTTATGGAAGCTATAGAAACTGATGAAATACGTGACCTGGCCAGAAGATATGAAGAGGCATCTGTATTTCCGTGGAGGCAGGAAGAACTTAGGGGAAAGCTTGAAAGCATAGCACAAAGAAGGGCTTCCGGTGAACTGGAGATATTCGGAGATGACGGTGCAGACAGGGATGAGGCCATAGAGAAGCTGAGACGGATTGCCGGATACTACGACGATATTGCCGTTTACTTATGTCCCCTTCCGGAACCGCCGCCTGGTTGTGGTTATTTCATCGGTACAGGCTGCCTTGGTATGTCAGGACTGGAAACGAATGTGATTTTATCCTCGCTTAAGAATGGGAGGATCCCGGCAAGAATCCTGAGAATGGTAATGGAAAGACAGAGCGAGATACAATCCCTTCATCCTGACAAGCAGCCATGGAAATACGAGGATGAGGCCGACGTTTCGAGAGGACTGGAAGAACTGGGGATTGACACTAGAAAAGTCTGGAAAAACGCCTTAACATACTTCAATAGAAAGGGAATGGGGAATTTGGCCGGGGAATACGCTCCGAATGCCGTGGGGAATTGCCATGGAGATTCCATAACCCGAGTGCTCGCGCACTATGCGCTTACGAGATTTCATAATATCAGAGAACTGGACCGCAACGGACGGGAGATTCGCTTCTGAGAAAGCCATGGGAAAACGCACTGAATGCCTGGCCCAATGGTACAACCGGCTTTTATAAAATTTCCCGGAAATTCATTATCCATGCAAATAATGAAAAAGGGGATCTATCTTACAGCGGTGGATGTCGGCGGGACAAAAGTAAGGCTGAGCATAGCTGACAAAAACGGATTCTTGGGCAAATATACCCAGGATGTAAGGCTGGAAGGATTCAACACTGCAATACCTGGGCAGATAATGGAGATGCATGAGCACGCCACCAGAGAGTTTGGTGTTGAAAGCGATAAAATCAGCGTGAGCACATGCAGCCCCTTCAAAAAAATGGGCGGTGGTTTCGAAGGATATAAAGTAGTGGTTGCCCCGAACCTCTGCGGCGGCCTCGCTGATAGAAGCTATAAGCTTCCCAATAAATGGGAGTTCATACCGCTGGAAAAATCGCTTAAATTTAGTGGAAAATTCCGGCAGGTAGAGATAGGGAACGACTGTGTCACAGGGGTTGTGGCAGAATACAAGTTCGGGGCAGGAAAGGGATTCGACTACTGCACGTACATCACATGGAGCACGGGAATAGGCACGGGCTCTATTACTGAAGGCAAGCTGATGAGCGGCGGAAAGAACGGAAACGCGCCTCATGGAGGGCATATTATCATAGCAGAAGAAGGGCCTCAGTGCGGCTGCGGGAATTATGGCGACCTTGAAGCGATGTGCTCCGGAAAAGCGATCGCAAGGGCGTTCGGCCTCGGCCCTCCTTATGACACAAAGGTGGTTTTCAAGGCATACAGAGATGGAGATCCAGAGGCGATAAAAATAGTTGAGAGAGCCGCAAGGAATTTCGGCAGAGGCCTCGCTTCGATAAATACCATGCTCGACACGGAAGTTATGATAATAGGAGGAAGCGTCTGGAAAGACCGCGATATACTGGGGCCTCTGGTCAAGAACGAATTTTACAAATCATTCCCGGCGTTCTCTGAGGGAACGATGATAGTTGATTCAGCCCTCGGGGATTATCTCGGTGATATGGCTGCTCTGAGCATGATAATGCCGGAGGCATGGGAAGAAAAATGGCTGAGGGAAAAGCCATGGGAGAATGCTCCGGAGCCAGTAGAACTTAAGTAAAAGTGGTTACTTCTTTCTCTTCGGGCTAAAACTCGTGCACTCTATTCCGGCCTGCTTCAGCAGGACGATCCCTTCTTTCTCCGGATAATCGTCAATGTAAACGACGCGCTTCACCCCGGAGTTCGCGATCATCCTCGCGCAGTACTTGCATGGCTTCGCGTTGACGTAGAGCGTGGCTCCATCCATCCTGATCGGGTCGCCGCGTATTATCGCGTTGGCCTCGGCATGGACTCCGCGGCATACCTCGAGCATCGTGCCCGACTTTATCCCGAGCTGATCCCTCAGACAACCTATTTTCAGGCAGTGCGGAAGCCCCCGTGGCGAGCCGTTGTAGCCCGTGGAAACAATGGTCTTGTCGCTCACGATCACCGCGCCGAAGTTGTGGCGCGTGCATGTTGATCTCCTCGCTATCGCCTCCACCACACCCATCCAGTATGCGTCCCATTCGGGCCTTCCGTTCTTTCCCGTTTCCGAAGTCAAAGAATTCACCTAATATATTACAATATAGGGATTATTTATTAAGGTTTGTTCCGAACATCTGTTTCTTATTGTATGGTCTCCTGCTCATCCTCCATCGGCTGGTTGAGCTGGGACTTGACGTCTGCTGCGACCTTTGGCCCGATGATCTTCCCGAGGGTCTCCACAGGTATCTTCCTGAGATCTGAAAGGGATCCGAGATTGTTCCTGAACAGCATCCTCGCCCTCACGCGGCCGACTCCTTTCAGCCTTATGAGCGGAAGGATCTCCTCGCGTATGCCATACTTCATCCGCAGGCGGGTTTTCCTTACGTCCTTGATGAGGTCCATGTATTTGAGAAGCAAACCCAATTCCTGCGTCGCATAGAGCAGCCAGTCCGCGTTGTTGAGTCGGGTGCGCAGCTCACCGGGAGTGACCCCGAAGCCTTCCAGTATCATGTCCTCCCCGAGCTCGTTCATCCACTCAGTGAAGAGCCACGCGGTCTTGATGGACCGGACGTAATCATCATACTCTATATCCCACGGGTTCGGGGGCTTATCGAGCAACTCCTTCTCATGCAATGCTATGAGCTCGTTCAGCTTCTCATCGTCCCCCTTCCTGATCGAGAGACCTGGGGACATCTCTATGGTGTTGGATATCATCTGAAGTATCGGGAAGCTCGATATGCGCGAGCCGGCGGTCTTCCCGAGGTTCCTGACAATGTAGTCCGCGGTGAGCGGATCAATATACAATTCCGAGACGCGCCTCCCGAGGGGAGTGGCCTCGAGCCGCTCTTCCGTGGAAGAAAGCGAGGACGCGCGCCTGAACGGGTTGTCGGGCGAAGCTCCCTGCCCTTTTATGAATCGGAAACTTTTCAGGAGATCAAGCATTTTGTCTATGTGCGCGTGCAGCTTCGAGTCGTCCTTATACTGGTGCGAGTAGAACGTCTTCGAGAAGAAATCATAGAGCCCCTGCTTCGAGGATATCATCTCCGAGGCAACGAGGGCGAGAGTGTGCATGCGGAGAACGGGCTCCACACCGAGCTTCGAGGCGATCTTCTCGGGCTCCCCTTTGATGTAGTTGTCCCATAAGTATTCGGCCTCGCCGGGTTTCTTCGCGATCAGCACGGCCTCGCCGGACTTGTCATACTTTGGCCTGCCCGCGCGGCCGGACATCTGCTGAATTTCCAGCACGGGAATGTAGTCCATCCCGTATCCCGAATCGAACCTTTTCAAATCCCTGATTACGACCCTGTAAGCGGGAAGGTTTATCCCCGCGGCGAGCGTCGGGGTCGCCGCAATCACCTTGATCAGGCCATTCCTGAAACCGGACTCGACCAGCTTCCTCTGCTCCGCGGTGATACCCGCATGGTGGAACGCCGCTCCGAACCGGACTACACCTGCCAGCTTCTCGCACTGGAGCGTTGGTCTTTCGATCGCCCCGAGTATCTTTTCGGCGATCTTCTTCAGTTCAGTGGTTTCCGTTGCGGACAGCGACTTCTTCACCATGGGGCAGAGGCTCTCGGAAAGAGACTCGGCATATTTGCGGGTGGAGACGAAAACAAGAGCCTGCTTCTTCTGGCTGAGCGCCTCCTCTGCAAGCTCGATTGACTCGGCCTCCTCCTGCGGAAGTTTAAGAACATCTTTTTCCGGATGATAAGACACTTTGCCTTCAAGGCAAACGCCGCTGTAGAGCTTCACCGGCCTGTAATCGGACTTCACGGCTTTCGCCCCGAGCCAGTCCGCGATCTCTTTGTAATTCTTTATGGTTGCGGAAAGGCCAAGTATCTGCGGCTTGACCAGTGATCTGAGCTTCGTTATCGTTATCTCGAGAGTTGGTCCCCTTCCCGGATCATTCAGCAGATGTATCTCGTCCGCCACCACCAGCCCGACCTGGCCCAGCCAGGATATGCCGTGCCTGAGAAGAGAGTCTAGTTTCTCCGAGGTCACGATTATCACGTCGTATTTTGAGAGCCACGGGTCGGATGAATCGAGATCGCCTATGCTTATGGCCGTCTTCAGCCCCAGCTGGTTGTATTTCTCGTTGAAATCGTCGTATTTCTCAGAGGCAAGCGCCTTCAGCGGGACGATGTAGAGCGTCTTCTTCCCGTTTCGCGCAGCGTTGATCGCTGCCATTTCCGCTATCAGTGTCTTCCCGGAAGCGGTAGGAGCCGCCACTATCATGCTCTTCCCGTCAAGAAGCCCGGCGGACAGCGCGGCCTCCTGAACTGGATTCATTTCACTGAAACCAGACTTTTCGAGCACCTCTTTCACGACGTCCATCATAAGGAGAATAATCCGGCGGAGGAATATAAAAACAAAGGGCGCGCAGAAAAACATCATGTATCGGATAACGGGAAATCCTGCCTATCCGATATATTCCCGGAGCAAATTTATTAGCGGGCTCCGCGAATTATATTCATGGCAGGCATTGCTATTACCGTAACTTATTTCGCCATTCTTCTAGGGTTCGGGGTGCTGATTGCGAACGTACTCAAGAAGAGGAAAGTCCCAGACACGTTCTTCCTGCTGATTCTCGGCCTCCTTCTCGGACCGACGGTTTTCATGAATCCTGCCGTGACAAGCCAGTTCAGCATAAAGCTCGTGGACGTCAATCTGATGGGGAACGTGCCCGATTTCCTGAGGATACTTGCATTGATTTTAGTGGTGTTCGTAGGTACATTCAACCTGAGCTTCGGCGCATTCAAGAAGTTCTCGGACTCGTCTATAAAACTGGCGTTCATCGGGGTGTTCTTCAATACCATGCTTTTCGGCTTCGCGTCATCTGTCCTGTTCGGGCTACAGCCCGTTTATGCGTTCCTTCTCGGCGCGGCCCTGAGCGGGACCGCAACGGGCGTGATATACATGTCCGACACCATAGTGCAGAGGTGCAAAAATGGGCTGACGATAATAGACCTGGAGTCCATACTCAACTCCCCGCTCACGATCCTTCTTCCGATGCTTTTCCTCGACCTGGTTTTCATACAGCCGGGCGCGCTGATTGAGCCGCTGAAGTACATGGTCATATTCTGGCAGATGATAGCCGCCGGAGTGGGCACCGGCCTGCTGGTAGGTTTCGCGGCCTCCAAGATGGTAAAGGGCATGATGAAGGAATACGGCCCGCTTCTCGTGATAGCGATCGCGCTCATATCCTATGCGCTCGCCGAGAACGTCGGTGGCTCGGGCATGCTTTCCGTCGCCATCTGCGGCCTCATAATGGGAAACATGATATCCAGGGAGCAGGGGAAGGACGAGATGAACAAGTTCGACAACCAGTTCTCGGAGATGCTCAGGATATCCGTCTTCACGCTCCTTGGAGCGCAGGTCATGCTCCCGCTCACCGCAGAAGGGCTTAACATGATATTCACCGCATTCATTTTCTTCCTCGTCGTATTCTTCTCGAGGCCCATATTCCTGATGCCCATATTATGGAGGCAGAGGAAGACGTTCACGAAAAAGGAGCTGATACTTCTCAACATGATTTCGCCAAGGGGCGTGAGCGAGGCGGCGATGGCTCCCATAATATACACGGCCATAGTCTCCGTCCCGAACCTTGCAAACGCCACGTCGATAGCCGGGAACATAATAAACATAATATTCCTCGTGATAATGTTCTCGGTCCTGTTCTCCAGCTTCGTCTCGTGGCTGATGGGAAATAAGAGGTTCGACTATCTCGATGCAACCCCTCCTGAGGAAAAAGAGAGCTATCAGGAGGTTCCCGAGGAGAAGGAGCCTGAAAAACCAGCAGCGAAGGCTGTCCCGAAGGGCAAAGCGAGATCACCGAAAACAAAGGGGACGAAAAATGCTGTTTCAGTCCCGAAGGGCGGGGTGAAACTCCAGAATCCTCCATCAATGGATGAGAATGAGGCCACCGAGGAAGGTAAGGAACCGGATAGCATGGAAGAGGATCTTCCCGTACCCAAGGGCGTGCCGGCCGCAGGGTAATATTATTTTCATTAAAATTCTGAAGGGGTGGTGGGATCATGGCAGTGAGAAAAAAGTCAAGAGCAATAAAATCAAAACCGGTGGAGAATGCTGAGAAGGCTGAAACCGGATTTGACATGAGAATGCACAAGAGAAGGGGCGGTGCAGCGGGATTGTTCATACCGGCAGGCCTGTTCATAGGGATGGGAGCGGGGTTCCTTTACGGGAATTATCCTGCATGGATGTTCCTCGGACTCGGGGCCGGGTTCCTGATATTCGCGGTCTTTGCGCTGCTGAAGAAGGGATGCTGCTGACAGAAATAATTCCGGCACGACCATGGAATTCTCTGGATTTTAATAGGAGGGAGAAATAATTAATATGAGACGCTGGATTTTTTCCCTGGCCGTTTTTCTTGTTCTCGCATTGGCAGTCTCGGCCTCTGCGCAGGGATTCCCGCAATACCAGGATGATTACGTCAACGATTTCGCGCACGTGTTCACGGCGGGTGAGGTATCCCACCTCAGGTCAGTCCTCGCGTCGGTCAGGGAAAACACGACCGCAGAGGTTGTCCTGGTCACTGTAGAAACTGCTGAGCCCACGGGGCTTGCGGATTATGCAACGGAGCTGTTCACCAGATGGGGCATCGGCAAGAAGGGGAAAGATAATGGTTTGCTCCTGATATACGCGAAAAATGAGAGCAAGTTCAGGGCGGTGACCGGCTACGGGATTGAGGGCATACTTCCGGATTCCAAGCTGGGAAGGATGCTTGACGATTATTACGTCCCGTACAGGGATGCCGGGAACGTGAGCTATGGGATAATACTCTTCACCGAAGAGGTATCAAAGGTGATAAAAGGGGATAATGATGCGACTTCCGGAGGGACTGGAAGTGGTTCCTCAGGAGACTTCTGGCTCGCGATGGTTTTCATAATTATAGCGATCCTTTTCATCATACTTCCTTTCATCGTGTTCGCTGTCATAATTATAGTCATATTCGTTAAGGTGCTCAAGCTCGCCTCGCCCAAATGCAAGAAGGACGGGCTGAGGATGAAGTTCGTCAAGACTGAAGGTGAATACGACGTATACGAATGCCCCAACGGCCACAGGATAAAAAAGAAGAGGAAGTCCCAGGCTTATGCATGGGGAGGAGCCGCCAGCGGGGGATTCGCAGGTGGCGCTGGAGGAGGCGGGGGCTTTGGCGGCGGAGGTGGCGGATTCGGCGGAGGCGGAACTGGCGGAGGCGGCGCAGGAAGATAAGAAAGGGCAAACCTTTTAAACCGGGAAACGTGATAATATTATTATGAAACTTTCAAAACTTCACATAATACTTCTGACAGCCGCTTTGATAGTTGTTGCCGTGATTCTCGCAGTGATATCCTTTTACAACAGCTTCGTCATGCTCGACCAGAACGTTGCAGGGAAATGGAGCGAGGTCGAGAACCAGTACCAGCGCCAGGCAGACCTCATACCGAACCTGGTCTCCGTGGTCTCAAGCTCCGTCAGCGTAGAAACCAAGTTCGTGAAGGATGTCATAGCGGCGAGGACGAGCTGGCAGGGCGCAGGCACAAACCTTGACAAGGACAAGGCCGGGGTGGAGATGACCAACGGCATCACAGCCTTCGTCAATGCGGTTGCCGAGAGCTACCCGGTGCTCCAAGCCAACAGGCAGTACGTGGCTCTCACCGACGAGCTGGCAGGGACGCAGAACAGGATCACGGTCGCAAGGGGCAGGTACATAGATGCGATAAAGGATTATAACACGGCAGTAAAGATGTTCCCGGGGGTGCTGTTCGCAGGGATGTTCGGCTTCACGGGAAAGGATTATTACCAGGCCGACCTGAAGGAACTGAAGGCGCCGCAACTGGGCAATGGGACGCTTCCATCGTGATGCCCCCTTCGTATTCTAATGAATTTTGCAGGTCTCCTCAGATGAATTTACATATTTAAAAGCCAGCAATCAAATAACCAAATAATTCGATTTGAGGTGAATGGATTGAGCGAGACAAAGAACAGGCTTTTCTCAGGGGCGACGTTCGGGTTCTTCCAGACCCTGCTCATGGCATTCGCGATGATCATCCCAGCGATGTACTTCTCCTCGCTCGAGATCTCGATAGTCGCTTATGCATTTCTCCTCTCGATCGGAGACGTGTTCTCCTTCATCGCGAAACCATTCCTGGGATTCCTCACGGACAGGCATGGAGAGAGGAAATACCTTATCATATTCGGGGCAGGATTCTTCCTCTCGCTCTTCCTAATAGGACAGACATCATCCATTCCGTTCATCACCGGCCTCAAGATCATCTCCGGCGTGGCGAGCGCCCTGATGTTCGTGCTTATTATAATCTATTCACTGCGCCTGGTGGGCGAGAAGCCTGACAAAAAGGTAGGATTATTCTGGGGCCTGAGCAACATCGGATGGATTTTTGGTTTGCTGATACCAGGCATCTTCATTGACCAGTTCGGGGTGCAGGCGGCCTTCCTGCTCATACTTTGCACGGGAATCGTCTGGCTCGCACTGCTCCTGAAGTTCGCGAAGAGGTACGATGGGAAAGTCAAAGTCAAGCCTTCACTGAGGTTCATGAGGAAGATCCCTTCATATATAATCTTCAAGACAATGGACCTCGCGATGTTCTCTGCATTCTTATTCTTCTTCACGAGATACGCGATTCAGACCCTGGGCCTGCCGAGGAGCACGGTCTCATTCATTGTTGTGACCGAGGTCCTGCTGTTCGCGCTCAGCACGCTGGCCGTCAGCAGGATATCAAACAAGAGAAGCAGAAGGTTCTGGGTGCCAGCATGCATAATCATACATTTCCTCGCCGCGGCCACGATGCTCTTTGCCTCGCAGATATGGCATTATTACCTCGTGAGCGTGTTGATAGGTTCGGCCGGGGGGTTCATAGACATATGGATATACTCAAGGATCAGCGAATCGTTCAGGCCGGAGGAGAAGGGCAAGGTGATCGGCACGCTGGGCTGGAGCTATGACCTCGCCACAATCGCAGGCGCGCAGGTGCCGTTGGTCTTCATATTATCCGGCTTCGGCACGTTCACCGCGCTGTTCGTCTTCCCGGCGGTGATGCTTGTAACATATGCAGCTGCGACACTGAGAAAAAGCCGATAATTCATTGGATATTTTTCAGCCCTTCGAGTTCGTTTATCCTTCTCCTGATCTGGCGGTATATTGGCAGACCCCTCGGGTCCTGCCCCGGGCCTTGATATATGCTATGCATCTCTCCTATGGCCGCGGTGTAAAAATCAATTGCCATCCTTCTGTCACCGTGCACGACGTCATAAAGGGAGCCGAGCATCGCAAAAGCAAATACTACCTCCTGCCCATTAGGGAAACTGGAAATGATCGCTTTCCATCTTTCTTCCACAGCTGAAAGCTTTTGCGGGTTCACGCCGCTGCTGAACCCGAATTTGCTTCCGCCGGCGCTGTCCGGGAAAACCGTGAGGAACCTTGATTTGCTTATGTCAGTTATGGTCCCATAGTCCCGGCCTATGACCGAAACGCATCCTCCGGTTATCTGATCGTTCATCGTTCTCCTCACCCACGCAGCCCCCTCGGCGGTTTCGGTAAAACCGTCGTACTCAATCTCTGCGCTTTCTTCCAGCCTTTCAAAATAAGTATCCCAAAGGACATTATCAACGAGGGCACCTAGCTGTATTTCTCCATTCCTCACTCTGTCAGGGTCCCATGAAGTCAAGTCCTCCACGTGCCTCATTTCCGCAAGTATGGCAGCGCTCGGGCTGCTGCAGCCGGCAGCGATCTCATAAAGACTCTTGCCGATCTTCCCGATCTCCGGCTTTACCAGCCAGAGCCCGCGGCCTTTGTCGAACACGAGACCGTATCTTTCCCTGAGGCCTTCGTATTTTTCATGAGGTTCAGGGTTAACAGCCCTTTCCGAATTAAGCGAATCCGAAATCATATTCAGGGAAAACCCGCTGACAAGGGCCGGGATCCCGTCGTTCTCCACATCAATGGAGTCCGGATTCCACAGGCCTTCTGAGAGGCGGAGCGATATGGAAGGCTTTTTGTTTATCAAAGAGAGCATTGTTTCAACCAAAGGCGAGGCATGAGGCTCGAACGTCATCCCGGCCACGATGCTGTCTGCAGGAGAGGTATCCAGTGGCTGAGGTGTTTCCTGGGCGAGAGTCTCTTCCGCGAAGAGCATTGCCGCTGCGAGGGCTAACCTTTTCAGCATGATTGATTTTCTCAGGCAAGTTTTTTAAGCGGGGCGGGCGCCTTTCCCGAAAGAAGAAATCTTCTCCATTATCTCTTCCACGAGCTTTTTCACGTAGAGGCGGAACTGGAGATCGGCCTCCTTCCAGTCGTCATATCTTACAGGGGTGCCGTAATAGTTTATCCCGTTCCTCTTCGTCCTGACCTTCTCGAAAAAATCCCAGCTGAAATCCAGCTCGGGATGCTTCTGGCAGAGGTAGGCGAAGAGGCACTGGTGGTTCTCGATTCTTATCTTCTCGAATCTGAGGAACGCCTCAGTAAGCTCGTGCAGGGCATCGTAATACAGTTTGTAAACGCTGTTCCACTGGTTGCTGTTCTTTGGTATGGTCTTCTTCAGCAGCTCGGCAGAATCTGTGTCGGCCTGCGCAATCACAAGCGTGGATTTTATCTTCGCGGTGTCCACGTTTGCCGTAACTATGAATTTGCCTTCCTTTTTGCATTTAAGGAATGCTTCATCGCAGGTAAGATATTCAGGCATTTGCCGCCACCTTTACGAAATTGAGATCGCCTTTGATCAGATCCCCGCTTATTATGTTTTTTATAAGCCCGGGTCCAAGCACGTTCAATTCTCTGTTTTCCTGGCAGATGAATAACTGTATATTCCTGTGAAGCTTGAACTCATAACTGGCTATTTTCAGGCCTTCCGGGTCTCCATATATGAAAACGTCAATGTCGCTGCTTTCATGCCAGTCCCATCTGGAAAAGCTGCCGAAAAGTATCACGCTCTTTGCCTTCCCGAGGGATGCCAGATGATTGAGCAAGCCGCTATCCTGAAGCATGCCCAGGCCAAAAATCCTTTTCCTGTTCTGATATTCAGGAGACTCGCAGTTGCCAACGTAATAAGGCATCCTGTATCTTTCTTTAACCCGCCTGACGAGTCCTTCCCTCACAAACTTCTCCAGCCACAGGACGGCTCTGCTGCGGGCTATTTTCGCCTCTTTCAGTATCTCCTCGAAGTGCCATTCCCTCGTGGGGCTGTTGAAAAACAACCCCAGAACTATGTTTTCCTTGCTCTCCATAATAGTTCCTATTATAGGAACTAATTTATAAAGCTTGTTCCCGTACGCACCGCATGGAACAACCGCCATTTAAATCGTTTAAAGAAAATTATTATAATGCCGCAATGGTACTTCACAAAGAAAGGGGATGATCCGAATTTCACCATGACAGAAGCTCAGCTCAACACTCTGCCTGAGGTGGAATATCTGAGAGTCCATCTCGGAAAATACAAGCCCGTGTTCGAGCAGGGGGACAACACCCCGGATCCCAATCAGGTAGTTCTCAGGTTCAGCCTGAGAATAAGGCGCAGTAAGGTTTACGAAGGCCTTCCGTACAATTTCAGAAAAAAGATGGATCCGGATGAAGTTATGGGAGAAGCGGTTATACACGACTCCCGTCTTTACGGAAAAACCGGAGTAGACGACTGGAGGAAAGTGATAATTGAAAAGGAAGCGGGGAAAAAATTCCTGAAAATGAAGCTGCATTTTTATCCGACTGATGTACATCCGAAGAGGAAATGAAATTTCTTTCTACCACAGTACCAGGGACAGAAGCCATGATATAGTATATAATATCGCCCCCACCGCGAGGTCCACGACGCCCAGGATGATGTCACCGATGTCCATTATGAAATAGAATATGGGGCCGAGCACGATTATCAGTCCCACGAAAAGCGCAAGCCAGAATATGCCTTTTCCCGCCTCCTTTGGGCTGTGGCGGAATGCGAAGTATGCTCCGACCAGAAGCCCTGCCACGTGAGAGACGTGTGCTACGCCATCAGCATACTGGCCGTAATACACAAGCATGGTTTCCACGAGCGCGTAAAGTATTGCTATTATCCCGAGCGGCAGGGGGAACAGGTATAGCTTTATGTTCTCTTTTGGTTTGAGCAGCATCGCGGCTCCCATGAGTCCGAAGACGCAGCCTGAGGCTCCCACGACTGCCCCTCCTGAAAAGAACGCGAATGCCATATTTCCGGCGAACCCCGCAAGGAAGTATGTGAGCAGGAATATTTTTTTCGTTTTGAACTCCTTCTCCAGTATGCTCCCGAAGAAGTAAAGCCCGAGCATGTTGAAGAACAGGTGCGATGCATCCGCATGCATGAACAACGAGGTGATGAGTCTCCACAGCTCGATTATGTGCGGGCCTGAGAACGACAGCAGGTTGAACGCCGCATCCATCATCTCCTTCGGCATCGAGAAGACCAGAAGGAAGACTATCACGTTCGCGGTTATCAGGCCCCATGTGAGCTTTCCCATATCTTTTATTTGTGCGTGGGAAAATAATAGGATGACGCCGGAGATAATCATCGTTCCCACCTCACATATAGCCCGCGAGAGCCTTGAGAGGGTTAAGGACGTTATTTCGTCCGCGAAGCCGGACTGCCTCGCGGTGGAGCTGGATTTCTACAGGTACCGTGCCATGAAGAGCGAGGGGAAGGAATCGGGTTTTGCGATAATGCGCTCGATGGGGCCGCTCACATACTCGCTCTACTGGTTGCTGAAGAAGCTGCAGGAACATCTTGGCGGGAAGACAGGCATACTCCCCGGCTCAGACATGATGAAAGCGGCTGATCTAGGGAGCGAGCTGGGAATTCCGGTGGCTTTCATCGATCAGGACATACAAACGACTTTTCTCGGGATAAAGAAAATCGGTCTTCGCGAGAAGCTGAAGCTCATCTGGCTGTTGATATACGGCGCAATCGGGATGAAGCTCCCGCTCCCCGGGAGAAAGGTCGAGCTCGACCTTAACAAGGTGCCTGAGAAAGAGGTTGTTGTCCAGGCAATCGGGATGATAAAGAAGGAGCTTCCAGGACTTTACAAGGTGCTGATAGATGACAGGAACAGGCACATGGCGAGGAAGCTCATCACCCTCTCGGAGAAATACGGAAAAATCGTGTGCGTGATCGGGGCGGGGCACGAAGACGGAATCAGAAAAATCCTCGAGTCCCCGCGGAAGGGCAGCACCGCTATCTGAACTACTCAGGATTTGGCCTGAGGTAGTTCACTCTTCCTGCGCGCGGCGACCTCTCTTTCGAAGTCCAGAAACAGATGTTCGTATCCTGGAGCTGGCTTATACATTCCATTGGGAGGCGCAGGCATGCGGAGTATCGTGCCTGTTTCCAGGTCAACCCCGGATATTCCGCATAAAACGATGTGCTCAGCAATTATATCAAGCTTTTTTCCATTCTTCAGCCATGAAGATCCAAACGTCCTCAGAAAATTGTTCTCCCTTCTGTAGAGATCTATTTCACGGATAAGGTATCTGATATCATGTTCAGAATATTTTTTTTCCAGCCTGGCGTATTGTATGGATTCCGGGACGTATTGCAGGGGATTTTCAAGAAGCGATCCGGAACCGAAAAGCCGGGCTTCAGCCGGGCAAACGTATTCTCCGAATTGTGTGAATACCCAATCGCTTTCCCCGACTCCGAAAACAGACGGTCTGATAAGTTTTCCCATAATAATCACCCTGCCCGTTCAGGGCAAATAAGACAGTCCTCCGAAAAGTGGATCGATGACAGGGCTTATGATCATCTTCACGCCCCTGATGAGCGCCTTCGGCCTGTAAAGTATCCTGCCCGTCTCCAGGTCAAGGCCGGATATTTCGCATGATATAGTGGGGTAGTTTTCATGATCAATGTGTCTGCCGCTAGGCCTTCTCCATGCATCGGTTATGGTTTTAAGCGTGTTATGATCCCTTCTGTAACCGTCAAGAAGCCTTGCTGCCTCAATTCTTTCATCTGGATCGTATTGCCTTATATTCAGGATCCTTGGGGTCAGCAGGTCAAAATTCTCCCCCGGGTTCGTGCCGCCAAGCAGCCTGAACTCCGCCTCGCAGAGGAGGTAATCCATCCTTCCGAAATCTATCGAAACACCCATCATAAATGCCTGTTTTGCCTATTTATAAGCATTTTTACCACTAAAGAGGGGCAAAATGATACCTTTATAAATATTCGCGGGGAATAAGAGAGTATGACGGGAATGAGTGATAGGGAAATGATGAAAGCGAGGAGCTTTGAGCATCCTTTTATACCAATGCCGGAAAGCTTCGCGAAAAAAGGATATTGTTCATCTACCATAGAGGCCGTTTATTGGGGAAGCCCGAGACAGAGATCACGAAAAGTTGTTATTGATGGCAATTTCACGATATGGTGAATGCCTTTGGAAAGATCCAGGTGTGACATGATTTTTTTGAAAAGCCGCTATGGCTTGAACCACTCTATCTCATAATACTCGTATTTCGACTTCGGGAGCAGTATCTTCTTCAGCTCATAATATGTGATGGACGTCTCCCTGTCAGTGATTGACAGAAGGAGGATGAGCCCGGCGTCCCTCGCCTTCTTGAGGAGCGATGCCAACTCCACGCCTCCTATGTGATCGTCTTCCGAGACGGCTACGAGCATGTACCTCGGCCTGTCCTTGGGCGTTTCCCTGACCCAGACGCCTTTTCCATGCGTTCTTCTGTAGGCCATGAAATCGGCCTTGCAGTCTGAGAGGTAGTCTTTGGTCCTGAGTTCTGGTATGCCGAGGATAAAGGTCTTCTTGACCCCGTGCGCAACCCTTACGGCGCGCGACCATTCCGAGATAAGGAGCTTCTCCTCCTTCGGGAAGACATGGAGAACATGTCTGGAGTGTATCCACTCATCCGATTTCCCGGGCGATGCTCCGGGAAAATAGATTCTGAAATGGGAGCCGAATTTGAACCCGGTCTTGACCACATAGCCTTTCGTCCTCCAGTCCTCGTAAACGTCATACAGCTGTTTCGCATATTCGCGGATTGAAACGACCTTCTTCATTATCTGCGCGTGCTTTATCTCCTTCCCGGTTTCCGCGCTTATTATCTTCATGCCGAAGTGCTTTGCCAGAAAAATGGTCTCGAAGAAATCGAGCTTTGAGACGTTCCCGCGATCCTGCTTGTAAACTCCATATTGCCCCAGCCAGTAATCATTGAAGAGCTTCTTCCCTATCGCGTCGTCCTCGAGTATCGCGAAGAGCGAGTCAGGATACCAGTATGCAGTGGTGTTGAGTCTCTCCGGATGGAACTTTCCCAAGGGATATCTCTTGTACGTCTTCTTCTCATGCTTCCCCTGGATGCTCTCGTTGAACCTTCGGATGATCAGACCGCGGTCCCTCCAGTCGCGATAGGCATTGTACCTTATGAAAAGGCGCGGGACCTCGCGGCTGAAGTGGGAGGTGAATTCGTTGAGCGAGAGCTCCTTCCCTGCTGGCGTCTTCACGACCCCGTTCCTGAAGGTGATCAGGTACATCGCTTCCTCTGGGGTGAGCTTTATCACGCTGCCGTCCGGGTCGCCGAAGAAATCTCTTCTCATTTTCTCGACTGATTCTATCTCCTCCACCCAGATTCCCTTCTTCGGATCAAAAAGTATCTCTAGCATTCGAAACACCACATCAATAGGCTAAACTGGAATTTGCTTTCGCACACTGTTAGTATTTGGATTATGTGATATTTGAGCGTTTAAAAGATTTTCCACGATATTAGTTTCATGCCCGGAACGAATCCTAACCTGATCCTTTACGGAAGAGTGCTTGACACCGATTATGACCGCACATGTCTTGTAAGGCCCGTGGAAGGAGGAAGGATAGTCAAGCTTATCATGGTCCCGGAATGGATAGGGGTTGAAGACATGGTTCCTTATACCCTGAGTACCCAATCAGATGACCTTGCCAGGAAACTTGACAGAGGCAAGTTTTACAACAAAATGGACAAACCAGGCAGTTCTATCGTCCTCGCAGGCCACTGCCCGGCAAAATGGTACGAGCGTGAGAGGCCGGGCAACCACCCGGACGGAGTCTTCATAGCTCTGGCGGGATTCGGTGATCTCTCAAGGATGGCGAATGAATGCTTTGTCAATTGTTTCGAAGCAGATAGGAGCAGCGACTTAAACTACATTTCTGAATTCGGTGATCTCCTTTCAGGAATCGGCTTCAGAGCATGCAAACATGTGGATCACAAGGTTCTGAACCACCTTGCAGGTAATCTGGCGCCATACGGGAAAGGATTCGGCCACATGAGAGGAGAGCATTTCTTCACGGAAGTGGCCGAGATACCGATTGATGAGGAACGCATGCACAACCTTCCGAGCCCGCTGACGATGAAAGGAATTGTGCTCCCCTTCATGGAGAAAAGGTTCAAAGATCTTCTTCTTTTAGTGTAGATTTTCGTAAGTCTTGCTCTCCTTATTATACAAAAATAATAATTACATAATATGCGCAGGCATGGGGTGTTGGGCAGGAAGAGCAGGGGTGTCGATCGTATTCTGGGAGAGCACAGTGTCCTCACCTCGTGGCATTCAATGGAGCCGGAAGAGGTCATGGCAAAGCTCGGCTCCGTGAAGCAGGGACTGTCTTCTGCTGAAGCTGCCGCTAGGCTGGAAAAATACGGGAGGAACGAGCTGAAGGAAATAAAGAAGACTAGCGCCCTCTCCATGTTCCTTGCGCAATTCAAGTCATTCTTCATATACCTGCTTCTTTTCGGCGCGCTGGTGTCTGGTCTCATGGGAGAATGGCTGGACTTCTCGGCCATAATAGCGATAGTCATTCTGAATGCTGCAGTCGGATTCATCCAGAATTACCGTGCGGAGAAGGCGATAGAGAACTTGAAGAAGTCACTGGTCCAGAAGGCACACGTCATCAGGGACGGGAAGATGCATGAGGTGATGGCTGCGGAGGTCGTCCCGGGAGACATACTGGTTCTCCAGGAGGGCGACAAGATAGTAGGTGACGCGAGGCTGTTTGAGAGCGACGAGATCAGGGCGAACGAGGCCGTGCTCACAGGGGAGAGCGCCCCGCTTTACAAGGCAATAAAGGCTATCAAACCTGCCGCAATCCTCGCGGAAAGGTCCTGCATGGTCTACTCGGGGACTGCCATAGTTGGAGGGTCAGGAAGGGCCGTGGTCGTCGCCACGGGGATGTCAACCGAATTCGGCAGGATAGCTTCCATAGTCCAGGAAGTGGAACGAGATGAAACTCCGCTCCAGAAGAAGCTGGACGAGTTCGGCAGGAGGGTAGGCCTCATGACCATCGTCATATGCGTGGCCATAGGGGTGTTCGGGGTGCTCGCGGGAATGGGCATCCTAGAGATGTTCATAACGTCGGTGAGCGTCGCGATAGCCGCGGTCCCTGAAGGACTGCCTGCCGTGATAACGATATGCCTCGCCATAGCGGTTAAGAGGATGCACAAGGTGAACAGCCTGATAAGAAGGCTGCCTGCTGCAGAAACTCTTGGGATGGTGACCGTGATATGCTCGGACAAGACCGGTACCATGACAAAGGAGGAGATGGGAGTCACGGATGTTTGTTTCGGCGGCAAGAAGTATGACGCGGAAGGACTGGCAGGGAAGCGCTCTGACACCGACTTCAAATGGCTGATGGAGACAGGCTGCCTCTGCAACGACGCAGGCTTCGGGATATCCGGAGGGAAAAGGGTCATGCTGGGTGACCCGACCGAGCAGGCCCTGATAAAGATAGGTGTGAAATATGGCTTCGATAAAGACAAGCTGAACGAAACCCACCCGCGGATAAAGGGGTTCCCGTTCAGCTCCGAGAGGAAGATGATGTCCTCCGTGAGGCGCAGCGGGGGGAAGACCATAAGCTACGTCAAGGGCGCGCCGGAGATACTGCTTAAGGGATGTACGAGCGAACTAGTTTCCGGGAAGGTGCGCAGGCTGGACGAAAAAAGAAGGAGAGATCTCACTTCAATCCACGAGGGGTTCTCCCAGGGCGGGCTGCGCGTGCTCGGTTTCGCATACAGGGAGATGCGCAGCGGGGAGAAGATCACGCAAAAATCCGCAGAGAGCGGTCTCATATTCATCGGATTCCAGGGGATGCTCGATTCCCCGAGGAAAGAGGTCATGCCCGCAGTCAGGGCATGCATGGACGCGGGCATCTCCGTCAAGATGATAACCGGAGATTCCGCCCTTACAGCAAAGGCTGTGGCCTCCCAGATAGGGCTCCGAGGTGACATATTGAGAGGGGACGAGATAGCCGCGATGAGCGACGAGGAACTGTCCTCGAAGATAGCGGGCATCGCCGTGTTCGCAAGGACCACACCTGAACAGAAGATGAGGATTGTGGAGATACTCAAGAAGAAAGGCGAGGTGGTCGCGGTCACAGGGGATGGGGTGAATGACGTGCTCGCCCTCAAGAGGTCTGATATAAGCATCGCAATGGGCATACGCGGGACGGATGTGGCGAGAGATGTCTCAGATATGATACTCACGGACGACAACTTCGCGTCCATCGTAAACGCGGTCGGAGAAGGCAGAAGAATATTCGACAACATAAAGAAGTTCTCATATTATCTCCTGAGCAGCAACATGGCGGAGATAGCGATAGTGGTCTTCTGCATGATGTTCGGGTTCATGTTCGGCTGGCCCGGGATACTTGCGCTCATCCCCGTGCAGCTGCTCTGGATAAACCTCGTCACCGACGGGCTGACTGCCATACCGCTGAGCGTCGAGGGGCCTGAGCCGAACATCATGAAAAGAAAGCCTGAGAAAGCGGGTATCGTAACCAGAAACGTAATCATCATGTGGCTCCTGAGGTCCGCCTTCATAACCGTGGCCTGCATCCTCCTCGTAGAGGAGATGGGAAGGGCTGACATAGTGAAGATGCAGACCATCATATTCACCGCGCTCGTGTTCTTCGAGAACTTCAACGCGCTGAACTTCAGGAGCTTCAGCAGGCCAGTGGTAATCTCGAAACCCAACGTGTGGCTTTACGTGATGCTGGCATTCTCATTCGCGATGCAGTTCGCGATAATCTACCTGGCGCCTCTCCAGGCCATATTCGGCACCACGGCGCTGATGCCGGAAGAATTCGTGGATATATTCATCTATTCGTTCTCGCTGCTGGTCGCCGGCGAGGTGATAAAGGGGTACCTGATGGTCAGGAACAGGGGAAAGAAATAGCAATCTTACCCGGTTCATAAGCCGCTTTATTCTATCCTAGTAAATCCGTTAAAATGAACCTTAGGGTCATTCCGGCCAAACACTTCAACGACCTTATACCTTCCTTTCGTCCAAGGTTCGCCATTCAATAAGAAGTGCGTCGCTTCAAGAATTATGATGCTCGCCAGCGGTTTCGACAGCTGTTGGCCACCCTTCGTTTCCAGCAACGGGATTTCCCCCTCAATCCAATAGTTTCTCTGGCCCTTTTTCAGAAATTCATGGATCTGCCCTTCAGCAAGATTTTCAGGGATGCACTCTTCTTTCCTTCTGCCTTTTTTAAGTTCCTGGATATTTCTTAATGCCAGATCAGGATTATACTCAGTCTGGATGCCCATATTACAATACTGAAAATTCGTGTTTATATAAGTATTTTTCGGTAGAACTCTTAACCAGAAATTCTCTATCTCCCGCACCTTCTCGACTTCAGGCCGCGGCCCTTCTTGAAGAGATATATGCTTATCATGGAATATGACCCGCCCTTCCCGTTGTAGCTGCCTTTGCTGGCCGCGTCCATGTCCTCGGTGCTGCTGTAGTTCGTGATCCTCTGGGAGAACTCGGTCTGGTAGCTCCTTTCCTGGCTCTTTTTTCCGCTGAGGCCCGAATAGACGAGGGCTTCCCGGGTCGCCTCCTTCGCCTTCTCCTCCCACTTGCCAAGCTCCACCCCGAAAAGCGACTTCAGCTTCATGAATCCCGAACCAGAACCAGAGGGCTTCTCTTCTTTTTCATTCCCGGAATCCTTCTCTTCATCCTTTGCTTCCCTTTGGCTCTTCCCCTGAGAGGACCTCTTACCTTTCTTCCCGTTCTCCTTATCCTCCTCAAGGTCCCGCCTGAGCTCAAAAACGTCCAGGACCTCCGGCTCGCTGTCAGGGAGGAAAAAATCCGGTCCCATGTGGCTGGAAGCTACTGTCCCTGACGAGGGCTGGCTGGCAATGCTGCTGTACATCATAAGTCATCAGATAAATGAGTAATTGCCTAGCCCGTATATAAAAACTTATCGGGGGGTTAGGCGGATTGTCGAAACTGGCACGATAATTGCCATGTCCAACCCGCCCGCCCAAAACGAAAAATAGTCAAGAATTGTAACTACTGATAAAAGACAATAAAATGAAAGATTTAAATATTATTGTTCAAACTACTCATATGATTGAAAGATTGATGTTCAAAAGAGAAAATTTTCCCATAGATAGGAATTTTCGTAGATGTTCTTTTAGTTTACCTCCTTACCATCCGTCTATGATGGAACAAGGCATAGATACATATCTGATGCCCCCTGTTCTTAATGAAGCGGTTTTAGCAACTATTCAAGATTTCACAGAAATAGGAGAAATGAGACATGTTGAATTTTTGAGATCTATTGCCGAATGGAATGTTATCGAAAAAGATGATGGTTTATTGATTGCCCCATTCCCCATAAGTTTTAGTCAATTATTTGTGCAAAGCAGAAAAATAAGCCCCTACAGAGGAGATCATTATATTGAAATAGATAGCGAGAGAAACCGTGGTCTTGTAATAATAGAAGGAGATGTTTCTGAAGAAATAAAGCAAGTATATGAATTATCAAAAGAGAGTATTTTACCAAGTGGAAAAAAGATGTTTACTTGTCCATATAGATGGAGTTATCACAATGTTTTCTCTACCGATAGGGTTCTGTACAAAAATCTGATTATTTCTTTAGATAATGCAGCAGTCAAAAGAAATCAAAGGGATTCACAATAAACAATTCTTGCCTTCATGATCACACCACCAACTACGCCTTCCAATCTACTTTGTTTTTATTACCCCTGGAGAATTCTATATTGTGTTGCGCATGACACTGAAAGATATTCTGAAAGACAAGCTCACAGAAGCAGAGATGAAGATGCTGATAACCTCTTTCGACCTGGTGGGCGAGGTCTGCATAATCGAGATCCCGGATGGTCTCAGGAAGAAGCAGAAGGCGATAGCCGAAGCCATAGTGCGCATGAACGGGCACATAAAGGCGGTGTACCGGAAGGACAGCGAGAGAGCTGGCGTCCACCGTCTGTGGAAGCTCAGGCTGATATACGGGAAGCGAATACAAACCACTCACAAAGAGGACGGCTCCATATACAGGCTGGACGTAGCTAAAGCCTACTTCTCCCCGCGCGAGGGCACGGAGCGCCAGCGCGTCGCCTCTCAGGTCAGGCCGAACGAAACCGTGCTCGTCATGTTCGCCGGTGTCGGGCCTTATGCGATTGCCATAGGAAGGAAGCAGAAATACGTGGAGAAGGTATACGCGGTGGAGATAAACAGGGATGCCTGCAGGTACATGAGGGGCAACGTGAAGCTGAACAGGATGCAGGACAGGATCGTGGTCGTTTCCGGTGACGTCAGGGAGAAATGCACGAAGCTCTTCGGGAAGTGCGACCGGGTCATAATGCCGCTCCCTCTGCACGCTTACGAGTTCCTGCCCGTGGCCTTCAGATGCATCAGGCCAGAAGGTGGTATCATACACTTCTATTACTGGGCGCCTGAAAAGAACCTGCAGGAGGCCGCGAAGGTCATCGAGGAGGCGGCAAAGAAGGCAGGCAGGAAGCTGGGTTCAGTCTCGGTCCACAGGGTCCTGCCCTACAGGCCGCGCACATTCAAGGTGTGCGTGGATGCGGAAGTCCTGAAAAGTTAGATACTATTCTACACATTATCAGTGAACCTGACGTCTCCCGTGTCTATCCCCCGCGGGTTTCCGGACGACATCCCGGGCCTGAGGGCCTCGAGGGACGTGGGGAATGAAGGCGTTCCCTGCTGCTCCTGCCGCTTCTTCGCGTCCACCTCCCTGGTCAGGACGCGCGTGAACTTCTCCCCGCAGGAGCGGCAGACGAACGTGATCCTCATTATCACGGAAACGGGCTCAGTGTTCTCCAGCACCTTCACGACCTCCTCGTCCGAGACATAGGTATCCCCTTCACACTTGGGGCATTTTATCCCTTCTGTCTGGAATCCGGTCAGCTTGTCCTTTTTCTCGGGGGCCTCCTTCTGGGCGCCGAACCTGTCTATGTCATAGTCCAGCATGTCCTTTTCCCTCTGCGCGGGCCTCTCCTGCCGTTTTCTGGGCTCGGGCTCCTGGACGCCCTCCATGCCCAGGTTCCTCTCGAGCTCTATGGGATAGCCCCTGTCGTCGGTTATGGTCACGATTATCTCGCTCCCGTCCATCATGTGGAGCTGGTCGAGAAAGCCTTCATAATCAACATGCCCCTGCGTCATGAGGGCGGACCAGAGCGTGTGGACGCTCACGCGCCTGCCTCCGCCGAGCCTGCTTATGCAGTCGAGTATGTCCTTCCTGGTTATCCTGGGCTGGCTGTAGTAGGCCATGATTATATTTGTGCGGCCAGGCTTAAGAGAATTTCAGGGCCACAGCAATCTTTATAAATACCTAATTTAATATCACTAATAAGTGGTTACATGTCTACGAGAAGGAATTTTTTAACGGGAGCTTTGGCAGCGGCAGGTCTGACAGCCGCCCGAGAAGCCTTTCCCCAGATTACTGTTTTGGAGAACACCCAGAGAAATGATACAAGGGCGAAAGATGTGGCCAAGGCAGACGCGCAGGACCTGGTCCTGGACGGACCGGTATACAGGGTCGCGGGCACGCATTTTGCAACGACGCCCTGCTGCACCGATTATGGCGTGCTTTTCGGAAGGATGGACAACAGCAACCTTTTAGTCATGGTAAAATTGAGAGGGGGGCTCTTCAGGATGGAGTTTGACGGGACGAACATAAGGGGCGGTTTCAAAGACGGCCCTGTTGACCCCAAAAACGTGAAGCCGGGAAAAAATATGCTCATGGAAGGAGGCTACGATGACATAGCTGTGTCAGCGGATGAGCGGTTCCTCTTCTGGAGGGAGCGCCCACGGGAAAAGCAGACCACGGACAGCGGACTGAGATACCTTGACACGTTCGAAGAAGGGCGGGTACGAGCCATATTCATGAAGAGCGGCTATCATAGTTTCATAAGCCCTGCAATATTCCATGGGAACAGTATATTGGTAGGAAGGCAGGACACCAAGACCGGCACATCCGACCTTTGTGTGGTGGACTCAAAAAGCGGGATATACCCGATTGACGTGGTGTTCCCTAACCTCGGCATAGAAAGGATAAGCCATCTGGACGTCATCAACGCCCCTGAAGGCGGGGATGCGAGAGCACTTGTCGGGACCGTGAAGAAAAGGGCTGTGCTGGACAGAAATGATTATACAGGCAGGGACATGGGAATCGTCTACAGAGCCTCCGAGAAAGGTGAGTTCGTCCTGAAGCCGGTTGCATTCCCCGATGAGAATGATGAGATGGTCAGCATGTTCTCCCCTGTATGGTCGAGAGCGAGTTCTCCGTCACACAGGCAGAAAATGGCCTTGATGAGAGAGCATAGGGATGGCTACCTTACCCAGGATATATGCATAGCCAACGAGGACGGGACAGGGTTGAACAGACTAACAACTCCTGGCATGGGCGTCTATTCGAACCCCGCGTGGGGGAAGAACGGCGTCATCTACTGCCTCGGCGGCCCGGAGAGGCAGGACGAGATAACGATGCTGGCCCTGAAACCGGGGAAGAAGATACACGCGAACGGATTCTAGGATAAGGCAAAGCATAAATTACTTTATCTGCAATTCTTTTCATGGAATGCGAACATTATCTGAAAAGCATAAGGGAGGGTGGATAGACCCTCCTGTTCTTGAAGGCGCACGGAACTGCGTGCTCAATGGCGTATACAAATGGCCTGAAGTGAGGGCAGCGCTTCAGGAGGGGTTGCGGATTGATACAAAAAGATGGGAAAGTGAGGTCCAATCATCAATGCCGGGTTCCGGTTTCATGCATTTTATCAACAGAACGGCTTTGAAAGAACTTGGTAAAGAAAAGCCGGTGCCATTCCAATACGCCGGCGTGATGATAGATGTGGACGGATAAATTTTGTTTTAAACTTTCTGCACGTATCCGGGGTTGGGCTCGAAGAGCATGCCCTCCCTCTTCAGCTTCTCTATGACCTCGTCTATGTCTTCAAGGCCTTC